>Ga0189292_10038_pt1 | contig 79661 bp, 74 predicted proteins | sample UW1oraminimetaG_FD_130317 | JGI IMG/M metagenome (GOLD analysis project Ga0189292, IMG submission 130317) | Marine microbial communities from the Costa Rica Dome - UW179A-orange mini metaG | ecosystem: Environmental > Aquatic > Marine > Oceanic > Photic zone | place: Costa Rica: the Eastern...
AACAATGTGCGGGTTTTCATAATATGGCGGAGAGTGAGGGATTCGAACCCCCGGTGGGTTTGACCCCACGTCTGATTTCAAGTCAGGTGCATTAAACCGGGCTCTGCCAACTCTCCTGAAGTGCTGCGTATCTTAATGATTTATGTGGGGGTGTAAAGCACTAATTTTAACATTTGTGTTTAAATGACCAATAGATAAACAAAGTGTTTATATTTTAATTAGGTCAGGATGTTTTTACTGCTGTTTTGGCTTAGTTGCGCGGGTTTGATTTACTTCGTCGCTCCAAACAAACATGCTGGCGGGTTTAGTTAATAAGGTTAGAGAATATGCTTTATCCACTGCTCTATCGTTTATACCGTAACAAACATGCAGCGGAAGTAGATGTTCTTCTCTTGGATGTGCATAACGCGCATCGGGTGCATTGAGCCATTCAACAAGCCGTGCTTTTCGTTCACTTTCGCCATATGTACTGGTCAGCATAGTGGTTTGAAGCCAGTTGTTAAAGCGCGTTGCTTTTTCATTGGCATTATCAGAACTATCGAAAAAACCGTTCATGTTATGAAATGAGGAGCCCGAGCCCAAAACCAGCACGTGCTTCAAACTGTCGTCCCCCTTAGCTGAAAACACTATCGCAGCTCTAAGTGCTTGTCCCAATGCTATATGTTCAGCCGCTTTCAAATCAGAAGTTATGGATACCTGGACACAAGGCACATCAGCGTTGGGATACATAATACTAAGCGGAATAAACATACCGTGGTCGAAGCCACGCGTGGTGTCGGCTCGCACTGAAATTCCTTGCTCTGCCAAATTCTTTACTATTGAAGACGCTAGGCCTACATTCCCCTTAGCAGCATATTTAAGCGTATATGCCTCTTTAGGAAAACCATAGTAGTCATACAGCAAAGGAGGAGTCGGATGGGTGGTTACGCTCACGTTCCGCTCTTCCCAATGGGCGCTTACCACAATAATTGCATCAGGCTTGGGGAGTTCTGTTGCCAGCGTCTCTAATACTTCAATCATTTCCCTATGATAGTCGGGCGCTTCACCCTCGCCTTTTGACTGCATTTCAAGAAGTGGAAGCGGACCTCCACCATGCGAAATATACGCCGTACTTATTTGCACTGGGATTTCAACATGTGATTCAATTCGCTGCTGCACAGTACTATTCCTTATTAATTGCGATGAAATGTAGTGTTCGCTGAAACCGGCCAGCATTAGCCGGTTTCAATCATCAACGCGATTTAGTTCCTATTGGTTATTAAGCTTTTTACTAATTAGGGCGTCGATAGCAAATTTACCACCACCTTGAACAGTCAGAGCGGTTGTAGCAGCAAGTAGCGCCAAAGCAAATTCATAACCGTTGTTACTCATAAATAACCCATTGGATGCATGCACGCTAAAAATCGCAATTACCATTGTAAACGCACTTACCAATGCAGCCGGGCGTGTTAGTAGACCTATAATAAGTGCTAGCCCACCGAAAAACTCAGCGCTACCAGCCAATAATGCCATTAAAAAGCCTGGTGCCAAACCAATGCTCTCCATCCACTGCCCTGTCCCTTCTAATCCATAACCACCAAACCACGCGAAAAGTTTTTGCGCGCCGTGAGCGGTAAGAATAACACCCACCGGCACGCGTAAAATCAAACTAGAAATGCTGTTGTTAGAAGTAAAAATGTTTTTCAAAAATTGTTTGTTCATTGCCAAATCCTCAAGTCTTTAAATATTGAAAAAGTTAAATCTAAATTGCGACGAACACCCTGACTTCCTCTAACAAGCGTCGTGTGCGTTAACTTATGGACAAAGAATAGTTGCCAACAAACGTTGAATAAAGACCAGATATATTGAATGATTAACAACACGGCATTGGTAATTGATTAGGCGTATTTAAATGGATAAATTATTACTGTTGAAAACCTTTGCGGTTGTTGTCAGCGAGGGCAGTTTTACTAAAGCGGCAGACAAACTAGGCTCGTCGAATCAGCTGGTAAGTAAATACATTGCTGAACTGGAAAAACAGCTTGATACGCGCTTATTTAATCGCACAACAAGAAAAATTCACCTCACTGAGGCTGGGCAGCAGTGCTTGCAACACGCAAATCATATTCTTGAAAGCGTGAACGATATGGAAAGCCAGCTTGGATTGCTGAACTCAGAAGCTAAGGGAGTGCTACATGTAAGCGCGCCCGTCTCTTTTTCGACCCTCCATTTAGCAGGCGCGCTCAGTGCATTTCAACAAGCACACCCCCGCGTGTCGATAAACTTACAGTTAAACGACAGAAAAGTTGATGTAGTAGATGAAGGGTTTGATGTGACCATTCGCGCGGGTCACCTTGCAAATTCAACGCTGGTGGCAAAGAAGATAACCACCATACAGCTTGCTCTATGTGCATCGCCCTCGTACTTGGAAAAATACGGTACACCTGAACACCCAAGTGAGTTAAAGCCTGAACACTATCTGGAATATTCTTACGTTAACTACGATAACGATGAATCTGAACTTATTGCGGCACTTAAGGCTAATGCAAATAAAGTAACACCTAGGCTAACCGCCAATAACGGAGAAGTACTCACCAATGTGGCAAAACAAGGTGAAGGATACGTACTTCAACCTACATTTATTGCCGGTGAAGCACTTAAAAATGGTGAACTCGTGTCAATACTGCATGACTTCGTACCGCAAGCTATTTCTTTATATGCGGTCTATCCCCACCGAAAGCTTATCTCTAATAAGCTTCGGGTTTTTATCGACTTTTTATCAAATTATTTTGAAGATACGCCTTATTGGGATAAATAAAAAGTGATACGCGTAACCCTGTCTATGCATTTTATTTGGCAACTTCATCGTATTTAAAAGTAACCAAAGACGTTAGCCAAATAGAAACAGCGTGAGACAGCACGCTCACGCTGCTTATCTATTATCCATTTGCGCTTAAAATGATCTGATGCTAACGATGTAAACTCGACTGTCTTATTCAACAATCATTAGTCGAGTTCTTTTTTCCCCAGCAACTAAGCGTGAATAGACATCGTTTATCAGGTTGCATTACATTCTGAAGGTTTCCATTATCGCGGGCACACCCGGGAACATGCCAATTAGCGCCATTACCGTACATAGCACTAAAAACGTGATACCAGGAATTAGCCAACGACCTGCTTTACCTAGCTCCCCTGCTCTATCTTTACAGCCAACGAGACCTAGGTTGTCTAGGAGCATTGTAAAAGACCAACCAAATACAGGGTTAACCAGTACAGAAGAAATCACAACCAAAGCGGCAGATTGGGTTGTTTTCCCTTCACGCGTCATCTGCATCCCTGCCTCCATAAGCGGTAAGAACACGCCTACAATAAGCGCTACGCACAGTACAGGAGGCCAAATTGCTAAGTCCATAGGATAGCCCCAAAGTGCTGCTACAACACACAAAGCACCCGTAACTATTGCGCCACCGGGAATGGGTCTACGCGCAATAGATGCAGGGATAATATACGTGCCCCACGAAGATGAGATATTGCCACCACCTAATAAGCTTCCTACCGCCTGACGGCTTGAGGCTGCAATCATGGTGTCGTCAATGTTCATATGCGCCCTTTCACTTTTTTTCGGGTAGCTAAGCTTTTGAAAAACCTGATGCCCCAAGAAGTCTGGCGACCACATTGATACAGCGAGCACAGCAAAAGGCAACACAGCAATGAAATGCGACCAGTCTGGTAAACCTAGCTTCCAGCCTGTGTCTTCACCCCACCAATACGCAGGGTTTAAATTAGGCATACCCGGCGATGTAGTAAACTCAAACGGCGCGCCAAAGGCAAAAGCTATTGCTGCTGCCATCATCGCACCAAGCGGAATGGCCAACCAGCGCTTTTTAATATGCTCTAGCCATGCGTACATAAGAATAGTGGCAATAATCACTACAAAGGCTAAATAGGCCATATCAAAGCTCTCTGCCCACGCAAATAGCTTTTTAACCTGACCTGTAATGCCTATAAAGCCCAAATATAACAGTAGCCCGCCGCATACGCCGTTACTGGTGAGCTTTGCCAGTATGCTACCGCCCTTTGTTATGCCTAATATGAAACCAAACAAACCGATAAGCAGGCCAAGTGCCATGGGGTGACCACCAGAAGCAACGATAAGAGGCACCAGTGGCAAAAGCGGCCCGTGGGTTCCCGCTAAATTGGCAGTCGGGTTGAGAAAGCCTGAAATCAAAACAACGAACAATACAGCGGCGATAAGCAACTCGAAGCGTACGTTTTCAATAACAAATTCAGGGGATAACCCAAGTGGCGCTGCAAATGCACCAACGACGGCAGCAACCATAACGATTTTACCTATGGTTGCAGCCATACCGGGCACAAAGTCTTCCCACTCAACGCGGTAATCTTTACCAGGTAGGTTTAACCGCCAACGTTTGGGAGAAAGTATTTGTAATTCATGGTTTAAATAATCGTCTCGTGATTCAAAACTATTACTTGGTTTGTGAAGGTTTTGATAAGAAGAACTTTCTTGTGACACATAACACCTTTAGATTGCGCGAAGAAAACGCAAGCCTAAACATGTGAATAGAGTGTAACAATGCGACTGTGGTCTTATACGAAAGTTTAACGTGATAGACGGGCATAAAAAAACCCGCAACTAAGTGCGGGTTTTCGTAATATGGCGGAGAGTGAGGGATTCGAACCCCCGGTGGGTTTGACCCCACGTCTGATTTCAAGTCAGGTGCATTAAACCGGGCTCTGCCAACTCTCCTGAAGTGCTGCGTATCTTAATGATATTTTTATGACTGTAAAGCGAAAAATTAAAAAAGTTGTCTAAGTGCCGAGATTTCAATCAAATACGCTATTTAGCACGTATAAAAGATGTTTTTATATTCATCTGACACCATTTTCATCTGAAACTACTTGAAAATGGGAACTAAAACCCATACAACATACACTAAATAATTGTGTACCATTTTGGTCATATCATAAGTCCTGTTGGAGGAAACAATGGATCAACGTTCGATGTATTCAAGTGCATCTCAACCATCGGTATTGCAGACGAACAAGGTTCTACGCAACACCTATATGCTGCTTGCGATGACACTAGCGTTTAGTGCGGTTTGTGCTGGTATAGCAATGGCGGTAGGCATTTCTCCTATGATGTCTCTTGTTATGACTATCGGCGCTTTTATAACTCTTTTTGTAGTTCAGAAAAAAGCTGATTCAGCATCTGGCATCTACTGGGTGTTTGCATTCACAGGTTTAATGGGTGCTTCACTAGGTTACACGCTTAATTTCTATTTAGGCGTTGCTGGTCCAGCGCTAATCATGGAAGCATTAGGTGCAACAGCCCTCGTGTTTTTCGCGCTATCTGGCTACGCCCTAACCACTAAGAAAGACTTCTCATTTATGGGCGGTTTCTTGGTAATAGGTTTAGTGGTTGTGCTTGTGGCGGCAATTGCGAACATCTTTTTCGCAGTTCCAGCGGTAAGCTTAGCAATCAGTGCAGCGATTGTGTTTATTATGTCAGGTTTCATCTTGTTCGATACTAGCCGTATCATTCACGGTGGTGAAACAAACTACATTCGTGCAACAGTTTCGCTATACTTGAACATATACAACTTGTTCACGTCTATCCTTCACCTTCTAGGTGCTTTTGGTGGCGACGATTAATATAGCGTTAAAGGTTTAAAGTGAAACACCCCTTAACCGGGGTGTTTTTATTTGTATGGCAGAATATTCAATACTTATCACATCATCGCCTTTTCAAGGTGACACGGCCTTGCGCGCCCTTGCGTTTGTGCAAGGCGCCATAGATAACGGCGACATAGTTAACAACGTTTTCTTTTATAGCGACGGTGTACACCATTGTAACAGTTTGATGTTGAAAACCGGGGATGAACTGTTTGCTTATGACGGTTGGAAAGCCCTTGCTGCCGATCATAACGTAAAGTTGATGGTGTGCATCACAGCCGCCGTCAAGCGCGGTATTGTCAGCGAAATGGAAGCAAAAGAAAACGGCATAGCACAGGCAAATTTAACGGCTCCCTTTGAGCAAGCTGGCTTAGGCGAGTTCTTCGCTGCACTGCACAACTGTAATAGGCTGGTCCAATTCTAATGGCACATTTACTTATTAGATTTACCCAAAGCCCCTTCTCTAATGCCAAAAGCCAAGACGGGTTAGATTTTGCGCTTGCTGCAACAAATTATGGGCACGAGGTAAAGGTGCTGTTCGAAAACGAAGGCGTGCTGCAGCTGGTGAAAGCGGCGTCAACCAAAGGTTTGAAAAACCACACCAAGCGATTAGCTAGTATGCCGTTCTTCGATATAGAAGAATGTTATGTGTGTAAAACGAGCGCAGAAACTTTTGATGTTGAACACGTACTCGCCAACACAGACTTAGTTGAAGAGCTTGAATGCAACTGGGTAACTTCATCTGAAAAAGTCGCGTTAATTCAACGCGTTGACCATGTGGTGACATTTTGATGCTTATTTCCATTTCAACGCCAACCATTTCCGTTGCTGACAAACAGTTTCTTATGGCAGCCCTAGAGCAATTAAGCGTAGATGTCTGTGTGGTTTGCATAGGCGACGGGGTTTACGCCCCTACAATCGAAAGTTTGTTTTTTGAAGAATTAACGGATCACTTGAAAGAAGAATCACCACTTAATTTGGCATTTGTCGATAGCGATGCATCGGCAAGAGGTGCTAAGTTGCCAGAGCAAGCCATGTCTATCACTTCCAGAGAGTTTGCTGCTTTGTCAGCAAAAAATACGCATTGGGTAACCCTTTAATGACACAAGAAACCTTTAGCTTTACCTATAATGGTCAAGAGATCCCTACTGATAAAGCCGGCTATTTACTCGATTACACGCTTTGGGAAGAAGGTATGGTTGAGTTGCTGGCTCAACAAGAGAACATTGAGCTTACTGATGCCCATTGGGAAGTCGTTCGATTCGTACGCGCGTTTTATGAAGAATATGAAACCAGTCCCGCTATTCGTGCCCTCGTAAAAGCCATGGCAAACAAATTTGGCCCAGAAAAAGGTAATAGTCGTTATCTTCAACGATTATTTAAAAAAGGCCCGGCTAAGCAAGCCACCAAACTGGCTGGATTACCAAAACCAGCGAAATGCTTGTAAAGGCGATGTTGAAAAGGCGAAGTTGAAAAGGCCATGCATCCTTAGTCCTGTTTTCCGTTAATCGCACCGTTCCGGAAAAGAGTACACTGTCTCTGTACAAGGAGTTTGGCCCTTACTCGCATAGCAAATACGCATACTCACTGTTCTGTTGCAAATTCCTGGAGAAATGGTCTCTAAAATATTTGAAGAGTTTAGACCAGGACCAACATAAGCCCCCCAATATTGGTTTTTTGCGTGGTTTTTAGCAAGTTCTCTTCGGCACTGCTCGTCGTCAGTAGTGGTATTAGTTATCTCATCTATTTCGCCATCCATGAATGCTAGCGCATGGGTCATCCCATCAATTTTAGACATGCCTCTCTCTAGGCTTAGTGGTACCGAATTTAACTTATATTTATGATTTGTAGAGAGTTCCGACATAAAGTCAAGTCTAAAAACCAAACGATTCTCAGCATCACCAACAATCGCAAAGCTAGACTTTCCACTTAAGTCACGATAAACATTAAGGTCTACTGAATGGCCATCGATTTCAATTTCTAGACCAGTCAACTCCTCACCTTTACCTACATCATTGAGATTTAAATTTTTATCGTTAACGTGGTCTATAATACGACTTTCAATTTGGTTACTGACCACTTTTTGCCCCATCGCTCCTTGGTAGTATTCAGAAACAACATAGCATGTGGCTGATGTTTTAGATGAAGCATCTGTTAGTGAAGTAAACGAGACCTTTTTCGAGCTTTTGAGGGAGTTCGGCTGCCCAGCTTCAATCATGGTCGTAGCATTCGCTATTGCGGGTAAGAGTACTAACGCAGCTAAAATTCCTATTTTATTCATTGAAAAGTCCTTATTTCTTATTTCTTATTTCTTACTGTGTAAATGTAGATTGCAACCTCCCTTCAATCAATATTTTTGTTCAAAAATACACATTATAATTTGATAATTTATATTATGCTTATAAATGAAACATTCCTTTTTTCTCATTACTATCAGTCCACTCGAGCATCTGGGGAAAACTTTACTCTTACATTTATTCCCTTTTTTTGATCACAGGGTCATTCGCTCATTACATACGCACTTTCTAGCGCTCTAGCGTTAGACCCAATTACTGCCCCTTTGCTAGGAGCGCTTGATCAGTAGCTACTCTTCTTGAAACTTGATTTTAGGTCGCTAACAAAAAACTCACACTATTAGGTCATTGTTTAAGCGTTGGTGTTGATATTGCAATACCCCCTTTACATTAGCGTTTTATCTCCTGTTTCTGGCACATTTTTCATATATGCCACTATAGGACACCATAAACGTGAATGTTTTACATAAATGGACATAGGAGGCTGTATGACAGTTCAACGACACTACGTAATTGTGGCTAACCACGACGACGCTATCGCTTACACCTATACCAATCACGGAAGTGCGCTAGTTGAAGTAAAAAAATGGCACAATGAGTTCAGTGATGCTAGTGACCAAGATATCTACACGGACAGGCCCGGCCGACAGTCTGCGCCAGCTTCTCAAGTACCCGGCGTTGACAGTATGAATCGCAAAGATGCAGCAGAGTTAGAGGACGAACGCTTCGCTAGCGACATTGCTGATTGGCTAGACGGCGAGCGAAAGAAAGGCGCTCTAGGGTCTATAGATATAATTAGCGGTCCAGGCTTTTTAGGAAAACTGAGAAATGGCATGTCTTCGGAATGTGCTGATGTAGTAGATAAAGAAGTAACCAAAAACGTCCTCGGTGCCGATGAAGAAACCTTGTTGTCTTACCTTAAGTAATACGTTGATGCCTTACGTTTTATAAGCTATCAGTGGCGGCATGCATTTTTCCTGTGCCGCCATTTTTCCTTCGCTCACTAGCAGATATCTAGACTGATATTAGTCTCGTTTATTCAGCCTTTAGCAATGCTGGCTCGCCTATTACCTCAGCGTTTTTAAACGTTTTTACCTGTGTCACTTCAAGGTCTGTATAAAGACGAGGATGATCTAGCATGAATTCAACGTCATTATTTAGCGCCCCTCCTGTGTCCGTAGTTAGCCATGTTTCTATTGCCTGTGCGTCGTGAGGTAGAAAGCAAGGTATTGATTTTTCATGATAATGGCTAAAACCCTCAACCGGCGGGCGTGTTACTACAGCACAGGAGAACAAACCATTGCTAAAGCGTCGATAAACAGCCCCAATGAGCAACGCTCCACAGGTGGGTTTCATCAAATAGTGTGCTTTGCCTTTACCAACAGGATTTGATTCCCCTACCGCGGTTGCCACTACTATCGCCCGTCGTTCCCGAATGAACTTACTCCAATACGGGCTATCCAAATTACGCGCATTAAACGTTGTTCTGTCACCAACTTTAAGTACGTTTCCGTCAGGTCTAGCGTCAAACCACCAGGTAGCATCGATTGTGCTATCGCGGGACACAATTAAGTTGGTTATTTGCCTTTCTGGTGTTCTTCCAAAGGCAGGATAAAAGTTAATAATTTTACTCGTGGAAGACTCATTAACAAACAGCGGGATAGTTTGTGTAAGCCCTACTTCTTCAAGTAGCGCAATAACGGCAGGTGAGTCAGTAACGCGCTGTATGAATCCGCACATTTTGTATAGCCAAGCAATAACTGAAATTAGCTCTAAAATACAAAAACTGGTGTGGGAATAACAGGAAAAGCACTGCCACTCGGTATGACAGCGCAAAACAGCCTGTTAATTAAGCGTTAGTTGCCTTAATCACTTCCTGACCAGCCATGTAAGGCACAAGCGCTTTAGGTACAGTAACACTACCGTCTGCCTGTTGGTTATTCTCTAGAATAGCAACAAGGGTGCGACCAACAGCTAAACCAGAACCGTTTAATGTGTGGATCAATTCGGGCTTGTTAGTTTCAGGGTTACGGTACCTTGCCTGCATGCGTCGCGCTTGGAAGTCCAACATGTTAGAGCATGATGAAATTTCACGATAAGTATTTTGCGCAGGTAGCCATACTTCAAGATCATAGGTTTTACATGCACCAAAGCCCATGTCACCAGTGCAAAGTAACACTTTACGGTAAGGTAGCTCTAGTTTTTGCAAAATAACTTCAGCGTGACCAGTAAGTGCTTCTAGCGCGTCAAAGCTGTCTTCGGGTTTGACAAGTTGCACTAGTTCAACTTTGTCGAACTGATGCTGACGAATAAGACCACGGGTATCGCGACCGTACGAACCAGCTTCTGAGCGGAAGCACGGTGTATGCGCTGTCATTTTCACTGGCAGTGATTTAGCGTCTAAGATTTCATCACGTGCAATGTTCGTTAGGGGAACTTCTGCCGTTGGAATAAGGCTTAGCCCCTGACCTTCTTCAGTTGCCGGCTTGGTATGGAACAAGTCTTCACCAAACTTAGGTAATTGGCCAGTACCATACAGGCTGTCAGCGTTAACCAAGTAAGGCACGTACATTTCCTGATAGCCGTGCTCTTGCGTGTGGGTATCTAGCATAAACTGAGCGATGGCGCGGTTTAAACGAGCAATGTCGCCACGCATGACAACGAATCGGCTTCCCGTAAGCTTACTTGCAGTGGCAAAATCTAACCCATTGTTCAAGCCTTCAGCTAAGTCAACGTGATCTTTAACCTCAAAATCAAACGTGCGAGGCTCACCCCAACGAGAAATTTCAACGTTGTCGTTTTCGTCTTTACCTTCTGGTACCGACTCGTGAGGCAAGTTTGGAATGCCTTGGGTAAAGGTATTAATTTCTTCTAACAGTTCGCTAAGCTCTGTTTTAGCGGCATCAAGCTCATCACCAAGCTTACCCACTTCAGCCAGCAGAGGCGCAATGTCTTCGCCTTGCGCTTTCGCTTTACCAATGGATTTACTTCGTACGTTACGCTCGTTTTGCAGATCCTGTGTTCTGGACTGAAGTGTTTTTCTTTTTTCTTCAAGCGAACTAAAAGCTGCTACATCGAGGTTAAAACCACGGGCAGCCAATCGCTTAGCTGTTTGTTCTATATCGCTTCGCAAACACTTTGGATCTAACATGTGTTTCTAATTATCCTTTCATTAATTCAATGGCTAGCCAACCTGCTATCAAACAGGCGCCAACGTTAAGAAATACATTTGCTGCGGCTTTAAGCCACAACCCGTTTTCTAATAAAGTTAAGGTTTCAACAGAAAATGTTGAAAATGTAGTAAAGGCACCTAATAACCCTACACCGATTAGCGCTCGGTATGGAGAGTCGGCTAATTCATGACGTTCAATAAAGCCATACAGCAATGCAAGTGCAAATGACCCAACCACATTCACCGTTAGTGTACCAAACGGCATGTGTTTTCCAAATAAGGAATCGACACTTGTGGTAACAAAATAACGCAAACAGGCACCGGTCGCCCCGCCAGCGGCAATAAAACAATACAAAGCTAACCCTTGAGGCACGAAAAACTCCCTAGCGCGTTCTTTTTATGGACTAATCCATATTTTTATAATTCATTTGCGGTGTACCTCTGCAACTTTACCTTTTATTGTTGCTTCTCGCATTAAGTGAATCGAGAAAATCGCGTTTGGCTTTTAGGGCTTTTTCTAAGCCGCGCTCGTTGGGATTATATAAGCGTGTACCAGTTAGGCTTTCAGGGAAGTAAGATTCACCCGCCGCAAAGGCATTTGGCTCGTTGTGCGCATAGCGATAGCCGTCACCATGCCCCAAATCTTTCATAAGCGATGTAGGAGCGTTGCGTAAATGCATGGGAACCGGGGCATCGGAAGTTTTACGCGCTAGTGCTTTTGCTTCATTAAACGCCATGTAAACCGCATTGCTCTTTGCTGCCAACGCACAATATACCGCTGCTTGCGCAATAGCGCGTTCACCCTCGGCTGGTCCTACTCGGTGAAAAGTATCCCATGCGTTTATGCAAAGCTGCATTGCTCTTGGATCGGCGTTGCCAATATCTTCTGACGCAATTGCAAGAAGACGCCTTCCTACATAAAGCGCATCACCGCCGCCATCAAGAATTCTCGCATACCAATAAAGGGCGGCATCGGGATCTGACCCTCTTACAGATTTGTGAAATGCTGAAATAAGGTCGTAAAAGGTATCGCCTTTATTGTCATAGCTGGCAACTTTCTCCCCCACCGCATGCTCAACATCGCTTATGGTTATCTCACTTGCACTTGTAAAATCGGCAGCTAGTTCTAAGTAGGTAAGAAGTCGCCGTGCATCGCCACCACTCAAATCTATAAGGGCGTTTCTTGCTGTTTCTTCAATGCCAAGCGCTCTGTCACCGAGCCCTTTTTCATTATCGCTTAGCGCTCTGTTCACTAATTGTGAAAGCGCGTCGTGTTCTAGCGTCTTTAAAACGTATACGCGAACACGTGATAACAGGGCTTTATTTAATTCGAACGATGGATTTTCTGTGGTTGCGCCAATAAAGGTGACTACACCAGACTCTACAAATGGGAGAAACGCATCCTGCTGGCTTTTATTAAACCTGTGAACCTCGTCAACAAACAACAGTGTCCGCTGATTATACCGGGCGTTTTCTTCAGCCGTGTCCATAGCGGCTCTGATGTCTTTTACCCCAGAGGTAACCGCAGAAATACGTAGTACAGACGCGTTAGTATATTGGGCAATAAGTTCAGCTAGGGTAGTTTTGCCTGTACCAGGCGGGCCCCATAGAATCATTGAATGACAATGGCCCGCTTCTAACATTTTACGAAGTGGCTTACCTTCACCCAGTAAATGATCCTGCCCGCTGTATTGCTCTATGGTCACTGGGCGCATACGCGCCGCTAAAGGTACAAATTCTAGATTAACGCTGGTCATCAATTATGAAGCTATCTGGAATATCTACAGAAAAGGTATCGGCGGGCACGGGAAAACGGGTTTCAATATTATTAAAAACCAGGGTGCTTATTTGCTGCTGTGCATCAAGCATATTAAGCGACGTCAGTTCATTATCTTGGTTGAACGTTAAGGTAAGCGTCGCAATTTGGCCACCTTCTTCATTCGGTGTGATTTGATAGCTCTGCAAAGCAGTTTCGCTAGTAGACATCCCACCATTCATTTGACTAATGGAAAATTTCGACCACGTTGTTTCATCTGTCGACGTTAGTAAAACAATCGGGTTGTCTTTGATGGCATTGGCTTGGGAAAGCACGGTAACTTGCTCTACAAATGTATCCACATTCCACACCGCTTCCCCATCAGCAACCAACAGGGTTTCATCAGGAAACGTGGTTTCCCAGCGCAGTTTATTTGGACGCGTCATGGTGAGCGTGCCTTGTGCTTCATGCACTACGTTTTGTTGGGCATCAACAACGGTCTGATCGAAGCCAGCGCGAAACTGCTTCATATTGCCTAACAGCAATTGCAGAGATTTACTGGCCGTATTATCCGCTTCAGCCGCGGTAGTTAACGACGATGTAGCATTCACTTTGTTGCGTTCCGCCGATAACATTTCAACGTTTTCGCTGTTTTGATCTTTATCGGCAGCATAGGCTTCATTTAAGCCACCGCACAAGGTGCTTATACCCGCAAGCGCACTTACTAAATAAACCGAAACTACTTTATTCATTTATTCAATCCATTCGTTATTCTTTGTGGGGCGGTGGTGCAAGAACCTCTCGGTTACCGTTATGCCCCTGTGCACTTACGACACCACTCATTTCCATTTGTTCAACGAGACGTGCAGCACGGTTGTAACCAATTCTGAATTTACGCTGCACGCTTGAGACGCTAGCACGACGTGTTTCCGTCACAAATGCCACCGCTTCATCATAAAACGCATCAAACTCTTGGTCTTCACCTTCGGGTTGCTCACCAGGCAGCAACACCTCTGCAGAAGCTTCTCCATTTAGAATTTCGTCAATGTATTCCGGCTCACCGCGCTTCTGCCAATCAGCAACAACCGCATGTACTTCATGATCATCAACAAACGCACCGTGAACACGGGTTGGCACTGGACTTCCAGGGGGTAGGTACAACATATCACCCATACCCAACAAGGTTTCAGCACCTTGCTGATCAAGAATAGTTCGTGAGTCAATCTTACTGGAAACTTGGAACGCAATACGCGTTGGGATATTCGCTTTAATAAGGCCTGTAATAACGTCTACCGACGGTCGCTGAGTAGCTAGAATAAGATGGATACCTGCAGCACGGGCTTTTTGCGCAATACGAGCAATCAACTCTTCAACTTTTTTGCCCACGATCATCATCATGTCGGCAAATTCGTCAACGACGACCACGATTGCAGGAAGTTTAGCTAAGTCTGGTGCCTCAGCATCCATACTTTCTTCATTCTTCCATAGTGGATCTTTGATTGGCGTTCCATTGGCAATGGCTTCTTCAACCTTCGCGTTATAGCCTTTTAGGTTACGCACACCAAGCGCACTCATTAGGCGATAACGGCGCTCCATTTCACCTACGCACCAGCGAAGTGCGTTGGCCGCCTCCTTCATGTCAGTTACTACTTCAGCTAGTAAGTGAGGAATGCCCTCATATACTGAAAGCTCAAGCATTTTAGGATCGATCATAATCATGCGAACGTCTTCAGGCGTGCTTTTATATAGCAAGCTTAAAATCATGACGTTCACGCCCACTGACTTACCAGAACCTGTTGTACCAGCAACTAACAAATGCGGCATTTTTGCTAAATCAACCACTACGGGCTTACCAGAGATATCCGCCCCTAGCACCATAGTTAACGGTGATTTGTTAGACTGGAAGGTATCGCAGCTGATAACTTCGCTCAAGCGCACCATTTCACGTTTTTTATTTGGTAGCTCCAAGCCTATAACCGATTTACCTGGAATAACCTCTACTACACGTACAGAAATAGCTGACATAGCACGAGCCAGGTCTTTCGAAAGCCCTGTGATCTTGCTTACTTTTACTCCAGGCGCTAAATCAAGTTCGAAACGTGTAATAACAGGACCTGGAAAAACGCCTACCACTGTCGCCTCAATGTTGAAGTCAGCTAGCTTTTCCTCTACCAAGCGTGAAATGCCTTCAATCTCTTCTGGCGTCAGAGGGTTTTCATGCTTGTCGGCACGCTCAAGTAAGTCGAACGATGGCATAGGTGGCAAGTCAGGGTCTATTTCACCTGCCCTCGCCTTCACGGGTTTAGCGCCTAATGCAGCTGGCGTAAATGTCTGCTCAGCGCTCTGCCCGCTCACTTGTGACTGCGCTATTGAAGGTTGAAGGGCTTCTGCTGATTGCGCGTCATCTTCAACGGAACGCTCGCTATCATTTGCCCTAGCTACAGGCTTAGTTCCTGTTTCATAAGGCAAGTCTTCTTCAAATTCTTCTAAGTCGTCAAAATTGATATGTGGGCTTTGTTGTGCCTGACCTTTATGATCATCTAGATTATTTTCATCTTTAGACTGAACGGGGTCGTCTTGACTAGATTTGCCTAGCCCTACCTTATCTTTGAAGCCACCGGTTACAGCATTACGCATGCCTGACAAAGAGAAGGCTGACTTTTTAGGCTCAGATTCAACAGTGTCAGCCTCAGCAGTAGATTCTAAAGCCTCGTCACTGCGAGTATCATTCTGACTTGGTTGGGTCGTTGCTTGTGCGGTTTGGCCACTTTCGTAGGAGTAAAACGGCGGCTCATCGTCTAAATCATTAATGCCGAATGTAGGTTCGCTACGTGTAGGAGCTTCATTTCGCACCTGTGGTTGCTTCTGTTGATCGGCTGAGGCCAATGGCTCAGCACGCATACTGGTAATATCAAGTTCAGCACTGTCGTTATTTTCTTGTTCTGACGATTTGTTTGCCAATGCTAAGCGCGGCATTTCAATCGCTAACAAACTTTGTGGTGCTGAAAGTGTCTTACGTCCTAACCACAGAGTACCTTCCCCTAATCGGTCGATAATAGTCAGCCAGCTAATACCCGTCAGCAAAGTAAAGCCAGTACAGAAAAAGCATAGTAGCAGCAGTATAGTACCCGCCGTGTTGAAATAAGGTACAAGGGCTGAGCTAATTACGTCGCCAACAAAACCGCCGGCCGAGAAGTTGTAAATATCATCGAAATTAATGCTGGCGATGCCCGTGGCCCCAAGGGCCATCAGTAATCCACCAATGATACGTAACCCTATAGTGAGGTAATCGAATTCATCTAATTCTTTAATATGCTGGAATAAAAACCAACCTAAGAAGGCAGAACCGAAAGGTAATAAATAAGCTAGGAAGCCAAATGAAAATAGCAATAAATCGGCGACCCATGCGCCAGTTGCTCCAACCCAGTTGTGAACGTCAAGTTGTAAACCAGCTTGACTCCAACCTGGGTCACCCGGATGAAAAGATGCTAGTGCCAGCAATAAGAAAAAGGCGAAAACACAGGCGATAATCATGCCTGCTTCCCACACTCGCTGAACCCCTGTTAATCGCGCCATAACCCTAAAAAACCTTCAATTTCCATCGCTTGAATTACCGCATGTAGCTCGTTTAGCTAAGCGTTAATAGCAGTACTAACCGCAGCAAAGAGCTTAGCGAACCCTTTGCTATTCCTACTTAATTATTATTTGTCTACTTTTGGTAAGTTACTGAGTGTATTGTCGAATTAATAAACCCATCCCCTACCCTGCGCTTGAGCGTGCCGAAAATCCCTTGGCTAAACACAAATACTGTATTTTTGCACAGCCTACCACAAAAGCACACTATTGAGCCACGCTTTCATTACTTCAAATTAATGCGCAGCGACGATGTACTTTTCACTTCTTCCATCACAACATAAGTTCGAGATTCGCTCACACCTGGTAGACGTAATAAAGTGTCACCGAGCAATTTACGATAGCTGCCCATATCTGCAACACGCGCTTTAAGAAGAAAATCGAAATCCCCCGACACTAAGTGACACTCTTGAATATCGTCATGCAGTTTTACCGCAGCAGAAAATTCTGCAAAGATATCTACCGATGTTTTCGTCAATGTTATCTCGACAAAGACAAGCATAGCGGCACCAAGTTTCTCTGGGTCGACAACTGCGTGATACCCTTTTATATAGCCCTGCGCTTCTAGTCTCTTAACGCGCTCAAGGCATGGACTGGGGCTTAGCCCTACTTCTTTGGCAAGCTCTACATTAGAGATTCGCCCGTTTTTTTGCAGCTGTACCAGAATATTCCTGTCTATTCGGTCAAGGTGTTTTGGGGTCTTTACCAGCATATAAAATATCTTAAAAGCCAATTTATAAAGAATTATATGCTACAAATACCTTTTCTTCAGCAGATAGTTCGTTTTTTTATGGCGTATACTCCGCAAATATGTTCACGGGCTTCAAGGCCGAACACTATTAAGCAAAAGTTCAACCAGAGCCACTTAGAAGCTCACCATAAAATTGAGGACTATACATGTTAGTTGGTGTACCAAAAGAAATTAAGAACCACGAATATCGCGTTGGCTTGACGCCAGCAGCAGTAAAAGAGTTTGTTAGCCATGGTCACAGCGTTTTAGTAGAAACTAACGCCGGTGACGCCATTGGTTTCACTGACGAAATGTATGTAGAAGCGGGCGCAGCCATTGCATCGACTGCCGAGCAAGTATTTGCTGAAGCAGAAATGATTATAAAGGTAAAAGAGCCTCAACCAAACGAGTGTAAAATGCTACGTAAAGGGCAAACCCTTTACACGTACCTTCACCTAGCACCAGATCCAACGCAAACTAAACTGCTTGTTGAGTCGGGCGCAACCTGTATTGCATATGAAACTGTAACAGATGATCGCGGTGGCCTACCGCTGCTTGCACCAATGAGTGAAGTAGCTGGTCGTATGTCGGTTCAAGCTGGCGCGCACTATCTTGAAAAAGCACACGGCGGTAGCGGTACACTTCTTGGTGGCGTACCAGGTGTAGCACCGGGTAAAGTACTGGTTATCGGTGGCGGTGTTGTTGGTACTAACGCTGCAAAAATGGCACTAGGTCTTGGCGCTGACGTTACTATTCTAGACCGTTCGCTTCCTCGTCTTCGCCAAATCGATGACATCTTCAACGGCCAGGTTAAAACGGTTTACTCTACGGTTGATGCTATAGAGCACTACTCTTCAAAAGCTGACCTTGTTGTTGGTGCGGTACTTATTCCTGGCGCAGCAGCTCCGAAGCTTCTCACTCGCGAACAGATCAAGGCAATGAAGCCTGGTTCAGTACTTGTTGACGTTGCTATCGACCAAGGCGGATGCTTCGAAACATCTAAAGCAACAACACACCAAGACCCAGTTTATATTGTTGACGACGTGGTTCACTACTGTGTTGCAAACATGCCAGGTGGCGTTGCGCGTACTTCTACAATGGCTCTTAACAATGCCACATTGCCATTCGGCTTAGCCCTTGCAAACAAAGGCCCTGCGAAAGCGATGCTAGAAGACAAGCACTTGCTTAACGGTCTAAACGTGCACGAAGGTAAGGTAACGTACAAAGCTGTGGTTGACGCGCTAGGTGAAGAACTAGGCCTTACCTATACACCGGCTGAAGTAGCCCTTAAAGGCGAATAACGTTTTTAGGTTACTTTCAAGGTAGGGCTATGAGCCCTTCTCTTAAATGAAAGAACCTATCAATGTGTCCTGATTAAAAAAGCTCGGTATGTGAGGATCACGTCCGAGCTTTTTTGTAATTGGGAGTCTGTGTGTAATTGACCGTTAAACAAAAAGAGAACGCCAGTTACTATCTCACCAGTCTTCCGCCTCTGTTATACCTTATCTGTTGCGCATTTCTGCGCATGGCTAACAGTACTAGCATAAGCAAAAACCGTTACCCGTTTATTGAAGCGTTTACGGCTTTTAATACAGCAATAGGGTCTTCTGCTTTAGTGATGGGTCGTCCCATAACCAAATAACTCACACCCGCCTTCATTGCATCGGGTGGCGTCATAACGCGTTTTTGATCCCCCGCATCAGCTCCTACCGGGCGAATGCCTGGAGTAACTAGAAGAAATTCGTCTTTGTGTCTTTCACGCAGCGCGCTGGCTTCCTGGGCTGAACAAACAATACCGTCAAGTCCTGCTTTTTCTGTTAACGCTGCCAAGCGCAACACTTGTTGCTCTGGCGTCACTCCGCTAACTACATCAGCCAACTGAGCTTCATCCATACTGGTCAATACGGTAACCGCAATTAACTTAGTTTGGGGGTTACTGCTTGACGCAATTGCCTCTTTCGCCGCCTGCATCATAGGTAATCCGCCAGAGGCGTGTACATTTACCATCCATACACCAAGTTCTGCCGCCGCTTTACATGCTTTGGCTACGGTATTGGGAATGTCGTGAAATTTGAGATCAAGAAAAACATCAAAGCCTTTCGCGATCAAAGCCTTTACGAACTCCGGCCCAAATAAGGTGAACATCTCCTTGCCCACTTTTAGCTTGCATAAGCTTGAATCTAGTTTATCAACAAACGCCAATGCAGTGTCTTTATTGTCATAGTCTAATGCAACAATAACGCGTGGGTCATGCATGTTCTTCTATTCTCCGTCTAGCCCTTTGATAGGTTTCACTACGCCCCACTTTTTACAGCTAGGGCATAACCAATATAATTTTCGACCGGAAAAGCCACAGCTACCACAGCGATATTTAGGACGCTGTAACATTTGCTTCTCAACCAGTTCTTTAAGTAAGCGTAAGCTGTCTGCGGTGGTTTTATCTGATAGCTGGTCAATATAAAGCCCCATTAGGGTTTTAAAGCCACGCATTGTCGGTCGTTTGCGAAGCTGCTCAAGTAAATATTCAGCGGCTTGCGCTGTTTCACCGCGCTTCATTAGCACATCGACCATGGCCAAATAGGAGGTGGCGCACTCTTGCCAATGTGCTTCTAAATTCTTCTGAAAGCTTTCCCAGTCATCCGTCTCTTCTGCAATTTTTTCAAGACTAGGCACGGCTTCGCTAAACCAATTAATATCCCGTTCGGCTACTTGAGTAAAATATGCGTTTGCATCGGTATAGCGTTTTTGGTCAAGTGCAATATCACCTAACATAAGCCATGGTCTAACTGCGTGTTCATCGGCATTGACCGCTTTTTGCAATAAGGTCAGTGCAGCCCCTTGGCTATCATTTTTTAACTCAACCGATGCCTGTTCACAATAAAAGTGTGCAAGGCGCTCGCACAAGTCATCATTGTCGCCATGACACTGCACCATGCGCTCAGCCAGTTCTATGGCTCTCTCCCACTCTTTCGTGGTCTGGTAAATACTAAACAGCTGCTGTTGAGCAACCAGATAGTGTTTATCGCTGTTCAACAGTTGCAGGAAGGCATTTTCCGCACGCTCTAGAAAACCAGCCTGCGTGTAGTCGTGACCGAGTTCTCTAAGCGCGTTTTCCCTTTGGGCGGGCTGTAGCTCGTCTCGGCTGACTAAATTTTGATGAACTTTTATTGCCCGATCTATTTCTCCGCGATGGCGGAAAAAGCTGCCCATAGCAATATGGGTTTCCACCGTATCGCTATTCACGTTAATCATTTTGATCAGCGTGTCGACAGCTTTATCAGGTTGGTCTGAAAGAAGGAAATTAAGACCTTTATAATAATGCTTAGATAGGATACTAGACTGTTTTCGTTGCGCTTGACGGACACTATTGCGGCCCATTATCCAGCCGTATCCTGCCGCAACAGGCAAAAGGAGAAACAGCAGTTCGAGCATTAGTGGTCTTGTTCCAAACTCTGTATTTTAGACTGCGCAGACATTAGCTGGACGCGTAATTTTAGCCAGCTCATAAGCATTATCAAAATGCCGATACCCACGCCTATAGAAAGTGTTATCGCTATTAGCGTCGATAAGCGAAGGTTCGCCTGCGCAATTAGATAATTAACTGTTACTTGTGCTTCATTTTGAGAGCCAATCACAAATGCGATAGCGAGTAGCACCAAAACGATAAGAAACGTTAGGATCCCTTTCAACACTCAACCCTTTTTTGTTGATTTATTTACAAGAATAGCAAAATGCGAAAAGAGATAACACAAAAAGCGTGAGCGAAATGATGTTATACCTAACGTTAAGCAACTCCCTCGCTTTCTAAATCCTGACGTTCGGGTTTAGCAATAAGGTTGTCTACCACCAAATCGTGGTGAAGTGCTGACATATTAGTAATGAAAATACAGTGCGTGTAACCCGCCTGCATTGTTTCAAGCTTGTCATACATAGCTTTGTCTAGTTTCGAAAGCTGAGCAAGTCGTTTTTTGGTTAAAGGCGTTATCGCACCGTGGCAGCGAATCGCAGTCACATCCGTGGCGCTGAGATGTATTTTTTCTTCATCTAACTGGGTTTTGATTTGCGTACGCAGTTTGGAAAAAAGGAAGTCACGTTCTTTGATGTACACTAAACGGTTATCACTCTTTCTAACGCAATGCACAACTAACGCTTGTTCGGACGTTTCTTTAAACATTGCTTCTAGAATTTGAGACTTGGGTTTAGCCTGCCCTTTGTCTGCAAAAAAGCCGTGCAGCGGAATAATATTTTGTGTTCGCGAAAACGGATAGAGATCGTCTGATGCATCACTCTGGTAAACGGTCTTTAACCTGTCCAGTGTGAATCTGTTCATTACGCACAACACAGATAAAGACGGCATGTGCCTAACAGCCAGTTCCCATATATAGCGATGCGTTGATCGCTGAATACGAGCGATATCTCTTACTTTGAAATATGCGGTGTTTTCTTCAACCAAATGATCTACGTTTGAGCTGACTTTCGCTTTGCGGGTATCTTCGACAAGACACAGTCTTACTGTCCCGGTTTGAGCTTGATAGTGCACAACCTTATAGCGTTCATTTTTAATTTTGAGTTCAGGCACTGAAACCCGAATCTCTTTTTGAAGGTCACTGTTTGGTGCCACAATTAATTTCATACCACTGGCACTTAAATCTGCCACACGAGCTTCTAAAGAAGTTAGCAGCCCCACCCTTATTGAAGCAGGCTTGTCGATAACGTAGCGGGTTTCACTGCGCCTATCCAAATCCTCTTCCATTACGTAATCTATACGCCAGTTTTTACCACTAGCCTTTAGAGTTTTCGACAAAGGCTTAAAATCACATTTTGCCGAGAGCGTCAGGTTGGTAAGGTAGGCAGAAACGTCTTTACAGTAAAGAACATGGGAAATCTGAGCAAGTTGTTCAAATTCTTTACTGGCGATGTCGTGAATAGCAAACGCTTTTTGCTTATCTTCGCGCGTTACGCTATCAAGTCGACAATGGGTACAGATGAAGTCGCCACTTTTGGCAAGAAGATAAACCAACGCATTGAGCTGTTTTAATGCCAGCAGTTGTCTGTGCGTTGCTGTTATTTGCACGTTACCATTTTTGGTTTTAATGTTTCCGTGAAATACATAAGCTTCATTGTATTTGCGCAGTTCCTCAACTAACGTAGCGAAAATGGGTTTATCTTGTAAGCTAGCCAGTAATTTTTCGGCGTCGTTATACTCAACGTTAGCTTTGGTAAAGAGCGCAATAATAGGTTTAAGCGACTTCTTCTCTGGCGCCAAAAAAACAGGTAACCAGGGGCTATTTTCGAGTATGCGGTCGCGTTCGAGTTCTTGCATCGCGCGCTCTATTTCCAGATCTCTTTGTAGCGGTTGCTTATAGGCGGTAATTGCTACATAGCGTTTCAACGTAGCAAGAAAGCCTTTGTCCACATCATCTAGAAAGACAAACGATGTCTCATACTTTCCTAAGTGCTTGTTGTATTTTACCGACTCTAGTTCAAGCGTTATTTCCGTGGGCTCTTTGGTAAGCCCTTTTACTTCAGGAATAGTAAACGTAATGATGTCGCCGGTAGAAGCGTTAGGTGGCCTTTTAGTCTCGACGGCTATCCCTTTGTGAGACATCGAACTGATTGAACAATGGCGACCTTTTTCAAAATCGGGGGAAGAAATAGTGAAGTTAGGGCGAATAGCAATGTCATCGCCGAAATCTATGTCAGTAAACGATTGGCTCTCAACATTGAAAGCATCAACAATTTTTTTAAACTGCTCTTTTTTTATTTGGTTCTGATAAAAGTCTGAGTTCATTACTGACTCAAACACGCCGACAGTGTATCTATCTTGATAAAGTGACGTTTCGTTTTTGAGTATTTGCGCGCCTACTTTATCTAAGCGCATTTGAACACCGAAGTGTTTGAATTTCATGACGGGAAATTGGGCGAACGCAGAATTATCAGCAGGAGCATCGGTCAACGAAGTTAAACGTACAACTTCTTCTTTTACTACTTTACGCACACTACTAGGTAAGCGCTTCGAAAACTTGTTAATTCCCTCTAACAGTTTGTTTTGTTGTTCATAAGGAATTAACGCGCGAATGAGCGGCTGGTATTGTTTAATTATTGCTTGTTCGTCGCCGGCTGACATTACTTCTATGAATACCGTTTATTATTATTTGAACAATATATAACCCTATTCAAGCTGGGGTCAATAGGTATTAGGAATTAAACGAAAGTATATCAAGCCTGTCGCGCCATTTTTTAAACGTAGCGACATACACTATTTAGGTTTTCTACATGCCTACAAGCAGGCACAAAAAAGCCGCTTATCAGCGGCTTTTAAAATGCACTATGCGATTGAGGCGTCTACCCTTTCGCGAAGCTCTTTCCCAGGCTTGAAATGCGGTACATATTTACCGTCAAGTTTCACTGTTTCGCCCGTTTTTGGGTTTCTACCTACGCGTGGTGCGCGGTAGTGAAGAGAGAAACTTCCAAAACCTCTAATTTCAATACGCTCACCCTTTTGAAGAGTTTGCGCCATTTGTTCAAGAAGTTCTTTTATAGCCAGTTCGAGTTCCTTCGCCGGAATATGACGCGCTTGATCCGCGAGCCGTTCAATTAATTCAGACTTGGTCATGCTTAACCTCATTGTCAATATTATTGTTTAAACAGCTATCGCGAATTGGGTGTGCAGATGCACACCCACAAAAGCATTATTCGCCTTTAGCAGCTTTAAATGCTTCTGCCATCGCGTTAGCGAAACCAACATCTTCTTGCTGGTTAACTTTATCGATAGCTTCTTTTTCGTCAGCCTGATCTTTCGCTTTAACAGATAGGTTAACAGTGCGGTTCTTACGGTCAACGCCCATGAACTTCGCTTCGATGCTATCACCAACGCTTGCTACTTCTGTCGCGTCTTCAACACGCTCTACAGCAAGATCTGCAACGCGGATGTAGCCGTCAACTTCTTCAGCTAGGTTTACAGTAACGCCTTTCGCATCAACTGCTGTTACTGTACCAGTAACGATAGCACCTTTCTTGTTATCTGTCAGATACTTGTTGAAAGGATCTTCTTCGATTTGCTTAACGCCAAGAGAGATACGCTCACGCTCTGGGTCGACTTGTAGTACAACTGCAGAGATTTCGTCGCCTTTCTTGTAGTCGCGAACCGCGTCTTCACCAGACTTGTTCCAGCTGATGTCAGAAAGGTGAACTAGACCGTCGATGCCGCCGTCAAGACCGATGAAGATACCGAAGTCAGTGATTGACTTGATCTTACCAGACACTTTGTCACCTTTTTCGTGTGACTCAGCAAATGTTTCCCAAGGGTTAGCGATGCACTGCTTAAGACCTAGAGAAATACGACGACGCTCTTCGTCAATTTCAAGAACCATTACATCTACAGTGTCACCTAGGTTAACAACTTTAGATGGGTGGATGTTCTTGTTAGTCCAGTCCATTTCAGAAACGTGTACAAGACCTTCAACGCCGTCTTCGATTTCAACGAAGCAGCCGTAGTCAGTAAGGTTAGTAACCTGACCGTTGATCTTAGTACCTTCTGGGTAACGAGAAGCAATTTCTTGCCATGGATCGTTGCCCATTTGCTTCATACCAAGAGAAACACGTTGCTTCTCTTTGTCGAACTTAAGTACTTTAACGTTGATTTCGTCACCAACATTCACGATTTCACTTGGGTGCTTAACGCGCTTCCAAGCCATATCAGTGATGTGTAGAAGACCGTCTACGCCACCAAGGTCAACGAACGCACCGTAATCGGTAAGGTTCTTAACGATACCCTTGATTTCATGACCTTCTTCAAGGTTAGCAAGAAGCGTTTCGCGCTCTGCGCTGCTTTCTGCTTCGATAACTGCACGACGAGAAACAACAACGTTGTTACGCTTAGCGTCAAGCTTGATAACTTTAAACTCAAGCTCTTTGCCTTCAAGGTGCGTAGTGTCACGTACAGGGCGTACGTCTACTAGTGAACCAGGAAGGAACGCGCGTACACTGTTAACTTCAACAGTGAAACCGCCTTTAACTTTACCGTTGATAACGCCTTTAATTGTAGCTTTATCTTCGTAAGCTTTTTCCAGCTCAACCCACGCTTCGTGACGCTTCGCTTTTTCGCGAGAAAGGATAGTTTCACCGAAACCATCTTCAACTGCATCTAGTGCTACGTCTACTTGGTCACCGATAGCGATTTCTAGCTCGCCTTCAGCGTTTTTGAATTGGTCAGCTGGGATAGCACTTTCTGATTTCAAGCCTGCATCAACAAGAACGATGTCTTTGTCGATAGAAACAACAGTACCTTTTACAATTGAACCAGGACGTGTTTCTAGTTCTTGTAAGCTTTCTTCAAAAAGTTGTGCAAAATTTTCAGTCATAAGTCTCAAATAACTTTTAAGTTGATATCCACGCTTCTTATCCGGATAACGCGGGGTTATTAAAATTAGTCGCCACTTCCTGTAGCAACACTGCTTTGGATGCGATCAGCTCTCGTCATTAAAGGCGTGAGGAAATAATATCCATCGCTTTTTCAAAGACTTGGTCAATATCCAAGTCCGTTGAATCTATAATTACTGCATCTTGTGCCGGTACCAAAGGAGCCACTGCACGTTGTGTATCGCGCTCGTCTCTCGCCTTAATATCGGTTAAAAGGCGCGCAATATTAACATCCATGCCCTTTGCTTTCAACTGGCTATAACGGCGTTCAGCACGGGCTTCTGCGCTTGCTGTAAGGAAAATCTTTACAGGTGCGTCAGGAAATACCACTGTACCCATGTCGCGACCGTCAGCAACAAGACCTGGATCTTGTTGGAAAGCGCGCTGTCTGCGAAGTAATGCTTCGCGAACACGGGGTAATGCCGCAACTTTAGATGCCACCGCACCGACTTCTTCGGTGCGAATATCGTCAGTAACGTCTTCGCCTTCTAATATAATGCGAGTGGTATCGCCATTCGTCTCGAAACTAACATCAAGACCGGTTGCTAGAGGAACAACACATTCTTCATCATCACACGGAAGGTCGTGGTGAAGTGCAGCAACTGCTAATACGCGGTAAATTGCGCCGCTATCTAGAAAGTGCCACCCTAATTTCTTTGCCAATAAGCTACTTAACGTACCTTTACCAGCACCACTAGGACCGTCGACCGTGACTACGGGTGTGGAATGCATACCTGCTCCATCGTTTAAATTACTAAAAATCGCGCGCAATTATACGCTTTAGTTCAAGATAAGCAATGCCACCTACTAGCGGTGGCATTGTACATTTGGATAAATATGGCGCGGTTACGCGTTATGTAACCAAGACCTTACACGATTACGCAAGGTCATTGCCACACTTTACTGATTGCTATAAAGGGTTTTAAAGCGGGTAAAGTAGTCTGGAAAAGTTTTACGTGTACAACCCGGGTCATTTATTGTGACCGGCGTATCGCTTAATGCAACAAGCGAGAAACACATGGCAATACGGTGGTCATTGTAAGTATCTATCTCTGCGTGTTTGAGCGAGTCTGTTGGCCACACTTTTATGTAGTCGTGCCCTTCTTCCACTTTCGCGCCTAACTTTTGAAGCTCAGTCGCCATTGCCGCAAGTCGGTCAGTTTCTTTCACGCGCCAGTTATAGATGTTGGTCATGGTTGTTGGACCTTCAGCAAACAAGGCCGTTGTAGCAATGGTCATGGCTGCATCAGGAATATGGTTCATATCCATGTTTACGCCTTTAAGTGGCGCACCGGTTACTTCAACATATTCGTCGTTCCACACGACTTTCGCGCCCATGGCCTCAAGCACATCGGCAAAGCGAATGTCACCTTGAATACAGTTTTGCCCAATACCGGTTACGCGTACCGTACCACCTTTAATAGCGCCTGCTGCAAGGAAGTAAGATGCCGATGATGCATCGCCTTCAACCATAAATTTACCCGGTGCAACATACTTAGCATCAGCAGAAACCGTAAACGTCTGGTAGTTGTCGTTTTCGACAGTAACACCAAACTTAGCCATGGTATCTAGCGTGATATCAATATAGGGCTTAGAGACCAATTCGCCCTTAATGCGAATAGTCACATCACCAGAAAAGAGCGGAGCTGCCATTAAGAGCGCGGTTAAGAACTGGCTAGATACACTGCCGTCTACCGACATTTCACCGCCGTTTAAAGTCTTACCTTTAATTTGTAGCGGCGGGTAACCTTCATTTTTAAGGTAAGTTACTTCAGCATCGGCTTCGCGTAGCGCATCGACTAAGTCGCCAATTGGACGCTCTTCCATGCGCGGCTCACCGGTAAGTACCGTATCAACGTTACTTGCAGCAAGTGCAGCGCACAAAGGTCGCATTGCTGTACCCGCATTACCCAAGAAAAGCTCAAGTGGCTCTGCTACGTTAAATGCACCACCGTTACCTTGCACAACGCATTGTGTTTTGTCTTCGCTAAGGCGATAGTTAATGCCTAACTTGGTGAGCGCATTTAGCATGTGCTCAATATCTTCGCTATCAAGCAAGTTGGTTAATTCAGTTTCACCTTCAGCTAACGCGGCAAGCAGTAGTGCGCGGTTAGACAGACTTTTTGAGCCAGGTACATTGACCTCTCCCGATACTTTTGCAATCGGGTCTAATGTTAACTGCTCCATTTTATCCATTCACTCTTTCAAATTCGCGCATAAATTCAACTAGCGCAACAATGCCCTCTACTGGCATTGCATTATAAATACTGGCACGCATGCCCCCAACTGAACGATGCCCTTTAAGAGCAAGTAACCCTGCTTCTTGCGACTGTTTAAGGAACAATCCGTCAAGTTCAGCATCGGCTAAATGAAACGGCACGTTCATTTTTGAACGGTTGTCAGGGTGAACTTTACTTGAGTAAAAATCAGAGCTATCAATAGCTGAATACAATAACGCCGCCTTTTCAGCATTGCGTTTCGCCATAGCATCAACACCGCCCATATCTTTAAGCCACTCAAATACAAGGCCAGCCAAATACCATGAAAACGTTGGCGGTGTGTTGTACATAGAGTCAGACTTTGCAGCTAGTGCATAATCGAAGATAGAGGGCGTTTCTTTACGTGCTTTGCCAACTAGGTCTTCACGCACAATAACTACTGACAAACCACTTGGACCAATATTTTTCTGTGCACCAGCGTAAATGACGCCGTGCTTTGCTACATCTAACGGCTGAGACAATATGGTCGACGACATATCAGAAACCAGCGGAACCTTGCCCGACTCAGGTAGCCAATCGAAAGCAATTCCGTCAACAGTTTCATTTGGACAGAAATGGTAATACGCGGCAGATTGATCAATATCACTCAACTGAGGCTGCGCAATATAATGAAGTCCATCTTTTTCAGATACTTCCCCCACTACCTTCGCATTATTGTACTTGCTAGCTTCTTCTACCGCGCCTTTTGACCAAGAACCACTGACTAAGTGAAGACTGGTATCATCAGAGCTCGATAAGTTCAGCGGAACGGCTGCAAATTGCCCGCGACCACCACCATGTGTAAACAGAACATGATAGTTTGACGGAATAGATAGTAGGTCGCGTAAGTCCTGTTCTGCTTTTGCGGCTATCTCAATGAAGTCTTTGCCACGGTGGCTCACTTCCATTACAGAGCAGCCTAGGTCGCGCCAATTTGTAAATTCTGATTGTGCCTTTTCCATTACTTCTTTTGGAAGCATGGCGGGGCCTGCACTAAAGTTAAAAACCTCTTTCATCGCGCTTTTCAACACCTGTAGATAATTACCGTTTAACCCACGTTATTTTTACATTTTGTGGGTCTATTAGGTAAACAAGCGGCAAAAGCCGCTTGTTTAAAAGAACACTGATAATGCGCAAGGTGTTACGCCTGCGCTTCATCCCTACTCTTCTGTCGTTGAGCCGTCACCGTCTTCTGCGGTGTTTTCTTGCTCTTGAACAGCAGTTTTTGCTTGTTCTGGCACATCGTCTGAAACGATTGGGTTACCGTCTTCGTCGAATTCCTGTAACTCTTCCACTTCTTCAATGCGTTGTAACCCTACAACATGCTCACCTTCTACTGTACGTATTAGGCGAACACCTTGAGTGTTACGGCCGACTACTGACACTTCGCTTACACGGGTACGAACCAGTGTGCCTTGGTCACTAATAAGCATAATTTCGTTGGTTTCGTCTACTTGAACCGCACCAACCACTTTACCGTTACGCTCAGACACCTTAATTGATACAACACCTTGTGTCGCACGGCTCTTCGCAGGGTAATCTTCTAGCGGAGTACGCTTACCAAAACCGTTCTCTGTAGCTGTCAGGATTGGACCATCGCCTTTTGGAACAATAAGTGATACCACTTTTTGACCATCTTGCAGTCTAATACCGCGAACACCTGTTGCCGTTCGTCCCATTGGACGAAGTGCTAGAAGCTCTTCACCTGTTTCTGGGTCGCGCTTCACTTCACCGGTTTCGCTATCGCGTAGTTTTTCGTTAAAGCGAACTACTTTACCTGCATCAGAGAACAACATGATGTCGTCATCACCGTGGGTAATATCAACACCAATCAATTCATCGCCTTCATTAAGGTTCACGGCGATAATACCGCTTGAACGTGGACGTGAATATAGGCTTAGGTCAGTCTTTTTCACTGTACCGTTAGCCGTTGCCATCAGTACGAACTTACCTTCTTCAAATTCTTTAATAGGAAGAATGGCGGTAATGCGCTCGTTTTCTTCAAGCGGTAAAATGTTAACAATTGGGCGTCCGCGCGCATTTCGGCTAGCAAACGGCAATTGATACACTTTTAACCAATACAAGCGACCACGGGTAGAGAAACACAAAATGTGGTCGTGGGTATTCGCTACTAGTAACCTTTCGATGAAATCTTCATCTTTCATCTTGGTTGCTGATTTACCACGGCCACCACGACGCTGCGCTTCGTAGTCTGTAAGCTTTTGATATTTCACATAACCTTCGCGAGAAAGCGTTACAACAACATCTTCTTGCTCAATGAGATCTTCAATATCAATATCGTGACTTGCTGCCGTAATTTCAGTACGACGCTCATCACCAAATTCATCACGTACTTTTTCAAGTTCTTCTTGAATCACTTCCATCAAGCGCTCTGGGCTATTTAGGATGTGAAGAAGTTCAGCGATGAGCTCTAGAAGTTGTTTGTACTCTTCAAGGATCTTTTCGTGCTCAAGGCCCGTTAGCTTGTGTAAGCGAAGGTCAAGAATAGCTTGCGCTTGCTGCTCAGTAAGGTAGTACTTGCCGTCGCGAATACCAAATTCTGGCATTAACCAGTCAGGACGTGCGGCGTCATCGCCTGCGCGCTCAAGCATTTGCGCTACGTCGCCTAAGTCCCAACCTTGTGCTACTAGCGATTTCTTGGCGTCTGCTGGGCTTTGCGATGCTTTAATCAACTCAATAATTGGGTCGATATTCGCAAGCGCGATTGCCAAACCTTCAAGGATATGAGCACGGTCACGGGCTTTACGTAATTCAAAAACGGTACGACGTGTTACTACTTCACGACGGTGAAGAATAAAGCATTCTAACGTTTCTTTAAGGTTGAATACCTTAGGCTGACCGTTATCAAGCGCAACCATGTTAATACCGAACACCGTTTGAAGCTGGGTATTAGCATATAGATGGTTAAGCAAAACTTCGGCAGATTCGTTGCGTTTAACTTCAATAACAATGCGCATACCGTCCTTATCAGACTCGTCACGCAGTGCAGAGACGCCTTCGATACGCTTTTCTTTTACCAGTTCAGCAATCTTTTCAATAAGACGCGCTTTGTTAACCTGGTAAGGGATCTCATTAACAACAATGGTTTCTTTGCCGTTGCTGTCAGTTTCAATTTCGGCTTTGGCACGGAGATAAATTTTACCGCGACCTGTGCGATACGCATCTTCAATTCCCTTGCGCCCGCTGATCATAGCAGCCGTTGGGAAATCTGGACCTGGGATGTGAGTCATCAAGTCATCGATGGTAATAGACGGGTCTTGAATTAACGCTACGCAGCCGTTGATTACTTCGGTGAGGTTATGTGGCGGAATATTCGTCGCCATACCAACCGCGATACCCGACGAGCCGTTGACAAGAAGGTTAGGCACCTTCGTTGGCAATACTTCAGGGATATGTTCTGTACCATCGTAGTTAGGTACGAAATCAACGGTTTCTTTATCTAAATCAGCGAGTAATTCGTGCGCAATTTTTGCCATGCGAACTTCGGTATAACGCATCGCAGCAGCAGAGTCGCCGTCTACCGATCCGAAGTTACCTTGACCGTCTACCAGCATATAGCGAAGTGAGAACGGTTGCGCCATACGAACAATAGTGTCGTAAACTGCAGAGTCACCGTGAGGGTGATATTTACCAATTACGTCACCTACCACACGGGCAGATTTTTTGTATGGCTTGTTAAAGTCGTTTTTCAGTTCGTTCATTGCGAACAGCACACGACGGTGCACTGGCTTCAAGCCATCTCTTACGTCAGGCAAGGCTCGCCCGACAATAACGCTCATCGCGTAATCAAGGTAAGAGTTCTTTAACTCTTCCTCAATATTAACGGGGAGGATTTCTTTAGCGTTATCAGACATAAACTGCTTAATCCCTTTATCTTGGTTTGTTCTGCGTTATCCAGCACTTCGCTTCACATCATTGTGAAAACAAGGCGTGGGAGCGCACTGTTATTATTATGTGGGTCATAATCGTGCTTCGAGTGTACCACTTGATGACAGAATTATGTAGCGCTTAATTACGCTTATTAATCAACTAAAAGGCAAGCGATTATTTTTCGTTCACCCCTTCTTATAATTTGCCTATTTCTGTTTAAAAACAGTGAAACATAACCTTAATTTACGATATCTTAAAAAGAGATAGATTAAGGATTGTTTTACTCATGACGAACGTCGATCAACAAGAAATCAATAAGTTCTCTGAACTCGCTTCTCGCTGGTGGGATCCAGAAGGTGAATTTAAACCATTGCACCTTATTAACCCGCTTCGTTTGGACTTCATCAATCAACACAGTGAAGGCCTGTTTGATAAAAAAGTCGTCGATATAGGCTGTGGCGGAGGTATTCTAGCGGAATCAATGGCGCGTGCGGGTGCCACGGTAACTGGCTTGGATATGGCTGAAGCGTCGTTAGAAGTGGCTAAGCTTCACGGTTTAGAATCAGGGGTAAAAGTTGACTACGTATGCTCGACTGCCGAAGCGTTCGCAGAAGCGAACGAGGGTCAGTTTGATGTAGTGACCTGTATGGAAATGTTAGAACATGTACCCGACCCTGCTTCGGTTGTAATGGCCTGTGCTAAATTGGTCAAGCCTGGTGGCCATGTTTTCTTTTCTACGCTTAACCGAAATCTCAAGTCATACCTGATGGGGATCGTTGGGGCAGAATATATCCTTAAACTGGTTCCCAAAGGCACCCACGATCACAGTAAGTTCATTAAACCGTCCGAGCTTATGGCGATGACAGATCAAGCTGGTTTACTGCCACGAGACATGACCGGTCTACACATGGACCCAATTTCTCAAGGTTTTTACCTTTCTGCGAATAATGTCGACGTTAACTACTTACTATATACAGTAGCGCAAAATTAATTTAACACTATATATTGGGCTGCGGCGATATTTTAAACACCATATATCGTGTTTATATAAAAACTATTTTCTAAGAATAAATTAATTTTTATGTCGAAGAAATAATTAAAAATGCTTGCAATCCAGATATTTTACGCTTGTAGAACGCTAAAAAGTTAGTTGTTACTAACATAAATTTCATGCCAGATTGAGTGCTCGAAATACCACCAGATATTGGGTTGCATTAAGACTAAAACCTCACTATCTTGTGTTTAATTCAGCATGTGATCCCAACGTAGATTTTAGGGATCGCACAGATCGCAAAATGGGTTCTGGTTTATGCCAATTCCCGGTTGTGACATCAACCTCGCTGAAAATATAAACGCAGTGAAAAAATTAAATGAGCAGTCTCTACTTTATACTCTTCGGTATCAGTTTAGGCCGCTTTCGTGTGTGTTGTTATCTGGCGTGAGCCAACTGAGGTAATGGCATTTACACTTAATATATTAAAAAATGAAAAATGGGTACTTCATAGCCCACGCATCAAGCGCTAACAGACAAACGGCCAGTAACATGAATAACAACTTATTAGTCACCAAACGCAACGGTGAAAAAGAGTCCATCGACTTAGAGAAAATCCACAAAGTCGTTACATGGGCAGCCAAAGGACTTAAGAACGTTTCCGTTTCACAAGTTGAAATCAAGGCACAAATTCAGTTCTACGACGGTATCAATACCAGTGAGATCCACGAAACCCTGATCAAGTCAGCGGCAGATCTAATCTCTACCGATGCGCCAGATTATCAATACCTGGCAGCGCGCTTGGCTATTTTCCACCTTCGCAAAAAGGCCTACGGTCAATTTGAGCCGCCTGCCCTACTTGAGCATGTAGGAAAGATGGTTGATATGGGCAAGTACGACAAGCACTTACTTGAAGACTACACGCCTGAAGAATTTGCTGAAATGGACTCGTATATCGACCATTGGCGCGACATGAACTTCAGCTACGCTGCAGTTAAGCAACTTGAAGGTAAGTATCTGGTTCAAAACCGTGTTACTGGTGAAATTTACGAAAGTGCACAGTTCCTATATATCTTAGTGGCTGCATGCCTTTTCGCAAATTACGACAAAGCGACGCGTATGGACTACATTCGCCGCTTCTACGATGCCGCTTCAACATTCAAGCTGTCGTTGCCTACACCTATTATGGCTGGCGTACGTACGCCAACTCGCCAGTTTAGCTCATGTGTACTTATCGAAACCGGCGACAGCTTAGATTCAATCAATGCAACGGCAAGTGCCATTGTTAAATACGTAAGCCAGCGTGCGGGTATCGGTGTAAATGCCGGTCGCATTCGTGCACTAGGTAGCCCTATTCGTGGTGGTGAAGCGTTCCACACTGGTTGTATTCCTTTCTATAAATACTTCCAGACTGCAGTTAAAAGCTGTTCACAAGGTGGTGTTCGTGGCGGTGCTGCTACGCTGTTCTACCCTATCTGGCATATGGAAGTAGAATCGTTATTGGTTCTTAAGAACAACCGTGGTGTAGAAGAAAACCGTGTACGTCACCTAGATTACGGTGTTCAGTTCAACAAACTGATGTACCAACGCATGATGAAAGACGGCTACATTTCATTGTTTAGCCCATCTGACGTACCTGGTCTTTACGATGCATTCTTTGCTGATCAAGAGAAGTTTGAAGAGCTATACGTTAAATACGAAAACGACGACAGCATCCGTAAAAAGCAAATCAAAGCAATGGAACTGTTTAGCTTGTTTATGCAAGAGCGTGCAAGCACAGGTCGTATTTATCTTCAAAACGTTGACCACTGTAATACGCACAGCCCGTTTAATCCGGAAGTTGCACCAGTACGTCAAAGTAACTTGTGTCTTGAAATCGCGCTACCTACTAAGCCGCTACAGCACGTTAATGACGAAAATGGTGAGATTGCACTTTGTACCTTATCTGCGTTTAACTTAGGTGCAATTAAGTCACTTGACGAGTTTGAAGAGCTGTCTGATCTTGCTGTACGTGCCCTAGATAACCTGCTTGATTACCAAGACTACCCAGTTCCTGCTGCATATAACGCAACAATGGGACGTCGTACGCTTGGCGTAGGTGTTATCAACTTTGCATACTACCTAGCTAAAAATGGCGTTAAATACTCTGATCACAGCGCTAATGCTCTGGTACACCGCACGTTTGAAGCAATGCAGTATTACCTATTAAAAGCGTCCAATAACCTTGCGAAAGAAAAAGGTGCGTGTCCTAAATTCAACGAAACCACCTACTCTCAAGGCATTATGCCAATTGACAGCTACAAGAAAGATCTTGATAGCGTGTGCAATGAACCCCTTCATTACGACTGGGATTCGCTTCGTGAAGAAATTAAAACTCACGGCCTGCGTAACTCTACGCTGTCAGCATTAATGCCGTCAGAGACGTCTTCGCAAATTTCTAATGCGACGAACGGTATTGAGCCACCGCGTGGTTTTATCAGCATTAAGTCGAGCAAAGATGGTGTTCTTAAGCAAGTTGTACCTGAGTACGAAACGCTAAGAGACCAATACGAGCTACTTTGGGATATTCCTTCAAACGATGGTTACCTACAACTTGTTGGTATCATGCAGAAGTTTATCGACCAAACTATCTCAGCGAATACCAACTACGACCCAAGCCGTTACGAAGGTAACAAGGTACCAATGAAGCTTCTTCTTAAAGACCTTCTTACTACGTATAAACTGGGTGTTAAAACACTTTACTATCATAACACTCGTGACGGCGCGTCAGACACCTCTGCACTCGATGCTAAAGCGAGTGAGCCTATGCCACGTCAAGAAGAAGTGGTTGTAGAGGAAGATGATGATTGTGCAGGCGGTGCGTGTAAGATCTAATACACGCCCTTCTGTTTAAATGGCAGGTGCGTGAAAGGACGTATTCGCGCTTGCCATTGAGGTTTCGCAGCAAGAACACAAACAATAATACGCGTTAATCATTAAGTTTTTAGTTAGGCCATCATGAAATACACTACGTTTAATCAGCAAAGTACTAATCCATTGATCGAGCCGATGTTTTTCGGTAACCCCGTGAACGTTGCACGCTACGACCAGCAAAAGCATGCCATTTTCGAAAAGCTTATTGAGAAACAAATTAGCTTTTTTTGGCGACCAGAAGAAGTTGATGTTTCTCGAGATCGCGTAGATTTTCAAAAACTAACCGACCCAGAAAAACATATCTTCATTTCGAACCTTAAGTACCAAACTCTGCTAGATTCGGTACAGGGTCGCAGTCCAAACATCGCATTTTTGCCCATTATTTCACTACCAGAGTTAGAAACGTGGGTAGAAACATGGTCGTTTTTTGAAACTATCCATTCGCGTTCATACACGCACATTTTGCGTAACCTATTTTCAGATCCTAGTGAAATCTTCGAAGATATCGTAGTAAACGATGAAATTAAGCGCCGTGCTGCTGACATTTCTAAATACTATGACGACCTTATTTTTGCCACTCAGCTTTGGCAAACTCAGGGGGAAGGCATTCACACCATCAATGGCACTGCATACACAGTTAACATGTACGAGTTGAAGAAGAAACTTTACCTGTGCATGAATTCGGTGAATGCTCTGGAAGCGATCCGTTTCTACGTGTCTTTTGCCTGTACGTTTGCATTTGCAGAACGTAAGTTGATGGAAGGTAACTCTAAGATTATTCGTTTGATTGCCCGTGACGAAAACCTTCACTTATCTTCAACACAGCATATCCTTAATTTGTGGGCTAAGGGCAAAGATGACCCTGAAATGGCGCAAATTGCAGAAGAATGTAAAGAAGAAGCGCGTGCTATCTTTATGAACGCCGTTGAGCAAGAAAAGCAGTGGGCTGACTACTTGTTCCAAAACGGTTCAATGATTGGTCTGAACAAAGAAATTCTTTGCCAATACGTCGAGTATATTGCTAACCAGCGTATGTCTGCCATTGGCCTAGACACGCCATTTGAGGTTAGCAGTAATCCACTTCCATGGATGAACAACTATCTGAACTCAGACAATGTGCAGGTGGCACCTCAAGAGTCTGAAATCAGTTCTTATCTCGTGGGACAGATCGATTCTGCTGTAAGCGAAGACGACTTTGCTGATTTTGAGCTGTAAAACTACAGCTTAATGAGTAGTAACGATAAATCACTCCGCATCGACGTTGTCGATGTGGGGGCGATTATTGCCCCCCAAGATAAAACCCTCTTACACGCCCTTGAAGAAGCGGACGTTCATATTCACTACCATTGCCGTGAAGGTTTTTGTGGTGCATGCCGAACAAAACTTATTGAAGGCGAAGTTGAGTACACTACCGATCCCCTAGCCTTCATTGACGACGATGAGATTCTTCCATGTTGCTGCGTGGCTAAATGCCCATTAAAAATAAAAGTTCCTCTTTAACTTCATACTCAAGCCTGAAAATATCGTATTCTCTATGGCTTTGCCGCGAACCTTTTCAGTTTTTAGCGCCTGATTTCGGAAAGAAGAAACGTAATCTTGCATTAAAGGATCTTTTCAATCGCGTACAACTCTTCATCAATCACTTGCAGACGCGACGCAACAACGGTTCTCGCATCGCTCACTCCTTTGTTGTAAAACGATGCACCCATCTCTTTACTAATGAAATCAAGCAAGAAGTCACCGTCAAACTGACCCAGTTCAATACCTAATTCATCATCAAAATATTGTTGCAATTTAGCGACCAATACTTCTTTCTCTTCTCGTGTAAATGCAATATCACTCATTGTATTCTCTCTTTCGTTCTTACCTAAGCACATGATTTTAAATTGCATTTTAAATTACATGCCCATCTTATTTTTATTGAGCTATTTACCTAAAAAGTTTTTTCTAGCTGGTATGTTTTTCGCAGTAAATCCGTCACTCAGCTATATTTTTTAATGAGTATCAAATGGAAGTAGCTGGACGTTGAGCTTTGTATGCTTCTACCCTAATAGCGCTCTGGCAGAGCTAATGCTAAAGAAGATCGCTATTCAACAAGACGAGAGGTTAACCATGAAAATTTTACCGCTTCTAGGTATAGCGTGTGCATTCACAATAAACAGTCTACCAGCAGATGCCAACCCCAATCACCCACAAAAGGACAAAACACTTCCTCCGGGCATAGAGAAGAAGTATGAGCGCACGGGCAAACTACCGCCAGGCTGGGAAAAGAAACTCATTGTTGGCAAGCGTTTGGATCACGATATTTACGATCATGGAAGAGTAATAGTCCCAATGGGTGATGACGGTATTATTACCGTTCGCATTGAGAACAAAGTGGTTAGACTAATTCAAGCCACAAGAGAAATTGTCGAAATCCTCGATTGAGCATTTTGTCTAGAGCACTTCGCTAGTGCTCTACAGTTAACTGTTGCTTATGGCCTACTATCAGCATTTGAAAATTGACTTAGCTGTCTTCCACAGTAGTATCAAATGTACTTGACGGTTTTGCGAAAAGAAGCCGTTCGATTTTCTTCAATTTCAATATCTCTTACCCCGTTGGATGTTGGAAGTATTTTAGTCAGGCCTGTAAGTTACCTAGTAGGTGATACTACCAAAAGGCCCAAACGCAAAATAAATTTCAGGAATAAAAGATGGCAACTAACGCCCTGTTTAAGCCTTACTCACATGGCAATCTTTCATTAACCAACCGTATCGTTATGGCCCCTATGACCCGCCAGTTCTCACCGAACGGTATTCCAACACCTGATGTTGCGGCTTATTACAAGCGTCGTGCGCAAGGTGGTACAGGGTTAATTATTACTGAGGGCACCACGGTTAACGATAACGTTGCGACAATGGACGCCAATATTCCTCAATTTCACGGCGAACAAGCCTTAAGCGGATGGAAAACCGTAGTAGATGAAGTTCACAGTGTAGGTGGAAAAATTATGCCTCAGCTGTGGCACGTAGGTATGGCAAGGGTTGCAGAAAAAGCGCCTTTTCCTGACCTACCAAGTGCAGGGCCTTCAGGTTTATTCAAACCTGGAAAACAAGGTGCTGAACCGATGACAGTGCAACACATTGAGTCTGTGATAGCGGCCTTTGCGCAAGCAGCAGCTGATGCTAAATCCATCAGTATGGATGGAATAGAAATTCATGGCGCACACGGTTACTTAATCGACCAGTTTTTCTGGGAAGGCACTAACCAAAGAAGTGATAGTTGGGGAGGCAGCATGGAAAACCGCGGGCGTTTTGCTGTCGAAATTATTAAGGCTATACGCGCTGCTACAGGCCCAGATTTCCCTATTATTCTTCGCTATTCACAGTGGAAACAACAAGACTATACCGCGCGTTTGGCCCACTCTCCTCAGGAGTTAGAGCAGTTTTTACTACCTTTAAGTGAAGCTGGTGTTGATGTTTTCCATTGTTCTCAGCGCCGTTACTGGGAAAACGAGTTTGAGGGTAGCAATTTGAATCTTGCTGGTTGGACGAAAAAGCTTACCGGTAAGCCCACTATTACAGTAGGGTCGGTAGGACTAAATGACGACTTCTTCGGTGCGTTTAAAGGACAAGATTCAACTACTCGTTCGGTGGACGACTTACTAGAGAGGCTGGATGCCGGCGAGTTCGATCTGGTTGCAGTGGGACGGGCACTTTTACAAGACCCTAATTGGGCGAACAAGATAAAAGAAAACCGGACGGATGAACTAGAGCAATACTCAGGCAAAGCGTTGGCAACCCTTTCTTAGGGCGGATTTCTGCAAGCACTAGCACTGTTCCAGCTGTGCTAGTGCTTTTGCCAGAAAGCCTCAAAGTCAGTTTTGCTCAGAGGCTCGGCAATCAAATAGCCTTGCGCGTAATCACAGCCCATACTCTTTAAAATATCGTATTGCTCTTGCGTCTCTACACCTTCAGCCACAACTTTTATACCGAGTTTTTTCGCCATTACAATAATAGCTTCGCATAACACCTTGTCGTTACTGACATCAGTCATAGACTTCACAAAGCTTCTATCAATTTTGATAAGGTCTGTCGGAAAGCGTTTTAAATACGAAATGGAACTAAAACCTGTTCCAAAATCGTCTAGCGCGATATCAACGCCAGCCTGCCTAAATTGAAACAGCTTCTTTGATACTGTTTCATCAGCTTCCATCAATAAATTTTCTGTGACCTCTAGCAGTATAGAGCGCGCAGAAATATGCTGCTCTAAAAGCAAATTTAGCCACTGAGTTATATTCGATTCCATATTAAAGTAATGGCTAGGCGATGTATTAATGCTTACCTGTAGCTCTTTTCGATAGCGTTCCTTCCAAATACGAACGTTAGAGCACACTTCTTTGAAGACCCAATTACTGATATCAATAATTAGACCCGACTCTTCTGCAAGTGGAATGAATTCATCAGGGGTTATCCGCCCTTTATTCGGGTGCTGCCACCTAAGCAGTGCCTCAGCTTTCATTACTTTCTGGTTGCTGAAACACGCTATAGGCTGGTATTCAATGAACAGTTCATTGTTTTTAACAGCGTATCGCAGGTCATTTAATAGAGTTATCCTCTTAATCGCTGCGGCTTGCATGTCGTGGGTGTAATACTGGTAACTATTTTTTCCTTGGTCTTTCGCACCGTACATCGCTTGATCGGCATTCTTTAAGAGGCTTTTTACGTCATTCGCATCATCAGGGTACAGCGTAACCCCTAAACTTGCGCTAGTATGCACACGTTCTAACTCTAATATGTAAGGTTTACCTATTGTTCTAAGCAATTTTTGAATGACCTGCTCGATAGAACTCAAGCCTTTGATGCTGTTCAGAATAATAACGAACTCATCACCACCTAACCGGGATACGGTGTCATCTGAACGCAAACATTGTTTTATTCGCTTAGCGCACTCAATAAGAAGCTTGTCGCCCATATCGTGACCAAGCGTATCATTGATATCCTTAAAATTATCTAAATCTAAAAATATCACTGCTACCTTTTCATTGTCTCTATCAGCGGTTTTTATTGCCAGCTGCAAGTGATCCAACATAAGATTTCTATTGGGAAGCCCAGTGAGCGAATCAAAATTCGCCTGTCTCCAAATAAGTTGGTTCGCGAGCTCTCTTTCAATGGCAATGCTGGCAATGTGCGCGAACTGCTCAATTAGCAGCATTTCATCGGCCGTCGGTATAGCCTTTTCTTTGTGATAGATGGCGAAGGTACCAATGACCTCACCGTTTGACCCCTGAATCGGTTGCGACCAACACGAGCGCACACCCGCGCTCAAGGCTAAACCTTTCCACTCAACCCAATAAGGATGTGTACTGATATCTTCGACAATAGTCGGTAAATTCGTTGCAGCTGTATTACCGCAGGATCCCCTGCCCACACCATACTCAGCGCCATCAATTGCATCATTGTAGAAATCAGGCAACGAGGGAGCGGCCCCCTTCTTTAGTTTACCGTCGTCTAACAACAAAATGCTGCATATTTGGTCTGTATATTCAGCTTCAATAGCATTTACAATGTCATGAAGCACGGTATGTAGTGATTCTGCGTTCACCACTTTTTCTAAAATTGCGCTCCTCACACGTGTAATTTTTTGTGTCTGGGCTAGTCGATATTGGTATTCTTCCAATTGAAGAGAAAGGTCATTGTATTCTTGCCTCTTAAGTTCAGATTCAGCAAGTTGCGCGAGGTTTTCTAACTGTTGTATTTGGGCGTCATTAAGCGTTTTTGCAGCATCGTCAAATACACACAGTGTACCGACTGGGAATCCTTCAACCATCAGTCTAACACCGGCATAAAAGCGAATATGAGGATGACCAACTACATAGGGATTGTTGTTAAACCGAGGATCGTTAAGCGTATCGGGCACAATTAAAGTTTTGTCTTGCGCAATAGTGTGAGCGCAAAAAGCCACGTCCCGCGTTGTTTCGGCCATATCAAGATTAACGGCAGACTTAAACCATTGCCTGTTTTCGTCAATAAGCGTTATCGATGCGAAATTACAATTAAAAACGCTGCTAGCGAGTCGCGTTATACGGTCAAAACGCTCTTCCGGGGGAGTGTCTAGCACACCCAGTCGCTTGAGTGCAGCAACGCGTTCATGTTCATTAGAAATTATCGGTGGTGCGCGCACAATTCGCTCCTAAATCACACTCGGTCGAATTACGCTCGGACTTCCGCGCGATTTCAATAGCGTTATCAGGCCAGTTGAACATTATTCCTGCCGTTCTTTTGGCTTTGTATAATGCGTCGTCGGCTTCTGAACGTGCTGACTCAACAGTGTCGTGATGCTCTTTTACATAAGATACACCTGCACTGACTGTGATATCAATAGACTTTCTATTAACATCTAATGGGTTCGTGCTCTTAATTTGGAGGCTGGCTTAAACTCGACATGTGGTCAATAAGCAATGACAACCATGCTATGCCTTCTTTATCACTAAGTAAATTCCCCCTAACGTCATTACCGAAGCAAGCATTATTTGCGCTGTAAACTGTTCGCCTAGCGCCAACCATCCCATCAGTGAAGCGAGTACAGGTACGCTTAGTTGCACAGTTGCGGCGGTGGTCGACTTGATAAGAGGAAGCGCACGATACCAAATTGCGTATCCACAGCCCGAGGCGAATATTCCTGATGCAAGCGCGTAATACATCCCTACTTTATCTAATACAAATTGGTCTGCTCCCACTAACAAGACAACACCTATTAGGGGAACACACAAAAAAGACGCGTAAATGAAATTTCCAGTGGTAGACATAAGGGCTGAGCTACTTTTTTTACCTAACAGCGAATAGACTCCCCATGCCATACCAGCTAAAACCATGAGTGAACCGGCAAGTAACGAAGGCGCTGATGCACTGGGCAATAATAAAATTACCAGACCTATAAACGCCAGAACAAAACCCAGCCACTGCCGACTGTTAAATCGTTCCCCGTTTATTAAGCCTACCGTAATCATGGTAAGTTGAACTGCGCCAAATAGTAATAACGCTCCAGTCCCTGTCGACATAGAAATATAGGCAAATGAGAAGCAGATAGCGTAAACAAACAAAGCGATTCCACCAAGCACACTTGCGTTGGCTTTTAGCCCTTTAAACACGCTTTGAGAAGACGCGCTTTTCACGCCACGACGCAGAGAGTAAGAAGATAACACTAATAGCGCTAACGCCCCGCTGGTTAAGCGTAAAAGTGTGAAACTAGCTGGATCTATGTCGGTATTGGCAAGTGCCATTCGACAAAGTAGAGAATTTGCAGCGAAAGCGCCCATCGCTACAGCGACCAAAAGAAACGTTTTCAACAACCTGAAACTCCCTATGTAAAAATGCAATATCCAGCAACAGCACTAACTTATCCTGTTTTAGTCCGTAAGGAAAACTATCACACGGATAATGTAATGATTTAACAGGTGAAAAGCGAAGAAAGAATGTATAAACAAAAAAGAGGACCATCATGGTCCTCTTTTAACAAGTATCTAAGAGATGAGATTATTAAAGCGACAAGCCCAAACGCTCAGCAACTTCAATGTATGTCTCGACAACTGAGCCAAGACCTTGTCTGAAACGGTCTTTGTCCATTTTTTTACGGGTTTCTTTATCCCATAAACGACAGCCGTCTGGTGTAAATTCATCACCCAACACAATGTTGCCATCTTTATCAACGCCAAACTCAAGTTTATAGTCGACAAGCAGCATGCCTGCTTCGTCAAACAGCGCTTTTAATACACTGTTAACTTTAAACGTCAGCGCTTTCATTTCAGCAATTTGAGCTTCAGTTGCCCAACCAAATGATAAAATATGGTAGTCATTTACCATTGGGTCATGAAGGGCGTCGTTTTTAAGGAAAAACTCGAAAATAGGTGGGTTTAGCTCTTGGCCTTCTTCCACACCCAGTCTGCGAACTAAAGAGCCAGCAGATAAGTTTCTCACCACACACTCAACAGGAATCATGTCGAGCTTCTTAACCAAAGACTCAGTTTCAGAAACCAGCGCTTCAACTTGCGTTGCAATGCCAGCTTCTTCAAGCTTTGTCATAATAAAGTGATTAAACTTGTTGTTTACTTCACCTTTGCGATCAAGCTGCTCAATTTTTTCACCGTCGAACGCCGAAGTGTCGTTTCTAAAGTGAAGAATTAATTTATCGCTATCATCAGTGTAATAAACAGTTTTTGCTTTACCGCGGTAAAGCTCGTCGCGTTTTTCCATTCTCAGTCTCAGTTATATATCAAGGTTATCTTCTGACATGACCTCAGCAAATGCACTGTAAAGGTCGGAAACCTGATTTGCTTCAAACGGTACACTTTCATTGTTCATGAAGGTAACTGACGTGCGATCTGCACCCGCTCTTGCAACTTTCAAACGATAATCTCCCTTTTTAAGAAGTTCTTTATCGCTTGAGAATAAACCATCCCACCAACTACCTTGTTCACCGTTGTAAGTGATAAATAGTAGGCCGTTAGATTTATCTAAATCTTTAACATCAAAACCAAGCTTGCGCAGTACCAACAGCATTCTTGGCCACGCTACATCATATTTAGCGTCTACGATATATGCAGCATCACCATCGGCATTAAAGCCCATTTCGGTATTGATACCCTGACGGATACGGGCAATTCTTCGCGTTTCTGCTAGTTGAATCTGATATTCATAATGACCAATAACCTGGTTTAAGACTTCTACCTCTTCACGGCGCTCTTCCATCGAAGAGACCTCTGCAATCACATCATTGCCCAAGGTTTGCATGTAGTCTTTAAGTTCCACAGTTAACGCAGCGCTACGGCCATGAGGCTTAACGTCTAAGCTAAACTCAAAACGTCGTCCAATTTCACTTTCTTCTTCTGAAAAGCTATACCAAGGCCCGTCGATTTCTTTAGTCATAACCATCCAGTCAGTGACCAGCACTTTTTCTTCCGGACTAAAGCTATCAACACCAATCCCTTGCTCATCAAGGAAGCTCAAAAGCGAATTCCAAATTGCTCGACTTAATGGCTGGCTGTCATCAACTTGGTCAAACCAAATGGTTGCTGAGCTTTTACCCTCTTCAATGTGAGAGCCAGTTACTAATGGTAAAACAAGCGCAGGCGAACGAATCATCAAAGATTTGCCCACTAGCTTCGGGTCAGCCTCTTGGCCTAACTCAGGCAATGTAAAATCACGAGAAAAAGCAGGAGCATCTAAGTCAGAGGGTACTTTAAGCGTTTCTTGTTCTTTAGTTTTTAAGTATTCGTAGCTGCCAGACGCGGTTTTTCTATCTATTTGGCTTGAACAACCTGCAAGTGCAACCATCGCTACTGAACTTGCTATAGCCAGCGTTCTTTTCATCTGTGTTCCTTATTAACCAGAAATCAATGCGTATTTTTTTAGTAGTTCTTCGATACGTTTTTGGCTTGATAGTTCCGGTAAAACCATAGGTAATCGCATCACTGCGCTTTCCATCATGCCCATTTTGTACAATGCCCACTTAGGCATTACTGGATTTGGCTCAATAAATAGCTCGCTATGAAGCAACTTAATGGTTTCATCAATCTCACGACATTTATCAAAATTCTTATCTAGTGCAGCTTCACACATCTGCGCGATCGCTTTTGGCACTATGTTGGCGGTAACAGAGATAACGCCGTGGCCGCCTTCACACATAAACTCGCAGCTTGAGCCGTCGTCGCCACTTAGTAGTACAAAGTCATCTGGAACCAATGGCTGAGTAGCCTTAAGGCGTGCGATATTACCGGTTGCGTCTTTAAGACCAACGATATTTTTGTGGGTTGCTAGTTTTGCTACCGTCTCAGGAAGCATATCGGCAACAGTACGGCCAGGTACATTGTAAAGAATAACCGGTAAGTCGCTGGCGTCTGCGATTGCATTGAAGTGTGCGACCATGCCAGCTTGTTGAGGCTTGTTGTAATAAGGTACAACACTTAAGAAACCGTCAATACCTGTAGAGCCTAACTGCTCCGTAAGAAAAATAGCCTCTGCCGTAGAGTTTGCGCCACTACCCGCAATTACCGGAATTGCTCCCGATGCCATTGCAACGGTTTCTTTAACCACATCAATGTGCTCATCGAAAGGTAGCGTTGCTGACTCACCAGTAGTTCCGACCGACACTATTCCGTGGGTGCCCTGCTCTACATGAAACTTCACAAGTTTCTCTAAAGACTTGTAATCAATATCGCCGTTTTCGAACATCGGCGTGACGAGTGCTACGTAACTACCAGTAAACATAATCTCTCCGAAAAATGTGAGCGCACATGGTAAATATGTCGGTGCTTAAACACAAGTAATAGCGCAAGTAAAATGGCAAGAATTTGACAATATCTTATTCAAAGGCAAGAAAAAGGCGCTGACTTATAAAAAAACTCTGTGCTAACATCCCGACATTATTAACATTGAAGTGAAGTAGATGTCGAAACACCAACTTATCGTCACTATTCTGGGGACAGACAAAAGTGGCATTTTAAGCGAAATTGCAACGACGGTATCAGAAGCTCAGTGCAATATTCTAGATAGCAGACAGGCCATCTATGGCAAAGAGTTCTCATTAACTATGATCATAGAGGGAACCCAAAGCGCTATCACAAAAGCAGAGTGCATTTTGCCTGCACTTTTTCAGCGTCTTGATTTGCTGTCAATGATGAAGCGCACTAGCCACCACGAGAAGCAAAATCTGGCTCACCTGTTTAACGTTGAATTCAGCGGTGAAGATGCAGCTGGCCTGATTAAAGCGGTAACTGGTTTTTTTGCAGAACGTCATGCAATGATTAGTGCTTTCAGACAGCGCACATTCAAAGATAAGGCTTCGGGGAAAGACAATATGCGCTGTAAATTTGTTGTTTCACTTCCCTCTAACGAAAATGTAGACGCATTAGAATCTGATCTAATGGCCCTGTTCGCTTCGTTAAATGTGACAGGCAAAGTAGTAGATAAACAAAAAAAGGATCCCAATGAAAACGTTACAAGCTGGTGATAAAGCCCCACAATTCTCATTGCAAAACCAGAACGATGAAACTGTTTCATTAACTGATTACGCGGGTAAAAAAGTACTCGTTTATTTTTACCCTAAAGCGATGACGCCAGGCTGCACTGTACAGGCGCAGGGTTTACGCGATGTAAACGAAGAACTAACGGCTAAAAATGTGGTTGTTCTTGGAATTAGCCCGGATGCGGTTAAGCGCTTGCCGAAATTCATCGAAAAGGAAAACCTAAACTTTACGTTGCTTTCAGATGAGGACCACGCCGTAGCCGACGCCTTTGGCGTTTGGGGCCCTAAAAAGTTTATGGGTAAAGAATATGACGGAATTCATCGTCAAACATTCCTTGTAGACGAGAATGGCGTTATCGAACACGTATTCAATAAGTTTAAAACAAAAGAACATCACACTGTGGTTCTTGATTACCTAAACAGCTAATGCTGATGTAACTCAAATAAAAAGCCCCGAAAACCTTGTGTTTTCGGGGCTTTTTTGTAACCTGTAACTGCCGCTCATATCGCGTAACTAGTTAGGTTGGTATCTAATCCCAAATTGATATAAAACCTTTATAGTTGGTTCTTTTCACTGAGAACGACTATTTAGCCTCTTCCGGTATTACTACTGGATTGCTCGACCACGCAGTAATTACTGCTTTTACAAGGGTAGCCAGAGGAATGGCAAAAAATACGCCCCAAAACCCCCAAAGCCCACCAAATACTAATACAGCAACAATGATGTAAAGCGGATGCAGGCTCACTGCTTCAGAAAACAGCAATGGAACCAGTAAATTTCCGTCTAATGCCTGAATAATGCCGTAGGCAATCATTAAATACCAAAACTCAGGTGTAATCCCCCACTGAAACATGGCAACAACGGCCACTGGAATAGTTACAACTGCCGCGCCAATGTAGGGAATAAGCACAGAGAAGCCCACCAAAACGCCAAGTAATATGGCATAACGCAAGTCCATTAAGACAAAGGTTACGCAGCTTACTGCGCCCACTATGATTATCTCGATAACTTTGCCGCGAATATAGTTAGCAATTTGAGAATTCATCTCGTGGCCAACTTGTGTAATTAATCGTCTTTCCTTAGGCAATAAGCGAGAGATACTGTCTAAAAAGAACAGTTTATCCTTCAGCATGAAAAACACCATAAGAGGGACAAGGATCATATAAACAAGTAGCGCAGCTAAATTGGCAATATTACTAAACGAAGCAGAGATAAGGGTCTCACCCACTTCAACCAGCTTGTCATTTAAACCTTCCATCATTTGATGGATTTGATAAACCTGGACATAGTCAGGGTATTTGTCGGGAAGCGTTAATATCCACTCTTGCGCTTTTTGCCAGATAAGCGGCGTTTCCTGAATCAGGTTTACACTTTGTTTGGATATGATTGGGACGAGTCCAATTAGCGTTAAGATTGTTATGGTAATAAAACCAAGCATAACCACGCCACACGCCAGAGTTCTGCTTACCCCAATATTCACCAAGCGACATACCGGCCAGTCAAGTAAATAAGCAATGACTGCAGCAACCAGTACAGGCATGATTAGCCCGCCCCACAACAGCAAGACTGCTGTAGTTAAAAGAATTAAAATAAGCAGCATAGCTGCATCAGGATCGGAAAATTTGCGTCGGTACCATCGACCAAAAACGCTAATCATATAAACGCCTAGAAATTACTAAGAATAGGACACGCATCATAGTTGATAGCGCTAGCAATTAGCAATAAGTAGCGCTTAAGAATCTTTCAAAATCAAACTGGTATGATGTTTTTACAGTATAAGCATTAGTGTGTAGAGTGGGTGTTACGAAAGTCATTGAATAAACCGGACGAGTTTGTTCAATGATTGGTAAAAAAATCGTGTTATATGCAAGAAGCTCAAGGCACAATCGGTTTGCATGTTCGCAACAAATGCATATAAGAAAAAAATAAAATTTGAAACTGTTTAGCAACTTAGCGCTCTAAGGGTTAAGCAGTATTAACCGTATACAATGATTGTAGGTTCATGAGAAAAAAGTTTTCAGCATCTTTGGTTGCCCTTTCCTTCGTGCTCACTTCGAGCCTAACGGCTGTTGCACAAGATGCCAATTACAGCAATAAAAATGCGCTACCTGAAATAGGTGTAGTAGCGTCGGACGCCATCTCACTTGATAAGGAAATGATTGTAGGCGATGCCGTCATGCGTCAAATGCGCGGACAAAGCCCTGTAATTTCAGACCCAGTTCTAGATGAATACTTACAGGATATAGGCAACCGCTTGGTTGTTCATGCAGACAATGCCAAGTTTCCTTTTGAGTTTTTCTGGGTAAACAACGATGCCATCAATGCATTTGCGTTTTTTGGTGGCCACATTGGGGTTCATACAGGTTTAATGCGCCGTGCTGAAAATGAAAGTGAATTGGCTTCGGTGCTTGCTCACGAAATTTCACACGTAACTCAACGCCACATAGCACGACGTATGCAGGCGCAGCAGCGCTCATCTCCCCTAGCCTTGGCGTCACTTATCGGCGGGGTGCTAATTGCAATGGCCAACCCGGAAGCGGGTATTGCGGCCATGCAGGCGGGTACCGCAGCCTCTGCGCAGCTTCAAATTGACTACACCCGTTCTAATGAACAAGAAGCGGATAGAATTGGTATTGCTATGCTTGCCCGGGCGGGGTTTGACCCAAATGCAGCTGCTTCATTCTTTTCTACCATGGCGGAAGAGTACCGCATGGTTTCTCGGCCACCCGCAAGGCTGCTTACTCACCCTTTAACCGAAACACGTATTGCCGATGCAAGAAGCCGGGCTGGTGACTATCCCCGCCGCTATCTGCCAATTAACAAGCAGTTTGAGTTGGCAAAAGCACGCATAAAAGCGCGCTACTCGTTCAAGACTGATTATGCCGTCGAGTACTTTCAAGCGGCGGTGGCTCAAGATGTTCAGCGCAGCAAAGAAGCGTCGCTTTATGGTTTAGCGCTAGCTTATATGCGCGCAGAAAAAATTGAAAAAGCAAAAGAAATTATGGATCAGTTAATAGCTGGCGATAGAGGGAATCTTTTTTATCTCGATGCTATGACCGATATCTACATCTCTCAAGGTGAGCCGCTAAAAGCAGTTGAAATGCTAAAGCCTCACGTTACGCATAACCCAAGAAACCAAGTATTAGCGCTTAACCAAGCCAACGCTTATATCAGTGCACAAAAATACGAAGAAGCCATCTCACTATTGAAAGATTTCCTCTTGGTTAAAAAGGACTACCAGCTAGCGCATCAGTTAATGACCGAAGCATATCAAAAGTCGAAACGGTTTTCGCAAATGCACCAGAGTAAAGCTGAGGTGTACGCCCTTTATGGCGCGTATAATCGAGCGGTTGATGAACTTCAATATGCGTACAACTTCGCAGGTGACGACCATCTTGAGAAACAAAGGATAAGAGCCAGAATAAAACAATTCCGAGATCAAGAAGAACGTTTACAGCGACTTTAGTCCAACGTACTTAACAGCTATAAGTCAGCGCCTTTCAACTCAGTTAGGCGCTGACGCAAGTGTACCGCGGTCACCTCTCCCATAATCGTATCTTTAATTTTTCCGTCAGGCCCTACTATAAATGTAGCTGGTAGATACGGTGGTTTTGTCATTGGCAGTTTGGTGTCAGGTGAGCTCACAATAACAGGCACTGCAATAGCAAACTTCTCTGTCATTGCTTTGAGTTCTGGCTTGGTTTTCGGATCGTAATTAATAGCAAAAAGACGAGTATTGTCGGGCAAGGAGTGGTTAAATGCTGCCAACTCAGGCATTTCCCTTAAACATGGCGCACACCAGGGAGCAAAATAATTCACCACTACCCACTGGCCGTTAAGATCTTGCCACCGGTAGGTCTCACCGTCTAGGGTTTCAAAATCATATTGAAGACCTTGGTAAGTAAATGCCCCCGCTAACGCAGCAATAATTAACAGCACGACAAGGAATAATGGCTTCATTTTACCTTGCTTACTTAGTGACGGTGATAACGTCATGTAGCCCTCTGACTTCTTCTTTTTTTTCATAGTGCCAGATTCTTTGTTTCGGCACTAACATAAATTCCAGCACACCCCATATCCGTACTGAGACAAACGTGCTAAAGAAAAGAATATTGCAAATATATCGCCCGTTATCGGTAAACTGCTTGATATTCTAGGGCAAAAACGCAATAGTTCGCGCCAAAAGATATAATCATATAAATGGGGCTTTTATGACAGACACCACTATTATTCACAATCCACGTTGTTCTAAGAGCAGACAAACCCTAGCGCTACTTGAAGAACAAGGTGTAGCGCCTACTGTCGTTGAATATTTAAAACACCCTCTTAGCGCCAATGAGTTAAAAGAGATATTTAAAAAACTTAATCTTGGATCGGTAAGAGAGATGATGCGTACTAAAGAGGCAGAATACAAGGACGCCAATTTAGGCGACAGTGCAGTGTCTGACGACGCGCTTTTTGAAGCCATGGCACAAACCCCAAAATTAATTGAGCGTCCAATAGTGATCAAAGGCGAAAACGCGCGAATTGGTCGCCCACCAGAATCAGTCTTGGAAATTTTATAGTGCAACCCGTTCTTGTACTTTATTACAGCCGCCATGGCAGCACTAAGCGTTTAGCGGATGCCATCGCTCAAGGAGTATCGTCATTAGACGTTCCTGTGATAGTACGCACAGTAAAAAGTATCAGCGATACTCGAGGTGATACTGAAACTAAAGACGCATCTAGCGCCGTTCCCGAAGTTACGCTTCAGGAACTTGAGCAATGTAGCGCTTTAGCGTTAGGTAGTCCCACCCGTTTTGGCAATATGGCAGCGCCTGTTAAGCACTTTTTAGATTCCACCAGTAGCCAGTGGTTAAAAGGTGCGTTAATTGATAAACCGGCTTGCGTGTTTACATCTTCGTCTTCTATGCATGGCGGACAAGAATCCACGCTGCTTTCAATGATGGTGCCGCTTATTCACCATGGCATGGTTATTTGCGGTCTGCCGTACAGTGAGCCAGAGCTTCACAACACAACAATGGGCGGAAGCCCTTACGGTGTAACGCACGTTGCGCATCACAGTCTTAATGCACCAGAGCAACTAAGTGCAGATGAAAAAGCCCTGTGTATTGCACAAGGCAAGCGGCTAGCAATGTTTGCCAAAAAGCTAACAGACCAGGCTTAGTACCCGTGATTCTAAGCATGGCTACATCGACCTTGAAAAGAACATTATAAAAAACTGATTTATTCGGAGAATTAACATGGCACCAGATACGCGTTTTTATCGCTATCTCGCACTTATCAGCCACACTGGGTTAATCGTATGGATAACACTTTGGCAATTTACATTTACTAAAGAACATACTTACTCACCATTGTTTATTGCCTTGTTTTATATTTTGCCCTTATTGTTACCGTACTGGGGCGTATTAAAAGGCAAACCGTATACGCACGCATGGGCCAACTTTGTCGTTTTGTTTTACCTAATTCACGGATGTACTGTGGCGTACGCCGTACCCGATGAGCGTTGGTATGCAGTGGTAGAAATTATTTTATGTACTGGAATGTTTGTGGGCTGTAGCGCATTTGCTCGAAAACGAGGCCGCGAGTTGGGTTTGGGTCTCAAAAAGTTAAAAGATGAAATGCAAGAAGAAAAGGCACGCTTCGAACAGGGCCAGTAGTAACTATGTAATACACAGCGAAAGCACATTGTGCTGAGGGGTTGATATGACACGCCAATTACCTGAATTTTCGTTAGTACTCGCTTCATTGGTATTACTCGTAGCGTGTGGAGGTTCAGGTTCTAGTGACAGCCCAGCCCCGAGCCCCCCTTCTACGCCTCCCTCAATTACTATCTCAGGTTCAACTAGTGCTTTTGTTGGCGATGCTGTCGATTTTGTCGTTACCGCTCCTAATGGTAACCCTATTGCTGATATCGAATGGCAAGTCTCAGGTATCTCACAACAGCCTTTAAATGCTCACACGCAGGCTATTGGCTTTGACGTGCCTTCATCAGGCAGTTTTGAAATCACGGCAGAGGTAAACCTAGAAAATGGCATGCGCCTGTCGGACACCGTAACCTTAGAAGTAAGTGAAAGTGCGGAGCCGTTAGCAACCTTAAGGCTTGGTCATGAAGCATCCGAAGGCGGCAGAGTTTCTCTTCGCGTAGACACCGTTAACGCCCAGGGGTTAACCATCAATGATATTACTTGGCGTCAAACATCCGGCCCTACTGTGAATAGTTTCACATTTGATGATGGCGAATATTCTCATTCAATTTACTTCCAGGCGCCAAGGGTTGATACCGACGCAATTATAGAAATTGAAAGTACCGTTACGCTTTCAAACGGCGAGGTGTTATCCGACAGCGCGCAAGTTTTAGTGAAAAATATCGACATTAACACTAACGGCTTTTTTGTAGATGACCAGACAAGTATTCCCGAAACAGTAAGCGCGCACATGCAGCCGTATAGAGCAGATAGTCCTTATGCAGATGCGCTTACTGATTGTGTCTACAATAATCAAGTCTCAAGCAGCTGTACTTTTTCAAAACTTCCGCTCATTGGCCAAGTCACCGAAAGCCCTACTATTGACGACATCCTAGATAGAACTTACGTTTCTCACCCTTGGATGGGTGATGCGTTTAAGGCTTTTCTGGAAACTTCCGCAACCCGTGATGACATGCTAAATCTGCTACGCGCAACTAACGCGATTGTCATTTCCTACGATATCCGACCTTCATTCTACTGGGTTGCTACGGGTGCTATTTACTTAGATGCCAACAACTTTTGGCGTACACCACAAGAGCGAGATACCTTAAATACTCGCCCAGACTATAGAAGTGGTTTTGGCAGCGAGCTTGATTTCACAACATCATGGCGCTATGTGAAAAATGGCGCCTATTTCTTTCCTATCATCAACACATCGAACGTAGCAGATAGACAACCCCGTGATGTTGACGATGTCGAGGCCGCACTGAGCTATTTGCTGTATCACGAGCTGGCCCACGCCAATGACTTTTTCGATTACACCGAATGGCAACAATTGAGTAACAGCGCGAGCCCCTTATCGTCCTATGATGATAGCTCTCCTATTTCTACGGGTCTTACGACGTCGCTCCCCCTTACGTCTTCTCAGCTACATGCTTTAGCTGATGTTAGGTACGGCGGTGAAACCGCTTCAAGTGCTCAGCGCAGCTATACCGCGTTGCAGGTAGCTAATTGGTTTGAAGATGACGGAGCAGTAGCTTTTTATTCGTACTTTACTGAACGAGAAGATCTCGCCATGTTATTTGAACGCTTTATGATGCTATACAGGCTTGAAGCCGAAGCCGATGTTGGCGTATTTACGAGGGCAACGTTGGAGGATGGAAGTTTTATTCCAACATGGGCTCAGCGTAACCGCGTAAGTGATGACAAGGTGACTATGCGGGTAGATTACGTGGTAAGTCGAATTTTACCCGAGCTCGATGTACCAGCAATCCAAGCGTCGCTTCCAAGCCCTTACCTGCTTCCAAACGACATCACATGGCGGGATTCTGCATCAAGTACGAACCCGAACGAGCAAGTTGGAACTGATACATTCACAGTACAAAGCAGTGAAACAAATGCGATATCTGTGAGTGAAAACTTGTTGACGCTAATGGAAGAATTTGAAGCCGCCACGAAAGCTCACGGCAAAAGGGAAAGCCATTAGGTGTTTAGCCAAACGCCCACTTTAACTAGTTTTGGTTGAGCTCTTGCTTGGGCTAGACTAGGTTAAGCTCTCGCTTTAGCTAATTTAGGTTAAGCTCCCGCTTAACCATACCCACCGATAATCGTTTTTGCTCTTGGAGAGAGCGTGTGTCTAGTCGGGCTAAAAGGGACATGAGGCTTTTTAAGTCTCGTTCACTGTGGTGCAAAAGGAATTGTAATGCTTGGTTTGATAGCTTTAATCCACGCTCTGCTGCACGCAAGCGCACAGCTTCTTCACGACCATTATCATCCAGTTGATTAACGTGATAAATCACCCCCCACGCCAAGCGAGAACGCAAGTCAGGTAAAACGAAAGCCGGGTTAGATGGGCCTAGGTGACTAGAACACAGCACCATGGTTTGTTTAGTCTCAATCACTCGGTTTAACAAATCGAATAACGCTTCTTCCCAACGTAAATCGCCGGCTATTGCGTGAATGTTGTCTAATGCAATTAACGAAAGATTCTCAAGGCCTTCGAAAATATCGAGCGACCACGCTTCGTAATTATTAAGATTTAAATAAAGATGACTAACCGATTTTTCGGCCAGTTGATGACAAGTGGCAAACAATAAGTGGCTTTTGCCGATAGCTGTACTGCCCAATAAGGTTAGCAAAGGAAGCTGTAGCGAAGCTAAAGGCCCCAACTCCGGGGCCTCACGCCAATGTGGCAGTGCATCCGCAATCTGCTCAAGAACAGAAACTACTTCTTCGTTACCCGTACCAACGAAACTATCAAAATTTTCGTCAACAGGTAGCGTGACAGGCAAAGGCAGCTGCATGCTAGATTAATTGCTCCAATAGAAACTGTGTCCCTTCACGGTTTGTCCGTACGCATCGGTTACGGGGCGTAATTTGCTTTCTAGTTTAATACTGTTGAGTAGGTCATCTACAGTACCAATTAGTGTTAACGAGTAAGTTGCCACTGTACCAGATTGCTCCACTAAAGTTGCGTTCTCGATCACACTCAAACTATTTAAATACTCGGTAGCGCTGGCATAACTCTTCACAGAGCCGATATTCGCTATCGAAACCTTTATGACTTCACGCTCTGACGCCTCTATACCCACAATGGCGTATAGCGACGATAAGTAATTAGAGTACGCATCCACCAATTGGTTGCCAAGGGCTTCAGGGGAATCGCCATAAATACTGCCGTAGCTAACCTTTCCGCCTCCAATGAACACCCAATCTAATGCATAGTCGCCCTCATCTGCTCGTTTGGCATAGTTGGCAAACTCATTCATGGTAAAAGGTAATGTTGTGCTTTCTGCTTCTACCTGTCCCATCGCTGACGAACCAGCATTGTCACCTAACTGCACTTGAGGATCGCTATCATTTAAATCTGCTATTGCGCCCTCTGCGTGTTCTGGCTGGGCATCTGGATTTTGATCACCGAAACTTTGGTCGTCTGGTTGAGCTCTAAACTGAGCCTCTTCATTTAGCACGCTGTCTAGCGATTCAACTGTACCAGACGGTACAACGTTCTCTGGTAAATCGGGTATCGCACTTGGATCATTGCGGTAAACACGCGCGCCAATGATATTGTCGACACTATAACGCACAGATGCTTTGCGTAAGGGTTCAACAAACCGACCCCATACGTCATAGGTGGAAATATTTACATTATCCGTTAAGTCCATTAGAGGCAGACTAAGCGGGACGCCTCGCTCCTTGGCTGTCTGCTTAAGAGCATGTTGTAAGTCGGTGTCAAGAGACTCTTCTAAGATAACGCGTGTTTCGTTTTCATCTTCCTGAGCAAGCCACACAATAGTTTCAGGTCTTCTGTCTCCCCACAGTGGAAGCATCTCTCGCTGAAGTAATTCATTTAGCTTGGCTTGATCGAATTCGGCAACGTAATACGTTCTACCTTTATCAAATGAAAAGCGGTAGGACCGGAGAAGCGATTGTGGAGATGTTAATGCTGCTTTTACACCAGCATTTTCAAGTACTCTTGTACTCCCTGACATTTTTACAAAAACCTGTCGAAGGGCTTTTTTTAAGGCCGCTTGCTGAGTTCGCTGAGTCTGATCTTCAACCTGAATTTGCGCTTCGTTCACAACAACGCGCTGTGCGGCGTGCGTAAACGCCGTATAATTTAGCAATGCAATAAAAGAGGCACCCAGTACGCACTTAAAACGGGCTCTCTTTCTACTTGTCTCATTGGTGTTACGCTTTACTGCCGTCAACATTGACACTCCATACTCTCTTAAAATCAATTCCTTACCTACCGAATCGTCCGTTAAACACTATTTAAAATAAAAAACCAGAAAAAGTGTTTAACATGCGCTACCCGCTCTACTTTTTGAGCCAGACATTTTATCAAGCAAGATGTTCACCAAAAGATAGCCTTCTATTCTCTTTTATATTGGGTTTAATTTCACCCTTAAAATAAAAAAGATCAAAAAGCGCATAAAATAGCCGTCACAAATTGGACTTGTGCCGACTTGCTGGTAGAATCCGCGGTTTTCTACCTCTTAGTTTCAGGGCCCAACCGTGAGCGAAAATAAAACCTCTTTAAGTTACAAAGATGCAGGCGTAGATATCGATGCAGGTAATCAACTTGTTGAACGCATTAAATCTGTTACCAAAAAAACCCACAGACCAGAAGTAAAAGGTAACTTGGGTGGTTTTGGGGCACTTTGCGAATTGCCTACCAAATACAAAAAGCCGCTACTTGTTTCAGGTACTGACGGCGTGGGTACAAAACTAAGAGTTGCTATGGATGCGAACCGCCATGACGGTGTTGGTATCGACTTAGTAGCAATGTGCGTAAACGACCTTATCGTACAAGGTGCAGAGCCCCTTTTCTTCTTAGACTACTACGCAACAGGCAAGCTTGATGTAGACGTAGCAGCGTCAGTTGTAACTGGTATCGGTGCAGGTTGTGAACAAGCGGGTTGTGCGCTTATTGGTGGTGAAACTGCCGAAATGCCAGGAATGTACCACGATGGCGATTACGATATTGCTGGCTTCTGCGTAGGTGTTGTTGAAGCGGATAAAGTAATTGACGGTACCAACGTAAAGCCTGGTCAAAAACTGATTGCACTTGGTTCGTCGGGCCCTCACTCAAACGGCTACTCATTAGTTAGAAAAATTATTGAAGTTAGTGGCGCGGATGTAAACGCAGACCTTAACGGTAAACCCATTATCGACCAACTTCTTGAGCCTACTCGCATTTATGTTAAGTCGGTGTTGGCATTGCTAGAAGACGTACAAGTCAGTGCTATATCGCACATTACTGGCGGTGGTTTTTGGGAAAATATTCCTCGTGTACTGCCTGACGACGCGAAAGTGGTTATTGATGAAAGCACATGGGAATGGCCGGCCATTTTCTCATGGCTACAAGAAAACGGTAACGTTACTCGCCATGAAATGTATCGCACGTTCAACTGCGGTGTAGGCTTAGTTATCGTTGTAGATGAAAAAGACACTGACGAGGCGCTAAATATTCTCAAGCAGCACGGCGAAAACGCGTGGGTTATCGGTGATATCGCGGCAAAAGACGGCGAAGAGCAAGTAGAGATTAACGCGTGAGTAGTAGTGTAACCAAACTATGTGTACTTATTTCAGGTAACGGCAGTAATTTACAGGCCATTATCGATGAAATAAAAACAGGTCGCCTTAACGCGCAAATTAGTGGTGTAATTAGCAACCGCCCTAATGCTTATGGCCTTGAACGTGCCAAAGAAGCTGGAATTGAAGCCGTTTGCTTGGACCATACAAGCTTTGATACACGAGAGTCTTATGATGAAGCGCTTAAAGCACAAATTGAGGCTTTTGGCGCAGACTGCGTAGTTCTCGCGGGCTTTATGCGAATTTTAACACCAGAATTTGTTGACAGTTTTGCTGGAAAATTAGTGAACATTCACCCATCTTTGTTGCCAAAGTATAAAGGTTTGAATACGCACCAGCGCGCAATCGACAACGGAGACGAAGAGCATGGTGTTAGCGTGCACTTTGTTACACCGGAACTCGACGGCGGTCCAGTTATCATTCAAAGCCGCGTACCAGTGTTTGAAGAAGACACCGCGAGCGACTTGGCTGAGCGTGTTCAAGAACAAGAACGTCGCATCTATCCGCTTGTACTATCTTGGTTTAGTGCTGGCCGATTATCGATGCGAAACAATAAGGCAGTTTTAGATGAGCAAGAATTACCAGAATCTGGTTATGCAAGCGATTAAGCCTCTTGCTTTAGGCACACTGATGGCGGTTTCGCTTTCAGTGACCGCCCAAGCAAACCCAAGTACAAAGAATATAGAAAGTGCAGAGTTACCGCTTCAGCCCTACAAGGCAACGTACACCGCATACAAGTGGGGTGATGATGTAGGTGAAGCGAACATTGAGCTTTCTAAATTAGGCGACCAACAGTACTCCCTAATCTACACATCAAAGGTGTCGAAGTTTTTCTTGTCTGACAAGCGCAGTGAGCACTCTATTTTCACTGTGGATGACAACACTGTAGTACCGTCTGAATATTACTATAATCGTTCAGGCACAGGGCCAGATAAAGAGCTTAAAGTCACCTTTAGTCACCAAGGACAAGGTAAAATTTCGGTCGAAAATGGAGAAACCTTCGACTGGAACGGTGAGTTTGATAATCAGATTTATCGCATCGATTTGGCGAAGCAGCTGGCACAAGGAAAAACATCGTTAGACTATAACTTTGTTAATTACCGCGGCGAACTCCGTCACTATGGCGTGCAAGTTGTTGATGAAGAGGTGTTATCTTTGCCTTTCGGGAAAATTGAAACCGTAAAAGTGAAGCTAATTCGCGACTCGAACAAGCGTGAGACATTTGCTTGGTTTGCGCCATCGTTGAACTATACGTTAGTGAGATTGCAGCAATTCAAAGAAGGCGATGAACAGGGCGACATTAAGCTCAAATCCTTTGAAATGCAGTAGCGTGTTGTAACAAATACACATCGCTCGGTTTAACTGCGTATTCACTAGTACTATCAGAGCACGTCATAATGCAAAATATGACGTGCTTTTTTATACCCAACCAATGTTCCCTTTTCGCAATGTCACTACACAAATTTCCAGCAAGAATTCACATTGTAAATCCGTATTTATAAGCAGCGACTATACTTATAGGGTGTATTGTGCACTGCCCTATTATTTATGCCGTTGTTAATAGAATATTCATGTAAAAATCTTGATCTTTGCCCTATTAAATAATAGGTTTACAGCATGCTGGTCTGACCTCGATTTGTGTTTGCTTTTTAAAAGTAATCTACTTGATTGGGAATAAGATAAGCGTAACGTTTAACGCCTTTCAGGAGTGAAGTATGGCAGATTTTATATGGTTTTTACTGGTCGTTCTGACACTAGCGGTAGCTAGTTATCAGCGTACCAGCTTGGTAACAGCGGTTGCCATGGGCGCAGGTGTTATGATTTTGGGCACCCTTTTCGGTGACATTGGCCTGCTTGGTTGGGTAGTGTTCCTTGCTTTAACACTGCCGTTCACACTTGCGAATATCAGACAACAGCACATCTCTAAGAAGCTGCTAGCCTTCTATCGCAAAGTCATGCCTGAAATGTCGAGTACCGAGCAAGAAGCTATCGATGCGGGTACTGTATGGTGGGACGGCGATATTTTCAGCGGTAAGCCAGACTGGGATAAATTGCACCGCATCCCGAAAGGTAGACTGACTGCTGAAGAGCAAGCATTCTTGGATGGACCTTGTGACAAGGTTTGTTCAATGGTCGACGAATGGCAAATTAACCATAAAGACGCTGACCTTCCTCCTGAGATTTGGCAATTCTTAAAAGAGCACAAATTCTTCGCCATGATTATCAAGAAAGAATATGGCGGTTTGGAGTTCTCTGCATACGCACAGTCTCGCGTTTTGCAAAAACTAGCTGGGGTAAGTGCGGTATTATCAAGCACCGTAGGCGTACCGAACTCTTTAGGTCCGGGCGAGTTGCTTCAGCACTATGGTACAAAAGAACAGCAAGACCACTATTTGCCTCGCCTAGCCAAAGGTGAAGAGATTCCTTGTTTTGCGTTAACTGGCCCAGAAGCAGGTTCAGACGCTGGTGCAATTCCTGATGTAGGTATTGTATGCAAAGGCGAATGGAACGGCGAAGAAGTGCTGGGTATGCGCTTAACATTCAACAAGCGCTACATTACTCTTGCGCCTGTTGCTACAGTTATTGGCCTTGCTTTTAAACTTCAAGACCCTGAAGGTCTTTTAGGTGACAACAAAGAGCCTGGTATTACTTGTGCTCTTATTCCTCGCGACACGAAAGGCCTAGAAATTGGTCGTCGTCACTTCCCACTTAATACCCCGTTCCAAAATGGTCCTATTAAGGGTGAAGATATCTTTGTGCCTATCGACTATATCATTGGTGGCCCGAAGATGGCGGGACGCGGCTGGCGTATGCTGGTTGAATGTTTGTCGGTAGGTCGCTGTATTACTCTTCCTTCATCTGCCGCTGGTGGCGCAAAATCAGTATCACTTGCTACAGGTGCATACGCACGTATCCGTCGCCAGTTCCGTATGCCGGTAGGTCATATGGAAGGGGTTGAAGAAATGCTGGCGCGCATTGGTGGTAACGCTTATTTGATGGATGGCGTAACGCGCTTTTCAACGGTAGGTGTGGACCTAGGTGAGAAACCTTCAGTTATCTCTGCTATTTGTAAGTACCACTTAACCGAAAAAATGCGTCAGGTCATCAACGACTCGATGGATGTTCACGGTGGTAAAGGCGTTATGCTTGGGCCAAATAACTACCTGGGTCGCGGTTACCAAGGCGTTCCTGTATCAATTACGGTTGAAGGCGCAAATATCCTTACCCGTAACATGATGATATTTGGTCAGGGTGCAATGCGTTGTCACCCGTATGTACTTAAAGAAATTGAAGCTGCGTCTATCGAAGACAAGAAAGAAGCACTGAAAGCTTTCGATAAAGCGGTATTTGGCCATATTGGTTTTGCTATTGCCAATACCGTTCGCAGTATTTGGTTCTCGCTAACCAATGGCGCATTTAGCAGCGCCCCATTCACTGACGAAACAGCGCGCTACTACAAGTTGCTTCAAGGTTACAGTGCAAACTTAGCACTACTAACCGATGTGTCTATGGGTGTACTAGGTGGCGATCTTAAGCGTCGTGAGCGTTTATCAGCACGTTTAGGTGACATTTTAAGTGGCCTTTATATGGGTAGTACTACCCTTAAGCGCTTCGACGAAGAAGGTCGTTTGAAAGAAGATCTCCCACTTCTACATTGGGCGATGCAGACCACATTGCACGATATTGAAACGGCAATTGATGACTTCTTGGCAAACTTCCCTAACCGCGCCATTGCAGCAGCACTGCGCGTTATGGTAATTCCGTTTGGCCGTCGTGTTGGTAAACCTTCTGACAAAACGGAACACGAGATTGCGCAAATGCTTCAAACGCCTTCAACTGCACGTAGCCGTCTAGGTTATGGTCAGTACCTTACCCGCGAAGAAGGTAGCTTGTTTGGCGACCTAGAGCAGACCCTAGATGATGTATTGGCAAGTGAGCCTATCTTCGAACGCATCTGCAAGCATAAGAAAGCCAAACTGCCGTTTACCCGTTTAGACGCGCTAGCTGACGAAGCATTAGCAGAAGGCATTATTAACGAAGAAGAAGCGAATCTACTTCGTAAGACTGAAGCAGGAAGACTTCGCACTATCAACGTGGATGATTTCGACCACGAAGAATTAGTAGCGAAAGTTAATTCCAACACTACTGCTAAGAAGCGAGGTGGCAAAGCTGCCTAATTTCATCCCTAAGCAAAAGGGCCGCTCTCGCGGCCTTTTTCGTCAAAGACTTTCTCTTTTTACGTCGTTCACCTTCGCATTTTCTAGCGTCAGTTTGGCTAATCAAACAGCATGCGGGAATACCGAACAAGCAAAAGCGCTGTCACTCTTGATTGCAAACGACAATGGTCAAAAGCGCAAAGTGTTAACGTGTAACCCCATACTGGTTAAATTAGCGGAAGAAAAGACCAAAGACATGGCCGACAGAGGCCTAGTTTCGCATTTCTTAGGCGGCAGCCCGAATACCCGCATTCGCGATGCTGGGTTAACCCTCCCCGATTACTACGGTGATGCAATGAGTAACCAGGTTGAAGCTTTGGCTGGCGGCTACACTACAGCGGAAGACGTATGGTACGCGTTGAAAGGGTCTACGACTCATCGACAGCACTTACTAGCTGAACTGCCCTTCTATGAAGAGCAAGACCAGATTGGTATCGCGTTCTACAAAGACTACTCCACACCCCATGTTGAATACTGGGCGATTTACCTAACCAAATTAGCAGATTCCTCTTTACCCGAATCTGATGCACAGCCTCAATCTTCGACTACACTACTCTTGAAGGGCAAAAAGAAGTTTGAACATGTACCTGATAAAGGCTTAGGAATAGTTACCAAAAGTGGTGAGGTAACGCTGAAAACAAAAAAACCGGATAAATAACCCGGCTTTTTTATATATTGATAACGTTTTAGCGTGTTAGCTTAACTGGAGCTTATCCATAAGCAATACAGCTTGAGTACGCGTGTTAATCTCTAACTTGCGTAGGATGGCACTAATGTGTGCTTTAATGGTTGCTTCCGTAACGTTCATCTCGTGAGCAATTTGCTTATTCATTAAGCCTGCGCGCAAGTAGGAAAGCACTTGAATTTGCTTAGGTGTAAGTTCACGGAATCGCTGAAGCAGCACTTTAAGCTCATCGTCAACTTTATCTAGTTCTTCTTCCATGCCTTCTGGAAGCCACTTTTTGCCACCAATGATATCTACAATAGCCTGAGCAATTTCTCGCGTTTGCGACACTTTAGGAATAAAGCCCTGAGCACCTAAACTCATTACTTGAGCCACTACTTCAACAGTATCGCTGCCCGAAACAACGCCAATAGGGATATTCGGATATTGTTCACGGAGCGTGATAAGCCCGTTAAAATATTCACCGCCAGGCATGTTAAGGTCAAGAAGCACCAACTCAACACCGTCGAATTCGTTTAACTTCGCCAATGCATCTTCCAAGCTTCCGGCTTGAATTATCTGTGCATTTTCGAAGTAAGGTTCCAACGCGCCGCTCAAAGCTTCACGAAACAATGGGTGATCGTCTGCTACTAGAATTCTCGTCATTAGCGTTACTGCTTCCTTATTGTATTATGAGTATAGATTAATACTTTAGATCATTAACGAAAAGCCCTAATCCAGAAAAATCACGCAAAATATAACAAATTTGGTGTTTTCCATTGGCATTTACGTATCAAACGGTAAAATTGCGCCCCAAATTAGTTAAATGAAGACCCACAGTGAAGAAACACGACAATATTTACGCAAAGGCACTCAATAAAGTAGATGACTTTAAATTTGACGAGTCTGTTGTTGATGTGTTTCCCGATATGATTCAGCGCTCTGTGCCTGGATACGAAACCATTGTTCACACCATAGGTGAGTTGGCAAAAACTGCTGTTACGCCTAATTCCGTTGTTTATGACCTTGGTTGTAGCTTAGGTGCGGCAAGCTTATCTGTGGCACGAGCAGTACCAAATGACACATGTGAGATCATTGGTGTAGACGCTTCAGAGGCAATGGTTGAGCGATGCAAACGTGTAGTGCAGACATTCACGCTTCCAAACCCTATTGTTATTCAGCATGGGTTCGCACAAAGTGTAGAAATTAAAAATGCCTCTATGGTAGTGATGAACTTCACCTTGCAATTTATCCCACCGGCTGACCGTGAAGCGCTACTAAAAAGCATTTACGATGGGCTAAATCCAGGTGGCATGTTGGTGCTGTCAGAGAAAATACGCCACCCTACCCTTACTGGTAATGAGCTGCTTGTAGATTTACATCACCAATTTAAGCGCGACAACGGTTACAGCGAACTAGAAGTAAGCCAAAAACGCGCCGCCTTGGAAAAAGTCATGTTAACCGATACGTTCAACGAGCATGAAACCCGCCTTAAAAACGTTGGGTTTGCCGATGTTGTAATGTGGTACAAGTGCTATAACTTCACATCTATGGTTGCGTTAAAAGGCTAATCAATCTCACTACGTCCGCTTTTCCGCGACGCCAACACATTTAAAGAGCACTATGAGCAAATTAGAACAAACTTGGTTTACCGATTGCTATAAATCGTTAATAGACAGCCCGCTATCACACTGGCTTCAAACTCTGCCTGCCCAGATGGACGTGTGGCAACGTACCGCCAAACATGGTGAGTTTGATAAGTGGTGCCGTTTACTTGGCAAATTGCCGACAACATCTCCAAGTAATGTTGATTTAACATCAAGCGTTTCAGTTGGCAGCGCAAGCGACATTGATGAATATACTCAAAAACAAATTGAAGGTTTGTTAAAACAGTTTATGCCTTGGAGAAAAGGTCCATTCAAGGTACACGGTATTCAAATAGATACAGAGTGGCGTTCGGACTGGAAGTGGGACCGTGTTGCCCCTCACATTAGCTCGCTCAAAAACCGAAACGTATTAGATGTGGGCTGCGGTAGCGGTTATCACATGTGGCGTATGCTGGGTGAAGGTGCAAATAACGTAATAGGTATCGACCCGACTCAATTGTTCCTAATTCAATTTCACGCCATCAAGCAATTTATCAGTAAGACCAGTGCGCCTTCGGACAACATTCATTTTCTGCCAATGGGTATTGAAGACATGCAGCCGCTTAATGCGTTCGACACCGTCTTTTCCATGGGCGTACTTTATCACCGTAAAGATCCAATGGCGTTTTTGCAGCAGCTTAAAGACCAGTTAAGAAAAGGCGGCGAATTGGTACTTGAAACCCTCGTGGTAGACGGTGATGAAAATACAGTATTAATGGCAGGCGAACGTTATGCACAAATGCGTAATGTGTGGTTCTTACCAAGCACTGCTGCCCTTTCTGTTTGGTTAGGCCGCTTAGGTTTTGAAAATATTCGCGTTGTAGATATCAACCATACTACCTTGAATGAGCAGCGCTCAACGCCTTGGATGGAGTCGCAGTCTTTGAAAGATTTTCTCGATCCGGAAGATATTACTCGCACCATCGAAGGTTACCCTGCACCACAACGGGCCGTTATTGTTGCCAATAAGAAGTAGCTAGTAGCACAAGGCCACTAATACCCTATTGGCACAAATGTTGTTACCTTAATCAAGAAGAACGTGCGAATTCTGCATTGATTAAGGTGACAACATGGATATACATGGCTTTCTAACGACGCATCAATTGCCAAGTACCTATGCAGAAACTGCACAAAAATGGTTCACCCCATTATGTGAGACGCTGCTAAAGCACCAAGAAGGTGCAACCAAACCATTTATCGTTGGCATAAACGGTAGTCAGGGTTCAGGTAAATCTACTCTGACCAGTTTTATCGAGTCCTTCCTAAGTTCGGTCCACAATAAACAAGTGGTATCACTTTCAATTGACGACTTTTATTATGACAAATCACAACGTAATGCCCTAGCGATAAAGGTTCACCCGCTCCTAGCAACCCGCGGCGTGCCGGGCACGCATGACATTTCGCTGGCGTTGAATACCTTTCGCAGCTTGGAAAAAGGCGCACGTACATCGCTGCCACGTTTTAACAAAGCCACTGATAACCCGTTCCCCATAGAACAATGGCCTGTAATTGAATCGTCACCTGACTTCATCATACTTGAAGGTTGGTGTGTGGGCGCTTCTGCACAAGCGTCTAACGAGCTTAAACGGCCGGTAAATCATCTTGAAGAAGTCGAAGATCCGTTAGGCATTTGGCGCTCTTTCGTCAACACGGAATTGGCAGGTGACTATCAAACGCTGTTCAACAAAATCGACTACCGCATTATGCTTAAGGCCCCAAGCTTTGATTGCGTTTACCAATGGCGCTTAGAGCAAGAGCACAAACTTGCCCAAAAAGCACTGCAAGAAAGCGATGGCGTAATGTCTGATGAAGAAGTGGCAAACTTTGTGCAACACTACCAACGCATCACTGAACACGCATTATGTCACTTGCCTGAAAAGTGCGACACCGTGTTTTATCTAGATGAAACAAGAACGATAACTAAACAGGACGTAAAACGATGACGAAAACGCTTGTTTTCACCGATATGGACGGCACGCTGTTAGACCACCATACCTACTCTTTCGAGGCGGCGAAACCGGCTTTAACGGCATTAGAAAAAAAGGATATTCCCGTTATTCCCACTACCAGCAAAACCTTTGCTGAATTACAACCGCTACGCGAGAGTATTGGTTTAGACGGGCCATTTATTATTGAGAATGGCGCTGCTATTTTTATTCCTCATGGCTTTTTCAAGCAGAAGCCGAGCGGTACGGTTTGGATAGACGGCTACTGGTGTAAAGCATTTATCTCTAACAAAAATTACTGGATCAAGCTGTTAGAAAAAATTGGCAGCGAATTTGACGGTAAATATAAACAATTCTCGAAAATGTCGATTGAAGAGATCCAAGATGCAACTGGGCTTGATGAACGGTCAGCGTCTCTTGCAGCCAAACGTCAGTTTGGCGAACCTATTTTGTGGCTTGGTACTGACGACGAAAAACAGCGTTTCCTTAAGGTTGTGAAAGATCGCGGTGCCTTTCCTCTGGAAGGTGGCCGTTTTATACATATTTCAGGTAATTGTGACAAAGGCCAAGCCCTCAAATGGTTGGCTAATGAATATCAAAAACAACATTCCACTAAAGTTAACACTATTGCCCTTGGCGATGGTAAGAACGACGTTGCAATGCTTGAAGCAGCGCACGTCCCCATTCGCATTTTATCACCGGTAAATCCTCCACCTGCTGTAAAAAAAGAAGAGGTCTATACCAGCACCCTAACCGGCCCCGAGGGCTGGAACGAAATGCTTACTCAATTGCTATCCCTATGATCAGGAGGACACATGGCTGATTTTTATCAAAATGGTGTGGTTACTACGTTACATAACTTGGCTCGTCGTCCTACCGAGGAGCTAGAAGCAGAGCTTCTGCAATTTTCACAAAAGCGCCCTATGGCTCTTATTCTTCCATCGCTCTTTTCAGAACTAGAGGGCGATGCACTTCCGCATATTGTTAACGAGTTAACAGATGTGCCCTACTTGTCTGAAATTGTCATCGGGTTGGACCGAGCCAATGAAGACCAATATAAACACGCACTGAAGTTCTTCGGCAAACTCCCTCAGCATCACAGAGTGCTGTGGAACGACGGTCCGCGTCTTAAAGCACTGGATGAAGAGCTTCAGGCTCAAGGCTTGGCCCCTAAGGAGTTAGGTAAAGGCCGAAACGTTTGGTACTGCATGGGCTACGTACTAGCGTCGAATCGCGCAGAGTCAGTTGCGTTACACGATTGCGATATTGTTACCTACAACAAAGATTTACTCGCCAAGCTTATTTACCCTGTTGCCAACCCAATGTTTAACTATGAGTTTTGTAAGGGGTATTATGCGCGTGTAGCCAACGGTAAAATTAATGGCCGCGTTTCACGCCTGCTTGTTACGCCTTTGCTTCGTGCGTTAAAACGCATCATGGGTGACAACGAGTATTTGGAATTTATGGACAGCTTTCGCTACCCATTAGCGGGTGAATTTTCATTTAGACGCGATGTGCTAAACGATATACGCATTCCAAGTGATTGGGGCTTAGAAATTGGCGTGCTGTCAGAGATGCACCGCAACTATTCACATAATCGTCTGTGCCAAGCTGACATCTGCGATATTTACGATCACAAACACCAAGACTTATCGCTTAATAATGACCAAGGTGGTTTGTCTAAAATGTCTATCGACATCACGAAAGCCATTTTCAGGAAGCTCGCTACCCAAGGCTATACGTTTAGTAACGAAATGTTCCGTTCAATTAAAGCCACCTATTTCCGTATTGCGCTAGACTTTATAGAAACCTATCACAATGACGCAGTAATGAACGGCTTAAACTTAGATATACACAGTGAAGAAAAAGCGGTAGAAATGTTTGCTAGCAATATCATGAAAGCCGGTCAAAACTTCCTTGAAAATCCAATGGAAACGCCGTTTATTCCTAGTTGGAACCGCGTGACTAGCGCAGTACCTGATATTTTAGAGCGACTATTAGAAGCGGTTGAAGCCGATACTGCAGAATATATGGAGTAAGTAATATGGCATGGGACCTTCTCCATGACAAAGTAAAGCACCATTTAGAAAGCATTTACGCTGATGTAACGCTAGACGTTTCGTATGAGACGCTAGCGACCGATTTAATGAATACCATAGGCATTCAACAGCAAACGGATATTGCTTCACCTCAGTCTCATCACAATTATTGGGATGAAGACGACATTATCATGATTACTTACGGTGATAGTGTGATTGATGAGGGAGAGCGCCCCTTAGTTACATTAAATAAATTTTTGCATCGCTACTGCAAGAATACCGTTAACAATGTGCATATTTTGCCCTTCTTTCCATACAGTTCAGATGACGGTTTTTCCGTCATAGACTACTCCACCGTGAATGAAGCGTTGGGGTCATGGGATGACATAGAAGTTATTGCCAAAGATTATGGGCTGATGACCGATTTGGTTATTAATCACTGTTCGGCGAGAAGTGTTTGGTTTGACAACTTTGTTAAAGGCGAAGGCCCCGGGTCAGATTTTTTCTTTACAGCAGATCCGTCTGACGACCTTTCTATGGTAACGCGGCCTCGCGTATCGCCCTTACTCCGCGAAACAGAGACCGCAAATGGCACAAAGTACGTATGGTGTACCTTTAGTCACGACCAGGTAGATTTTGACTTTAGAAACCCCAAAGTACTGTTAGCGTTTATCGATATCATCAAGCTGTATATTGATAAAGGCGCCAAAATCTTTCGCTTAGACGCAGTGGCGTTCCTTTGGAAAATTGTCGGAACAAACTGCATTAACTTGTTCCAAACCCATGAAGTCATTCGTTTGATCAGAACGCTGATTGAACATGTGGATCCTTCAATCATAATCATTACCGAAACCAATATTCCTAACCGGGAGAATCTGACGTATTTTGGTAATGCCAATGAAGCCCATGCTATCTACAACTTTTCACTACCTCCATTGCTTGTAAATACCTTAGTAACAGGTGACTGTACGTATTTAAAAAGCTGGATGATGAGCATGCCGCCAGCGCAAAACGGCACAGCTTACTTCAACTTTATCGCCTCGCATGACGGTATTGGCCTACGCCCTGCGGAAGGTTTGCTGTCGGACGAGGAAATTTCAGAACTGGTGCACACAATGCAGCATTTCGGCGGTAAAGTGTCGTGGCGGGCTTCTGATCACGGGCAGCAAAAGCCTTATGAAATAAATATTACCCTATTTGACGCGCTGCAAGGCACTACAAAAGGCCCGGATAAATACCAGGTTGACCGTTTTATTTGTGCTCACGCTATTATGTTAGGCATGGAAGGTATCCCTGGAATATACATTCACAGCTTGCTGGGGACTTCAAATGATTACGAGAAAGTCGCAAATACAGGGCAAAATCGTTCGATAAATAGAAAGCGTTGGGACTTTAATGAGCTCGAAGCGTTGTTAGACTCCCCCTTCTCACAACATCACAAAGTACTCACGCGCATTTCTCAGTTAATTCGAATTCGTAAAGCGCAGCCTGCATTCCATCCGAATGCGACACAATTTACCCTGCATTTGGGAAATCAGTTATTTGGTTATTGGCGACAAAGTTTAGATCGTAAACAAGGCATATTTTGTATCAGCAATATCTCAGATGAAGAGCAAACAGTACTGCTGTCAGACATAAACTTAATAGGTACGGACAATTGGATAGATCTTATCTCTAGAGAGAGCATATCCTTGTCTAGCCCTTTCATACAGATGAAACCATACCAAGTTCTGTGGATCAGCAACCAAGATTTTGAATAAATCTAATTGGTCGGAACATTTTACCGCGGTAAGGATGCTGCGGTGTTACCCTTCTAACTTAAATTAACTCATTAATTCACCAAGCTTTCAATGCAGAATATAAACACCTTTTTTTTCGACTTAGACGGTACGCTAGTAGATTCTGTACCCGATTTGGCAAAAGCCTTGAACCTAACATTAATCGACTATCAACGTCCCACCTATGACGAGAATACGGTCAGGCACTGGGTTGGAAATGGGGCTCGTGTACTTGTGGAAAGAGGGTTGAGTGGCAATACGAATGCTAAACCAGATTACACGCCCAATGCAATTGATGCAGCATTAGAAAAGTTTCTGTTTTACTACCGAACGTTAGACACCAAAGATACCATGCTTTACGAAGGCGTCTCTGCCACGTTAAACTCATTGAAAAATAGAGGTTATAAACTGGCGCTTATCACCAACAAGCCTTCAGAGTTTATTGAGCCAATCCTCTCATCATTTTCGTTATCACACTTGTTTTCACTGACAGTTGGTGGCGATAGTCTACCGGAGAAAAAGCCCTCTGCTCGCCCCCTCTTGTATGCCTGCGAAACACTCGATGTTTTACCTTCACAGTGCGTAATGGTGGGCGACTCTAAGAACGATATCCAGGCTGCTAAAGCGGCGAACATTAAAAGCATTGGGCTCACCTATGGATATAATTACGGTGAAAGCATTGCTGCCTACCAGCCCGACTGGGTGTTCAATAGCTTTAGTGAAATATTGTCGATATCCAGCTAACTTGTTTATTTAATTAAACTAATTGCTTTTTAGTAAAAGAGTGGTAATACTCATTTAGCTATCGAGAAAGGGACCTTCATAGACAGCTAGGTCAATAGCAATAGTGTTTGTTATGAACATACCTGCGATCTACTACCACCGTTTATTAGCTTCTTTTCTTACAGCCTCAATGCTTTAGCATTTAGAAAACTATCAAAATAATAACAATTATTTGCAAAGGAAAAATTATGTTTAAAAAGGCACTTTTAGCTGCAGCATTAGTTTCTGTATCAATGTCTGCATCAGCAAACTGGGTTTTGGGAGTGGGTTATAGCAATTTATCAGACAGTGAAGATGATATTGATATTAGCCTGGGCGCAATTGTAGCGTCAGCCGGTTACAAGTACGCTATTAATGAAGCATTTACGCTGGTTCCAGAACTGAGGTACGGCATTGGCGTTAGCGACGACGAAGTGTTTGGCGTTGATATTGAGCTAGATTCTTTTTATGCATTCACACTTAGAGGTGAATTTGACGTTAGCGAAAACGTATACGCCTATGTAGCCCCTTCATACGGCAAGCTCGAAATGACAGCGAGCGCTGGAGGTTTTTCTGAATCTGATTCAACGGATTGGGAATTTGGGTTTGGCGGCGGCTTAGGCTATAAATTTAATCCAACAACGTCGGTTGAAGTGTCTTACGAGTCTTTTGACGGTGCAGACGTACTAAGCTTAGGTGCAAAATTCGCATTCTAATCTCGTGTTCGGTGAGTGAAGGAGCTAATACGCGTTCTTTCACTCACTTCTAACGCCAATTTTCGGTTTTCAGCTATATCTTTTCTACCCCCCCTTCTCTCTTAGCAATTCTTTTACGCCTACTTTCTTTTATTTCATGCTTTAACCTTTGGTATAAATCGGCTTTTTCTGTAATATCCGCGTGTTAAATCATTTTAGGAGTTGTTGGTATGTCATCTAAATGGCTTTCACTCGAAGAAGCCCTCACCAAAGCGTTAAACGCCGCACAAGCGATAACCGAAATCGAACAAGTGAGTATTTTTGACGCCAACAATCGAATTCTGGCAGATGATATTATTGCCCACCTTGATGTTCCACCGTGGGACAACTCTGCAATGGATGGCTATGCCGTTAATGTTGACGACCTTAACCACAGTAACGAACTTGAGGTTCAAGGCGTGATCACTGCAGGTATGAGTGCTGATGAGCCTCTTCAAAATGGCAAAGCCTTTAAAATCATGACTGGCGCGCCAATGCCTGTAAATGCAAATGCCGTTGTGATGGTAGAGAACACAGATAGTCGCGACAACATCGTGACTATTAATAAGCATCCTTTAGTGCAAGACAACATTCGCAAAAAAGCCAATGATATCGCTTGTGGCGATACGCTAATACAAAAAGGTACTCGTCTTCATGCCGAACATTTGATGCTGCTTTCTTCTCAAGGCAACAGCACTGTACCGGTTTTCAGAAAGCTTCGCGTAGGGGTAGTAGCTACGGGTTCAGAGCTAGCAGCTCCGGGGGAGACAAGAAAGTCGACACAAATATTCGAGTCAAATCGCGTAGGTGTTAGCAGCATCTTGCAAAATGAAAACGTAGAACTTGTTGATTTTGGCATTGTAGAAGATGACGAAGCATCTTTGCGAAAGCTGTTTATTGATGCCAGTGAGCGCGTAGACGTGATGGTAAGTAGCGGTGGTGTATCTGTAGGTGACGCAGACTATGTTAAAGATATCATTGCCGAACTCGGCGCCATCGATTTTTGGAAAGTAGCAGTAAAACCAGGTAAACCATTTGCGCTAGGAAAAATTAATAACACCCTGTTTTGCGGGCTACCGGGAAACCCTGTCTCGTCATTCGTTACGGCGAAGCTGCTGGTTGTGCCTGTTATCAAAAAGATGCAAGGACAAGCTCACCCTCACAATACTTTCTTTGTAAATGCCACTATTACTACTACTTTGAAACGACGCGCTGGTCGACGAGACTTCCAGCGCGCTGTCATGGTTAAAAATAGCCAAGGGGAATGGGAAGTCACCCCCTTTAAATCACAAAGCTCTGGGGTGATGACCTCTATCACTTCAGCAAACTGCTTGATGGTAGTGCATGAGGACATTAGTGAGTTACAAGCTGGCGATACGGTTCCCGTTATGCCACTTCACTTTTAAGAAACACAGTTAGAGACACATTACCGTGAACAAGAAACGCTTTCTTTTAGAAGGTAGAGACATTTTAAAGCTAGCGTGGCCTTTGTTGGTTGCGCAAATTACCCAAATGCTAATGGGCGTTAGCGATACAATTATGGCCGGGCGTTACAGTGCCACCGACATGGCAGCCGTAGCGCTTGGGTTTAGTATCACCGTCCCCCTACTTTGTTTTATACAAGGTATTGCGCTAGCACTCCCTCCTATTATTTCGCGGCTACAAGGCAACAGAAATTTAAGTGGCATTGCCGATGCAAGTCAGCAAGCGGGCTATCTGGTTTTCTTTGTAGGACTGGTAGTCGCAGGCTTAATTCCTTTTACTGAAAGCATAGTCTCGCTGTTCCCTATGGCACCCGAGCTATTCAGCATCACCGTTGATTACGTACTATATGTACTGTTCGCGATGCCCGGCTTTGCACTTTATCAATGGCTGAGAAACTATTGTGAAGGTTTAGGTAAAACCAAGCCCACTATGATCATCACCGTTATTGGTTTAATGGCGAACATTGTAGGAAATTATCTGTTTATTTACGGAGTGGGCCCAATACCTGCTATGGGCGGCGCTGGTTGTGGCATAGCGACTGCCATTGTGATTTACACCATGCTTATTGCAACCGTCATCTACGTACGTTTTGCCCCTGCTCTGCAAAAGTACAATTTATTTGGCCAGCTGTACAAACCTAACATGGTAACTATAAATCGCACCTTCAAAATGGGCCTGCCCATCGCTATGACCATACTGTTTGAAGTAACGTTGTTTTCACTAGTTGCTTTATTATTAGCCCCTTTTGGTGCCACTACGGTAGCGGCTCACCAGGTCGCACTGAACTTCTCGGCACTTATGTTCATGTTCCCCATGAGCATTGGTATGGCTGCAGCAATACGCATTGGCTATCGCATTGGGCAAAACAACCAGCGACAAGCCAAAATAGCCGCGCGTACTGCCATTCTCATCGGGTTCGTTACCGCTGCTTGTACCGCTAGTTTCACTTTGCTCGCAAAGGGGTTCATCATTGGGTTATATACCAGCGACGAGGCGGTTTACACCTTGGCTAATGCGTTGTTAATTTATGCGGCGCTGTTTCAATTATCTGACGCTGTTCAGGTTATTTCAGCCAACGCATTGCGCGGTTACAAAGACACTACGGCGATGTTTATCATTACCTTTATTTCGTACTGGTTAATTGGATTACCTACCGGTGTTATTTTAGGAAGAACCAACTGGATAACCACCGAACCAATGGCTGCAGCCGGGTTCTGGATTGGATTCATCGTAGGTTTAAGTGCTGCGGCAGTAATGCTGGGCGCACGTCTTCTTTATATTCAAAGACCGAGTGCTGCACACCGTATAGCGAATGCGTAAGTGTTTTAAACATTTTAAATGCCGGTTCTAACCACGCTTTTTTAAATTTTTCCAATCTTGGGGCGTGTCTATATCATATTGTGCATTTGGTATAGACACGGCTGTTACTGCATCTAACTTCAAATACTTTTTAATAACTGGTTTAGCGCCTACGTCGCCCTTAAGTGCTAATAGTTCGCGAAACACGGTTTCAGGAAAAATTGCGGGCACCGTTAAGCGTGACTGCGTTTCACCATCTGCTCGCCATTTACTGCACACAATATTACATGGCTTAGCTTTAGAGGCGTTAATAAGACGGGCAAGATCGTCTGCATTGAGGCTAGGCAAGTCGCCCAATGTAAATAATACGTGAGTTGCCCTCGGACTTTCAGAGGCCTCGGTCACCGATAAAGACGTATTTAAAACATGTTTGAGGCCAGTACGAATACTGGATGCAATGCCCTCTTCCCATGAAGCGTTGTAAATTATACTAACGGGAAATTGAGAAGCATGAAGAGACAGGTGATTTTTTACGCTGTCGTGCCATTTTCCTGTAACTACAGTAATTGGCGGCTCGCCGACTAACGCTATTTCATCGCGTGCGCTAATTACCTCGCCAAGGCAGTGCTGAATAAGAGGACACTTTGAATTTGGGTGTACTGATAAAAGCTTGTTGCCGCAATAGCGTGAGCTTTGCCCACCTGCCAGCATGACAAACGCTGCCTGATAGTCTTTCGAATTCAATTTAACATCCGTTAATTTTTAGGCAGCTAAACGCAAAAGGCTTAGCGGCTTCTGCTAAGCCCTTTGATAGCAGCCGTTAACCCTTCAAGCGTAAGCCCATACATTCTGTCTTCCATAATTTCACGAATAATTTTAATAGACGAGTAATAAGGCCAATAATTCTCTGGCTGAGGGTTAAGCCACACCGCATTGTTGAAATGGTTCAACAAACGTTGCATCCATACACTTCCAGGCTCTTCATTCCAGTGCTCTACACTGCCGCCTGGATACGTGATTTCATACGGCCCCATAGTAGCGTCACCAACAAAAATAACCTTATAGTCTTTTCCGTAGCGATGAATGATATCCCAAATAGGAATGCGCTCTTTATTGCGGCGAAGGTTATCTTTCCACACTTCCTCATACACGCAATTGTGGAAATAAAAGTACTCTAAGTACTTAAATTCAGTTTGCACCGCAGAAAAAAGCTCTTGGGTACTTTTCACGTGAGGATCCATAGAGCCGCCCACATCAAAAAACATCAACACTTTTACCGCATTATGGCGCTCGGGCGCCATGTGGATATCGAGTAAACCGCCTTTTTTAGCTGTTTCACCTATGGTTGTTGGCACATCTAGCTGCTCACTTGCGCCGGTGCGAGCAAACTTGCGTAGTTTTCTAAGGGCCACTTTTATATTACGCGTACCCAGCTCTACATCAGAGCTTAGGTTTTTAAACTCGCGTTTGTCCCACACTTTTACTGCTGAGAACTTTCTATTGCCTTTTTGCCCTATTCTCACGCCTTCCGGGTTGTCGCCATAAGCGCCAAAGGGTGATGTTCCACCGGTGCCCACCCATTTATTTCCACCTTGGTGACGCTTCTCTTGTTCTTCTAAGCGTTTTTTCAACGTTTCCATCAGTTCTTCAAGGCCACCGGCTTTACGCAGTGCCTCACGCTCTTCAGGGCTTAAATTTTTCTCAATTTCCTTACGCAGCCATTCCTCAGGAATGTCTTTGCCAAACAAATCGACAGATTCAACACCTTCAAAATATTCAGCAAACGCCCTGTCGAACTTATCGTACTGAGTTTCGTCCTTTACCATTATGGTACGCGACAAACTGTAGAAGGCTTCGATATCGGCATACACCACGTGCTTTTCAAGCGCACTAAGTAAATCCAGCAACTCGCGCAGCGTGGTTTTAACCTGATATTTTCGCAGTGTATAAAAAAACTGAATAAGCATTAGCGGCGCGCCATAAAGACCAGTTTTTCAAACAAATGAATGTCTTGCTCGTTTTTAAGTAATGCACCGTAAAGTGGTGGAATAGCAGCTTTTCCGTCTTTAGAATGAAGCGCTTCTGGTGGAATATCTTCAGCAACCAAGAGCTTAAGCCAGTCGATAAGTTCAGAGGTAGAAGGCTTTTTCTTAAGTCCTGGTACATCGCGAATTTCAAAGAAGGCTTTTAACGCTTCATCAAGCAGCTTTTTCTTTAAATTTGGGAAATGCACATTCACGATTTCTTGCATTTCATCTGGGTTCGGGAATTGAATGTAATGGAAGAAACAGCGGCGCAGGAATGCATCTGGCAGCTCTTTTTCGTTGTTCGAAGTAATGATTACAATAGGACGCTGTTTCGCGACTACACGCTCTTGTGTTTCATAAACGAAGAATTCCATCTTATCGAGTTCTAAAAGCAAGTCGTTAGGAAACTCAATGTCAGCTTTATCAATTTCGTCAATTAATAGTACCGGGCGCTTTTCTGCGCTGAACGCCTCCCACAACTTGCCTTTTACAATGTAATTGCTGATATCGTGTACGCGATCATCGCCAAGTTGAGAGTCGCGAAGACGCGATACTGCATCATATTCGTACAAACCTTGCTGCGCTTTGGTGGTTGATTTAATGTGCCATTGAATTAACTCGGTACCTAAACTCTCGGCCAACTCTTCGGCAAGCATGGTTTTACCTGTGCCCGGCTCACCCTTGATCAAAAGCGGACGCTCTAGCGTAATGGCAGCATTAACCGCCAGCTGTAAGTCTTTGGTTGCGATATAATTAGACGTGCCACTAAAAGCCATTATTGTTGTACTCCGTATAATTTTTCGTCTTTGCAATTTTAACTATAATATCAAGGCCTTCTCATGATTGCCCATAGATATAACATATAGCTAAAAAGCACTTTGCATTTTACTGATTGGGACCAATGATATAGGGGTATGACGAAATCCCCTAATTCAGGCTGTGAATTATTAACTATCACACGCGTTGAATTATTAACTACTATAAAGGTCGTACAGATCACGACAGACGGGGTTTCCTGTAAAATAAGGAACGAGGTAAGGATTTATAATGAACGTATTTGACGACAATTCCCTATCTATTGGCCGCACGCCACTAGTTAAGCTAAATCGCGTAACATCAGGTAATGTATACGCAAAAATTGAATCGCGTAACCCAAGCTTCAGCGTTAAGTGCCGAATTGGTGCTAACATGATTTGGGATGCAGAAAAGCGCGGTGTCCTTACCGAAGGTAAAGAAATTGTAGAGCCGACCAGTGGTAACACGGGTATTGCTTTAGCGTTTGTTGCAGCCTCTCGCGGTTACAAGCTAACGTTAACTATGCCAAGCAGCATGAGTTTAGAGCGTCGTAAGCTTCTAAAAGCACTAGGCGCAAACCTTGTTCTTACTGAAGCACCAAAGGGCATGAAAGGTGCCGTTGCCGCTGCACAAGAAATTGTGGCGTCAGATCCAGACAAATACGTGTTGCTTCAACAGTTCGACAACCCTGCAAACCCAGCTATTCACGAAAAAACCACCGGCCCTGAAATTTGGGAAGATACCGACGGTAAAGTAGATGCATTTGTAGCAGGTGTAGGCACGGGCGGCACAATCACAGGTGTTAGCCGCTACCTTAAAAATACGAAGGGCAAAGCAATCACTTCAATTGCTGTTGAGCCAACAGACTCTCCAGTAATTACACAAGCGCTAGCAGGTGAAGAACTTACGCCTGGCCCACACAAAATTCAGGGTATTGGCGCAGGCTTCATCCCTGGTAACCTAGATTTGAATTTAATTGACGAAGTTGAGCAAGTTACCAACGAAGAATGTATGGAAATGGCGCGCAAGTTAATGACCGACGAAGGTATTCTTGCGGGTATTTCTTCTGGTGCTGCCGTTGTTGCTGCGAAGCGCTATGCTGAACGCCCAGAAAACAAAGACAAAGTGGTTGTAGTACTTCTAGCAAGCGGCACAGAACGTTACCTAAGTAGCCCTCTGTTTGCTGGTGCGTTCGACGAACAAGAAGAAGTTCAATAACACTTTACTAGCTTTAGCTATACAAAAAACGAGGTCTAGTACCTCGTTTTTTTATGCCTTTACTGCACCCTATCACATTATGTTTATCCACCTACTTACGTATACTTTGTGCCCTACTGCTTTGCTTTTATGCGCAATATTGTGAATAATCAAATTGAAGATAATCGAAGTACTTAAAGCATTCGCTTCGATACAATATAAACTATGAATAAGAAACGGACCTCCTTACATGAAGGTAACGCAAATGAAAACGCGTATGTGGTACGCCCTTATCGGGCTTTTTACAGTTTTGATATTATCCGCTTGTGGTAAAAAGGAAGAAGGCATTGGGCGGTATGGCATGCTTGATGAGAGTACGCCTGAGTACACCACAGTTATGTTTCTTAAAAGTGTTTACGAAGATGACAACCTTGATACGGCAATTCGCCTCTCAAGCGAAAAACTGTCACGTATATTAACCAGATACCACACCAATAGTAATGTTCAGCGCCACTTACTGAATTTAAAGTATGACACCGTTACTATCACGCCTCAAAGCGCTGGACGCGTTGGCCGAAATGAATTCGCCGAAAAATCGACAATAACCGTATTTCTTAGCGGAACCTACAACAACGACAAAATTGAAGACCTACGAAGCCTAGACTTGATCAAAGAAGGCGGAGAATGGAAGGTCAACAAAATTCACCCTGATGCCTATTTATAAAACGCAGACAACACTGTTTTTATAGCCAGTACTACATTTTTTGATGATAGACGAAAATAAAAAAGATGTTTTCCGGCTTTCATGCTCAAAAGCGTTTATTTTTTCTTTAGTGGATTGTTTTAAGGTGATAATTTAAAGCGACCAAAAAGTGATATACAGAAATTTTCCAGCTTGCATACAGGATTTTTTCCGTACATTAAATTGTTATGTGCCAAGGAGGCGAAATTGATTTTTCCTGATGATGCAGATGGGGATGTGTTAAAAAGACTTGATGAATCTGGATTCGATTTTTCTAAACCAACTAAGATAGATTTCAATGTTGATT
>Ga0189292_10039_pt1 | contig 79372 bp, 76 predicted proteins | sample UW1oraminimetaG_FD_130317 | JGI IMG/M metagenome (GOLD analysis project Ga0189292, IMG submission 130317) | Marine microbial communities from the Costa Rica Dome - UW179A-orange mini metaG | ecosystem: Environmental > Aquatic > Marine > Oceanic > Photic zone | place: Costa Rica: the Eastern...
CTCCGCCGAGAAGCAGATCGAGCGCATCAAACCTGTGCTCGAAGCACTTCCCGATGCTCGTCTGGCGTTGGTCGGCGACGGACCCCACCGCCAGCAACTGGAAAAGCATTTCGAAGGCACGGCTACCACATTTGTGGGCTACCTCGCCGGTGAAGAGCTGGCAAGTGCCTATGCAAGCGGTGATGCCTTCCTCTTCCCCTCCAGTACGGAAACTCTCGGACTGGTGCTGCTGGAGGCGATGGCTGCCGGTTGCCCGGTGGTTGGAGCCAACCGTGGCGGCATTCCCGACATCATCACCGACGGCGTGAATGGCTGTCTGTATGAACCCGACGGCAACGATGGAGGTGCTGCCAGCCTGATCACGGCCACCCGTCGCCTACTCGGCAACGACATCGAACGCCAGTCCCTGCGAAGAGCTGCCCGGGACGAGGCTGAACGCTGGGGCTGGGCAGGAGCAACTGAACAGCTGCGCGGTTATTACCGCAACGTTCTCCAGAAGCAGCAACTGAGCGCTGCCGCCTGAATCATTGCTTGCCGCGCGTGCGGTTCCAGACCTCCATTACCTTTTTGGCCATCGGCAGGGCGTGCACTGATCCTCCGCCAGGTGTGTTCTGGGCGAACGCCACGATCACGATCTTCCCCTCCGGATAGGGCGCATAGGTGGCAAACCAAGCATGGTCCGGTCCGCCGGTGCTGTCCTCAGCGGTACCCGTCTTGCCCCCGGCCGGTGGAATGCCAGGCCCATTCAATCCATATCCGGTGCCATCTGACACCACCTTGCGCAAACCCTCGCGGATCTTGTTCAGGGTCGAGGGTTTGATCTCCACCTTTGAGCGCCTGGCAGGGTCAGTCCAGTCCAGCCCTTGATCAGCCAGATGAGGTGTAACCAGCCAGCCACCATTCGCGAACACCGCATAAGCCCTGGCCAACTGCAGGGGAGTGATCTGCACCACCGACTGGCCGATGGAGGCACTGGCCATGTCCTCAGGAATCCAGGGAGTCGTTCCGGGGTCGGCCCAGCCGCGGCCAGCCGCCGCCCATTCCTCATCACCCACCAACCCAACACTTTCCTCCCAGCCAATCTCGATTCCGGTCTTCTGTTGGAAACCAAGCGCATCCGCGGCTTTCTTCAGCGCCAGGGATCCCGAGCCAACACCCACTTGGTAGAAGAAGGTGTTGCTGGAAAAACGCAGGGCATCGGCGTAGCCGATACGACCGAAGCCTGCACCGTTGTGATCAGGGAAGCAATGACCTCCGTAGGTGATGCAGGCGGTGGTGTTGAGTTTGGTATCGGCAGGAAACTTGCCTGACTCCATGCCGGCCATCGCCGTTACGGCCTTCCAGGTGCTGCCGGGGTCATAGGCATTCATGGACCGGCTGAGCAGTGGCTTTTTCGGATTGGAAAACAGTGCGTCGTACTCCTTCTGAGTGGTGACGAGCTTGGAAAAAAAATTGGGATCGAACGTTGGTTTACTGGCCAGAGCAAGAATGGCGCCATTGCTGGGGTCCATGGCAACGATCGCGCCACCAGGCTTGTCAGCCAAAGCCTGCTCCGCAGCCTTCTGAAGATCCAGATCGAGAGTGAGCTTGAGGTCCTTACCAGCAACCGAAGGACGATCGCCGAGATGACGCTGCACCTCGCCCATGGCATTCACCTCCAGCATCTGCCCCCCCCAGGCACCGCGGAGATGACTTTCATAGGCCGCCTCTACACCGATGCGCCCAATGCGATCTCGAATTTTGTACCCCTTTTCGGCAAGAGTCTTGTATTCCTCCTCAGTGATCGGCTGGGTGTAACCGAGGGCATGGGCTGCCAGGGTTCCGTGGGGGTAGAAGCGCAGGATGTCCACATCCACCTGGGCTCCCTTCAATCCCAGCGACTGCTCACGGAAACGCAGTACCTGTTCAGGCTTTAGGTCAGTAGCCAGATTGATGCGATAACCGTCCCGTGCCTGTCCACTGCCACGGCGCTGATCCAGTACGGCCGCATCAAGGCTGAGCAAGCGGGCCAGACGATCGCGCAGGTCGGGCCAGCTGGCATCATCCACCAATCGTGGCTCGACATAGAGGGAGTAGGTCAATTTGCTGGAGGCCAACACCCGCCCTTTGCGATCCAACAGCCGTCCTCGTGTCGGTGAACGAGGAACGAGTCGAATGCGATTTTCATCAGCCAGTTGGCGATAGCGGGACCCCTCAAGTACCTGAAGCCACACCAGGCGGGAGACCATCGCCGCACTCACCAGCAGGACGAGCGCCAAAAGCACCAGTGGCTGCTGACGCAAACCGCTCTGGCGCTGACCATCGCGTTGCGAGAAATCGGAACCCGCCATCCTTGTCAACTCACCTTGTTGATCAGCGCATCCAACCGCTGCAGACGCCCATCAATCCTTGTCAAGACTTCCTGCAACTGCAAAGAGTCACCCTGATCCGAGTCCAACCGGACCTGCGCCTCCATAGGCTCATCCACCTCCACCTGCACCGTCATCACAGGATTACCCAGCCCAGGGCTGATCTGATCAAGACGTTCACGGACCTCCCGTGCCGCTGCTTCACCCTGCTGTCGCAGATCACCGAGAGGATCATCGCCCCTGGCAACAGACTCCACCGCCTTGGCAGGACCCTCGGTGCGGACGCGATCGACAAACGCCAGTCCCATCGGCAGAACCTCTTGCATCAGCGCCAAGCGCAGCGAATCGAGTGGTTGGCTATCGGCCATAGAGGCGAGCCTGATGATTCAACGAAGCCCAGTCTGCTCCGAAGGGAGAACAAGTGTCGGACAGGCTGAACGAGAGGATCCCAATGACCAGCCGATCACACCGGACAGCACGACAAGCGCCACGATCGGTGCCAAAGCATGATGCGTGGTTTCAAGAGAAATCCACTCGGACCAGCCGCGCCAGAAGCGATCGCGCGCAAAACGCCGTTTCTCCCGGGTTTGAAGTCGAGACCGCCTTCGGTACGACTTCTCCACCCAACGTTCGAAGGAGCGCTTTTTGGTGATCGCCATCTTGCGCTCGACCTCAAGCAGTTGGCCGGAAGTGAGCTCAGGATGAAAGGTTCCGATCAGCTCCAGGCTTTTAAGGAACATCTCCACGGCGCCATCCTTGATCTCCTGATCTGTGGGATCCAGCAGAGACCACTCCAGCTCTGGATAGAAACGACCACGGTTCTGCTGGATCTGATCCTCATTCAGCTGTCCGGGCTCTCGCAGCCAACGATCCGTGTTGCTGTCAAAGCGTCGCCAGTAGAGGAAAGGGTTGATGTAGATGGTCTTACCAGCAAGCTGGATGCTGTCCTGCTGGAGACGGCGCTGCAGTTGCTGGTCCTGCTGTTGGGCAGCGGTCACATCCTTGAAGCCGGGGGCCAAGGATATCGGCGCTGGCAGCGACCTACCAGCCCCCTGAAGGGACTCATTGACACTCCAATCTCCCCCCAAGGTTGAACGGCATCAAAAAGCGTTGGCTCTTTTGACAGAACCAACGCAAAACCGAATCAAGTCAACGAACAACCTGAATCAGAATTGAGCCAATGCTCTCCACTGCGTGGGAAGAAGTTTGGCCACCAGTTCAAACTGGCCATTACCCATCGGCTTCACCACATAGGCAACGCCCATCGGATCAGGATAAATTCCATCGGGCGGCACCACCCCCATGGTCACTCCCTGGAAGGGATCATCATGACCAACGAGAAAAGTATTGGTGCCTGAAGCTGGCATTGCCGACAAAAGCGGAGACACCCTATTGGCATATTCCTTGTAATCCTGTGGGGTGCAATCCACACAAGGCAGGAAGTTCAGATTTGAATTTTTCGTATATTTTCCAAATGCCAGTTGTGCAGTGTTGTAAGCACGGCAATAGTCGCTAGAGATCACATCACCAACAGGAATTCTTGCAGCCTTAATGCCTTTGCCAATCTGCATAGCCTCTTTTTTGCCATCAGGACTCAATCGACGCTGCGTACTGCACTCAGCGAGGTTCAAGTTTGGACTGACCTGATCACCCCAGTCCTTATTGGTTCTTGCATGACGGAGATAAACAACATAGCCGCCTCGGCGTAGATCATTGGCAAGCTGCTTTGCACCGACCCGATTAATAAAGTCGGTATTTTGCTGATCTCCAGAGATGGTGGCTGCGTTGATTTCGTAATCCTCAACAGCCGCTTTCGCCGCATGCGTATTTGTGGCGATTGATGTTGCCAGAAGGCCTCCGGCGACGAAAGCCGCAGAAGTCGAAATAAGGCGAATGTTCTTCAAGTAATTCATACCAAAAAGCATTACAAAAAGCAATTTCAACCTGAACGTAGGCATAAGGCCAACCCATGACAAGTAAAAAAAACTACATCAACTTAGAGGCAGGCCAGAGTGTATCAACAAGCCCTCGATCAATATCAATTTGATACATTTGATCCTTATTTTGACTAGAAGTGAAGTTGTAGAGCAAGCAAATATCAATCCAATCGGAGAGTAAATTCTGACAAGATAGGATTCGGGAATTGATCCTCAGATCAAAATATCCTTCGAACGTTAAGGCCTGGGGACGGCATGAATCAAATATTCAAAGAAGGATTTTCTAGAAGTTCGGCACTATTCCCACTCAATCGTTCCAGGCGGTTTGCTGGTGATGTCTAGAACCACACGGTTCACACCTTTCACCTCATTGACAATGCGATTGGAAATGGTCTCCATCAGGTCGTAAGGCAACCGTGACCAGTCAGCGGTCATACCGTCTTCACTGGACACGCAACGGAGCACAATCGGCCAGGCATAGGTGCGCTTGTCACCCATGACCCCGACTGAGCGCACAGGCAACAGAACCGCAAAGGCCTGCCAAATGTCGTGATACAGGCCGGCTTCTTTCACCTCTTCACGCACGATGAGGTCCGCATCACGCAGACAATCAAGTTTCTCAGCTGTGACCTCACCAAGGATACGAATGGCCAGACCTGGCCCAGGGAAGGGATGTCGACGCACGATCTCCTCAGGAAGTCCGAGCGATCGACCGACCTTGCGCACTTCGTCTTTGAACAACTTGCGCAGCGGTTCCACCAATTTGAACTGAAGATCCTTGGGAAGACCACCCACGTTGTGGTGGCTCTTGATCTTCACGGCCACCCGCTCGCCTGTTTTGGGATCGACATTGGTTCCAGCACTCTCGATCACATCGGGATACAGCGTGCCCTGGGCCAGATAATCAAAAGGACCGAGGCGACGGCTCTCCTCTTCAAACACACGGATGAATTCGGTACCGATGATCTTGCGCTTCTGCTCCGGATCGGTGACGTCCTTGAGTTTGGTCAGGAACCGTTGCCGGGCCTTGATGTACTCAACGTGAATATTGAACTTGCGGTCAAAGAAGTCCATCAGGAACTCAGGCTCGCCCTTCCGCATGAAGCCCTGATCAATGAACATGCAGGTGAGCTGATCACCAATAGCCTTCTTGAGCAGAAAGGCCAAGGTTGAGGAATCCACGCCACCTGAGAGAGCAAGCAACACACTCTTCTCACCGACCTGATCGCGAATCTGTTTAACAGCTTCCTCAATGAACGTTGCTGTCGTCCAGTCAGGCTCACAGCCACAGACGTGATAAACGAAATTGCGGATCATCGCCATGCCGCAAGTGGAGTGCACCACCTCGGGATGAAACTGCACGCCATACAACTGGCGCTCATGGTGAGCGACGGCCGCCTCAGGGGTATTGGCCGTATGGGCTAGACGCACGAAGCCCTCCGGCAGAGCCTCCACGGAATCCCCATGACTCATCCACATTGTTGAGCCGTTGTCCACATTGGTGAGCAAGTCAGTGGGATCATCCACCTCAAGCGGTGCTTTGCCGTACTCCGCCTTACCGGTGGCTGCCACCACACGTCCGCCCAGCTGCTGCACCATCAGCTGCATCCCGTAGCAAACGCCGAGAACCGGAATCCCCATCGACCAGATCTCTGGATCGCAAAGAGGAGCACCGTCGGCGTACACCGAATTGGGGCCGCCGCTGAGGATGATCCCCTTGGGCTCCAGTTTGCGCAGCTCTTCAACAGCTGTGCTGTACCCCAACACCACGGAGAACACCTCAGTTTCTCGCACCCTGCGAGCAATCAATTCGGAATACTGGGAGCCAAAATCAAGAATGACGATGGCCGGCTGACGCTGACCTTCAATCGGAACCTGGGACATCTCGCACGTAAGCCGTGAAACGGAAGGCCGCGGAAATCGGCCGCCAATTCATCAGCGTAGAGAAGGGCCTTGACCTGAATTAGAAACCACCGGCTGCAGTTGAAGGCCGCAATGGCGAAGCATCAGCAGTCCTTCAGGTCCGGCCCAACGCAGCTGACGATCCCGGTTAAACAGGGCTGCACCCACGCGCATCCCGGTGCAGCCATAGCGCTTCAGATAAGCCTCACTCCGCCCTTCAACCGTCTCAGCCATGGCCATCCAGAGACCCATGGCCTGCTCCAGATCATGGACTTGCAGCCAACTCCAAGCCTCTTCCATCGAAGCGGTTTCAAGCAGAGCTCGAATGGATTCCAGACGGAGCCCCTGCTGCACGGCCAGAGCAGCTAACACTTCCAAACGTGCATCAGCAAGGTGGTGATGGGTATGAAAGATTCCCCCCGCCAATTTGATCAGTTTTCCGTGATATCCGAGCACAAGCAGCTGCCTGACTCCGGATTCGGCAGCAGCCACCAAGAGGGGCCCGATCCAGTTTCCTGACTTGAGCAGCGGCTGCTGATCGGAGAGTCCCAGCTGCTCAGCCAGATTCAAGCCGTTTTCACCAATAACAAGCGTCAGCCGACCCGCGAAACCAGACTGAGCAGTGAGCTCGCGCAACCGGTCAAGAGCCAACTGCAGCTGATCAGGAGAAGCACTGGTCTGCACCTCCGCCTGGGTGCCAATCAAGGCGAGTCCTTCGACCACACCAAAAGCGGAATTGCTGGTTCGCAGTGCCAACTCTCGCCCACGCGGCAACACCACCTCCACGTCCAGGCCACCCAAAACCGACAACAGATCGCTGAGATTGAGCTCGAGCAACTCGCGAGCGAAACCTGAGATACAGAGTGAACCGTCGTCCTCCAGCCGGCCAACGCCCTCGCCGGCGTGGATCTGCAATCGCTTCTTGGAGGAGCTACGGCTCACAAGCACCCAGATCTCCAGGCCGCGAGTGAGATCCAATCCAGTGCCGGGATCGCAGATGCTGATCGCCAGTGCCTTTTGACCACCATCCAGCAGCGATGCCGCATGCACCTCCACCCGACGAAGACCTTGCTCAGAAGGGATCCTGAGGTCAACGCTCCTGGGTACCGCAGACCCACTCAAAACAAGGGCCGCAGCACGCGCCGCCGCCCCCACCCAGACAGGCAGAGTCAACCCGGTTCCTGAAAAGGCAGATGGTGTGGCGATGGGAGGCCATGCAGATCATTTTTTAGGATGAACGATTGGCACCCCTTGAGCCCGTGCAGGACAAGCTCACCCTGATGATCCCGGGACCCACCCCGGTGCCTGAAACAGTGCTAAAGGCGATGGGCCGCCACCCGATCGGCCATCGCAGCGGCGAATTTCAGGCCGTGGTGGAACGCACCAATGCGCAGCTGCGCTGGCTGCATCAAACCAGCAGCGATGTGCTCGTGATCACCGGTAGCGGCACGGCCGCCATGGAGGCGGGCATCATCAACACACTCAGCCGTGGAGACAAGGTGCTCTGCGGTGACAACGGCAAGTTCGGTGAACGCTGGGTGAAAGTGGCACAGGCCTACGGCCTGGATGTGGACGTGATCCAAGCCGAGTGGGGGCAACCCCTTGATCCCGACGCATTTCGCAGCGCGTTGGAAGCTGACACTGCCAAATCGATCAAGGCCGTGATCCTCACCCACTCCGAAACCTCCACCGGAGTCATCAATGACCTTGAGACCATCAGTAGCCATGTAAGAGCCCACGGCACGGCTCTCACCATTGCTGACTGCGTCACCAGCCTTGGAGCTGCCAATGTTCCGATGGACACCTGGGGCTTGGATGTGATTGCCTCCGGATCCCAAAAGGGCTACATGATGCCCCCCGGACTGAGCTTCGTTGCCATGAGCGAACGAGCCTGGAAGGCCTACGAACGTTCCGATCTCCCGAAGTTCTATCTAGACCTTGGCCCCTACAGGAAAACGGCCGCCAAAAACAGCAATCCCTTCACCCCAGCAGTGAATCTCTATTTCGCTCTGGAAGCAGCATTGGAGATGATGCAAGCCGAAGGTCTGGAATCAATTATTTCTAGGCATGCAAAACACAGCAATGCCACCTTGGCAGCCATGAAGGCCATGGGTTTGCCGCTGTTCGCTGCAGAAGGCCACAGCAGTCCTGCCATCACTGCCGTAGCACCTGATGGCATCGATGCCGAACAGTTGCGTAAAGCTGTGAAAGAGCGATATCACATTCTGCTCGCTGGTGGCCAAGACCATCTCAAAGGCAAGGTGTTCCGCATCGGACATCTTGGATTTGTCTGCGACCGAGATTTACTGATGGCAGTAGCAGCAATCGAATCAGTTCTGCACTCGCTCGGCCTGCACAAGGGATCCATGGGTGCTGGATTGAGCGCAGCCTCGGAAATCCTGAGTCGGTGAGACGCCAGAATAACTGTTGAGAAACTACGAAGATGGGATAAGATTGTGAATATGCGGGTGTAATTCAGCGGTAGAATGTCAGCTTCCCAAGCTGAACGTCGCCGGTTCAAATCCGGTCACCCGCTTGAATTGATTGATCAATCAAATATCAACTTCGATTACCCCAGCTTGAGGTTGAAGCCCTGGGTTTAATCAGTTGAATAACCTGTGGGCCAACACTCCCCGCTCTGCGTTCGTGATTAAGTGCCTTCAAGATCAGTTGGGCTGATCCAGCGGTGTTTCCTTCACTTGCCTGGGTGCGAGCCTGTTCAAACCATTGTCGTGCTCGACTGAGCAGTTGCTCTCGGTCAGGCTCCACGGATTGAAGGGGTACAGGAGATTTCAACAACGCCGTCACAGCGACAAATAAACCATTGCATTGATATTAACAAATGACCGCGGAAAATATCAATCCACAAAAAAGCTCATATAAGAATTATGAGACCTCAAGCATGCATTTTTATAACGTTCCATTCAACGATCAAATGACACCTCAGGTGCCTGGTTCTTCGATGTTGCCGCCCAGCTCTGCAATCTGAGCACGCAACTGATCGGACCTGGCTCGATCGCCGCGGGTGATTGCTACGGCCAAGGCGAATTCAAGCTTTTCAAGCTGATGACCACCCTCGATGTACCCGCTGGAACCTGAAGACGACAATCCCGATGAGCCTTGAGCGAGGGAGCAACGGTTCTTGCCGGTATTGCGAGGACCAGAGGTTGAGACAGTTGTGGGAGCCATGGTCAGCTTTCTTTTCATTTTGCCACCTCCGGCCAGCCTCATGCAGCCACAGCCTCGCCTTCAGACTCACTCGTTGAAGGCTGAGACAACATTCCAGCTGAATCTGTAGCCGCATCCGAGCAAAGCTCAGTGCTGTTCAACAACTCCTGGCAATCGAGCAGCAGTTGATCCACGTCATCCAGACGCTGCCGCTGTTCAGCAGGCATGGTTTCGGCCTCGCTGCGCTGCTGACGCACTTGCAGCTCCAGGCTTTCCAGGCGCTGTTCAAGCCTGACCAGACGCTGCGACAGGGCGTTGAGCATCTGAGCGACATCTTCCGCCGTACGAGTGATGCGGAAGGACACGGACTGAGTCATCCGAAGACGGGCGAGTGCTGGCCTGATGACAACACATGGGTGACCAACTCTCAAGAGCTGTGCGACAAAGCGTTCCCGCTGTGGATTCAAACTAAGAGATCTGCTGCCTGCGGGTTCCATGCCTTCTCTGATGATCCTGCTGGTGTATGCCCTAGCCGGAACTGGTATGGGACTACTCGCCCTGAGAACTGGGATTCCAGCCGCACCGCTTGCGGGCGCATTGATCGGTGCTGCGGTGGTGAGCATGAGCGGGCGTCTTGAGGTTGCCGAATGGCCGCCCGGTACACGCACCGCTCTTCAGATCGGAATCGGAACTGTGATCGGCACCGGACTAACGCAAACATCTCTCGAGCAGTTACAAAATCTCTGGAAGCCAGCAGTGCTGATCACTCTCACATTGGTCATGACAGGTCTGGTGGTTGGTCTCTGGGCCAGTCGTCTGCTTGGAGTCGATCCACTGATCACCCTGCTCGGAGCAGCGCCTGGCGGAATCAGTGGCATGAGCCTGGTCGGAGAGGATTACGGCGTTGGCGCCGCTGTCGCAGCACTGCACGCAGTACGACTGATCACCGTGCTTCTGGTCCTGCCACTGGTGGTGAAACTGCTTACACCTCTCGGACTGGGCAATTCCTGATTCCCCTCTGGACAGCCAAACACGAGCCGATACGTTGACGCAGATCGCCTTCTCTGTCCATCAATGGCCAGCCTCCGCACCCGACTTGCCGTCCTGCTGCCACTGGCGGGGATGCTGCTCGCAGCTGCACCTGTTGAGGCAGCAAGCGCCGACTCCAAAAAGGGCGCTCAGGTGTACTGCTACATGCGCAGCAATGGCAATGATCACTCCGTGAGCTTCAAGGCCTCCTATGCCCTGATCAAACGACAGAGCAGTGGAGTGTTCAAGACATCTCCAGAGCATGCGGCTGTGATGATCACCGAAACAGTGGTGGAGGAACCCGGCAGCTATCCGGATTGCGGTCGTTATCTGGGGGATCTGTTCGGAGGCAAAACCTCCAAGAAGTCCTCAAGCGCTACCAGTGCGAGCACAATCACGAACAGCAGCTCCAACGGTGCGACCTCAACGGACTGGGATGCTGATGATCGATACAGCTACTGAAACTTTTGACATTGCATAGGCCTACGCGAGCCGATTGGCGGACCACATGGCCAAAGTCGGTTCTCCTGATCGGTGTTCTGCTACTCACGATCCAGGCCTGCAAGAACGCCAAGAGTCCTCAAGCTGTGTCGCCCGATCCCCAGTTGAAAGCATCCAGCTGCCTTGAAGATCTCAATCTGCAGCGAGTGGACCAAGCCCTGGAGCGTTGCAATGCGGTTGTGGTGAGCCACCCTGGCGATCCAGTGCCGCTGACCGACAGGTCACTGATCCAAACACTGATGGGGCGTGATGACGAGGCCTGCGCTGATGTAAGCCAGGCCATATCCCTGCTCAAAGACCAGAACAAATCCAGAGATCCTCTACTCGAGCACGAGCTGGATGTGCGTCAGCAATCCTGCAAACAACGGGCCACCATGACCGGCAATGGCTGACGATCCACGCTGATACGACGTGGGCCCAGTAACAACTCGATCTTGTCAGCCTTGCTAGCCACAAGACCATCCACAAGCTGATCGGCCAGACCAAGCTGAAGCCAATGGCTGGTCAGCCCACCATCCATGCCGATGCGGTGGCAACGATCCTCCGCCTGGTCAACATCACCTGGGGTCCAGGGCCTCTCCAGAAGCACAATCTGACGTGCCCGATGCAGTGTGAATCCCAACCCTCCGCAGCCATAGGTCGCCAAAAGCAGATCCGTTCCACCAGCCTGAAAATGATCCACAGCAGCCTGTCGCTGTTCCGGTTTTTGCCGACCGGTTAAGAGTTCACCACCCAGCCGCTGCTGCAGGAGCTGCAACGGAGACACGAAGGAGCTAAACAGCACGATCGCCTGACCATCAGCACGCAACTGCTCCACCAAAGCCTGAGCAGCTGGAAGCTTGAATTCCGCCGCAATCATGCGTAGGGAGGTGAGCAGGGCAAGTGATTCAGCATCCGAACGCACTTCACCGAGCTGCACACGACGGCGATAGTCCTCCACCACAAGACGCAGACGGTGATCGAATCCAAGCGCCTGATCAGCAGCCAATGAAATGCCATGGCAGCGTCGCTGCTTGGCAGGAAGACCAAGCACATGCTGCTTGCGTCGATGCAGAACCAATGGTCGGGTGAGGCGCCGCAACTCCTTCAGACGACTTGCACCATCGGCACGCCAGCGGCGCCGACCACCTTGCTCACTCCAGTGTCCCTGGCAAAAAATCTCCTCAAATGAACGCTGATCGCGCGCCAGTGGATGATCCATGGCCGCCAGTAGCGGAAAAAACTGAATCGGTCGACCATTGCGGACGGGTGTGCCCGTGAGCATCCACACCGCACGCAGCCGCGGATGACGGGCCAAGCGCAATAGGGCCTGGGTCCGCTGAGCCTGAAGTGACTGGGCGTAATGGGCTTCATCAACCACTAAAAGGGTTCCCGCTTCCGGAAGGTCGCCCGGCAAGCGGGCCCAGCTGTGCAGTGTGCACTCGAGATCAAGAGATTCCGCTTCGCGCTGCCAGTGCGTATGAAGTCCCACAGGAGCGATCACCATCAGGCGCAGAGGCACCACACGCAGCAACGCACGAGCCGCCAGAAGGGATGTGAGCGTCTTTCCCAACCCCATCTCATCAGCCAGCAAGGCACCACGACGTGCCAGCAGCCAGCGAGCACCTGAACGTTGATGAGGAAGCGGTGTACGACCATCAGCAAGTGGCTGATCCAGGTCAGCAGTGGCCATCAGCTCCCGGTGATGAGGAAGAGGCGGCAGTGGATGACGGTGCCAATCCAGCCAACGCTCCAGTTCCTCGTCAACCCGAAAACGTGAGCCCAAACGGTCGAGAAGGCACTCGGCCGCGGCCAGTGGAAATTCCCAGCCATGCTGCGAGCCTCTCCAGAGTCCCCGAGGCCTGATCCGGCCCATCTGCGCATGGGTCACGGCATCAAAGGGATAGCTGACCCTCACAAGTCCTGAAGGGGTCAGCCCAAGGCTGCAGCAGGACGTTGATGAAGCCGTAACAACAACTCAGCAAAGCAAATGTAATTGTATTGCTTCTTCTGATCACCACAAGGGCCTTGAAGCTCAAATATCACACTTGAAAAAGTGCCAAAAATGCAGCGAAGAACACATTGACGAACCCAGCGAAAGCGACAGAATTATCACAACCGAACCATTCGGATGCATAACAGGGACGCGGTTTTCCTCGAAGATCTATGCCCTAAACTGAGAGTCCGAAGATGGCGTCAATCGCTACACACTTACACAGGCAAAAGCTGTATTTACTGCGGTAAACAATCAGAATCAATTGATCATATTCTTCCAAGAGCTAAAGGTGGTTTAAGCATTACAGAAAATTGTGTTCCAGCCTGTCTCTCATGCAATGGACACAAATCAGATTCCGACGTTTTTGACTGGTATCGGCGCCAACGCTTTTACGATCCGCGCCGAGCCATGGCGATTCGTGCCTGGATGGATGGTGATTTGCGCCTTGCACTGAGGCTTCTGCAATGGGCACAACCTGAACTGAATCAAACCACTAGTGCATCGATGGCAGCCGACGCATCCCTCAACAATCAGAGGCATCACGACTGGGGGCTTGAGGCTGCTTGAACCAAGGCAGCCCGATCCCTGATCACCAAACTCTGCAAGCCTCTGCTGAGTGATGCTGCTCACAGATTGAGGCCTGCTGTTGAGGCTGCTCAGGTGCCAGCACAAAGGCCGCGCTCACCAAGACCGAGGCAAACAGGGTCGCTGCCAAGCGACGCAGCGCAGCACTCTCGCCAGTCGAGATCACAATCCTGCGATTATCCGCACTTCGAGGCAGCATGGGTGCCGGAGAGGACATCAGAGGAAGACAGGAACTGGTCACGGCTGCATTGCCACTGATACGTTTGTACTCATGCCGGAATCACTTGTCAACCGTTGCCGATCGCTGCCCGCTGGATCCACGCTGTGCATCCTTGGAGCTGGCTTCAGTGGACGTCGGGTCGCTGCTCTGGCTGAAGCCCTGAACATCAGGGTGCTCACCACTCGCAGAAACCCCGATCCCGAGAGCAGAGCTCTGCGCTTTGACACTGATCAAAACGTGGTACCAACAGACTCGGAGCTGCGTGGCGTCACCCATCTGCTAAGCACCATTCCCCCAGGCCGTGATCAAACCGACCCTGTTTTGCGGACAATGAGGTCTCAGCTCAGTCAACTGCCCCTTCGCTGGGCCGGCTATCTCTCCACAACCGGCATCTACGGCGACACAGGAGGGGCCTGGGTGAGTGAAGCGGATGCACCACGACCAAGCCTGGATCGCAGCCGCAGACGTTTGATCTGCGAACAAGAGTGGCTGAACAGCGGACTACCCGTACAGATTCTGCGGTTACCTGGGATCTACGGACCGGGTCGCTCACCTCTGGCCGCTGTGAAGGCTGGCACCCTGAAACCCGTGCACAAGCCTGGGCAGGTGTTCTGCCGGGTGCACGTCGACGACATTGCCGCGGCATGCCTGCACCTGATGCACTGCTCTGCCGCAGGGCAGCACCCTCCAGTCGTGAACATCTGCGATCACGAGCCAGCTCCGAGTCATGTGATGCAGCGTCATGCCGCAGACCTTTTGGACTGCGACCTACCGGAGGCTCGCCGTTACGTGGATGCTGAGGCTGAGATGAGTGCCATGGCCCGTAGCTTCTGGGCCGAAAACCGCAGAGTCAGCAACGATCTTCTTTGCAAGACACTTGGCTACACCATGGTGCATCCCAACTTCCGCAGCGGACTCTCCCACTGTCTGGTCGAGGAAAGACTCATGGAGGATCCGACTCGGAGCGCTCCGGACTGAACAAAGGAATCTCATGCAGCCTTAAGGGCTGATCAGGATCGATAAAGGTCAGACCTGCATCATTCAGCATGCGACTCCACTGAACTTCCAACCAGCCCTCCCGAAGCGCCGTTCCCAAACCGAAGAGCAACAGGCCAATCACCAGCCAACGCAGCATGACCACATTCATCGAATGCCATGACGCTAAACAGCGCCTTGTGATCGCACTTGGTGATCCTGCTGGAATTGGCATGGAAGTCACGCTGAAAGCCCTGGCTGATCCCAGGCGACCAGCGGACATGCCGATGCCTCTACTTGTGGGCTGCAGGGCCAGCCTGCAACAGACCGCTGACCACCTGAGACTGCACACACAGGATCCCATCGCGGATCCAGAGGCACTGACGATTGAGGATCTACCGGTACCTGGAGGGCCTCTCCCTCCCGGCGAAGCAGGAGTCAGAAGCGGAGAAGCCGGGTTCCGTTGGCTGAGCAGAGCTGTGGAGCTGGTCAAACAGCACCAAGCACGAGCACTGGTGACCGCACCGATCGCGAAACATGCTTGGCATCAAGCCGGACATCGCTATCCCGGTCAGACAGAGCGTCTGGCGGAACTGGATGGACGCAAAACCGCCTCCATGCTGTTCACGGCTGTCTCCCCAGCAACCGGATGGAGGCTGAACACACTGCTGGCCACCACACACATCCCGCTTGGACAGGTTCCAGAGGTTCTCACGGCCAATCTGGTTGAACGCAAGCTCGATGAACTGGCAGGGTTCTGCCTGCGCTTCAATCCTGCTCCTCAATTGCTGGTGGCTGGCCTCAATCCACATGCCGGAGAGCAGGGGCAACTCGGAGAAGAAGAGCAACTGTGGTTGAACCCACTACTGGAGAGGTGGACGAGCGAGCATCCTTGCGTTCAGCTAAAAGGCCCCTTACCGCCAGACACCTGCTGGCTGAGTGCAGCTAAGGCCTGGAGCCATGATTCTGGTCAAAACGGACCTGATGGAATCCTGGCCCTTTATCACGATCAGGGCCTAATTCCCGTGAAGTTGCTGGCCTTCGATCAGGCCGTGAACACCACTCTGGGCTTGTCTTTTCTGCGAACCTCTCCAGATCACGGCACAGGCTTTGATATTGCCGGACAAGGAGTGGCAAGGGGAGCAAGCATGCTGGCCGCCATCCAGGCGGCCTGGGAACTCAGCCGGGCTTGACGCGCATCAGCACCTGACCGAATTCCACCGGAGTGCCGTTATCTACAAGGATTTCCACCACCTCGCCGGCAACTTCTGCTTCCAGCTCGTTCATGAGCTTCATCGCTTCAAGAATGCAGATCGTCTGACCGGCATTGATCCGATTACCGATCTCCACGAAGGGAGCTTCCCCTGGAGCAGGAGCGGTGTAAAAGGTACCGACCATCGGTGCCGTGACATCAACCAGATCAGAACGGGAACCCGCCGCAGGCGGTGGGGCCGCTGAAGCTGTCTCCCCCTGAGCAGGGACATCAACGACAGGGGCAGGGGGCACAGGCTGGACAACAGGGGCCACCGGAGCAGCCACAGCTGTGACCGGCAGGTTGCGACGAACCTCCAGGCGAAAGTCGTCGCCTTCAAGGCGGAACTCCTGGATATCACTCTCACCCAGGGCGTCCAGAAGCTTGTGAAGCTGATCGTGATCGAGTTGCATGATCAGCTGCTCTCCCGACCCAAGTAGGAATCGTTGCGCGTGTCCACCTTGATCTTCTCGCCAATTGAGAGGAACAGAGGAACCATCACCTGAGCACCGGTTTCGAGGATCGCAGGCTTGGTCCCACCAGTGGCAGTGTCACCTTTCACGCCAGGGTCGGTCTGGGTGATCTCCAACACAACGGAGTTGGGCAATTCAACTTCAAGGGGCTTCTCGTTCCACGAGACCACACTCACTTCCATGCCTTCCTTGAGGTATTTGCGGCTTTCACCAATCTGCTGAGCGGTGAGCCGGGTCTCCTCATAGCTCGACATATCCATAAAGACAAAGTCCTCACCTTCCATATAGGTGTGCTGGAGGGTGGCTTTCTCCAGCAAAGCCTGAGGCACCATCTCTCCGGCGCGAAAGGTTTTGTCAACAACGCTGCCGGTCTGGACAGCCTTGAGCTTGGTGCGAACGAAGGCCGAACCTTTGCCAGGCTTCACATGCAGGAACTCGACCACGCGCCAAACGGCACCGTCGAGCTCAATCGTGGTGCCGGTGCGAAAGTCGTTGCTGGAGATCATTCCCGCCGAACGGTTCAGGGGATCATACGGCTGTGCCAAAGTCCTTTCAGCACCTGGGGTTCTCCTTGGCGATTCGGTTGGGATTTCAGCGCTTGAGCGCATGGCTTATCAGCCTGCTGATGCTGGTTGGGGTGGCCTGGACCCCTGCGGCCTGGGCGGGACTGCCCCAAGGAAACGCCGTGCAGGATCCAGCGGCGATCCTGCGCGATTCATTACCCATGAATCAGCAGGACCTACGCGATCTTCAACATCAACTTGAAGGCACCAGTGACGACCTGCGTGCCAAGCGCTGGAGTGCTCTTGGACGCGGCCTCAAGCGCACCCAATCCCTACTGAGCGATAGGAAGAGCGCAATCATCGCCGCGATGCCCAGCGACGATCAATCAAAGGCTGAACAGATCCTTGATGCGGTAGCTGATGACCTGAACCTTCTCCAAGAACGCATTGAAGACAAAGACAAATTGGGATTTATTCAGTCACGGCGCCAGGCCCTCAGCCAGATCGGTGATCTGGAAGCATTGCTGATTGATGACCGGCTGCCTGACATCCCGTCAGAATTCGATGACCTGCCAAGGCTGGCAGGTCGAGCCACCGTGGTGATCGAAACCACAGAAGGCGATCTCACTGCCGTAGTGGACGGTTACAACGCACCGCTCACCGCAGGGGCATTCATTGATCTCAGCCTGAAAGGCTTTTATGACGGTTTGCCGTTCAACCGTGCGGAGGATTTCTACATCCTGCAGAGCGGCGATCCCAAAGGACCTGACATTGGTTACGTGGATCCAAAAACCAAGCAAGAACGTCACGTGCCCCTGGAAATCCGTGTTCCCGATGAGCCGGAAACCCTTTACAACCAGACCTTCGAAGACGTGGGTCTGTTCAAAGCCACACCAGTTCTTCCCTTCGCCACCCTGGGAACGTTGGGTTGGGCGCACTCCGATCAGGCCCTCGATGACGGCTCATCCCAGTTCTTTCTGTTTCTCTACGAAGCGGAGCTGACGCCTGCAGGGCTGAATCTGGTGGATGGGCGCAATGCAGCCTTCGGTTATGTCGTGGACGGGTTCGATGTGCTCGAGGAACTGGGCGTCAACGATGAGATCAAAAAGATCAAAGTGGTCGAAGGTGCAGATCGACTCCAGCAGCACGCCTGAGCTGAGTGACTGTCACACTGGCGAAGCTGGGTGAAGAGGAGCTACTCAGGCGGCTGGCCTGCTTCGCTCCACCGGGCCAGATGGCTGATGACACAGCCACCCTGGCCCCCGACCCCAGGCAACTGCTGGTGAACACTGATGTTCTGGTGGAAGACATTCACTTCAGTGAGCGCACCACTAGCCCAGCGGATGTGGGCTGGCGGGCCGTTGCGACCAACCTGTCGGATCTAGCAGCTAGCGGTGCCGTTGCTGTGGAGGGGATCACGGTGGCTCTGGTGGCACCGGGAAACACCCCATGGAACTGGGTGGAGGATCTTTACTGCGGGATCAGCGAAGCTCTCAACTGCTACGGAGGCATCCTGCTGGGAGGGGATTGCTCCGCAGGCAGTCAAAGACTGATCTCGATCACCGCGCTCGGTCGACTGGGGCCTCTCCACCTGCACCGCGCTAATGCCTGTCCAGGCGACTGGCTCGTGACCAGTGGCGCCCATGGTCTGAGCCGTTTAGGGCTAGCACTGCTTCAAGGTGATCCGACTTTGGATAGCAATTTTGTACTAGCAGACGGCCTTCAACACCAGGCCATCAGCCAACATCGTCGCCCCAGACCCCGGCTAGATGCCTTGACCACCCTGCTCGAGCACAAACCTGAGGACTTGCCCTGGAGAGCAGCCGGCACGGACAGCAGTGACGGGCTTTTGGCGGCGGTGAAGGCTGTTTGCAACAGCAGTCAATGCGGAGCTCAACTGACCTATGACTGGCTTCCGCGGGCAGAAGGATGGCCTGCTGGAGAGCTCTGGGATCAATGGTGTCTGAACGGCGGCGAAGATTTTGAACTGGTGCTGAGTCTCCCAGCCGTCTGGGCGCAGCGCTGGCTTGAACACCAACCCAACAGCCGCCGCATTGGCAGCATCACCGCTCAAATCAATGAGATTGTGTGGACTGACAGCAGAGTTCCTGTTGCCAGTGATGGATTTGATCACTTCAGCTCTGGGCTTCAGAACGCATGAGCAAAAAAAATCCCTCCCGGTGGGAGGGATTGAAGATCAGCTCTGATCCTGATTATTTCCAGTTCCTGGCCACAACCTCGGCAAGGTCCACAACCCGCTGGCTGTAGCCCCACTCGTTGTCGTACCAGGCAACGATCTTGAAGAAGTTGTCACCCATGGCCAGGGTCAGATCCGCATCAAAGATGGTCGACTGATTGGTGCCGGCGTAGTCGCTGGACACCAAGGGGAGATCGCCGTATTTGATGATCTTGCTCATGGGGCCATCCGCAGCTGCCTTGAGGATCGACTTGATCTCATCCACGGAGGAGGCACGGTTGGACTCGAAGACCAGGTCAACGGCTGAGACGTTCGGAGTGGGCACGCGCATCGCGATACCAGTGAATTTGCCCTTCACAGCGGGGTAGACAAGAGCTACGGCTTGGGCTGCACCGGTGGAGGTGGGAACCATGTTCACAGCAGCTGCACGAGCTCGGCGCAGATCTCGATGGTTGTTATCGAGAATCCGCTGGTCGCCTGTATAGCTGTGAATAGTGGTCATCAGGCCACGGTTGATGCCGATCGACTGATCGATCACTTTCACCAGGGGGGCGAGGCAATTAGTGGTGCAACTCGCATTGCTGAGGATGTCGAAATCTTCATGACGGTATTGATCCTCATTCACTCCCACCACGAATGTGCCGACCTTGGGGCCTTTACCCGGAGCGGTGAGAATCACCTTCTTGGCGCCGGCCTGAATATGCATGCTGGCCTTCTCGTCGGTATTGAAGACACCGGTCGACTCCAGAACAAGATCCACGCCCCAGTCCTTCCAAGGGCAATTCAGGGGATTGCGATCGGAGAAGAATTTGACCTGCTTGCCATTGACGATCATCGAGTCGTCCGTGGTTTCGATCTTCACGCTGGGATCCAGCTTGCCCAGGATGGAGTCGTAGGTCAGCAGGTGAGCACTGGTCTTGGGGTCCGAGGTGGCATTCACGCCCACAATCTCGATATCGGTGTCTGCGCCACGGCTGATCCAACCCCGCATCACATTGCGACCGATTCGGCCGAATCCATTGATCGCAACGCGCAGAGTCATATTGGGAGCGGACAACCCGCAGGGAATGGCCGCTGATCATACAGAAATCGCTAATTTCTAATGAATGAGCCTCTCCATCGAATTGTTGAGGGGAGCTAGCGCGACAGTCTGCGCCAATTGGTGGTCAGCAGGAAATGCTGATTTATGGTGCGCGTCCATGGCATTTGTTCTTGAGCAGATCGCTTGACAGCCCTTCTTCAGTGCACTTCATCGGTGCAGGCGGAATCGGCATGTCTGCCCTGGCGCGGATTCTGCTCAAGCGTGGTCACAGAGTGAGTGGCTCCGACCGCAAGATGTCTCCAGCAATGGAAGCCCTGCAGTCGCTTGGGATGGTGGCTTTCGCCTCCCAGACGGCAGAGAATTTTGATGAACTTAAAAAAGGAGGTCTAGCAGCGCCGTTAGTGGTGATCAGCAGCGCCATCCCGGACAGCAATCCTGAGCTGACCGCAGCCCGCCAATTGCAACTGACTATTTGGCACCGCTCCGATCTGCTGGCTGCCCTGATCGATCAACAGCCTTCAATCGCGGTAGCGGGCAGTCATGGCAAAACCACCACGAGCACAGTTGTCACCTCACTGCTTCACAGTGCTGGGGAAGATCCCACCGCTGTCATCGGTGGCATCGTTCCCTGCTTTGGAAGCAACGGACATGCCGGTTCAGGCCGTCTGCTGGTGGCAGAAGCCGATGAATCCGACGGCTCCCTGGTGAAATTCAACGCAACCCTGGGGGTGATTACCAATCTGGAACTGGATCACACGGATCACTACAGGGATCTGGATGATCTGATCACCACAATGCGGCGCTTCGCAGCCGGTTGCGGTCGACTGCTTGCCAATCAGGACGACCCGATCCTTAGCGAACACTTTCAGGCTGATGCCTGGTGGTCAGTGCAACGCAGCGACAACGTTGATTTCGCGGCCCTGCCTGTAGCCCTCGAAGGCGATCACACAGTTGCAGATCTCTACGAACAATCTGAGTACGTCGGCCGCATCACGTTGCCGCTGCCAGGGCTGCACAACCTCAGCAATGCCCTGGGAGCTATCGCTGCTTGCCGTTTGGAGGGAATCCCTCTCGAGCGTCTGGTCACGCACCTCAACGAACTCAAGACACCCGGTCGCCGCTTCGACTATCGCGGCGACTGGCAGGGACGTTTGGTGGTCGACGACTACGCCCATCATCCCAGTGAGGTGGCTGCGACCCTGGCAATGGCCGCTCTCATGGTGTCCAGTGGACGAAGCCCGCTACCGCGCAGCCCGAAACGACTGATGGCGGTGTTTCAACCGCATCGATACAGCCGCACGCAGGAATTTCAGAATGAGTTCGCGATGGCGCTCTCCAACGTCGACATCGTGGTCTTGGCTCCAGTGTTCTCAGCTGGTGAAGCCCCAATTCCCGGTGTCAGCAGCGCAGGCCTGGCGTCGTGCATTCAGCAACACAGTGCTGATCAGACGGTTCTGGTGGCCAACAGCATGGACGAACTGACTGATCTTGTTCGTGAGCACAGCTGTGCTGATGACCTCGTCTTGGCGATGGGAGCCGGTGATGTGAACAGTCTCTGGTCACGGCTGTCGCCGAATGCATTGCAGGAGCAAACGTCATGTCAGTCGAGCCTGACAGCTTGAGAGACCTGAAGGACCATGGAATCCTGCAGGAGCGGGTTTCCCTGGCCCACTACACAACTTGGCGAGTGGGTGGACCGGCGCAATGGCTAGCCGAACCTACTGATGCCGAGCAAATTCCCACCCTGCTCCATTGGGCAGCAAATGAGGGTTTACCCGTCCGCGTGATCGGTGCAGGATCCAATCTGCTGATTGCTGATGCAGGGCTTCCAGGACTCACCCTCTGTCTGCGACGGTTGCAGGGACTTGATTTGGATGCCCAGACCGGCAGAGTGCGTGCAAGCTCTGGGGAACCGATCCCAACCCTGGCAAGACGCGCCGCGAGAAAAGGATTGCAGGGGCTGGAGTGGGCCGTGGGCATCCCTGGGACGGTGGGCGGAGCCGCTGTGATGAACGCCGGTGCTCAGGGTGGCTGCACGGCTGAACGATTAATCAGCGTGGATGTCGTTCCTCTGCAAGGCAACGATTTCGGCATCCGCAGGCTTGAGTGGAAATCGCTCGATTTCGCTTACCGCCACAGTGCTCTGCAAACCCAACCTCTACTAGTGGTGGCCGCTGAATTTCAACTTGAAGCAGGTCATGATCCGGCCGAGCTGCAGCAACGCACCAGCGGAAACCTCAACCACCGCACCAGCACCCAGCCCTACAAGCAACCAAGCTGCGGCAGCGTCTTTCGCAATCCAGAACCTGCAAAGGCCGGTCGGTTGATCGAGGGTCTTGGCCTGAAAGGCCGCCGGGTCGGTGGTGCGCAGGTCTCTGAAATGCATGCCAATTTCATTGTGAACACTGGCGGAGCCTGCGCTGCCGATATCCGCAACCTGATCGGCATGGTGCAACAAGAGGTGGCCGATGCCCACGGCATCCAGCTCCAGCCTGAGGTGAAACGACTGGGATTCGAGATTGCGGCCTAACCTTTCTGTTCCTTCAGCGATGCCATGGCCGGGTTCGGACTTCCCAATTTTGGACAGCTCACCGAAGCCTTCCGCAAGGCACAGCAGATCCAGCAAGACGCTCAGAAACTGCAAGAAGAACTCGATGCCATGGAGATCGAAGGCAGTAGCGAGGACGGACGAGCGTGCATCTGGCTTTCCGGCAACCAGCAACCCCTACGTGTGAAATTGGACCCGAGCCTGCTGAGTGAGGGACAGGAAGCTGCTGAAGCCGCCACACTCGCAGCACTTCAATCGGCCTACGAACGCTCAACTGGCACCATGAAGGAGCGGATGCAGGAGCTCACCGGCGGCCTCGATCTCAACCTGCCCGGAATGGGCGGCTGATCTCAAGAAGTTCCTCCACAGCTTTGCGATACATGGGATAACGCTCCCAGTCGCGTCTCACACCACAGCCCGGTTCATCCCGGTGCAGGCAGTCACGGAAACGGCAGGGATGTTGGTCAAGCTGGACACGCAGCTCTGGAAACAGCACCTCGAGATTAGAGACATCATCTGGTAATTCTGGGCGGTTAAACCCTGGAGTGTCGGCAACCCTGGAGCCAGGGGAGAAGGCATGCAATTCCACATGACGTGTGGTGTGACGCCCCCTCTGCAGGCGACCTGAAACCTCACCCACACGTAACTGCAGTCCGGGCAGAAGACAATTCAGCAAAGAACTCTTACCCACCCCCGAGGGGCCGCAAAGCACAGAGATTGGAATGGTCGCCAATTGCGCGCGCAGTTGCTCAAGCCCCATTCCAGAACGCGTGGAAACAAGAATCGGGTCATAGCCCCATCCCTGCAGACGTTTGCGTAGTTGTGACAGAGCATTGGCATTTAGCAGATCGCACTTGGTCAGCACGAGCAGAACCTGCAACCCGGTCTTCTCAGCCGTGAGCAGAAACCTGCTGACCTGATCAGCATCAAGAGTGGGTTGCTCAACGGCAACTGCCACCAAGATGCAGGAGGCATTGGCCACGGGAGGACGAACCAAAAAACTGCTGCGAGGTTCCACATCCGCAACCACGGCCCTGGCGTGATCACAGTCAATGGCTTCCACCAGAACACGATCACCCACATGGACCGCAGCACCACGATGGTTCAGTCGGGTGCGGCGTGTGCAGAGAAGACGAGAAGGAACATCGACAGGCGGGGCCTCAAGCTCCACCTCGAGGTAGTTGGCCTGAAGTGCAACAACCATGCCCGGATGCAGCTCTTGGCTAATTACCGGCACAGATCACCTTCAACCGCACCTGAGCATCGGAGAGGCGCTCCACATGGACCTGATGGCCATCACGACGCAGTCCCGATACCACCATCTCTTCAGGCTCGCCAGGATCAAGATCCACCTGAAGGCACTGGCCGGAAGCCATGGTCTCAAGAGTGAGCCGACAGCGAATGAAATTGAGCGGACAGGGCGTCCCACAGAGATCGAGCTGACGATCGGGGAGACGTTCCATCATGGTCAACGCTGTCCAAACAGACGTGCAAACAGACCGCTCTTGTGGTGATGATGCTGCTCTCCCCTGGCGGAGTGATGACCAGCCAGCTCCTCGAGCAATCCCCTTTCTTCATGATTAAGACGGGTGGGGAGCTTTACATTGACCCTGATGCGCTGATTGCCGCGGGCCACAGGATTACCCAGCTTGGGAATGCCCTTGTTCTCCAAAGTCAGAACAGCATTGGGTTGAGTTCCAGCAGGAATCTCAAGGCTGGTTGGACCATCCACGGTGTCCACTTCGATGGTGTCCCCAAGAATCGCCTGGAGGTAGCTGACCTTCACCTCGGAATGAACCGTCAGTCCATCCCTCTGTAAGGAGGGGTGCGATTTAACAGTCAAAAACACGTACAAGTCGCCAGATGGGCCTCCGCGAAGACCCGCATTGCCCTCACCAGTCACCCTCAGACGGGTACCGGTATCAACACCGGCCGGAATGTTGATGCGCAGCTTCTTGCGGACCTGAGTCACGCCCTGACCGCCACAGGCATTGCAAGGATCAGCAATCACCTGACCACTGCCATTGCAGCTGGGACATTCAGCCACCTGGGTGAAACTACCAAAAGGGGTCCGAGTTGCCCGGCGCACCTGACCGACTCCACCACAGGTGGAGCAGGTGGTCGGACCACTGCCGCTTTTGGCACCACTACCGGAGCATGTACTGCAGGTCTCCAGATGAGGAACACGAATCTCGCGCTCCTGTCCGAACACTCCCTGCTCGAAATCGATCGTGAGGTCGTAACGAAGGTCATCCCCCTGCTGAGGACCTCGACGACGTTGCTGACGACCACCACCGCCGGCCCCACCGAACCCGCTGAAGAAGGTTTCAAAAATATCGGCGAAGCCACCCATGTCGCCCATATCGGGCATGCCAGCAGCACCGCCAAGCCCAGCCTCACCGAATTGGTCGTAGCGACCTCGGGTCTGGGGATCGCTGAGAACTTCGTAGGCGCGACCGATCTCCTTGAAGCGATCTTCTGCGCCGGGATCCTTGTTGATGTCCGGGTGGTACTGGCGAGCCAGTCGCCGATAGGCCCGTTTGAGGGTGTCGGCATCGGCATCCCTGCTGACACCGAGCAACTCGTAATAATCGGCCATCAGCTGGACGTCCCGAAGATCACAGTAAAAGCAGGGGTCTGATCAACGGTTGGCATCTCCCGAAGCCTCCCCCTCAGAAGCGACTTCGGCATCAGAGCTGGACGTCTCGCTGTCGGCAGCCTGTTGTGGGCCTGGCCCCATCGACACCTTGACCATGGCGTGACGCAGGACGCGGCCATCGAGGTGATAGCCGCGCTGCAACTCCTCGATTACGACGTCTTCTGGATGCTCCTCACTGGGCTCGCGCAACACCGCCTCGTGCAGGGTTGGATCAAACTCCTGGCCGACCACTCTCATCGGAGCAACACCAAGCTGTTTGAGCACCTCAACCAGCTGTTTGTAGAGCCCCTGATAGCTGCGGTGAAGCCCCTGGGCTTCTTCCGTCTGAGGATCAAGCTGCTGACGAGCACGCTCGAAATTATCCACAACGGGAAGGATTTCACTGAGAGTGCTGCAGATGAGCTGAAGCTTGAGGTCGTCCTGGTCACGACTCTGACGCTTGCGGAAGTTGTCGAAGTCCGCGGCAATGCGCACGTATTGACCACGCAACACCTCATGCTCCTCTCTGAGCGCGGAGTGTTCCTTCTCGAGCTGCTCAAGACGGGCCTCGTTATCCACGGACTGGGAAGCTGACTCCGATTCGGCTACGCCTTCAGCGGCCGATGCCTCATCCACGACTGATGTCGTGTGCAGAGATTCGTTTGGATTCACGGCAGGTTGCTGGCCGTCGGAACCAGCCGATGACGGATCCTGCGCTGGGGTGGAAGCATCGCCACTCATGCTGACCGGTTGCGAATTCACGTCTAGACATGTTGATAGGTGAGGCAGTCCTCCCACAAGCGGGGGAAGCCCGCACCTTTCTGCGAATTTGATCCGTGAGCGACAAAAGCCGGCCTCTGGAACTGGAATTGCTACTTCAGAGGACTCTTCCAGGCAATCTCGGCATCGCTGATGAACCGGTTCTACTCGAAGAACTGGAGACAATGGGATTTGACCCCGTTCGTCATGCCGCGCTTGCGGAGAGCCTCACGGAGCTGCTCAGCAGGAAACCCGCTGTCAGCGATGAAGCTGCTGCGCCCCACCAGGAACCGGCAATCACGGAAACATCGCAGCAATCCAACGCTGACGTGGCGACCAACCGCCAGCCCACGGCTCCGGAAAATTCAGAAACCGAAACCGTGGCGGAGACCGCCACCTCCTACCTCAAGGATTTCAGCGTCAACGGAGTGCTGGAGGCCGACCCCGATGAGGCGGACGCCGACTCCTCGAGACCGGTCGATCTTGAATCCGGGCTCAACGATGCAGAACGCTCACCGGTGATCGATCTGGTGGATCGCATCCTGATGCAGGCCCTTGATCTGGGAGCCAGCGACATCCATGTGGAGCCTCAGCAGGCCGGACTTCAACTGCGCTTCCGTCAGGATGGAGTGCTGCAGAGCCAGATCGAACCGCTTCCGAGCCGGCTGGTGCCGGCCGTGACCTCCAGGTTCAAAATCATGGCGGAGCTGGATATCGCCGAACGCCGCGTCCCCCAGGATGGCCGCATCCGACGCCGCTTCCAGAACAGAACCGTGGATTTCCGAGTCAACACTCTGCCCAGTCGCTATGGGGAAAAGATTGTTCTGAGACTTCTGGACAGCTCCGCCACTCAGCTGGGTCTCGACAAGCTGATTTCCAATCCAGAAGCCCTGAAGCTCGTGCGCACTTTGGGGTCCAAACCCTTCGGAATGATTCTGGTCACCGGACCGACCGGATCAGGGAAGTCCACGACGCTGTACTCCCTACTGGCGGAACGCAACGATCCGGGCATCAATATCTCCACTGTGGAGGATCCGATCGAATACGCCCTACCGGGGATCACCCAATGCCAGGTGAACCGTGAAAAAGGCTTCGATTTCAGCCAGGCACTGAGGGCCTTCATGCGTCAGGACCCTGACGTGCTGCTGGTGGGCGAAACGCGTGATCTGGAAACTGCGAAAACAGCCATCGAAGCAGCACTCACGGGTCACCTGGTGTTGACCACCCTTCATTGCAATGACGCTCCAAGCGCCATCGCCCGCCTCGACGAGATGGGCGTGGAGCCGTTCATGGTCAGTGCTTCATTGATCGGTATCGTCTCCCAGCGTCTACTTCGGCGGGTCTGCTCCAAGTGCCGAATCGCCTACCGGCCTGATCCCGAGGAACTTGGTCGCTTTGGCCTGATGGCAAGCAACGAGGCAAACGTCAGTTTCTTCCGAGCCAACCACCATGAAGGCGAGACCAATCCCTGCCCCATGTGTCAGGGCAGTGGTTACAAAGGACGCGTGGGGGTCTACGAAGTGCTTCGCATGAATGAGTCGCTGGCGACAACCGTGGCCAAAGGCGCCACCACCGACATGGTCCGCCAACTGGCACTTGAAGGAGGCATGAAAACACTCCTTGGCTACAGCCTCGATCTGGTCAGGGAAGGACACACCACCCTGGAGGAAGTGGGCCGCATGGTGCTCACCGATTCTGGACTGGAATCAGAGCGACGGGCCAGAGCCCTGAGCACACTCACCTGCAGCGGCTGTGGTGGCGGACTCCAGGAAGGTTGGCTGGAATGTCCTTACTGCCTGACCCCACGTCACTGAGGAGCAAGCAATGGAGCTGATGATCGAAGACCTGATGGAAGAGCTGGTGAAAGGCGGAGGCAGTGATTTGCACATCGCCAGTGGCCAGCCGCCCTACGGACGATTCAGTGGGCAATTACGGGCGATGCGTGATGAAAACCTGCTGGAGGAGAGCTGCAACCGGCTGATCTTCTCAATGCTCAACAACAGCCAGCGCAAGACACTGGAACAGACATGGGAACTCGACTGCGCCTACGGCCTGAAGGGTGTGGCCCGATTCAGAGTGAATGTTTATCGCCAGAAAGGCAGCTATGCGGCCTGTCTGAGAGCGCTCGGCAGCTCAATCCCAAGCATTGAAATGCTAAACCTGCCACCGGTGGTGGTTGAAACCAGCAAGCGACCAAGGGGTCTGGTGCTGGTCACCGGACCCACAGGCTCAGGCAAGACGACCACCCTGGCCGCACTTCTGGATCACATCAATCACTCTCGCGCCGAGCATATCCTCACGATCGAGGACCCAATCGAGTTCGTCTACAGAAGCGACCGAAGCCTGGTACACCAGCGCCAGCTCAATGAAGACACCCGCAGCTTTGGCAATGCGCTCAGGGCAGCACTTCGGGAAGACCCTGACGTGATTCTGGTGGGTGAGATGCGTGACCTGGAGACCATTCAACTGGCGATCACCGCCGCCGAAACAGGTCGTCTGGTGTTTGGAACTCTGCATACCAGTTCCGCAGCCCAGACGGTCGACCGCATGGTGGATGTGTTCCCGCCCGCACAGCAGACTCAGATCCGCGTGCAACTGTCCGGAAGTTTGGTGGCCGTCTTCTCGCAGACGCTCTGTCGTCGCAGCAATCCCGAGCCTGGACAGTTCGGCCGGGTGATGGCGCAGGAAATCATGATCAACACTCCGGCCATCGCCAACCTGATCCGCGAAGGCAAAACCGCTCAGCTTTATTCACAGATTCAGACCGGAGGCGAACAGGGGATGCAGACCTTGGAAAAGGCGCTGGCCAATCTGGTAACTCGCGGGGACATCAACCTCCAGGAAGCACTAGCCAAAGCCAGCAAACCTGCTGAACTTGAGCGACTTGTGAGCAGCTGAGAGGTCAAGCCCCACCATGGCCACGTTCACTGCCACCTACACCTCCGCGACCGGTCAGGAGCGGACCGTGACGGTCAAAGCCAACGATGTAACCAAAGCGAAGCGTCAGTTGAGGCGACGAGGCATCAAAGCCACAGAGTTGCGTGCCAACGAAAGCAGTTCCAGACGAAACAGAAAGAAGGGAACTGCTGCCAATACCGATGGGACATCCGGCGGGGGCTTTCTCTCCATGGATCTGGGAGAAGCCTTCCAGAAACCTCCGGGAGTGAAGGATAAAGCTGTCTGGGCTAGCAAGCTGGCGGCGCTTGTGGATGCAGGGGTGCCGATCGTGCGCAGTCTTGATCTGATGGCCACGCAACAGAAGCTGCCGATGTTCAAGAAAGCGCTCATCGCTGTGGGCATCGAGGTGAACCAGGGAACAGCCATGGGAGCAGCGATGCGCCAGTGGCCGAAGGTGTTCGATCAGCTGACGGTGGCCATGGTGGAAGCTGGAGAAGCTGGCGGGGTGCTCGATGAATCCCTGAAACGGCTGTCCAAACTCCTGGAAGACAACGCACGGCTGCAGAACCAGATCAAAGGTGCAATGGGCTACCCAGTGGCGGTGCTAGTGATCGCGATTCTGGTGTTCCTGGGCATGACCATTTTTCTGATCCCGACCTTTGCCGGTATCTTTGAAGATCTGGGCGCAGAGCTGCCTCTGTTCACCCAGCTGATGGTGGATCTAAGCAAGCTTCTGCGTTCTTCAGCGGCCCTCGTTTTCGCCGGTGGCCTGCTCATAGCTGGCTGGTTGTTCAGCCGCTACTACGCGACTGATAAGGGCCGACGCGTTGTGGATCGCTTGACGCTGAAGCTGCCGCTGTTCGGTGATCTGATCATGAAAACCGCAACCGCCCAGTTCTGCCGGATCTTCAGCTCACTGACCAAAGCCGGTGTTCCGATCCTGATGTCACTGGAAATCTCCAGTGAAACAGCGGGAAATTCGATTATTTCCGATGCCATCCTCGACTCCAGAGCAATGGTTCAGGAAGGCGTTCTGCTGAGCGCGGCACTGACGCGGCAGAAGGTTCTGCCGGACATGGCCCTGAGCATGCTCTCGATCGGCGAGGAGACCGGCGAAATGGACCGGATGCTTAGCAAGGTGGCCGACTTCTACGAAGACGAGGTGGCCACATCCGTTAAGGCACTCACATCGATGCTTGAACCGGCAATGATCGTGGTGGTAGGAGGCATTGTGGGCTCGATCCTGCTGGCGATGTATTTGCCGATGTTCAGTGTGTTTGATCAGATTCAGTAGCGAGCTTCTGGGGTTTCGACAGCCGCAATCGCCTGTCCCGCCAGCCAGCCGCCGCTCCAGCAGGCCTGAAAGTTAAATCCACCGGTGACACCATCCACATCCAGCAGTTCGCCTGCGACATAGAGCCCTGGACAGCGACGACTTTCCATCGTGGCCAGGTTCACTTCACCTAGGGCCACTCCACCAGCAGTGACGAACTCCTCACCAAATGGGCCCCGACCCTGAATCAGCAGCCGCTGAGCGCAGAGAATGTCGACCAGATGACGCTCTGCCTTCGAGGGCAGATCCGCCCAACGGCGCTCACCATTTAGATCAACGGAAGACAGAAAGGCCTGCCACAAGCGACGCGGCAAGTGTTCAAACGGATTGGCCGCAATCAAACTGCGTCGAGCCTTGTCCAACCGCCACTGCCGCAGCCTCTGCTCCACACCCTGGCGGCCAAGCCCGCCACTCCAGTCCACCTTCAGTTCGCCCTTGTAGTGGCTTTGATGAAGCGCCCTGGCAGCAAAAGCGGAGAGACGCAGAGTTGCGGGACCACTGATTCCACGATGAGTGATCAGCACCCGGCCGGTCTGCCGGAAGCGCTGATCCCCGAGCTTCAGATCGAGGCTCACGTCATCAATGGCAATACCGCTGCAGGCAGCAAGTGCTTTGGTACGCAGCGACAGGCTGAACAAAGAGGGAACCGGCGGAACGACTTGATGACCGAGGGACTCCGCAATCTGTCGACCACTGGGATGACCACCGGTGGCCAGCATCAGCTTGCGAGCCTTCAATGGCTGCTCCAGCCCACGCCCTTCAACCACAAAACCGCCATCCGTCTGCGCTGCAACCTGCTGCACCATCACTTTGGTCCGCAGCTGCACACCCACCGCAGTCGCAGCGTTCTGTAAGCAGTGGATCACCGCCTCCGAACGGTTCTGCTGCGGAAACATGCGTCCGTCAGGTTCCTCAACAAGGGTGAGGCCATGCTCATCAAACCAGGCAATCGCATCACCACAGGCAAAACGACTGAATGGGCCCCGCAAGGGCCGACTGCCACGGGGGTAATGGCTGGAAAGTTCCGCCGGATCCCAGCAGGCATGGGTGACATTGCAGCGGCCTCCACCACTGATACGCACCTTCTGAAGTGGCTCCGGTGTGGCTTCAAGAACCACAACCTGGCGCAGACCCTGCTCTGCAGCGGTGATCGCTGCCATGTAGCCGGCAGGACCACCGCCGATCACAATCAGGTCAAGCGGCCTGGAAGCGCAGTGCGACGCCGTTGTTGCAGTAGCGCTTGCCGGTGGGCCTGGGACCGTCATTGAACACATGACCCTGATGGCCGCCGCAGCGGCTGCAGTGGTATTCCGTGCGCGGAACAATCATCTTGAAATCTACTTTCGTGTCGATGGCACCTGCCAGGGGCTGCCAGAAGCTTGGCCAGCCAGTGCCACTGTCGTACTTGGCCTGCGATGAGAACAGCGAAAGATCGCAACCAGCACAGTGGTAAACACCCGATCTCTTCTCGCTGTTGAGCGCACTGGTGAACGGGGGCTCGGTCCCTTCCCTGCGAAGCACCTGATACGACTCTGGAGATAAACGTTTCTTCCACTCCTGATCGGAGAGATTCCACTGGGAATCCGACGCATCAGAGGCCGCAGAAACCTGCTTCGGAGCCCGGAAAACACCAACCAGACCTGAAACCGTGGCAACCAGCATGGAGCGTCTGCTCAACAGCCACTTTTCGATGGTGGAGGGCATCACTGATAGCGCGTTATTGCTCAAACCGTTCTAGACAACTCGGAACCAGGAACCAGGCAGCATGGAGGGATGGATTCCCTCACCAGAACAGATCGGGAACCTTGCTGGCGCTTCAGCATCGCTCCAATGCTGGACTGCACAGACCGGCATTTTCGCCAGCTGATGCGCCAGATCAGCTGTCATGCACTGCTGTATAGCGAAATGGTGGTGGCCCAGGCGCTTCACTACACCAAGCGAAGGGAACGCCTGCTCGACTTCGATATGGAGGAGCATCCGATCGCCCTGCAAATTGGCGGTGATCAGCCACAACTGCTCGCAGAGGCCGCTCGCATGGCAGCGGACTGGGGCTATGACGAAATCAACCTCAATGTGGGCTGCCCAAGCCCTCGGGTTCAGGCCGGCAATTTCGGCGCCTGTTTGATGGCAGAACCCGAACGAGTGGCTCGCTGTGTGGAAGCGATGGTATCCGCCACTGGCCTGCCGGTGACGGTGAAACACCGTGTTGGTATTGATGATCTCGATAGCGACACCCTGCTCACTGCTTTTGTGGATCAGGTGGCGGCGGCTGGTGCCACCCGCTTCAGCGTGCATGCACGCAAAGCTTGGCTGGATGGCCTCGATCCCAAACAGAACCGCACGATCCCTCCGTTACAGCACGAGCGGGTGATCGCGCTCAAACAACGAAGACCTGAGCTCATGATTGAACTGAACGGGGGACTCGACACCCCGGAGCAGTGCCTGTTGGCTCTGAATCATTGCGACGGCGCGATGGTTGGCAGGGCCGCCTATGCCCATCCTCTGCGCTGGTCAACGATGGATGCCCTGATCTATGGCGATGCCCCAAGGACCGTGAAAGCCTCGGACGTGATCACAGGCCTGATGCCCCATGCCGAACGTCATCTGGATCGGGGTGGCCGTCTGTGGGATCTCTGCCGCCACCTGGTGCAACTGGTGGAAGGGGTGCCCGGCGCTCGCCACTGGCGGCGCGATCTAGGCGAGCAATCCCAGCGTGCTGGGGCAGACCTAAGAGTGTTGGAACGTTCAGCCCAGCAACTCACAGATGCCGGGCTCTAAGCGGTGAACTGGACAAATTGGTGACTCAGCCTTCGGCACCGCCATAACCGCCGTAGTCATCTCCACCATTGTCGCCGCTGCCGTAGCCACCACCGCCATCGTTCTGGGAAGCACCACCACGACGACGACTGCGGCGACCCTCTTCAAAACCACCTCCGTAAGGAGAACCTGACTGGTCGCCAGCGCCAGCAGCTCCACCGCCGCTGTAACCGCCACCGGACGAACCGCCTCCATAACTGCGATCTTCCCAACCACGGGCACCAGAACGACGATCGCCGCCGCCGCCGCCGCCGTAGCCACCACCGCCGCCGCCGCCGTAGCCACCACCGCCGCCGCCGCCGTAGCCACCACCGCCACGACGTGGTGCACTTCCGCGGGGCTCAGCTTTGTTGATGCGAAGGGGACGACCCATTAACTCAGCGCCCTGGAGAGCTTCGATCGCCGCGGCCTCCGCCGCTTCATCGACCATCTCCACGAAGGCGAAACCACGTTTGCGACCGGTGTCACGCTCAAGAGGAAGGGCACAGTTCGTGACCTCTCCATGAGCTGCAAACAGTTCGATTACGTCTTCCTGCTCAGCGCGGAAGGGCAGATTGCCGACAAAAATGCTCACTTGACTGCTGGACCTGAAGAGAAAGGACCCAATCGGATCAGACAAGCCATCGGTTCACGATCCATAAAAGGGTCAATGACCTCTGGCTTACTCAGCGTAGACCCGGTCTCGCGAAATGATCATTGATTCGCTAACTCAAGCCGCTCGCTCCAGAGCGCCAGCTGCTCCTCGACACGCTCAAACCCAGTGCCGCCCTCGCTTAGGCGAGCGGCAACAACCTGACGGGGCGCGAGAGCATCAAAAAGGTCAGCATCAATGGAGGGATGAAACTGCTGCCAACGTTCAAGGCTCAGATCACGCAGCAACAGTCCATCGCTTAAACACTGCTTCACCACTGAACCAACGATCTGATACGCCTCGCGGAATGGGACCTGTCGGGCCACCAGATAATCGGCCACATCGGTGGCATTGGAAAAATCTGAACCGACAGCGGCTTCCAGCCGATCAGGACGAAAGCTCAACCCTTCCTCGATCAGGATCGTCATCGCCTCGATGCACTGAACGCTGGTGTTCACCACATCAAAAAGAGCTTCCTTGTCTTCCTGAAAATCCTTGTTGTAGGCCAGCGGCAGCCCCTTGATCATGGTCAGCAGCCCCTGTAGATGACCAAAGACCCGCCCGCACTTGCCACGAACCAGTTCAGGAACATCAGGATTCTTCTTCTGCGGCATCAGGCTGCTGCCAGTGGCGCAACGATCACTCAGGCGCACAAAACCACATTCCTCGGAAGCCCAGAAGATCACCTCCTCAGCCAGACGGCTGAGATGCACCATCAACAAGGATGCAGCAGCTGAGAACTCCACGGCGAAATCGCGATCACTCACAGCATCAAGGCTGTTGGCATAAATGTCGTCGAATTCCAAGGCTGTAGCGGTGCTGCGCCGATCAATCGGCACCGGCGTTCCAGCCAGGGCTGCGGCACCTAGGGGTGAGCAGTTAACGCGCTTACGCACATCCTGAAACCGTTGACGATCCCGCTCGAGCATCTCGACGTAAGCCAGCAGGTGGTGCGCCAAACAAACGGGCTGCGCCCTCTGCAAGTGGGTGTAACCAGGAATCAGCGTGTTGCGGTTGTCAAGCGCCTGACGCAGGAGAGCAGCCTGAAACATCCGCACCTGAGGGTCGAGCTCATCGATTCGACGACGAAGCCACAAACGCAGATCCGTGCCCACCTGATCATTGCGACTGCGGCCGGTGTGCAGCTTTTTTCCCACCGGCCCCAGCAGTGCAATCAAGCGGCGCTCGACAGCGAAGTGCACATCCTCATCGTCGAGGCCGGGATTGAAGCTGCCGGCAGCCGCTTCTGCGCGGATCTGTTCCAAACCGCTGCAGAGCTGATCAGCCTCCGCGGACTCAATGACGCCGCACTCAGCCAGCATGCGGGCATGGGCCACTGAACCATCCAGATCCTCCTGAAGAAGATGGATGTCGAACCCGATTGAGGCATTGAACCGTTCGATCGCCGGATGCAGTCCCTGTTCGAAACGGTCACTCCAGGTGGCGGAACCTCCGCCCGTCACTCCACCTGCCATGGCCCACCCTCAACACAGATCCGTTCAGCTTGTCAGGCCGGAGACCGTGGAACCGATGGCAACATCACCTCTTCCCGAACCTTGAGAACCACCATCGATGCATCATCCTCGAGCTGTCTGTCAGCCCCTACAAAGCGATCAAGACGACCGAACAATTGATCAAGGATTCCCTGCGAACCAGTACCCGAACGACAGGCGGTCTCGAGGTTGCGGATCAGACGCGCTTCATCAAAGCGATCACCGGTCAACCCCGGAGCCTCGGTGACGCCATCGGTGTAATACAGCAGCACATCGCCGGGTTCGAGCACCGTTGAACCACTTGCGTATTCCGCCTCAGGCTGTAGACCAATCAACAAGCCCGGTGCATCCAGACGACTGATGCAGCGTTGCTGTGCTCGCCAGATCAAAGGTGGATTGTGCGCAGCATTGGCAAAGCGAAGTCGACGCGTTCGCGGATCAAAGTCCGAATAGAACAGCGTCACAAAGCGATGGGACTGGGACAGATCCTCAAGCGCGAGCTGATTGAGGTCATGAAGGATTCGGTCCGGCGGTAATCCACTCAGCACCTCCGCACGCAACATGCCACGCAGCATGGTCATCAACAGACCTGCTGGAACGCCCTTGCCCATCACATCGCCCATCACCAGTGACCAGCGACCACGCTCACGACGACGACCGATCAACTCTGGACGCGTAGGGATGAAGTCGTAGTAATCACCACCCACCTGAAAAGCCGGGCGGCAACGGGCCGCCAGTTCGACACCCTCAATGACCGGACAATGATCCGGCAGCAACTGGGCCTGAATCTCGGCACCGATGCTGAGCTGGCGATCCATTCGCTCGTGCAGACGAGCCTCCTGGAGCATCTGATCGTTTTCGATCGCTACACCAGTGAGATCTGCCACCAGCTGCACATTGCGCCGATGGGCATCACTCCAAACCAGCGAGCCAGAGGTGTTGAACACATAGAGACGTCCGCGCTGACGACCTCTGGCCACAAGAGAGGTTGCGAACACGCCGGCCGATCCAAGGTGACTCTGCACCAATCGATCCAGGCCAAGCACGAGGGCATCATCGGAGCCAAACCCGGCCGAACGTCCTGGTTCATGGTTGATCACCGCCTGCAGCAATGTCTCCGAACGCAGAACGGACAGCATCTGTAACTGGTCAGTCCACAGCCGCCCATCGGCCTGATACGGGATCAGCAGTGCCCCATCGACCCCGACTAGACGAGCAGCCACAACGGGCACAAGCTCCAGGAACCGATTGAGGTTGGTGAAACTGCGCAGGGCAAAACCAATGGAGACCAGCAACTCCTGATTGGCGCGCTGTTCCTTGGAAAGACTGTCGAGCAACTGACGCAGCGATGTTGTCGCTGTCAGAGAAGAAGGCCCGGCGCGAAGTGGTGAAGCCGGATGGCGCCTTGATGGATTGCTGCTCACGGCAACCCCTGGCAGGACCCGCAAGGTAGCAACTCTGACTGGAGAAAGCTGATCGCTTCAGATCCGCCTTGGAGACACTCGTCAGCGACCCGCCAGCAGTGCTTCAACAAACTCGAAACTGTTGAACGGCCGCAAATCCCGGATTCCCTCACCAGCACCAATGAAGCGGATCGGCAGTTTTGCCTCGGAAGCCACAGCCAGAGCCACGCCACCTCGGGCCGTTCCATCGAGCTTGGTGATCACCACACCGGTGAGTCCAACGGTTTTGGCAAAGGCCATCGCCTGCTTCAGACCGTTCTGTCCCTGACTGGCATCGAGCACGAGCAGGGATTCCACATGAGCTTCAGGAGCTAAACGATCCACGACACGTCGAATCTTCTCCAGTTCCTCCATCAGGTTGTGCTTCGTTTGCAAGCGACCGGCCGTGTCAACCAAAACAAGATCAGTGCCCTTGGATCGGGCGGCTCCGATGGCATCGAACACCACTGCCGCAGGATCAGCGTTGGAGGAAGGGTTGGCAATCACAGGCACATCACTGCGATCTCCCCATACCTGCACCTGCTGAACCGCCGCGGCCCGAAACGTGTCGGCCGCTGCAATCATCGCCGAATAACCACTACGGACCGCGAGGTTGGCGAGTTTGCCGAGGGTGGTGGTCTTACCAACCCCGTTCACACCAACCATCAGCCACACATTGAGCTGATCACGCTGAGGAGCAAGCAACTTCACACCGCTGTCACGCGTGGGCTGATCGAGCAGATCACACAACTGTTCTTTGAGGAAGCGAATGCCTTCGGTGGGATCCACCACCTGTTCATTCATGCGACGTCGCAAAGCATCCAGTACCTGGTCTGTGGCCTGAACTCCAGCATCTGCTCGCAGAAGCAGCGACTCGAGGTCGTCAAGCACCTCCGGCGTGAGCGGGTCATCGCCCAGGTTTTCCAGCAGACCTGTAACAAAGCCCTGACGGGTCTTTTCGAGCCCCTGACGCAGACGGCCGAGCCAATCGATCTCTTCAAGGGTGATCTGATCAGCCCGAACTCCCTGGGCGGCAAGAACCTCTGCTGACCAGGTGAAGGTTTCGTCGAACTCGCCAAGACTGGGTTCATCGGACTGATCAGCGGTCTGCCGGGGTTGAACAGGATCGACCTTTGCTGGCACAGCAGCAACTGAGGGTGAAGCCTGCTCCAGCTGCTGCTGTCGCTCCTGCCGCTGAGCTGCAGCCTGCTCAAGCAGAGACAGTCCGGGTGCAGGAGTTTCAACAGGAGCAGCAACTGGTGCAGAGGCCTGTTGCGATGGAGACAGCTGTGGCAGTTCAGACAGCTGTTGCAGTTCAGACGGCTGAGGCGAATCGGGTTCCGATTCTCGAACTACAGAATCTGGCGAAGGTGGCTCGGGAGCCACCGCAACCGGTTCAGCACTAACGGATGAATCCGGCGCCACTGACTGCGTGGTTTTCTCAAGCTCCTTCTGGGCTTTCAGACGGGCATAGGCCTGCCGTGCCCACTCAAGCGGGTCATCCTCAGCGGAAGCATCAGCAGAATGGTCCGTTGAATCCTGAGCGGATTCAGCTCCGGCTGGCTCCGGTTCGGACTGCGCTAATTCTTCGACTGATGCGGTCTGTCCTGAACTGTCCTGAGCGATTTCAGGATCCAACGTCTGCTCAGACTTCGATGGCTGCTCAGGGGGCTGAGGAGACTCGGGGCTTCGATTGAACCAGTCGTAAACCATTCGAATAAAAGCAGCAGCGCCTAAGCGGTGGCGTTCTGAAGACGCCGCAGGACTCCATTGATCATGCGACGGCCCTGTTCATCGCTATAGCGATTGGCCAGCTCCACCGCTTCACTGCAGGCCACGGAAGCCGGCGTGTTCATGGAACGAAGATCAACCACTGCCAAGCGCAGGATGTCGCGATCAATACGAGGCAGTCGGCTGAGTCTCCAACCCTCCATGACGCCATCCAGTTGATTGTCGATGTCCTGACGAGACTTCAGGACGAGCTGAATTCGACGCATGGCTTCCTGACGAACCTGTTCTTGATCAGCAAGCGCCAAAAGACGCGGCAACTCAAGACTGGCCGACAGGCCATTGAGCACCTGTTCGGCCCCAGAGAGCGTGTCGCTCAGATGGGAACGCACTGAGGCGAGATCGCTGGGATCACTGCCGTCCCGCAACTCGCTATCGAGTAGTGACTGCTGAGCCTTTTCCAAATCCCCAGCGCAATGATCAAGCACCTCGCGCCAGTGCTGCATCAGGCTGTCGAGGGCTTTCTGAAGCAGTGTCTCGAGGTTGTCCTGCGCAGCTGAGGAACGCTCTCGCTCAGCGCACTGACCGAGCACAAACAGTGCAAGCTCGCGGGAGAGGGTTCGGGTTTGCATAAGCGCCGGAAAGTATCGAACGAACGACTCAGGACGATGAGGGTGCCACAGATGCTCTGAGCTGAGCGATCAGACTGGAAAAACTGCGATTCACCGGAGCTTCGCGTTCATCCGGATTCACAATGCCAGCTGAGATTATGGTTCTGAACGCATCCTCTACAGAAATATCAAGTTCTCTGACGGAAGCCTCAGGGACAAGCGTGTACCAACCTGTGGTGGGATTGGGTGCCGTGGGAATAAACACGCTCAGCAGGTTCTGACCAAGATCAGACTGAAGAGAGGGTCCTACCTGGCCTGTGACAAAACCGACGCTGTAAAGACCTTCTCGTGGGTACTCCACGAGCACAACGCGTCGAAAGCGCCGGGAGTTATCGCGGAGAAACGTTTCAAGCAGCTGCTTAAGTGTTTTGTAAACGGAACCGGCGAGAGGGATGCGTTGCAGAGTTCCCTCGCCGAATTCCAGCAGCCATCGACCAACGATGTTTCGCGCCATCAGCCCGATCAACAAAATTCCCATCAAGGGAACTGTCAGACCGAGCGCCAGATTGATCAAATCCTGAAGTAGAGGATTGAGATTGATGAATGGATTGAACTGTTTTGGAATCGAGGTGACGAATGCCAGCACAAATTTGCTGACAATCGTTGAAAGCCAAATGGTTGTGGCAAGCGGAATGACCACCAGAAGACCCGCAATCAGGTCGTTCTTGAGATCATTCTGAAGCCTGGCGCTGAGCGGCAGGTCAGGTCTTGGATTGGACTGAACCAAGGAACGCCGGGGGCCTTAAGCCAACGAGTTCCACTAACCTAACCAGCGGTCAGAGGACAGCGCCGAGAGCAAGCAAGACCAGTGCCACTGCAAGCACTGCAGCACTGATGGTGCCACCGAAGAAACGCTGATTAATCGTGAGATCGCGCTGGCGTTCAGCTTGCTGAATCTGCTCAGTCATCTGTGACAGCTGTTTGTCAATGAAGGTCTGTGCAGCCTGAATCTTGTCCTCCTCGGTGGCATCTGCAGGAAGCTGACCTGCCTGGGCCAATTGCTCACCGAGAACCTTCACATTTTCTGGATTCGCCGACTGCTGACGGGCCATCTCCAGCTGACTGCGCCTTTGCTCAAGGGTCTGATCGGCCTCTCCCATCAAGGATTGATTCCCTGAGATCCCAAGCGGAACGACCGCGATCATGACCACAGCAAGAACTGCGGAAATGATGCAAACGACCCAGCGAATCGGTGTGCGGAGCTGCTGCGGGTGATCCAGACGAGACCCAATCAGCATCAACAGCAAACCAACGAAACCCATTGGAGCCTGGCTCACAAGGCGTTCGATCAGTAGCTGTTGAAAAACACCATCACTCCATTCAGCAGCAGCGAGCACCACTCCGATCTGTAATGCGAGCAGAAGCACCAACGTGATTCCCAACCAGCGCAACAAGGGCGCTGCACGCATAGGAGAGTCTTGGGAGGGAGCTGACACGGCACGATGCCAAAAAGGTGCCCAACTTTAAGATCAGGTTTTTGAATGTTCCAGCCAACGTTGCAGAGCTGAGCCTGGCCCTCAAGCAAAGGGCCAGGGAAGAGGGCTTCGACCCCGTAGGCATCGCTTCACTGCCAGGCAGCCAACGGTTGCAAATGCGCACCGCCGCATTACAGCGCTGGCTGGAAGCGGGCCACCAAGCGGACATGAACTGGATGGCGGCACCGCGTCGCCTTTCAGCAGCCAGCCTGCTGGAAGGCGCTCAAAGCATCCTGGCGGTGGGTTTGAACTATCACGTTGCTGTCAAGCGCCATCCAGACCGTCTGGCGGTCGCGCGCTACGCCTGGGGAAGGGACTACCACAGGGTGGTGAATCAGCGACTTCGAAGGGTCGGCCGCTGGCTGGAAACAATCAAACCTGATTGTCTGTGGCGCGTCTGCGTCGATGCCGAACCACTGCTTGATAAAGCCTGGGCGGAGGAGGCTGGGCTGGGCTGGATCGGCAAACACAGCAACGTGATCCATGCCAGAAGGGGCTCATGGATGGTGATCGGTCATCTGATCACCACCGAAAAACTCCAAGCCGATCAGCCAGCCAAGGCACGATGCGGGCAATGCCGCGCCTGCATCGAAGCCTGTCCAACCAGTGCGATCACGGAACCCTTCGTTGTGGATGCAAGGCGCTGCATCGCTTTTCACACTCTGGAAAACCGCAATCCGGATTTACCCGCAGCCATGGCCGAAGCCATGGGTCCATGGGTCGCAGGATGTGACATCTGCCAGGACGTGTGCCCGTTTAACCAGGGCGTGATTCCCTCCAGCGATGATCCTGATGTGCAACCGAGGCCCTGGTTGCTGGACCTCAAAGCCGAGCAGATCCAGAGCTGGACGGATGAGGACTGGGATGAGCGCCTGCGGGGATCGGCTCTGCGCCGGATCAAACCCTGGATGTGGAGACGCAATGCAGCTGCAACTAGACCTGACAATCCCCCTAGTGTGAGCTGATTCTTGGATCAGCGATGGGAGTTCAAGCTCGTAGGGGAAGGAGCTGGCATCAGGCTCTAATGATCACGATGCTGACAGGAACCATTGGAGCTCTTAGTGCTGCGCCGGTCAGGGCTCTGACTCCATACGTCTACACACCTAGCTCCCAAGAACTGGAAGGTGCCGGGGTCGGCATCGGCCGTACGGCTGCACAATTGCTGCGCCTAGGGCAACCGGAGGAAGCGGCAAGTCTGGCTGCACTGGCCGTGAGGCTCCAGCCCAATGACGAACGACTGTGGTCGGTTCTAGCTGAAGCGCAGCTTCGCAGTGACCAACTCAAAGCGGCCGCAGGGTCACTGGCCAAAGCCAAAGCACTAAAACCGGGAAAAGCCGGCCTCTGGTTCGCAGAAGCGTCGATTGCGCTGCGCGACGAGCGTCCGGGCGACGCCATCTCACTTCTTGATGAAGGTCTGCGACTAGACCCGAAAAACGCTGGTGCCTACTTTGATCTCGGCAACGCCCACGTCATGCAGTCGGACCTGAGAAAAGCTCTGAAATCTTTTGAACAGGCCACAACGATCAAACCCAGCTTCTGGGAAGCCCTGAATAACCAGGCTCTTGTGCTGTTCGAAATGGGCAACACACCAGAAGCCATCAAACGGTGGCGATCAGTGCTGTCGATCAAACGCAACCCAGAGCCGATGCTGGCGCTGGCCGCTGCACTCAATCAACAGTCTCCGGGCGACGCTGAATCGCTTGAACTGGCACGCAAAGCGCTCTCTGAAGACCCCAACTATGTGCTTCCAGGGCATCAAGAGAATCAACTCTGGGGCCCCAAACTTCGCCAGGCGACTGACGTTCTGCTGACAACACCCAGCCTCAGAGGAGCCGTCGAACGTGCTGAAGCCAATGCCGATCCCAAATCAGCTGAGTGATTCTGAACGAAGATCTGTAGGCTAAGCGCCTTCTGCCTTCTTGATTCCGGAGCGGATGGCCGAGGAGCGCGTTCAATCGATCGCCCTGCATCACGAGATGCAGCGCTCCTATCTCGAGTACGCGATGAGCGTGATCGTTGGTCGGGCATTGCCGGATGTGCGTGACGGTCTCAAGCCCGTTCAGCGCCGCATCCTTTACGCGATGCACGAGCTTGGCCTTACACCAGATCGCCCTTACCGCAAGTGCGCCCGCGTCGTGGGCGACGTTCTCGGCAAATACCACCCTCATGGTGATCAGGCGGTCTACGACGCCCTTGTCAGACAGGTCCAGACCTTTTCAAGCCGCCACCCTCTGCTGGACGGCCACGGCAACTTCGGTTCCGTAGACGATGACCCTCCTGCAGCCATGCGTTACACCGAAACGCGACTGGCACCAATCGCCCACGAGGCACTACTCGATGAGATCGGTGACGACACCGTCGATTTCGCTGCCAACTTCGATGGATCCCAACAGGAACCGACGGTCCTGCCGGCACAGCTGCCGTTTCTGCTCCTGAACGGCTGTGCCGGCATTGCGGTGGGGATGGCCACGAGCATTCCTCCCCACAACCTCGGTGAAGTGGTGGACGGCCTGGTGGCGCTGGTGCGAAAACCGGATCTAAGCGATGAAAAATTGCTGGCTCTGATCCCAGGTCCTGATTTCCCCACAGGCGGAGAGGTGCTGCTGGGCAGTGGAATCCGCGACACCTATCTCCGTGGTCGAGGCAGCATTCCGATGCGCGGCGTCGCCCATGTGGAGGAGGTGCAGCCAGGAAAAGGCAAACACAAGCGCAACGCGGTCATTGTCACTGAGCTGCCCTATCAACTCAGCAAGGCTGGCTGGATCGAAAAGCTTGCTGAACAGGTCAACGACGGAAAGATCGGTGGCATTGCCGACATTCGCGATGAAAGCGACCGCGAAGGCATGCGAATTGTGGTGGAACTGAGGCGAGACGCCGAGACGGACACCGTTCTGAAAGACCTGCAACGCCGCACGTCCCTGCAAAGCAATTTCGGGGCGATCCTGCTGGCACTGGTGGATGGGCAACCACGGCAACTATCACTGCGGCGAATGCTGCAGACCTTCCTGGAATATCGGGAACTGACGCTGATTCGTCGGACCAGCCATGCCCTGCGCAAAACAGAAGACCGGCTCGAGGTCGTGGAGGGCCTGATCACAGCGCTGGCTTCCTTGCAGAAGGTCATCGCCATGATTCAGGAGGCGCGCGATGCATCCACAGCACGAGCGAGCCTGATGGTGCAGCTGGATTTGAGCGAGCGGCAGGCTGACGCGGTTCTGGCCATGCCATTGCGGCGGCTGACGGGCCTGGAGCAGGAGAGCCTGCGCCAGGAAGCTGAGGAACTGCGAGCTGAACGGCAGAGACTGAGGCTCTTACTGGACAATCGTGAGCAGCTGCTGGATGCCCTGGTTCAGGAGCTCCGCCAACTGAAAAAACGTTTTGCCACTCCACGCCGAACACGTCTGGTGGAAGGAGGCGATCACCTGCTGGCGGAACGAGCTGCAAACCAGCGCCCCAATGCCGAACTGCAACGCCGTCAAGCCCTTGACGCCCTGCCACCTGAATCGCGAATCCTGATCCAAACCGACGGTCAGGTGAAGGTCGTGAGCCCCCAGCTGCTCGGCCGCTTGCATCTGAACGAACCGGTTGGTTTGGGCGATGAACCTTCTCCGGCACGCCTGATCCTGCCGATCAACCCTGCACCGAGACTGCTTGCACTCACCACCAGTGGTCGCATTGCCCTTGTGCGCTGGGAGTTTGCAGGTCAGCAACCTGGTGGACTGGAGCGTTTCCTGCCCACCGCGCTGGAAGGCGAAACAGTGATCAACCTGCTTCGCCTTCCCCAAGTCGATGACAAAGACACCAACAGCCGCATGTCTCTCGGTCTGCTGACCACGGATGGCCGTTTCAAGAGACTTCCTTTGGATGAGATTCAGGAGCTCTCAGGTCGCGCCGCCACCATCCTGAAACTGAAGGAAGGCGTATCTCTGCTTTCAGCAGCCATCTGCGAGCAAGGCGGAACGGTGGCTGTGGTGAGTGACATCGGTCGAATTCTCTGCCTACCGGTTGAAGAGCAATGCCTGCCCTTGATGGGAAAGTTGGCCCAGGGTCCCATGACCATGCGCATGCTCCCCGGAGAAAACCTTGTGGGAGCCGTTAGCCAACCGGCCGCAAGCAGCAGCTCCGAATCAACCAACAGCGGAGAAGTGCTGATCGGAACCAACAACGGAGATCTAATTCGCCTCTCCCTCAGTGACCTGCGCCGATGCAAACGCGGGGATCTTGGGGAGATCGCTGTGAAGGTCAATGGCGACGGCAAGGAAAATGTTCGCCTTGTCTCAGTCTGTGAAAGCGCGGATCTGGTCGGTGTGGTCACCAACAAAGGACGGCATGCCCGGATCCAGAACACAACAATCAGCACAGATTGCAATCAACCCACGCAGCTAACCTTCAAAGGAGACGAAACACTGGTCCAGCTTGTTCCGCTTCTAAGTTGAATTCCTTTAGGACCGAAACTCAGAGCTGAAATTAAATTTCTATTTCAGGAACTGCAGTTTCCTTCCAACCACTTGAAGTAGGTTTCATCAATATCTCCAGTCACATAGTAACCGTCAAAACAGGACATCTCAAGATCCTCGATATTAGTACCTTGAACAATACTTTTCTTGAGATTATCAACGCTCTGATAAACAACATGGTCCGCAGCAAGCACATCTGCAATTTGATCGATCGTACGACCATGGGCCAAGAGTTCACCTCTTGTGGGCATGTTGATTCCATACACGTTGGGAAAGCGAACAGGGGGTGCAGCCGATGTGAACGTGACCTGATTCGCTCCAGCATCTCGTGCCATCTGCACAATTTCCCTCGAGGTCGTGCCACGAACAATTGAATCGTCCACGATTAGAACATTTTTTCCTGCGAATTCAGTACCTAATGCATTCAGTTTTTGACGCACTGATTTTTTCCTTTCTGCCTGTCCTGGCATGATGAATGTACGACCCACATAGCGGTTTTTGTAAAATCCTTCTCGATATTCAATACCAAGCTGTTTAGCAACCTGCATCGCAGAAGGCCTTGCTGAATCTGGTATAGGCATTACAACATCAATATCACCAGCTGGTAATGCATCAGATATTGTTTTTGCAAGCAGATCACCCATACGCAAACGAGTTTCGTAAACAGAAATTCCGTTCATAACGGAATCTGGCCTTGCCAGATAAACGTATTCAAAAGCACAGGGAACAAGCTGGGAAGACCGAGCACACTGACGTTGATGGAGATTAAAATCAAAATCAATAAAGATCGCTTCTCCAGGTTCAACATCACGAACAATTTCATAACCACTGTTTTCGATCACGAGTGATTCACTCGCGACAATCCATTCATCCCGTCCGTTTTTTGCAGACCTACGACCAAGAATCAAAGGTCTGATTCCAAAAGGATCACGAAAAGCAAGAAGGCCGCGGCCTGAAATCAAAGCAATCGCTGCGTATGAGCCTTTCACCCTGCGATGCAGAGATGACACTGCATCAAAAAGCTGATCTGGGGAAAGATCAGGACCAGTGAGATGGGATTGGATCTCAGTAGCAAGAACATTCACCAACATCTCCGTGTCGCTGGAAGAGTTGGTATGTCGTCGATCAATCTTGAAAAGGTCTTGCTCGAGCTGACTTGTGTTGGTCAGATTGCCATTATGAACAAAGGTAATTCCATAGGGTGCGTTGACATAAAAAGGCTGAACTTCATCTTCAGCTGCAGCTGCACCACTGGTGGCGTAGCGAACATGTCCAATGCCAACATTCCCAAGAAGTTTTCGCATGTCGCGCGTTCGGAATGCTTCACGAACCCTGCCACGTTGTTTGTGAACATGAAATGTATAATTATCCATCGTGACGATCCCCGCAGAATCCTGTCCACGATGCTGAAGAAGAAGAAGATTGTCATAGATCTGCTGATTAACAGAATCAGCAGAAAACACTCCAATAATTCCACACATAACTACGCCCCGCCAACCAAGTTATTAAATGAATCCAATCCATCCGTTGAACTCATATCTAAATGATTAATATGCTCGCCGGAAAAGACAAACAAGACGACAAACAAAACCTTTTTAATATTAGCAAAGTGGCAGATGATCATTCACTAACCTCCGCGATGCCATCAATTCGCCGAGATAGTGCACTGTTGAAGGCATGACGACATTGCTCAATCTCCAGATTCAGGCAAGGGTCCTGATCAACACAAACCTGCATCTCAGGCTGTTGTGTCACAACACCAATCCGAGTAATTGGCAGATCGTCCGTCTCAGCTAACAGCGCTTCCCAATGCCCAATGCGATCTGCCTGCACCGACACCACGATCCGACTCCCGCCTTCGGCAAAGAGAACGCGATCGATACGCAGACCCTGAACACTCAGGTCAATCTTGATTCCGAGACCCGAAGCAATCGAAGACTCCGCCAAAGCCACACCGAGACCGCCATCGCTGCAGTCATGGGCTGAACCCAGCAGGCCGCGAGTGATGGCCTCACGCACAAGGCGGCCAACCTTGGCTTCCATCTGAAGATCCGTCAGAGGTGGGCGACCTGCCAAGGAGCCTGTCATCAGTTGTTGATAGGCACTACCTGCCAGGCCCAGGCAAAGGGACTCGGCATCATCAGGGCCAACACCAATCAGGTAAATGGGATCCTGTGCCTGTCGCCATCCCAGGCCAATCACGGTCGCAATGTCGTTAACACCACCCACCATGCCGATCACGGGTGTGGGGTGAATCGGCTGAAGGGTGCCATCCTCTTTTTTGATCTCGTTGTAGAGCGAGACATTGCCACCGGTCACGGGAGTGTTGAGAGCCCTGCAGGCATCCGAGATACCGCAACATGCCTTGGCCAGCTGCCAGTAGCCCTTAGGGGTTTCAGGAGAAGGGAAATTGAGATTGTCGGTGACTGCAAGAGGTTCAGCACCAACACAGCTCAGATTGCGTGCTGCTTCGGCAACAGCTGCCTGAGCACCCCGTTCAGGATCCAGTGCCACCCAACGGTTGGGACAATCCACCGTTGCAGCCACTCCCTTGGTTGAGGCATCCAGTGAGCCTTCACCCTGCTGCGGACGGAGTCTGACGACTGCTGCGTCTGCAGATCCAGAAGACACCACGGTGTTCGCCAAAACCTGCTGGTCGTACTGACGATGCACCCAGCGTTTGCTCGCAATCGTGGGATCATCCAACAAACCCAGAAGACTCTGACTCCAGTCATGGCCTTGGCTTGGGAGGGGAAGATCCGCTTCCGACCACCGCCATAGCTCCTGAATCTCAGCAGGCGGCTCACTGAGCAAATCATGGTGATTGATCGGCGTGTCTTCCGCCAAAGCCCTCGAAGGGACCTCAGCAGCCACAACGCCTGCTTGAAGAACCCGAACCACAGGGTCAGCCAGGACGCGACCCACCACAGCCGCCTGTAAACCCCAGCGGCGGAAACGCTCCATCAGAGGCTCTTCGCGGCCAGCACGCACCACGAAAAGCATGCGCTCCTGCGATTCAGACAACAGGTATTCGTAAGCGGTCATGCCCTGCTCACGCGCAGGCACTTTGTCGAGATCAAGCTCGATGCCCAGATCTCCTTTGGCTGCCATCTCCGAACAGCTACAGGTGAGGCCAGCAGCGCCCATGTCCTGAGCAGCAACCACGTCACCGCTCTGAAACGCCTCCAAACAGGCTTCAATCAACCCCTTTTCCAGAAAGGGATCTCCTACCTGCACAGCTGGACGATCATCCAGAGAGGCGGAACTCAGCTCAGCACTGGCAAAACTGGCTCCACCCATGCCATCACGACCGGTGGTGCTGCCCACGTAAACCACGGGATTACCAACCCCAGAAGCCCCGGATTTCACAATGTCGTCGGTCTCCATCAAACCGAGAGCCATCGCATTGACCAGAGGATTTCCGCTATAGGAGGGATCAAAAGCCACTTCACCACCCACGGTGGGAACACCCACGCAATTGCCGTAATGGGCAATGCCAGCAACCACGCCCTGCATCAGTCCAACGTTGGCGGGATCATCCAGGGGGCCGAAACGCAAAGCATTCAGCAGAGCAATCGGACGAGCACCCATGGTGAAGATGTCGCGAAGAATTCCACCAACACCTGTTGCTGCTCCTTGAAAGGGCTCCACGGCTGAGGGATGGTTGTGGCTCTCGATCTTGAAGGCAAGCCGATGGCCTCCGCCAAGATCGACCACGCCAGCATTCTCACCAGGCCCCACCAGGATGCGAGGCCCCTCCGTTGGGAAACCACTCAGCAGCGGTCTGGAGTTGCGATAACAGCAGTGCTCTGACCACATCACACCGAACATGCCGAGTTCAGCCCTGTTGGGGTCCCGCCCCAGCCGACGTTGAATCTCGACGTAATCCTGCTGCGTGAGCCCTTCTTGGCGGAGGGCAGCCGCGACATCAAACGTCTCAGCCACAGAAGAAGACTGGACCACAGTCAACAGGTCATCTGCTCCCAGTGTTGCCGACAGCCCGACCTCACCAGTTCAGATCCAGGGATCACCATCTGATTCCACAGGCCGTCGGTTTCGCATGGCCGGCTCGCGATCGATCCAGTCATCATCATCCCAATCCTGCAGTGGATCTGAATCTGCGGCTTGGGAGCGAACATCAGGCTGATCCAGATCACGCCGAGAGGGGTGTTCATCCCAAGGAGGTTCCTCAAGCCAACCCTCGAGCCGTTCACCAGCACGATCACCGAGGTGCTGCAACTGCTCGCGCCAGTGACGGGACCTGCGGACGAGATCCTGACGAACACTGGCGCGAGCCTCGGGAAGATCATCTAAATCACGGAGACCCGTGGAGACCAGTCCTGGCTGCTGATCAACGATGCGATCAGGCGTCAACCGCCAGCGGCTGCTTCCTGGCAGACGCGGATCGCTGCGAGACACCAGGTAATGAAGAATCTCACCGGTTGAGGGCACAAAAGCAAGGTCTGCAACCTGGCCAAGGCGCTCTCCATCGGCATCAAGCAAGTCAGCATCAAGCAGGGTAGGAAGCCGCTCAAGGGTGAGCTGATCAATTTCTGAAGGTGCCCCCTTGACGAACACCTGCTGATCATCAAGACCACGACACTGGTCCAGTCTCCAGACCGTGCGCGAGTTGCGCAGAGCGGAAGGACGGCTGACCCAACCCAACAGGCGATGCACCGGAGGATGCATCCAAGCCATTACTCCAATGCCGTGATCAAGTCCCTGATCACAGCGCACACGGTGTCTCAGCAGATCACTGAGCAGCAGTGGATCAGGCAGCGTCAAGGTCAGGAGCGAATCTGAACAGGCATCACCAGATAGGTGAGTCCAGATGCATCATCGGACGGTGAAAGGATGGCTGGGGTTGTTGGGGCGTTGCACTGCAGGCGAATACGTTCCGAATCCATCGCTTTCAGACCATCCAGCACGTAACGCACATTGAATGCGATCTGAACGGGGTCACCATCGATTTGGGCCGATAGGGACTCCGAACCACTGCCAACGTCCTGAGCATCGGCACTGATCTGTACCAGACCCTTTTCGGGATCGCTGCCGATGCGAACAACATTGTTGTGTTGATCAGCCAAGACGGCAATGCGTTCGAGTGCAGCCACGAAAGCCCGACGGTCAAGATCAAGCGTGCGGTTAAACGAATCAGGAATCAGCTGGCGGTAATTGGGATACGTGCCCTCGAGCGTGCGACTGGTCACCATCTGATCTGCGGCCAGAACCACCACCTGACCGCTTTCGCAAAACAAACTCACAGAGTCAGTTCCTTTCCATCCCGCCATCAGACGTTCCACTTCCCGTAGAGAGCGAGCCGGCAGGGTGACAGCGAGGCCAGGCTCTTCGGAAGCTTCCTTGTCGGAAAGGGCAAGAGGATCCTGAAGTGCATCATCAACGCTGAGCACGGCTAGACGATGACCATCAGTGGAAGCCGCCTCCAGGCTGGTGCGATCAAAACGCAGATGCACCCCGGTGAGCAACTGCTTGGCTTCGTCGGAACTGCTGGCAAACAGCGTGCTACGCAATGCTTTGACAAGAGCTGCTGGATCCAGCTTGAGCGCTGTGCCGTTCTCAACCAGAGGCAGCTCCGGAAAATCATCAGCAGGCATTCCCCGCATCTGATAGCTGCCACTCAAGCTGGTGAGTTCCACCTGTTCTCCAACTTCGTCAGTGACCAGGGTGATGGGTGAATCACTCGAAAGACGGGACACGATTTCGCCGAAAAGACGTGCCGGCAGGGTCACCGCACCACTGGTTTCAACAGTCGCGGCCAGAGACGTCTGAATGCCCAGATTGAGGTCAAAGCCAGTGAGACTCAACCGATCAGTTCCCGCATCAGCGGTCAGCAGCACGTTGGCAAGCACCGGATGGGTCGGTCGTGCTGCAACCGCTCTGCTGACCAGTTGCAGGGCAGCGTTGAGTTCCGTTTGGGAACAAACCAGTTTCATGGCGACGTTGTCCGCTGCAAGGCCTGAGGTCACCCACGGTTTCACAGGCACGCAGGAAGCGCAATGGTCCAAACCAACATGCCGTGCTTGCTGCTTACTGGCTGTTTAGATTTTTTAGAACAAACAACTAAAACAGCCGTAGTAGGTGCTGTGGAAACCGTGGAAAACCATTCAAACCAAGCTCTACCAGCGCTTTTCTGATCGCACAGCCCTGGGGAATCTTTATTTGCTGATGAGGAGAAACTGCTGTTTCTCACAGATTTAACAGTCTGTGGAAAGTCGAAAGCTTGTTGAGGAGGTCTGTTCTATCTGTCTCTCCACAGCTTGTAGGCCTGGTTTTCTGCGAGCTTCCCCAGGCAGTTCGTCATCTGGTTGGTCGTCCGCTTCTGTTTGCGGACATTGAAAAAGCCCCTTCATGGAAGGGGCCGTTTCGAGATTGAGGCGATGTTCGACGGGGTGATGACTCAAAACCCCATCACTTTGGCCACTGTGCCCAGATCAGGATCAAGATCAGTATGGAAGGCAGCGTCGTTGTTATTGATGGCGCAATCGGGGTCCTTCAATCCGTTGCCGGTGAGGACGCAGACCACCGTGGCTCCAGCAGGAACTTCGTCTTTGCGTTTGAGCAGGCCAGCTACAGAAGCAGCGCTGGCTGGTTCGCAGAACACGCCTTCCTGTCCTCCCAGCAGCTTGTAGGCCAGGATGATTTCCTCATCTGTGACATCCAGGAAGGCGCCGTTGCTTGCTGCCCGTGCGGCGATAGCTTTCTCCCTGTTCACAGGATTGCCGATGCGGATGGCCGTGGCGATCGTTTCTGGATCGGTCACGGTGGTCTCGTTGACCAACGGAGCTGATCCACTGGCCTGGAAACCCATCATCCTGGGCAAAATGCGGCTTCGGCCCGCCTGGTGATATTCCTGGAATCCCATCCAGTAGGCGGTGATGTTGCCGGCGTTGCCCATGGGGATGCATAACCAATCAGGGGCTTCCCCCAGGGCATCAATCAGTTCGAATGCCGCTGTTTTCTGGCCCTGCAGGCGATACGGGTTCACCGAATTCACCAGGGTAACTGGGTACTGATCCGACACCTCACGAACGATGTCGAGTGCTTTGTCGAAGTTGCCGCGGATGGCGAGCACTTCGGCGCCGTAGACCAGGGCCTGTGCCAACTTTCCTTGGGCGACATACCCATCGGGGATCAGCACAAAGGCACGCATCCCTGCTCGTCGTGCATAGGCCGCGGCCGCCGCTGATGTGTTGCCGGTACTGGCACAGATCACAGCTTCGCAACCAGCTTCCTTGGCCTTGCTGATGGCCATGGTCATGCCACGGTCCTTGAACGAACCGGTCGGATTCAACCCGTCGTATTTCACGTAGACCTTGACCCCCTTGCCGATCCGTTCAGCGATCGAAGGCACGGGGATCAACGGTGTTGCGCCTTCTCTCAGGGTCACCACCGGAGTGGAGTTGCTCACTGGTAACCAGGTTCTGTAAGCCTCAATCAGCCCAGGCCAGTCCTGCATGACAGGGGCCGGGGAGAAGCGGCGACGGAAGCTGTTGAGCAGTGACACCTGCGCAGGGCAATGATCCTCAGGAATCTATGTGGCAGGCACTGCAGCTTGGTTCAGTTGCTGCCGTCCTTCAGACCGTCCAAGGGGGAATCTGAAAAGAACTGCACCAGGCCCGCGATTGATTCTGCTTTTTCGATCACGGCGATCAATGCCGGAATATTCACCTCCATCACCTCTGATGGATAGGCCTCAAGAAATTTGATAGCAGTCAAACCGCCTTCGCCGATCTGAAGTCCGTTGATCACTCCAGCGCGGAGGGCTGGAACACTGACGGATGGAGCGGGCACTTTCAGTGGATAGATGATCCGAGCCACTCTGGTCAGAATCACGTCTCCGATCCTTGTGGACATCAGCCTGCTGGTCAGCACTAGTGGCAGATTCAGTTCCTGATTGAGCAGTTTTGCCACGTCCTCAGGATCCTGACGGCTGAGCTTCAGGAGGTCGGCCAGCACTCCACGGGCTTTGCCTGTTTCTGCCAGGTAGGCCAGGTCTGCAACACTGATCGAACGGATGAAAGCGCCACTCACCAAGGCAACATCCTTGGCAGCGTGAACGGGTTGGAAACTACTCAGCAGGCTTAGAGCCATCGCCGAACCTGTTGCCAGAGCGTGCCTGCGAAGGCGTGATCGTGCAGACATGGGCAGATCGAGGTGACCGGAATCTAGGGGGAGACTCCAGCTGCTGCTTTGACCAGTCGGACAACTCCGCGTTCGGCCAGACCCTGTGCAAGTTCAACTCCCATCCGACGGGCGTCGGGTTCACGTATCAATCTGGGCAAGCGACTGAACAGCAGATCCGGACTGAATCCAGGCAGCTGCTGCAGGACTTGGATGAGTTGACGGACCGGCTCAAGGTCCATGTAAAAGTCTTGATCCAATTCGGCTTCTGATGTGATCAGGCGGGAGGGTTGCAACTGACGAGGCAGACGCCGACCAATGCGCTGCAGGGTCATCCATCCCAGTGAATCGATGCGATCGGCTGCGGTTTCAACGAGCTGATGGCGCAACATGCCCCCATGGGTTGACACCAGGAAATCCAAAACTTGATCCAGCAGGGCTTCCAGGTCCAGCTGGTCTTGACTGGCTGCACTGGCCACCAGATTTTCCATCCGGGTCCAGCTGAAGATATCGCCGTCGAACAACATCTCCTTCAGGCTCTGCCGAAGCTGTGGATCTGGATCCTCCATTAGCCGGCGGGCGAAGTAGGGATAGGCAGCTCCGAGAATCTTGAAGTCGGAATCCACGCTCAGGGCAATCCCCTCCAGGGTTACCAATGAGCGGATGATCAGTGCGTAGTAGGGCGGAACTCTGAACGGGAACTTGTACATCACCCCAGAGAGATCATCGGTGACCGCTTTGAAATCCATGCGGCTGACGCCTGCTTCCAGCGCCTGACTGAACACGGTTTCAAACGCCGGAACAATTGGCTCCAGATTCACGTCTTCTGCGAGGAAACCAAGGTTCACGAAATCCTTGGACAATTTGCCGAAATTACGGTTCACGAGGTGAACCACGGCTTGGATCAATCCGGTGCGTGATTCCCTCGAGACCTCGCTCATCATTCCGAAATCCAGATAGCAGAGCCGTCCATCCGCGAGGGCCAGCAGATTGCCTGGGTGCGGGTCGGCGTGAAAAAAGCCGTGTTCAAGCAGCTGTTGCAGGCTGCAGTTCACACCCACGGAGACCATGTCGTCGGGGTCGATGCCCATGTCTCTCACCGCCTCAAGGTTGGTGAGCTTGACGCCGTCGATCCATTCCATCGTGAGAACCCTTCGACTGGTGGCTTCTCGATAGATTTTCGGAACGGCTATTCGGGGATTCTGTTGATGCAGCTCACTGAATTTCTCCGCATTCGAAGCTTCATTCAGGTAATCCATCTCTTCGAACACACGACTGCCCAATTCATCAATTAGAGCAACTAAGTCACTGCGGATAAGACCGATATTGCTGTTTAGCCAGGCGGCGATATTGCGCACGATGTAGAGATCCAGCGTGATCTGTTCGCGCAGACCCGGTCGCTGCACTTTCACGGCAACGCGTTGACCATCGTGCAACGTCCCGCGATGCACCTGGCCGAGCGAGGCGGCAGAGATCGGTTCGCGTTCCAGTTCCGCATAAATGTTGTCGACGGGAGCTCCAAGGTCCTCTTCAATGCAGGCCATGGCCAGAGCGCTGTCGAAACCTGGAAGCTGGTCCTGCAGCTGGGCAAGTTCCTCCAGAAGCACAGGAGGCACGATGTCTGGCCGTGTGGAGAGCGCTTGTCCAGCTTTGATGAAAGCCGGGCCGAGCTTCACCAGCAGTTCCGCGCATTCCTTGGCTCTGCTTCGTGCCCGCTTTGGATCCTTGAGCAACTGGAAGATCCAGTCGAAACCGATGCCGATCAGCAGCATTCCAATCGGTACCAACGTCTGCCACAGACGTCGCAACAGGCGCTGGGGATGACCCGCGTAGATGCGGGTGATGGCTGCCGGGTCATACGTGAGTAGACCGGCGGCTTCGATGAAATCTCCGAGTTCTTGAGGGGCCACTGGCCTCAATGCCAAGTGCACCCCTTCTAAACGAGCTGAGCCGCCGCTACGGTCTGCTCCAACACCGGAGTCTGCTGTGCTAACCGGTCTGCGACTCGAGAACATTGCCCTAATTGACCGCCTTGATCTGGCATTTGATCAGGGTTTTTCTGTGCTGACTGGCGAGACAGGCGCAGGAAAGTCGATCCTTCTTGATGCTCTGGATGCAGTGCTTGGAGGTCTGCAAACAGGACCAGGTGCGCGCTTATTGCGTTCCGGCTGTGACCGTGGTGTGATCGAGGCCAGTTTTCGTCCTGGTGCAGCCGCCAGCCGCTGGCTGCTTGAGCAGGAGATCAGCGATGGTGAGGAAGACTTGGTGGTGAGCCGCGAATGGCGGCGTCAGGAGGAACGTCTCAGTAGTCGCTCAAGGCTGAACGGCGTGATGGTGAATCGTCAGCAACTGTTGGTGTTGCGTCCCCTGCTGATCGATCTCACTGTTCAGGGGCAGACCCAGCAGCTTGCTCGCCCGGGTCAGCAGAAACGTTGGCTTGACCGTCTAGGGGGATCCTCTCTCGATGCCGAGCTCCGTCAGGTTCGTCGTCACTGGAGCGACTGGCTTCGTTGCCAGAGCGAACTTGAGCGGGCTGAAAACGATCGGCTCCGATTGGATCAACAGCGAGAGGAATTAGCACTGCTGTTGGCTGAACTCGATCGAGCAGAGCTTGATGACCCTGAGGAAGTTGATCAGCTCGAACGTGAACAGGACCGTCTTGTTCATGGTGTGCGCCTGCAGGAGGGTCTGAGCCTGTTGATTGGGCGTCTTCAGGACGGTGCTGATCAGGCACCCTCAACGCTTGATCATCTGCAGGCCTGTAGCCATGAATTACGGCAGATGCAGGGTCTCGACCCATCGCTGCAGTCTGTAAGCGAACGATGTCTAGATCTTGAATCAGCTGTTCAGGATCTGATCCGGGAGCTCGAGGGTTACGGAGCCTCTTTGGACAGTGATCCTCATCGTCTGTCAGTTCTTCAGGATCGTCTGGCAGAGCTCAAGCGCTTGGAACGCCGACATGGTCAGGATCTGATCGATCTGATCAAGCGCCGCGATGAATTGCGTGACCGTCAGCAGTCTGGTGGTGCTGATGCACTGCTTGAGCAGTTGCGCAGCCAGGAGCGGGCGGCTTGTGTCATCCGTGATCGCAGCAATGCCTCGCTGCGTTCAAAGCGATTGATGGTTGCGGCGGAGCTTCAAGAGCGGTTGATGGCCCATCTCAGGCCCATGGGATTGGCCAACGTACGTTTCGAGGTTGCTGTTGAGCCGTCCGAACCTGGCGAGAGCGGGGCGGATTCTGTGTGCTTCTTGTTTTCTGCGAATCCAGGTCAGCCACTGGCACCGCTCGCTGAAGTGGCTTCCGGTGGTGAGATGTCGCGCTTTTTGCTGGCTCTCAAAACCTGCCTTGCGGAGGTGGATGGATCCAGCACCCTGCTTTTCGATGAAATCGACACAGGAGTGAGCGGCCGTGTCAGTGGTGCCATGGCCGATTTGCTGCGCATGTTGTCGCGCCATCGACAGGTGTTCTGTGTCACCCATCAGCCGCTTGTGGCCGCAGCGGCTGATCATCATTTCCGCGTCAGTAAAGACGTTTGCGATGGGGTCACCCATTCGCGAGTGTCCCATCTGCGGGACACTCAGGAGCGTCAGCATGAGCTGGCTGAACTGGCTGGGGGTGATCGCCGCGAAGCTGAGGCTTATGCAGCCAGCCTTCTGGATCAGAAAGCAGCGTGAGCATCATCTGATCTCAGTAGAATCATCAGCTCCCGAGATCCAGCCGTATGGGGCGAACCGCTCCCAAGTCAAAGGCCTCGTCTCCGGCAGAGCCGGTGAAACTCACGATTGGATCTGAAGAGGACGTGATCCGCGTTCGTGGTGCCCGTCAGCACAATCTCAAGAACGTTGACCTCACCATCCCTCGCAACAAGATGGTGGTGTTCACCGGGGTCAGCGGTAGCGGTAAAAGCTCTCTGGCTTTCGACACGATTTTCGCTGAGGGACAGCGTCGCTACGTCGAGAGTCTTTCCGCCTATGCCCGTCAGTTTCTAGGTCAGGTCGACAAGCCTGATGTTGATGCCATCGAGGGACTCTCACCTGCGATCTCGATCGATCAAAAATCCACAAGCCACAACCCACGTTCGACCGTCGGAACCGTCACGGAGATCCAGGATTATCTGCGCCTGTTGTTCGGTCGGGCCGGCGATCCGCATTGCCCGAAGTGTGATCGTCCGATCCGGCCGCAGACCATTGATGAAATGGTCGATCAGATCCTCACCTTGCCTGAATCCACGCGCTATCAACTGCTTGCTCCGGTTGTGCGTGGAAAAAAGGGCACCCACGCCAAATTGATCAGCGGGTTGGCCGCTGAGGGTTTTGCCCGGGTGCGGATCGATGGAGAAGTGCGCGAGCTGGCCGATAACATCGAACTCGACAAGAACCAAAGCCACAACATTGAAGTGGTGGTGGATCGGCTTGTTGCTCGCGAGGGAATTCAAGAACGGCTCACCGACTCTTTGCGCACCTCCCTGAAGCGGGGAGATGGTTTAGCCATCGTTGAGGTGGTGCCCAAAAAGGACGAGCAACTTCCTGAGGGAGTTGACCGGGAGCGCTTGTATTCCGAGAATTTTGCCTGCCCCGAGCATGGGGCAATCATCGAAGAGCTTTCACCAAGACTGTTCTCTTTCAACAGTCCTTACGGAGCTTGCGAGGCCTGCCATGGCATCGGTCACCTGCGCAAGTTCACTCCGGAGCGGGTCGTTCCGGATCCGTCACTGCCTGTTTATGCCGCAGTGGCTCCCTGGGCTGAGAAAGACAACTCTTACTACTTCTCCCTTCTTTTTTCAGTGGGGGAGGCGTTTGGCTTCGAGATCAAGACTCCCTGGAAGGAACTGACTGAAGACCAGCAGGATGTGCTGCTCAATGGCAGTCGCGAACCGATTCTGATTCAGGCTGATAGTCGTTATCGCAAGGGAAATGGCGGATATCAGCGTCCGTTTGAGGGGATCCTGCCGATTCTTGAGCGGCAGTTGCGCGATGCCAGTGGCGAGGCCCAACGTCAGAAGCTGGAGAAATTTCTCGAATTAGTTCCCTGTTCCAGTTGTGCTGGCAAACGACTGCGGCCGGAAGCATTGGCAGTGCGCATGGGCTGCTTCCGAATCACGGATCTCACTGCTGTGAGCGTGGGCCAGACCCTTGAACGGATTGAGCAGTTGATGGGCGTGGGCGCCTTTGAGAGCAGTGAACCACTGCTCACGAACCGTCAGATGCAGATCGGAGATCTCGTTCTGAGGGAGATCCGCATGCGATTGCGTTTTTTGCTGGATGTCGGTCTGGACTATCTGAGCCTCGATCGGCCGGCGATGACCTTGTCCGGCGGAGAAGCGCAGCGGATCCGTCTTGCGACTCAGATCGGAGCTGGGCTCACTGGGGTGCTCTACGTGCTCGATGAACCGAGCATCGGTTTGCATCAAAGGGATAATGACCGACTGCTGGCCACCCTTGAACGGCTGCGTGATCTAGGCAACACCCTGGTTGTGGTCGAACACGATGAGGACACGATCCGCGCAGCCGATCATCTCGTAGACATTGGTCCCGGAGCAGGGGTGCATGGCGGTCACATCGTGGCCGAGGGCTCTGTGCAAGATCTGCTCGATGCCGATCAATCGATCACCGGTGCCTATCTGAGTGGAGAGCGCAGCATTCCCACTCCTTCGCAACGTCGCTCGGCAGGCACTCGCAGCCTCAAGTTGCTCAACTGCAATCGCAACAATCTCCAAGACCTGAGCGTGGAGTTTCCGCTTGGACGTCTTGTCTCGATCACTGGGGTGAGTGGCAGCGGCAAGAGCACGCTTGTAAATGAGTTGCTGCACCCTGCCCTGGAACATGGTCTCGGCCATAAGGTTCCATTCCCCAACGGTCTGGGGGAGCTGCGTGGCCTCAAGTCGATCGACAAGGTGATCGTGATCGATCAGTCACCGATCGGCAGGACTCCCCGCTCCAACCCTGCCACCTATACCGGTGCGTTTGACCCGATCCGTCAGGTGTTTGCAGCCACGGTCGAAGCGAAGGCCCGTGGATATCAGGTGGGTCAGTTCAGTTTCAATGTCAAGGGCGGTCGCTGCGAAGCCTGTCGCGGACAGGGGGTCAACGTGATCGAAATGAACTTCCTGCCGGATGTTTATGTGCAGTGCGATGTCTGCAAGGGCGCCCGATTCAATCGGGAGACTCTTCAGGTCACTTACAAGGGGCACACCATCGCCGAGGTTCTGGAGATGACCGTTGAGCAGGCGGCCGATGTGTTTTCTGCGATTCCGCAGGCGGCTGACCGATTGCGGACACTCGTGGATGTGGGTCTCGGTTACGTGAAGCTGGGTCAGCCGGCTCCCACGCTTTCCGGTGGTGAGGCGCAACGGGTGAAGTTGGCCACTGAACTGTCCCGCAGGGCCACCGGCAAGACGCTTTACCTGATTGATGAGCCCACCACAGGCTTGAGTTTCTATGACGTGCACAAGCTGATGGATGTGATGCAGCGTCTTGTGGATAAGGGAAATTCGATCATCTGTATCGAGCACAACCTTGATGTGATCCGTTGTTCCGACTGGTTGATCGATCTTGGTCCAGAGGGTGGTGATCGCGGTGGACAGTTGGTGGCCTGCGGAACACCAGAAGAGGTGGCCCAGCACCCAACCAGTCACACCGGTCGTTATCTCGCCAGGGTTTTGGAGCAGCATCCTCCTCAGGCGGTTCCTCTGGCGGCATGACGTCCTTCCCGTGTTTCCGCTTCCCTGGCTTGGTTGCAATCGTGGCTTCGCTGCTGGTCGCTCAACCGGCGGCAGCAGTTGAGCGCCTTACCTTCACCTTGCCTTTGCTGGATGAGCGCATCAGCCTTGATTTGAGTCAGGCCACCAATGCGCAGGAGCTGATCGACTCCAATCCAGATCTTCAGGAGCTGGATTGGGCAGGCGATGGATCCGTGCAAAAGCTGATTGAAGCTTTACTGACAGCACCGCTCCCTGAAGAGACCAGCAGCATTGTTCGCCAATCCCTCGGGCATCCCCTGTTTGAGCAGCTTCTTCTCTCTGCCTCCGAATTGGTTGAGGTCAAGGGTCTTCCGGTCGACACCAGCGGGCGCATGGTGTCTGAGGCTTTGGCCGCGGCCTATCGGGATGATGAGCCCCATCTGCTGGGATTCCTGCGTCATGTTCCGGGAGATGAGCTTTCGATCAATCTCCAGGAGCTCGCTTTTTACGCCAAGAGACTCAGAGGCAACCAGGACGATGCAAGGGCCTTGGTGCAAAAGGGCACCGCAGCCAAGCCCGTTGCTTCAACAATCGTCGCTGCGGCGGCATCCGGCTGGACCCGCCGACAAAGCTCCGTTGCGGTGAACCACCGTCCGCAGCCCCTGCAGGTCACAGTGATCTCCCCGACCGGTTTGTCCAATGGTCGACTGGTAGTGATTTCCCATGGGCTTTGGGATGCACCGTCCAGTTTCGAGGGCTGGGCCCATCTGCTCGCTGCCCATGGTTATTCCGTGGTGCTTCCAGGTCACCCGGGTAGTGATTCCAAGCAGCAGCAGTCACTGCTTCAGGGCAAACAGCCACCGCCGGCATCCGAGGAATTGCGCTTGCGTCCCATGGACGTCACTGCCGTGATTGATGCGGTCGAAGCGGGCAGCTTGCTCTCTGGTTCATCAGTTCAAACCGATTCAGTGGCTGTTGTCGGTCATTCCTGGGGTGCTACTGCGGCGCTGCAGTTAGGTGGTCTTCAGACCACGAGCCGGAAGCTGAGCTCCCGTTGTCAGGATCCTCGTGATCCAGACCGCAACCTGAGCTGGGTGTTGCAGTGCAGCTGGCTCAAAGGTGCTGATCAGGGATCGCTGGGTGACACGAGAGTTCGATCCGTGGTTGTGGTCAGTCCGCCTCTGCGTCTGTTGTTTGATGAATCCAGTGGTCCTTCGATGCATGCCAAGGCGCTGCTGGTGAGCGGCACCCGTGATTGGGTTGTGCCATCGGACCCTGAAGCGGTGGTCCCACTTCGCAATGGTCAGCCTCTGGCCAATGGCCATCGCCTTGTATTGGCCTCAGGCGGTGATCACTTCAATCTCTGGGCTCCAGTGGGTGCAGAACAACCACCGGTGCTGGGGCCCCTGATTCTTGCCTGGATCAATGACCATCTAGGAATTACCGATTCGCTCAGCTTCAAGGGCGGCGGTTGGGGCAATCAACGTGTGCCACTCTTCGATGTCACTGGCCAATTATGAAAATTCTTTACGGCATGTCGCTGTTGTAAACAAGCCAATTTTGTCCGCATTTCTTCATCCAAAAAAATCAAAAGTAGCAGTCCTGGTCTGGCTTAAACCCTGTTGAAGTCAAGCGATCTGGGCATGCTATCGAGGTGAGCTTTCTCAGTTATCAGATTGTTTTCATCTTTTCGAAGTTCTATTTCACCTAACCCTTGATCGGACACCAGGACCTGTTCCTGATCGTGTTGGAGGTCTTGTGGGACTGAAGCTGCTGCATCTTCATCTCCACGGCTTGTTTCGCTCAAAGGATCTGGAGCTTGGCCGTGACGCAGACACCGGAGGTCAGACCCTCTATGTGTTGGAACTGGCCCGCAGCCTGGCCAACCGAGCCGAGGTGGATCATGTCGAGGTCGTCACGCGTCTGATTCAGGATCGGCGCGTGTCCCTCGACTATTCCAGACCTCTAGAGCCGATTGCACCTGGTGCATCAATCCGTCGGTTCAGTTTCGGACCGCGCCGATATCTGCGTAAGGAACAGCTCTGGCCCTATCTCGATGAGCTGGCCGATCAGCTGGTTCGTCATTTTCGCGTCAGTGAAAATCGACCCGATTGGATTCACGCCCATTACGCCGACGCCGGCTATGTGGGGGCCCTGGTCAGTCGACGTTTGGGAATTCCCCTTGCCTACACAGGCCATTCCCTGGGACGTGAGAAATTGCGCCGTCTGCTTGCGGCTGGTGGAGAGCATGAACAGATCGAGCAGAATTATTCGATCAGTCGGCGCATCGATGCCGAAGAGCTGGCTCTTGCCCATGCCGATCTGGTGATCACCAGCACGCGACAGGAGCGTGATGAGCAATACGCCCGTTATGGATGCTTTAAGCCTGAGCATGCAGAGGTTGTGCCACCGGGTGTCGACAGCAGACGTTTCCACCCTCATGGCAACTCGGATGAATTCACCGAGGTTTCAGAGCTGCTGAGTTCGTTTTTGAGAGAGCCTGAACGTCAACCTCTGCTGGCCATCTGCCGTGCGGATCGGCGCAAAAACATTCCTGCGCTGGTTGAAGCCTTTGGTCGATCTGCGGTCTTGCGGCAGCGCCACAACCTGGTGCTCGTGCTGGGCAATCGTGATGATTCCCGCCAGATGGACCGTCAGCAGCGGGAGGTGTTTCAACAGATCTTTGATCTGGTTGACCGTTATGACCTCTACGGCTTCGTTGCCTATCCCAAGCACCATCGCCGTGATCAGGTTCCCGCCATCTATCGCTGGGCAGCGGCCCAACGCGGCTTGTTCGTTAATCCAGCACTGACGGAGCCTTTCGGTCTCACGCTGCTGGAGGCTGCGGCCTCGGGTCTGCCGATGGTGGCCACGGATGACGGTGGTCCTCGAGAGATTCTCAGCCGTTGCGATAACGGCCTTGTGGTGGACGTGACCGACCGGGAATCGCTCCAGGATGGATTGGAGCGTGCCGGTGCTGATCGCGATCGTTGGCGGAGGTGGAGTGACAACGGCGTGGAGGCTGTTAGCCGTCACTACAGCTGGGATGCTCATGTCTGTAGTTACCTGGCGCTGATGCAAGAGCGTCTGAAGCGCTCGAGCACGGTGACTGTTTCCTCGCAGCTGCTGGCGACACCAGCGGGTCTGAGTCCTTTCGGTTCCCGTCTGCTGCTGCTGGATCTCGATAGCAGTCTTGAACAGCCGGATCTCAAGGATCTGCAGAATCTGCGTCAACAGCTGATGGCACCTTCTGCCCAAGCTGCCCAGACAGGTTTCGGCATCGTGACCGGACGGCCTCTTGCTGCGGCCCGGCAGCGTTTCGCGGATCTGCATCTGCCTGACCCGCAGGTCTGGATCACCCAGGCGGGCACTCAGATTCACTACGGCCAGGAGGAGCAGGCGGATCGCTTCTGGCAGGCTCAAATCAGTGTTGACTGGCAACGCGAATCTGTGGAGCGGACCCTCTCCGATCTTGGAGATCACATCAAACTGCAGAAATCTGAGCACCAGGGTCAGTTCAAGGTCAGCTATCTCCTGCAGCAACCGGGCCCTTCCGTGTTGCCATTGATTCGCCAGCGTTTGCGTCAGAGCGGTCTGCCTGCAAGGCCTCAACTGCGCTGCCACTGGTTCCTAGATGTGCTGCCCATGCGGGCGTCTCGCAGTGAGGCGATTCGCTTTCTTTCGCTGCGTTGGGGTTTACCTCTGGAACACATTCTGGTGGTGGCCAGTCAGCAGGGCGATGTGGAGCTGCTCCGAGGACTGCCGGCGGCTGTTGTCACCGCCGATCATGACCCCTGCTTGGATGGTTGTCGTCATCAGCAGCGGGTTTATTTCGCCAATCGCTCCCGTCTAATGGGCGTGCTGGAGGGTCTGCAGCACTACCGCTTCCTCAGCGCACGCTCCCGACTGGATTAGTCGTTGATCTGAAGTGACACAGCACCAGCGCTGCGATCTGCTTTGGCCTGAGCATCAGCCCGTTGGTCGCCGCAAGCCAAAGCCACACCCATGCGCCGACCCGGTCGGGCCTCCTCTTTTCCGAACAACAACACCTTGGTGTCGGGTTCACTCAGGGCTGACTCCAGGCCGGTGTAACGCACCTGGCTGCCATGGCGGTCCGCGAGGATCACTCTGCTGGCTGCGGCTGCGGCACAGCGGATCGTTGGGATGGGCAAACCAAGCACAGCTCTCAGGTGCAGTTCGAATTCACTGAGGTTCTGGCTGATCAGAGTGACCAGACCCGTGTCATGGGGACGAGGAGACAGCTCTGAAAAAATCACCTCGTCGCCGCAGAGAAAGAACTCCACCCCGAACAAACCTGTTCCTCCCAGGTTGTCTGTCACCGTGCGCGCCATGGTCTGGGCTCGCTGCAACTGTTCTCCACTCAGTTGGGCAGGCTGCCAGCTGCATTGATAGTCACCGTTGGCCTGTTCGTGTCCGATCGGTGGACAGAACAACGTTGACCCGTCTCGCTGGCGGATGGTGAGCAGTGTGATCTCCTGATCAAAGCGCAGGAACTCTTCCACAATCACCTGGTTGGAGGTGCCACGTGCGTTGGCGATTGCTGCCTCCCAGGCCTGATCAAGATCCTTGGCGCTTTTCACAACGCTCTGCCCCTTTCCGGAGGAACTCATCACCGGTTTGACAACCACCGGCCAGCCCAATGGAGCTGCAGCTCGATGCAGGTCTTCGGCACTACCTGCGTAGGCGAAGCGAGCGGTGCGCAGCTTGAGCTCAGCTGATGCCAGGTCGCGGATTCGATCACGGTTCATGGTCACGGCAGTGGCACGGGCCGTTGGAATCACGGTGATGCCTTCCGCCTCCAGTTCGGCTAGGGCCTTCACGGCCAGAGCTTCAATCTCTGGTATCACCACGCTGGGTCTATGGCGACGCACCACTTCCAGCAGTGCCTCAGGCTCATTCATCGGCAGAACCTCCGCCACATCTGCCACCTGCATGGCCGGTGCCCCGGCATAGCGATCGCAGGCAATCACTCTGCAGCCCAGGCGCTGGGCGGCAATGGCCACCTCTTTGCCCAGTTCACCACTGCCCAACAGCATCACGGTGGCGGGAAACGTCGTCATGGCCTTTTTCAGGGCAGCATGGACTGATCCTCGCTCCATGCCTGATGCTCTCATCCTTGAGCTTCACTCCCGTCGCATTCACGACGGCGGGAGATGCCGCTGATGGGCTGATCTTCGGCTGGGAGATCGCCACAGTGCAGAAATGGGCCTTGATCTATCTGGGTGCGTCGCTGCTGGCGTTTGTCATCGTCTGGTTGGTTGGAGCCTTGCGCACGAGGGTCTGAGATCCATCAGCCTCACGGTTCGAGATCGTGCATCAGGGTCAGTTGGCGCTCTGCTGGCTCCTCATTCACAAATCCCCACGACTGGAAGATGTCGGCATCCGTGTGGGTGATGTGTTGTGCGCCATTGCGTTGTTCCAGCACGAATCCTCTGTCGGCCATGCGGCGCATCAGGCTGGCGGCCTCTTCGAAACGCGAGGCCATCGCCTCAAGGCTGGAGCAGTCGGAGGTCAGACCTGCTTCCTTCCAGGTGAAATAACTCATTGGTGGCCGGCTCAGGTGGGGCGGAGAACGATACCAAGAATGACCAGCCCTGCTGTTGCAAGCCAGAACATCGGCACCACAATCTGCTCGGATGTTCCAGCCAGTTCGAAATGGTGATGGAGTGGGGCCATGCGGAACACCCTGCGTCCCACACCATCCCGCCCTTTGGTCGCTTTGAACACCCACACCTGGATGATCACCGACAGTGATTCAGCGAGGAACACGCCACCCATCACCAATAGGGGCCAAAGGCTGTTGGACAGCAAGGCCACGGCACTGAGTGACGCGCCCATCGCCAGGGAGCCCGTATCTCCCATGAACACCCTTGCCGGGTTGCGGTTGTGAATCAGAAAGCCGAGCCAGCAACCGGCCATCGCCATGCAGAACGCTGCCAACGCAGGGTCACCCTCGTTGCCGCGCAGGATTAATTGCAGTCCCAGGCCCGTGAACACAAGGGCGCCACAGCCTGAGGCCAGGCCGTCCAGTCCATCGGTGAGATTGGTGGCATTGCTTTCCGCGAGGAAAACGAACAACCCCAGTGGCCAGATCAGTAAGCCGAAAGGAATGGCCATCCCGAGGGGCAGAACGACCGCCTCAGGGATCCACCCCTGCCAGGCTGACCAACCCAGAAACAGCATGGCCGCAGCACTCTGCAGCACAATTTTTCCTCTGGGTTTCAGGCCTGTGTTGGTGCGTTTGGTCAGGCTGCTCCAGTCATCAATGCCACCGATCACCATGTAGGCCAGCGTGACCAGTCCAACAGCCAGCAGTTGATCGGCGCTGCGTCCTTCCCAGCTGATCAGGCATCCCGCAATCACTCCAACGGGGACGACGAGAAGGCCACCCATGGTTGGAGTGCCAGATTTACTTTGATGCGCTTCAGGACCCTCTGTTCGGATCACCTGGCCCATCTTCAGAGCTCGCAGCCGCGGTGCTCCCCACCAGGTCACAACGGCAGAAATCAGCGTGGCCGTGAGCAGGGGCAGGCTCAGCAGGCTGTTGGGGATCCAGCGGTCTGACGCAAAGGCCACCATCACCACCACTGTGATCAACACAGCAGCGGCAACCCGGCCGTCGAGATGGGTGGATTGGTCCGCAGAAGCGCTCAAGTCCCGAAGACGAATCGCAGGGACACTAGGTCAGTCTTCCCAGTTTTCTTCGTTCTCTTCGTCAGCCTTGTAGTCCTCTTTTTCACCCATCAGCGCGGAGAGTTCCTCTTCTTCCACCGTGCTCACCTCGGGTGAATTGGACTCTTCGTCCTCCACCAGCCGACCACTGGTTTCAAGCCAGCTCAGCAGATCGGGCTCCTCGCGAAGCGGAAGCACCGGTGCAGGCTCCTTGCGTCCGTAGCGGGTGAGGGCCGGGTTGACGTTGTCGAGGGCGCTCAAGTCCGTGAGAGCTAAGGACAAAATCTTCAGAGCCAATCCTTCATCATAGAAGACCGCGCATTTCCAGTTCTTGAACAAAGCGGCACTTTTCGCTTCTGTCTGGGGAATCTCTCTACTGATCAGTGCGTTGCTGCGATTTTGGGGACAGCAACATCCTCAGCCTCTTGAGCCCAGTGCCATTCCAATCCTGGTTCTGCTGTTGATGCCTTCAGGACTGATGGCGGGATGGCTGCTGTGGTCGTCCCGCGGGAGTGGAGAATCGGAATAGTTCCGATACAGATCAGGAGTCCGCTTGATGGGACGCGCCAAGAAGGTTGTGCTCGCGTATTCCGGAGGTGTGGATACCAGTGTCTGCATTCCCTACCTCAAGCAGGAGTGGGGTGTCGACGAGGTGATCACCTTTGCTGCAGACCTCGGTCAGGGCGATGAGTTGGAGCCGATTCGTCTCAAGGCTCTGGACGCTGGTGCAAGTCAGTCCCTGGTTGGTGACCTGATTCAACCCTTCATCGAGGAGTTCGCTTTTCCAGCGATCCGGGCCAATGCTTTGTACGAGGGTCGTTATCCACTGTCCACAGCATTGGCGCGTCCGCTGATTGCCCGACGTCTGGTGGAGGTGGCACGGGAGGTTGGCGCCGATGCCGTGGCTCATGGCTGCACTGGCAAGGGAAACGATCAGGTGCGATTTGACGTGGCGATCGCTGCCTTGGCTCCTGATCTGAAGGTGCTCACACCTGCCCGTGAATGGGGAATGAGCCGTGAGCAAACGATTGCCTATGGCGAGCGTTGCGGGGTTCCCGCTCCAGTGAGTAAGAAGTCTCCCTATTCAATCGACCTCAACCTGCTGGGCCGCAGCGTTGAAGCGGGTCCGCTTGAGGATCCAATGGTTGCACCTCCCGAAGAAGTGTTTGCGATGAGCGTGTCCGTGGATGCGGCACCGTCTCAGGCTCAGGAGATTGAAATCGGCTTCGAGGCTGGTAATCCGGTGAGCATTGATGGCGTGCGGCTGGCACCGGTTGAGCTGATCCGTGAAGCCAACCGACTGGCTGGAATGCATGGCATCGGCAGGCTCGACATGATCGAGAACCGAGTGGTCGGCATCAAGAGCCGTGAGATCTATGAAACCCCCGGTCTGCTGCTGCTGATCCAGGCCCATCAGGAACTGGAGAGCCTCACCCTGGCAGCCGATGTGCTTCGCACCAAGCGTCAGCTGGAGATGCAGTGGGCTGACCTGGTGTATCAGGGCCTCTGGTTCGGACCGCTCAAGGAAGCGCTCGATGGATTCATGGATCGCACCCAGACCCACGTCAATGGCAGGGTCCGCCTTCGTCTGCACAAGGGCAATGCCATCGTCACGGGGCGCAGTTCCGGCGACAGCAGCCTCTACGTTCCTGAGATGGCCTCCTACGGCAGCGAGGATCAATTTGATCACCGCGCAGCAGAGGGTTTCATCTACATCTGGGGATTGCCCATCCGGATCTGGTCGGCAGCCCGACGCCGTTAGCAGTCAGGCAGTTGCCGGCTGAATCAGGCGGCGGTCCGATCGGACCGCCTTCGATTGTTGTGTCTTGTGCTGCGCCAGCGTTCCAGAAGGGGAATGGGGATCTCTGGCAGCGGCTTCGAGGGCTCTTCAATCAGGGGCAGAGCAGGTTCGCCCAGGATCTGTTGAGCTCGTGCCAGCAGGCGGTAACGCTCCATCAGTGGTTCCAGGCGTTGCTGAAACTTGCGCTCAAACAGGTCTGGGAGCTCGCTCAGCAGTGCTTCATAGTGATCAACCATCTCTTCAAGTTCAACGATGCGCGCTCGCAGAGCATCGTTGTCGTCTTGTTGATGTGGATCAGCCTCAACCGGCTCCGGTGATGGATCCCAGAGAGGTAATGGTGCCTGATGGTTGGCGTCGGGAGGCTGCATGACCGAACGCTATCGCTCGGTCAGCAGTTGAACAATGCCTTGGATTTAGGCGGAAGCTTCGGCTGTTTCGGGCTGTGCTGCGGGTTCAGTGCCTGGAGCCACGCGGGGAGCCGGCAGAGGTCCATCTTGCTTGACGGTGAGATAGCGGATGACGTCTTCGCTGAGGCGCATCGCCTTCTCAAGAACAGCAACCTGCTGTCCATCACCGTTGTGGCTCAGCTGAACGTAGATGCCTTCTTTGTGCTTTGCGATCGGATAGGCGAGGCGACGCTTGCCGCGCATTTGGTTGTCCAGGACATCAGCACCGGTTTCCACCAGGATGTCGCGGTACTTGGTGAGATGAGACTCGACTTCCTCTTCCGGAATGTCCGGACGAAGGATGTACATGGTCTCGTAGTAAGGCGTCTGGGTCATGGAGACAGATCCGACAGGGACTGAAGGCTCACTGCGTGAGCGACGGATTTAACAGCCTATCTCCTTGGGGTTGACAGTCTCAGTAGAGCTGCATGCGAACGGCCTGGCTCAACCCGGGAAGATCGGGCTCTCTGCCGCGGATACATTCGATCCAAGCGAAGAGCACCACGGCCAGTACGGCCACCACCACCGTGCTCGAAAGAGTGCGCAGCATCAGCCCACTGCTGAGCGGTTGCAGCAGGATGCCAAAGGCGTAGCCGAGTAGCACCACGATGATGTCCACCAGCAGGGCCTGGAGTGTGTTGAAGCGCAGGAAGTAAGGCACGTTTGAATTGCGCACCACAGCTAGAAACAGCAGGAAGAACACCAGCAGATTTCCGAAGGGGATGCCCCGTTCGAGCAGCACCAGAGGCAATGCAGGCAGCGTGAGCCACTGCATCCAGGGGAACTGACCCATCAGATGGCTACCGAAGGGAATTGCATCGCTCCAGGGCAGCACATACACCAGCAGACCCAGGAACCGTTGCCAGACGGGAATGGGCATCGCAGCCTCAACAGTGGCCTGAGCGTAGGTCGTGTGACTCAGAACGTTGATTCAGTTCGTGGATCCTTCAGGTTGAGCCTGATGTGCATCGAGGCTTCGAAGAGCGCCTTCCCGCATCTGATCAACCGGCACATCCGTTCGACCTGACCATCGACGCAGGGCGGCAGCTCCCTGTTGAACCAGCATTTCCAGTCCATCGATGGTGCGGCATCCGCGCTGTTGACCCAGTGCAAGCCAAGGTGTTGATCGTGGCGTGTAGATCAGGTCGTAGAGGGTCACGGATGCATCAACACCTGCCCAGAGATCACTGCCGAGAGGCATGGCGTTGTCATCTCCATGGCCCTGCATTCCCACAGGAGTGGTGTTCACTACAAGCTTCGAACGCTGCAAGACCCTGCTGAGCGCGTCCGGATCGAAGCTCATGGCGATCAACGGCGCGCTGTCGCTGCTCTGGCCTGCACGCAGGTCGTTCAGAAAGTCATCCAGCGCACCAGAGCGTCTGCCGGCGACATGGATTGCGGTCAGTGGAAGTTGCTGCAGCCCGGCCACCACGGCTCGGGCGCTGCCACCGCAGCCCAGCACGACTGCTTCGGCATCCTGCCACTGCTCTGCTTGCATCTGTAGTGGCGCCAGAAAACCCTCCATATCAGTGTTGTGGCCATGCCAGCCGCCTTCTTTGAAGGGTGTGAGCGTGTTCACGGCACCGAGTCGTTCAGCGAGGGGGCTCAGCTCTCGGCAGAGACCCACCACCTGCTGCTTGTGCGGAATGGTCACGTTCAGGCCGCGGCACCCCACGGCTTGCAGTCCGTTGAGCACTGTCTTCAGATCATCAGCCCTACAGGGCAACGCCAGGTAACGCCAATCGAGATCCATCGCCTTCAGCGCGGCGTTATGCATCACAGGTGACAGGGAATGGCTCACGGGCTGTCCGAGCAAGCCGATCAGTCCTGTGGTTCCGCTGATCATTGCCATTCGCGCAATCCTGCTCACCAGCCTGCTGCGTCATCGGCCTGTTCGGGAACCACACCTCGCCTGGAGGCATTGCCTCTGCCGAAGATGCAGTGGATCTAATCAGTTACTAAGCGGAGCAAGGAGGCACGGATGGGCAAGGTTGTCGGCATCGATCTCGGAACCACCAACAGTTGTGTGTCGGTGATGGAGGGAGGCAAGCCCACCGTGATCGCCAATGCCGAGGGCTTCCGCACCACGCCATCGGTGGTGGCCTATACCAAGAACCAGGATCAATTGGTGGGTCAGATCGCCAAGCGTCAGGCGGTCATGAATCCCGATAACACCTTCTATTCCGTGAAGCGTTTCATCGGCCGTCGGGTTGATGAGGTGAATGAGGAGTCGAAGGAAGTGAGTTATTCGGTTGAGAAGGCTGGATCCAATGTGAAGGTGAAGTGTCCGGTTCTCGAGAAGCAGTTTGCCCCTGAGGAGGTGTCCGCCCAGGTGCTGCGCAAGCTGGCAGAAGATGCCGGCAAGTACCTCGGAGAGTCAGTGACTCAGGCAGTGATCACCGTTCCCGCCTATTTCAATGATTCCCAGCGTCAGGCCACCAAGGATGCGGGCAAGATTGCCGGTCTTGAGGTGCTGCGCATCATCAACGAGCCCACCGCAGCGGCTTTGGCTTACGGGCTCGACAAAAAGAGCAATGAGCGGATCCTGGTCTTCGACCTCGGTGGTGGAACCTTCGACGTGTCGGTTCTCGAGGTTGGCGACGGCGTTTTTGAGGTTCTGTCCACCTCGGGTGACACCCACCTCGGCGGTGATGACTTTGACAAGGTGATCGTCGATCACCTGGCCGACACCTTCAAGTCGAATGAAGGCATCGATCTGCGTCAGGACAAGCAGGCTCTCCAGCGCCTCACCGAAGCTGCTGAAAAAGCCAAGATTGAACTTTCCAGCGCCACCCAGAGTGAGATCAATCTGCCGTTCATCACGGCCACCCCAGAAGGGCCCAAGCATCTCGACCTCACCCTGACCCGTGGCAAGTTCGAGGAGTTGGCCTCCAAGTTGATTGACCGCTGCCGTGTGCCTGTTGAGCAGTCGCTCAAGGACGCCAAGCTGTCGTCCGGTGAGCTGGACGAGATTGTGATGGTTGGTGGTTCCACCCGGATTCCGGCGGTGCTCGAGCTGGTCAAGCGAGTCACCGGTAAGGATCCCAATCAAACTGTGAACCCTGATGAGGTGGTGGCCGTGGGTGCTGCCATCCAGGGCGGCGTGCTCGCCGGTGAGGTGAAGGACATCCTGTTGCTGGACGTCACCCCTCTTTCTCTGGGTGTGGAGACCCTCGGCGGTGTGATGACCAAGATGATCACCCGCAACACCACGGTGCCCACCAAGAAGTCTGAGACCTACTCCACTGCTGTGGATGGTCAGACCAACGTGGAGATTCACGTGCTCCAGGGTGAGCGCGAGATGGCGTCCGACAACAAGAGCCTTGGAACCTTCCGTCTTGATGGCATTCCCGCTGCTCCCCGCGGTGTGCCTCAGATTGAAGTGACCTTCGACATTGATGCCAACGGCATTCTCAGCGTCACCGCCAAGGACAAGGGCAGCGGCAAGGAGCAATCCATCTCCATCACCGGAGCCTCCACCCTCAGCGACTCCGAGGTGGAAACCATGGTCAAGGATGCTGAAGCCAACGCCAGCGCTGACAAGGAGAAGCGCGAGCGCATCGATCTCAAGAACCAGGCTGAAACCCTCGTTTATCAAGCTGAAAAGCAAATGGAGGAGCTGGGCGACAAGGTCGATGCAGATGCCAAGACCAAGGTGGAGGAGAAGCGCACCAAGCTCAAGGAAGCCACTGAGAAGGAGGATTACGACGCGATGAAGCCCCTGCTTGAGGAACTGCAGCAGGAGCTTTACACCGTGGGAGCCTCTGTGTATCAGCAGGCTGGTGCTGAAGCCGGTGCTGCTCCCGGTGGCGACTCAGGCGCAACTCCGGGAGGGGGTTCTGGATCTGGTGAGTCCGGCGATGATGTGATCGACGCTGAATTCACGGAATCCAAGTGATTCTTTAAGGCCAATCACACGTGGACTGAATCCTCGTGTTTTCTTCCCTGTCTGATCACAGACGGGGTTTTTTGTTGCATCAAAAAGGGAGCATTCGCTCCCTCTTGATTTGCAAGTTGGTCTAGACGCAGTTGATCGAGAGGCTGAGATCGTTCAGCTGATGGAATCGGCTGCGGCTTTGGATTGGTTCACCACATCAGGTGGCAATGAGACGTAGCCCAGCTCGGGAGCCTGCGACTGTGCTTCTTCGGACAGCATGTAGTTGAAGGTCTTCTTCAACATTGTCGTTTTGTCGTCGTTGCCAGTTTTGTAGGCCAGCACCCAGGTGAAGGTGACGATCGGATAGCCCCCTTTGGGATTGGGATTACCTCCGATCAGATCGGGGCCGAGGTCAATGGAACCCAGAGCTTCGCTAGCCGTGGCATTGGTGGGCTTCACCTGTTCACCCGAAGCGTTCTGCACCGCAGCGGCCTGCAGATCACCCTTCACATAGGCCAATTCCACATAACCGATGCCTCCAGCGATTTGGTTCAGCTGGGCGGAGACACCCTCATTGCCTTTGGCTCCAACACCGGTTGGCCATTTGACCGATTTGTCGGCACCAACATCCTTTTTCCACTCAGGGCTAATGGCTTCTAGATGTTTCGTGAAGTTGTAGGTGGTGCCGGAGCCGTCGGAACGGTGAACAACGTTGATCGCCTTGTCATCACATCCGAGTTCGTTGTAGTTCGTGATCTGCCCGAGAAAAATCCCTGCCAGTTGCTTTTGGGTGAGTGATAAATCGCAGCCGGGGTTGTAGTAAGCCACGGCGATCGCCCCGGCGGTCATTGGGATTTGCACCACACCGCGACTCACCTTGGCGATGGCTTCGGGCTTCATCGGCTTGTCGGATGCGCCGAAATCGACGGTTTCTGCGGTGAATTGACGGACACCAGCACCCGAACCCACTGACTGGTAATTGACATTCACACCTTGGGACGACAATCCCTGAAACCATCGCTGGTAAATGGCTGCAGGGAAGGAAGCGCCTGCTGCGGAGAGCTGGCCCTGGACTTTTTCATCACCACCACCACCTGTGGAGCAAGCAGCCAGGCTGAGTCCTGCGGCCACACCCGAGATGACAGTCAGCGTTCTCGTGAGAAAAGAGCGTTGCATGAACTCTTCTAGAAAAATCGTTGGAGAGTGAAGAACACTCGGATTGAACTTATTGCAATGCGAGGAGACCCGATTTAAGGGTTGGTTATCGATTGTTTATTAACGTGTTGGCCAACCCATTCAGCGGTTGCGGGTGTCAGCAACACGCCGTTGCGGTAGTGCCCTGATGCCAGCAGCAGCCCAGGTTCGAGCTCTTCCAACAGTGGAGCAGGTCGTTCTCGTGGTCGTGCACGCAAGCCATGCCATTGGCCGAGCAGCTGGGAGTCTTCCAGCCATGCCGGGGCTAGGTCGTTTAACCGTTTCATGGTCTCGATGGCTGCGCGATCCGCGTTCACGCCAGGCTCCAGCGTGGCTCCGATCCACAGGCGATCCTGTCCGTGCGGAATCAGATTGATGCCGCCGCAGGTGAGCACTGCTGGCCATCCTGACCATGGCTTGGCTGGCTTGTTGAGCTGAAGTTCAAGCACCTGTCCGAGCACGGCATTCATGGGACGTTGATGCCCAAGGCTCTGCAGCAGTTTGGTGCTGCCCAAAGCAGAACAGATCACCACACCATCGAAGTCGTCGATCCCTCAATCTGCAGTGAGGAGGCGCCACTGGCTCCGATCTGAGCTGCTTTGCCGCAGCAGTTCCACAACTTCTGTCGCTTGAAGTTCGATGTTGTGCTCAACAAGGCTTCGTCTCAGGGCCCGAAGCAGCTGCAGCGGATCGATCCGTCCATCACGTTTCGACAGCATCGCCCCATGACCAGCCTGTGGCCATGGCGGATCAGCCTGCTCCAGCTTCTCGTTGGTGATGAACTGCAGTCCTGAATCGGGTCTTGCATCCGCAAGCTGTTGCATCCGCTGTGCCTCGTCGGCACTGCCTGCGAGTTGGATCAACGGAGTCTCCAGCTGCAGCGGCGACTCCGGATGATTCAGTTGCTCAACCCACGACGGCCAAAGCATCATGCTGCGTTGACGCAGCCTCCAGGCCCGGCCGCTTGAACGGCGGAAGGCATGGCCCATCAGCACGCCCAGAGATGCGGTGCTGCCATTCAGATCACGATCAGCTGGCTTGGATGGGATCGGCCTGGCCAGCAATGGGTCCGCGAGCAAAACGCTGTGCCCTTGCCCAGCAAGATGCCAAGCGGTGCCGGTGCCGGTGACTCCAGCACCGATGACGGCGATGGAGGCGATCAGCTCAAAGCCTGCTCGGGGATGACTGCTGCGTAATTGGTGAAGCCTGATTCCAGCTCGTCGAATGACTTCTGAAGTTTGCCGTCGTCCTGGAGACGAGCGGCTTCATCGAGATCAGCCATGGCGTCCTTCAGGGACGTCGCCAATTTGTTGGCTTCTGCTCTGTCCTGGGGAAGCAGCCGTTGATTGATGTACAGCATTTCGCGACCCACTTCCTGCATGGGGCCATGGATCAGGTTGCGTGTGAAGGTCCAGTCACGTTCGTCAACAAGCTTGGCCAGTTCAGGCAGTCGGTCCCTGGCAGCCGTGAAGCCTTCCACCTGCCGGCGGATCACAGCCATATCTTCAGGGCTGATGGTTGCTGGATTGGCATTGGCGCTGCCATCACAAGCTGCGAGGCCGAAACAGAGGGCGAGGCAGAGGCAGAAGGCGGCCAGGCGGCGCAGGGCACTCAGCATCGGAGTTCACAAGAATCGTGGCGACTGTAACCGCCATCTAAATTTGATTGAAACACCATCGTTACGAGTGCTCTCATGCGGGTGGACAGGGTGCCGTTGGCTTCCGTCCACAGACCTCCTAGCGATTTCTTGACGTAGATCAGGCTGAAAGCCCTGATGGCCTCCATTCGTGAACAGGGATTGCACGAACCGATCGATCTCTTGGAGGTGGATGGTCAGCTCTTGGGATTCAATGACTGGCACAGGGTTGATGTCCCTGAACGTCTCGGACTGTCAACCAGCGTGCTCGGATCCGACAAGCCAGCTCTAGGGACCTGAACCTGCATCTTTGTTGACAGGTAAGCAACCATCCGGGCGCAGAATCAACGCTTCATCTTTCTCAGAGTCTTGTCCTCCGCTTCGGTCATCCTTCAGCTGATCTGTCCCGACCGTCCTGCACTCGTGAGTGAACTCGCCGGCTGGGTGGCTGCGAACGGGGGCAACATCCGCCATGCCGATCACCACACCGATTCTGGTGCCGGCCTGTTTCTCAGCAGGATTGAGTGGGATCTGGAGGGCTTCGGTCTACCGCGCCAGGCGATTGCACCAGCAGTGGAGTCACTGGCGCAACGGCTCGGGGGCGAGGCTCAGCTGCACTTCTCTGATGAACATCCCCGTGTGGCGATTCTGGTGAGCAAGCAAAGTCACTGCCTGCTTGATCTGCTCTGGCGGGCTCGCAGTGGAGAACTGCCCATGCAGGTTCCCATCGTGATTGCCAATCACCCTGATCTGGAGGGCAGCTGCAAAGAGTTCGGAGTCCCGTTTGTGCATGTGCCCGTGACTCGCGAGACCAAGGCTGAAGCTGAGCACACCATCCTTGAGCTGCTGATCGAACATCGGGTGGAGCTGGCGGTGCTGGCCAAATACATGCAGGTGCTCAGCGGTAGCTTTCTCGAGCAATTTCCCAATGTGATCAATATCCACCACTCATTTCTGCCCGCCTTCAAGGGTGCACAGCCCTATCACCGTGCCTGGGAACGGGGCGTGAAACTGATCGGTGCAACGTCCCATTACGTGACCGAGGAACTCGATGACGGCCCGATCATTGAGCAGACCATCGCCCATGTGAGCCATCGCGATGAGGTGCAGGATCTGATCCGCAAGGGTCGTGACACCGAGCGACTCGCTTTGGCCAGGGCTCTGCGCCTTCACCTCTGCCGTCAGGTGATGGTCTATCGCGGTCGTACTGCAGTGTTCGCGTGATGGTCTGGCTGGACCAGGGCCGACCGTCCCTGGCGTCTGCGCGTGGTTGGCGCTGTTTTCAGCTCGGTCTGTTTCTGCTGCCTTCGTCAGCTCTGCTGGGAAGTCTGTTGCTCTTTCCAGCGCTGTTGTTCGGCTGTTTTGGGCGTGATCGGCCCTTCTGGCGTGACCCCTGGAATGCTCCGCTGCTGCTGGCTGCAGGCCTGATGGTGCTTGGTTGCTTTGGGGCCTATGACAAGGGACTCGCCTGGGTGGGGCTGGCCAACTGGCTTCCATTTTTCTGGGGTTTCTGGGGATTTCAGCCCTATTTGATGAACCCTGAGTCCCGGCGCCGCTCAGCCCTCTGGTTGGTGGCCGGCAGTGTGCCTGTGGTGGTAACCGGTCTTGGTCAGCTGTGGTGGGGATGGCAGGGACCCTGGCAGTTGCTGGGTGGATTGATTGTGTGGTTCATGGCTGCAGGGGGTCGTCCTGAGGGGCGCCTTTCCGGTCTGTTTGATTACGCCAACATCGCTTCTGCCTGGTTGGCCCTGGTCTGGCCACTGACCCTGGCCGCCCTCGTGCAGCAGGGGTTGAACCGCTGGCGCCGTGTCGTGGTGGTGGTCCTGGCCGTGTTGGTGGTGGTTGCGTTGGTGCTCACGGAATCCCGCAATGGCTGGGGTTCATTGGTGTTGGTGGTGCCTCTTGTGCTGGGTCCACCCAGCTGGCCCTGGTTGATTCCTCTGCTGGCACTGGCACTTCTGCCTGTGCTGCTGTCCGTGCTTCCAGGGGTGCCGCTGATGTTTCAGGATCCCGCTCGGACTCTGGTGCCTGAAAGTCTCTGGGCGCGTCTCAATGACAGTCAGTACGGGGGGGAAAGGGTCCTGGCGTCCACGCGCATCAGTCAATGGAACGTTGCTGTGCAATTGATTGCTGAACGGCCTTGGCTGGGCTGGGGAGCGGCGGCGTTCTCTGTGATCTATCCCCTGCGCACCGGTCAGTGGCATGGCCATGCTCACAACCTGCCGCTGGAGCTGGCCATCAGCCATGGTCTGCCGGTGGCAGTGCTGCTGGTGGGTTTTGTCTTAGCCCTGTTGGTGGTCAGCCTGCGACGAGGACTCTCTGGCCTGTTCGACCGTGCCTGGTGGACGGCGCTGTTCGTGCTGATGGTTCTCCACGCCACAGATCTGCCCTTTTTTGACAGTCGGTTGAATATTGCCGGCTGGATTTTGTTGGCTGGGTTGCGTAGCAGCTTTAGTGAGCCGGTTAATTCAAAACAATGACTCTTTCTGATTCATTCCACCTGGATGGAGTTCGCACATACAAGGAACATGGTGGAATGAGTCAATAGTTTTTTGTCTTCAAGCCCAGCTCACGATGGGGTCGAGTCCATATGTGGCAAGTTCGCTCCAGCTGGCTGTGAATGTGTGATTACTACTGCCACTGCTTGATCCCCAAGGATTCACGATCGTGAATAATCCAGTGCTGGCGTTATAGGCGGTGATGGCAAAGGCATGTCCGGCCACAAAATTTCTTCGGCCGTTGCTTCCCCAGGTGTTACCGAATGATCCCAGCCACAATGCTTTACCACCGTTAATTGCAGAAATTGCCTGAGTTTCGAATGCATTCCAGCTTGTTTGACTTCCCCAAGCGTTGGTCCAGCCATTCAGGCCTGTTCCAGAACCGCCAGTTCCTGTGTAGTTAAGAGAAACAGTTGTGGTCGTGTTTCCAGAGAGGTGTGTCAGAGCATCCATCCAACCTCCTTCTACAGCTGCATAACTATTTTTGCTGCTGTTGCTTCCTCTCGCGAAAGCTCCTGTTTCATTGGCTTGTGCATAGCCTTTTTCAAGTAAGGCTACCCATTTCTCGCCTGTTAGGCCCCAAGACGCGTTGCCTGCAAGTGCTGTGCTGTAGCCGTTCGTACTTGGCACATAGGAATCAACTGTCACCCAAATTTCACTGAGGCTGTTGTCATAAAAACGAACGCCGTAGGTGCCATCACCATTGTCTTTAAACATCTCTGTGATGATGCTTGAATCAGAGTCTGCATAGGAGCAAGCTGCAGCTAAGACGTAGCAGGTTCCTGCTTGTCCTTGTCTGACATCGTCAAAGTTAACTCCATCGACAAATAGATCACCCACCATTTCGTCGTAATCAAATGTCATCGCGCTTGCACTTGCGGCAGAGTCGCCCTGGACGAAGTTCGTGGGCCGATCAAGACCGCCGTACCACTTATCAACAAGTGAGTTGAGGTGAGCTTCAGTGGAGCCCTCATAGAGGTTGCCAAGACTGATACGGCTTGATTCGCCACCGGTCCACCACTGATTGGCACTGTTGCCATTGACGACTGCGTCGAAGATATAGCTTTGGTAGGAAGCGTCTGTCGCTGAAAGGTATCCACTGAGATTGGTTTCAATGGTTTGCAGGTCGCTCAGTTCTGTTGCCGTGACGCCTCCACTGGAAACATCAACCAGTAGTGATTTGAGTTCCTGGTGGGTGAAGAGATCGTCGGTTAAAGAGATGTTGATGTTGTTTATGATTGAGCTGTTTGTGATGCCGCTGATTTTGTTTGTAATTCCAATCTGACCATCAGCATTGAAATCTTGCCCAAAGTCAGATTCAGCTTGGTGGTATTCAGCTGAGTTGTAGGTGATGAAAGAATCACCTGTGAGATTCCAGTTTGAATTGAGCTGCCACCTGTAGAGGTCA
>Ga0189292_10042_pt1 | contig 77740 bp, 81 predicted proteins | sample UW1oraminimetaG_FD_130317 | JGI IMG/M metagenome (GOLD analysis project Ga0189292, IMG submission 130317) | Marine microbial communities from the Costa Rica Dome - UW179A-orange mini metaG | ecosystem: Environmental > Aquatic > Marine > Oceanic > Photic zone | place: Costa Rica: the Eastern...
GCAGTACTGAATCAGTTCGGTGATCGAGGTCACCTCAAAGCTCACCATCACCTTGAACGCCGTCACGATCAGGGCAACGATGATCACCTTGGTGAGCTTCTGTTTCAGCCCATCGAGGTCTTGGATGTTGAGCAGGTTGCGTCTTGAAGTCGATGCATCGTTCTGTCGCGGGTCGATGTCGGAGATCACCAGCTCGTAGATGCCGTAGCCGAAAATCAGCAGGGCGATGCCGATCAGGTAGTAGTCGATGCCTCCCACCACCTTTCCGATCAGCAGAGTGCTGTTGTCATGGGTGAAGTCACCTCGAAAGACTTTCTGGAGAACGCTGATCTCTGCATAGGTCCCGATCACAAAACAGCTGATGCTCCCCAGCAGGCTCATCAGAACGGGAATCAGCGTGACCAGTCGGAATTTCCAGATCAGCCCTTCAAACCTGCGTTCCAGTCGGTTCGATCGGTTCATGCTCGGCTTGTTCATGGGGGGCTTGGTCTGGAATCGGGCAGCTGTGGAGGGATGACTTAAGCGAGGGTCTCCGATCTGGGAGGTCTGGTTGGAGGTGGCGGGCCCAGAAGCGCTGGTATGGAGAGTCCCACAAGGGCTGAGCTCACAGCCAGAAAAACAGCCAAGGGAAGGGGCTTGATCAGTGGCTGCCGTTCCATCACGGTTCCGCAACGGGAGCAAACAGGCAGGGCCCCTTTTGGCGGGTGCAGAACGACCGCTGGACCACAACAGCAATCAGGGCAGCGGAATCGAGGCATGGCCGAAGAGCGCGTCGTGATGCACGCAGTGGCGAACAGTGAATTGCGACAATCATGCGTTGCCGTCAGTGGTCCTGCCATGCCCCTCAGCTCCCTGGTGCGCCTGCTGCAGTGCTCAGCGCTGACCAGTGAGCTCGGCGAACGCATCGATCGGCCCGATCGGCTCTTGCTCCGCGGAGGCGGCCGGGGAGCAAGGGCTCTTGTGGCTAGTGCCCTGGCGCGGCAACAGGACCGGCCTCTGCTAGTGGTCGTGCCGACCCTCGAGGAAGCGGGTCGTTGGACGGCTCTTCTGGAGCTGATGGGTTGGCGCAGTGCCCAGCTCTATCCCACCAGTGAAGGTTCGCCTTATGAACCGTTTGATCCCACCAGTGAAATCACCTGGGGGCAGTTGCAGGTGCTCAGTGAGTTGCAGCTCGATCAACAGAGCCGTGATCTGGCGATTGTGGCCACTGAGCGTTGCCTGCAGCCACATCTGCCTCCGCCGCAGGCTTTGTCTGATCGATGCCGAACCCTGCGTAAGGGTGAGAGCGTCGACCTTGAAGCCTTGGCCATCAGCCTGGCCCAGCTGGGTTATGAACGGGTTTCAACCATCGACCAGGAAGGCACCTGGAGCCGCCGTGGCGACATCGTTGATGTGTTTCCTGTCAGCAGTGAGCTGCCAGTGCGTCTGGAGTTCTTCGGTGATGAGCTCGACAAGCTGCGTGAATTCGATCCCGCCAGCCAGCGTTCCCTCGATCCAATCGAGAGTCTGCGACTGACGCCGACTGGATTCAGTCCCTTGATCGCTGAACAGCTGCGCGATGCCATGCCCGATGGTTTGGATCTGCTTCTGAGTGAGGAATGTCTGTCTGAACTCCTGGATGGGGGCACACCCGAAGGCATGCGCCGCCTGCTTGGTCTGGCTTGGCAGCAGCCCGCTTCCTTGCTCGATTACCTCCCGGATGGCTGTTGTGTGGCGATCGATGAGCGACGCCATGGCCGCTCCCATGGAGACCAGTGGCTCGACCATGCCAAGGAGCATCACGACGAACTGGCGTTGCCGTTGCCGATCCTGCATCGCGACATCGAGGAGGCGATGGGGCTGGCAGAAGCGTTTCCTGGCTTTGATCTGGCTGAGTTGCAGGAAAGTGATTCCCATCCCAACGCCTTTGATCTCAACAGTCGTCCTGTGCCGGCCTATCCCAATCAGTTCGGAAAGCTTGGTGAACTGATCAAAAGCTATGGGAAGGAGAAACAGGCGGTCTGGCTGCTGTCTGCCCAGCCGAGCCGAGCCGTTGCTCTGCTCGAAGAGCATGACTGCATCAGTCGCTTCGTTCCCAATTCTGCGGATGCGCCCGCGATCGAGCGTTTGATCGAGCAAGGAACACCTGTGGCTCTGAAGACCCGTGGCACCGCTGATCTCGAGGGGCTGCAGCTTCCTGCCTGGCGGGTTGTTCTCATCACGGATCGCGAGTTTTTCGGCCAGCAGACGCTCACGAGCACTGGCTATGTGCGCCGCCGCCGCAAGGCGGCCAGTCGCACGGTGGATCCCAACAAGATGCAGCCCGGGGATTTCGTGGTGCATCGCAATCACGGCATCGGTCGCTTCCAGAAGCTGGAGAAGCTGGCGATTAGCGGCGAGGTGCGTGATTACCTGGTGGTGCAGTACGCCGACGGCATCCTGCGTGTGGCGGCAGACCAGCTGGGCAGCCTCGGCCGTTATCGCGCCAACAGTGATGCTCCACCCCAGCTCAGCAAGATGGGTGGATCGGCTTGGGTGAAGGCCAAGGAGCGTGCTGGCAAGGCCTTGCGCAAGGTGGCGCTCGACCTGGTGAAGCTGTACGCCGAGCGACATCAGGCGCCAGGCTTCGCGTTTCCTGTTGACGGCCCCTGGCAAAACGAGCTGGAGGAGTCATTCCCCTATGAACCGACCCCAGATCAGCTCAAGGCCACAGCGGATGTGAAGCGGGATATGGAGAAGTCGCAACCAATGGATCGGCTGGTATGCGGCGACGTGGGCTTTGGTAAAACCGAGGTGGCGATCCGGGCCATTTTCAAGGCAATCACGGCCGGCAAGCAGGTGGCGATGTTGGCTCCCACAACAGTGCTTGCGCAGCAGCACTGGCGAACGCTTTCCGAGCGTTTCGCGCCCTACCCCATCAAGGTGGCTCTTCTGAATCGCTTCCGAACCACCAGCGAGCGCAAATCGATCCTTGAAGGTCTCAAGCAAGGAACCATCGATGCTGTTGTTGGAACGCATCAGCTGTTGAGCAAGAGCACGGTGTTCGACAAGCTCGGCCTGCTGGTGGTGGATGAGGAACAGCGCTTCGGTGTCAACCAGAAAGAAAAGATCAAAGCACTGCGCAAGGACGTTGACGTGCTGACACTTTCAGCGACACCGATTCCGCGCACGCTTTACATGAGCTTGTCAGGAGTGCGGGAGATGAGCCTGATCACCACGCCTCCCCCACTGCGCCGTCCGATTAAGACCCATCTGGCCTCCCTTGATGAAGAGGCGGTTCGCAGTGCCATCCGTCAGGAGCTCGATCGCGGTGGGCAGGTGTTTTATGTGGTTCCGAGGGTCGAAGGGATTGAAGACGTGGCTGGTCAGCTGCGTCAGATGCTTCCCGGCCTGCGTCTGCTCGTGGCGCACGGTCAGATGGCCGAGGGTGAGCTGGAGAGCGCCATGGTGGCATTCAACGGCGGAGAAGCTGATGTGATGCTTTGCACCACGATTGTGGAAAGCGGACTCGATATCCCCCGCGTCAACACAATTTTGATCGAAGATGCCCATCGATTCGGTCTGGCGCAGCTTTATCAGCTGCGGGGACGTGTCGGTCGCAGTGGCGTGCAGGCTCATGCTTGGTTGTTTTATCCAGGCAACGCCTCCCTCAGTGAGGCGGCACGGCAGCGACTGAGGGCCATTCAGGAATTTGCCCAGCTGGGCAGTGGTTATCAGCTGGCGATGCGGGATATGGAGATTCGCGGGGTTGGAAACCTGCTGGGAGTCCAGCAGAGCGGGCAGATGGAAGCCATTGGTTTTGATCTCTACATGGAGATGCTCCAGGAATCCCTGGCCGAGATCCAGGGGCAGGACATCCCAGCGGTCGACGACACCCAGGTGGATCTACAGGTCACTGCGTTCATTCCCGCCGACTGGATCACTGATGCCGACGAGAAGATGGCGGCCTATCGATCGGCAGCAGAGTGTGTCACCAGCGAGTCTCTGGTTGAACTTGCCGCGATCTGGGCCGATCGCTACGGCGCTCTGCCCGGTCCGGTTCAGTCGCTGCTGCTGCTGATGGATCTGAAGCTTCTGGCCAAACGCTGCGGTTTTTCACGCATCCGTCCAGAGAAGCCGAACATTGCCTTGGAAACACCGATGGAAGAGCCGGCTTTCCGCTTGTTGCGCCAGGGTTTGCCGCAGCATCTCCATGGTCGGCTTGTGTATCAGCCTGGCTCTGGTGCAACGGCCAAGGTGATGGCCAGAGGTCTCGGCGTGTTGCCGATGGAGAAGCAGCTTGATGAAATCAAGAGCTGGCTTGAGCAGATGGCAGCTCAGATTCCTGATGCCGATGGACTCACCGCCGACGAGCGTGACAAGCAGCAAACTGAGCGTAATCAGGCCGTTCTCAGCGTTTAACGCTTGGCCCTGATCGCGCTCGACGGGCCAAAATGAGAAAGTTCCTACACAATGCGCAATTCTTCGTTACACTACGCCGAGATAATCAGACCTCGTGGGCGAATTCATCGATCCGATCAGCACAGTGGGTCCAATGGGTCTCTTTTCAAGCCTGATTGGTGCTGCCGCTCTTGGCGTCTACGCCCTCTGGCAAGACGATTCAAAGAACAACGATGACGATGATTCCACGCCTGGTGGTGGCTTGATGCAGCCAGTGGCTTGACCTGCTTTACACCCTTCAAATTGTTCTCAGTCACATTCCCTCATAACCATCACCCATTTGGGTGATGGTTTTTTTGTATCCCCATAAGAGCTTGGAACAGTCCCACGCTGTTCAGGGCATTTGAACCGACCTTTACTTCGATGTTGGTGGTGTTGGCTTCCAGTGGTCTGCCTGCCCTTTCTTCTTGCCATTCCTGCGCAGGCGGCGTCCTGGGAGGCCATCGATGTGTTGCGCAACAAGCTCACGCGGGCTGGCGTGCGCGTGGTTCAGAAAGACTGCTCTCAACGTGGGCTTCAGGGCCTGTATCACCCAAGCAGCGACACCCTTGTGGTCTGTCGGGCGCACAAGTCCCCAGCCCAGGTCTGGGACACCCTTGCCCATGAGGCGACCCATCGTATGCAGCGCTGCGCGGGAGGCCCTATTTCGGATCAGAAACACCATCGCGCCATGTATTCAGCGCTTGCGCGCAGTCATCCGGCCGAAGTGCGTTCGATCCGTGTGTATCCCCGTCAGCAGCAGTTAGCTGAACTAGAAGCCAGGTACACCGCCAAACTCCCTCCCCGCGATGTTCTGCAGCTGTTCGATCGCTATTGCGGAACTCAGGTCCGCGTCTGAACGACGCAGACACCACTTTTTTCACACACATCCACAGGGATCAATCATGAATTCATTACTGATGCAGCTGGCGCTGGCTGCGCTCGGTCAGTTCGGTGGCAATGGCCCCGTGCCGATGGGCGGTTTGTCCACCGGCGGTTTTCCCATGGGTGCTGTGCCGATGGGGGGGCTTCCCATCGGAGGCTTTCCTGCCGGCGGGGGACGTCCCGTTATGACCGTATCCAGGCCAATGCCCCGTTACCCCACGGCACCGATGCCAGGGCGAACCTCATCGCTTCAACTCGCTTCACTGGCCACAGCCACCTGTCTGCTGCGAGAGCGGCAGTTGAGCCGTGCGCAGGCTGTTGAGCTTCTTGACCGTCAGGGGCAGGTCTGGGGATGGGAACCGCGATGGGGACAACGGATTCAGCTCGCTGCAGTGGATGGTGCCATCAACGCTGCCGGAGGCTGCAGAAGCATGGTGCGTAGGATCAAGGACAGTCCAGTGTCCATGCCGCCGATGGCGACAGCTCCGGTGAATCAACGCCCGGTGCGCAGCGGCAGTCGCAGTGAACGGGAGGGGTTCGGGTTGTACCCCTACCGCTGAAGCGCGGAGTGGAGGTTTGCGGATCCCGGTTGATAGGCCTGACCGCGCCCCGGTGAGCGCAGGGCTTTGATCAAGGTGGTTTCGGCAGCTCGGTACTGACTGTCTTTGCCAGTGCCAAGCTGCTCGACGGTCAGCGATTGGATCTCCCGATCGCTCAGCTTCACATCCACATCCGGGCGGATGCTGTTCTTGTGGATGTCGGTGCCTTTGGGCATGAAGTACTTGGCAATGGTGACCGTCAACCCGGATCCATCGGAAAGTCCACGGACGGACTGCACCAAACCCTTGCCAAAGGTTTTCTGACCCACCAGAACGGCTCGCTTGTTGTCTTGGAGTGCGCCAGAGAGAATCTCGCTGGCACTGGCTGAACCTTCATTCACCAGAACCACAACAGGACTGTTGGTGAGTGCACTGCCAGTGGCACGTCGGACATCCTGCATGCCGTCTCTTGTTTTGGCGCTGACGATGGTGCCTTCATCTAGCCATTGCCGTGCAATGTCGATGCTGGCTTCCAGCAGCCCACCAGGATTACTGCGCAGATCAAGCACATAGCCTTAAGCACCTTCAGCCTCGAGTTCGCGGATCGCCGCCCGCATTTCTCTTGAGGCATTGGCATTGAACTGCTTCAGTCGGATGTAAACGATCTTTTGGCCGTTCTTGGTTGTGTTCAGTCGACTGTCAACAGCCTTCTGTATTCCAATTGTGCTTCCTTTTGTCTATCTCTCGGAGTGAATGTCGGATGCCTGACTCAAATCTCGGGATGACTGCAGAGGTAATGAGATCGAGCTACGTTAGAAAAAAGTATGTTGACAATGCCAACAAACCTTTGTGATGGTTGTCATGGTGGATGTTGCCGACACTACATCCTTCTAGTGACAGCATTTGACATTATTAGGATTGCTGATGCGCTGGGATTAAGAGAGGTCGATATATGTTCCTTTATCCCTATTAAGGATCAGGACCACTCGCAAGGCGTAATCCTCAAAGAAAATTCTAAACAATTTCCATTCAGCCTACTAACGTTGAAAAAAATAGACAGTGAGGTTATTAAAGGGTCAACGCGCTGTCTTTTTCTTGTTGAAGGTCGCCGCAAGCAACCTTTAAATGGACATGAAACCAATGACCATCCAGGCCAGAACTACTTTGGTAAATGTGGAATCTATCCATTACGACCATTGATGTGCCAAACGTACCCTTATGCGATGGCTAATGATAACGACATGTCATTGATTTCACGCAGCATCAGTGAAGAGAGAATCCTAAAGAATGGATATGAATTATGTCCGTCAACTATGAACTGGCCGTGGGGAGAACAAAACAGCTTCTCTGATGTTGATAGAATTTCTAGCCAACTTGCTCGTGAACAATTTGAACTAAATACATATAAAAGGTTTGTTAAAGTTTGGAACAATAGTGTTAACCTTCATAGTCAAAATGAGTTTTTTAAATTCATGAGAATTGAATGGTCCAACCTGATTAAACGCGGAGCTTGTGAAAATTTTAACGCAAATAATGTTGGAATATTGACGGGTTCTGATGCCATCAGGCAAAATAACAAAGTGCTTAGTCGACTCGATCAAGCTATTAAAAAGAAAAAACTAAATCAATAAGAAGATAAGAGATAGAAAGTAATTAATTGATTGATTGACGCCAACTATAAGATTCTGGTTTAACGATTATGCTAAAGTATTTTTACTGCTATTTGGAGAATGCTTGTATAAGTTGAAATAAAATTTAGATTATTTTTCAATGAGTTTGAACTTAAAGCTTGTAAATCTGATGTGATAAGCCAACAACTCTTGCGAAAATAAAGGCTTTCTAAACATATTTCAAAGTACTGTGCATTGATCATTTTCCAGTTCGTGATAAGGAATGATCAGGCGCACCATTGGTTCTCTGCGTTCCAACTACCCCTACTCAACCCCTTGATCTGGATTAGCCGGTATTTTTGTTGCAATCGGTCTAGCTGGCCCACCGACCTGTGAATGACCGATCCCCTTTCTTATGCGTGCTTTTGCTGCTATTGTATCCGGCGAAAATAGTCCACCTGCGACAGATTCTAATTCATCTAGGTCCATATCCTCAGGAACAGTTGGAATGGGTAAAATAATGGATCCCGCAGGTTCTTCAACAATTTTGAAATCGATATCTTTTAAATCTGATTCATCAAGATCAGTAAGACGAGCAAGAATAAATGATTTTGGATCTTTGATCAATTCTTCCTTTAGACTCGGATCTTCATAAATGCATGATGCAACATGTTCACGCAATGAAGAAAGAATAGAGAGATCTTCTTGAACAGTCATGGTGCAATAGGAAGCTTTTGACTGAAAAGACCAAAGTGGAGTCGGATCACATAATACATTAATATGTTATTCAGATTTCTTTTATTCAGGACGAGTGTTTTGTGGGTTTTTTGTGTTTTTTGGACGTGCAAGGTCCCGCATGCCATCGTCGTTTAAAGCATTGATCGCAACCCCTGCGGCTACTGCGCCAGCTGCTGGAGCTGCTGCTTTGGAAACTGCTGTGATTCCGGCTGCTATTGCCTTGGCAGTAAAGATGAATCCACCTGCGACAGACTCTAATTCATCTAGATCCATATCCTCAGGAACAGTTGGAATGGGTAAAATGATGGTTCCCGAAGGTTCGTCAACAACTTTGAAATCGATATCTTTCAAATCTGATTCATCTAGATCAGTAAGACGAGCAAGAATAAATGATTTTGGATCTTTAATCAATTCTTCCTTTAGACTTGGATCTTCACAAATGCATGATGAAACATATTCACGCAATGAAGAAAGCATAGCGAGTTCTTCTTGTACAGTCATGTCGCAGTAAAAATACTGCTTTAAGCTAACGCCGCGGAAAAGAGTGAATTGTATTAACCAATACTTTCAATGGATTCTGAGTGATATTTGCGTTAGAGCAAATAAACAAAAATAAATTATTAAATTCTTTCCGTTATTGGCAACGTTGTTGCTAAGAACAATTTTATGAGTTGTTGATCATGCGCGCAAACTTCTGGAAAAAAATCAGAATTTTGGTCATCAATATGATATTCAGATTTCTTTTCTAAGACGTTAAATTTTTTGATTATTCGTTGTTGCGTGCATCCCTAATTGCATCATTGGCTTGCCCGGCTGCAACCCCTGAGGCAGTTCCAATCGCTACCGTGCCAGCTGGTGTTTTTGCTGCTGCAGTTGCTGCTTTGGAAGCTGCTTTGATTCCGGCTGTTATTGCCTTGGCAGTAAAGATGAATCCACCTGCAACAGACTCTAATTCATCTAGATCCATATCCTCAGGAACAGTTGGAATGGGTAAAATGATGGATCCCGAAGGTTCGTCAACAACTTTGAAATCGATATCTTTCAAATCTGATTCATCAAGATCAGTAAGACGAGCAAGAATAAATGATTTTGGATCTTTAATCAATTCTTCCTTTAGACTTGGATCTTCACAAATGCATGATGCAACATATTCACGCAATGAAGAAAGCATAGCGAGTTCTTCTTGTACAGTCATGTCGCAGTAAAAATTCTGTTTCAAGTTAACTACGCAGAAAAGAGTGAATTGTATCAACCAATACTTTTAATGGATTCTGAGTGTTGTTTGCGTTAAAGCAAACAAACAAAAATAAATTCTTAAATTCTTTCCGTTATTGGCAACGTTGTTGCTAAAAACAATTTCATGAGTTGTTGATCATGCGCGCAAACTTCTGGAAAAAAAATCAGAATTTTGGTCATCAATCGGCAGTTGTTATCGATATTCCAATCAAACTTACCCTTTTTGTTCTCACATTTTTAGGTGCTTGGACTGCATTATGGGCAGTCTTTAGCAAAATACCGATCAATGTAACTGCTGCTGGAATTTTAGTTCCATCAGAAGGTCTTATGGAAATCAAAGCACCCGGTAACGGGATGGTTCTTTTTCCATTTGAGAGTCGCAAAAATCCTTCAAATCAAGAACCTACACGCCCTTTAGACCGTACTGAGCTGATTCCTCCTGCCTGGAGCAAAGAGGCCTACGACTTCCAATGGGGTGTGTCGACAACCGAGCGTTCAACACTGAAAGCAATCCAATTGGCACGATCAATCGTTAATACGATTAATACTGCGACTTGGGCCAGAATCGATAGTAGTAGTCGTGGAGTGAATCTTCAACTTGAATATGGCGGAGATATAGAAGTCGAAAAATATGATCTTGTAGCACTTATCGACAATGCAGCTGTCAGAAATAATCTGATAACTTCTTATGATGAATACATCAAGTCTCAGTCTGTTTTTAAAGACAATCAAGTGATTCTTCGGGCTGACTTAGATAATGCCTTGAAGTTATATAAGACAATGCTAGAGAGATACGATGCCAATGTTTCTCTTCTTAAACAAGGAGCCGTTAATGCCGAGCAGATTCTCAGTTTACAATCAGATTACATTCGACAGGAAACTAGTATTAATGATTTACGACGTCAGCTTAAAAGTAATGAGGAAAAGGCGTTAAATACAGCCAACGAATTACTGTCATCATTAACTTCTTATCTTCAATCTTCTGCTGTTTATGCTTTGGAGGATGCACGAATCACCTCATTTAATGTTGGGCAGAGATCGACTGTTAGTCAAGGAGCACCACTAATGCTTTTAGGTTGGAAAAACGAATTATCTCCTGATGAGGTCCCCATTTTTCTGAACGAGCGTGCATTCGCACAAGTTGCTCCAGGTATGGAAGCTCTAATTACGCCAATAGGATTTAGTGCTTCTGAAATTGGTGGCATTCGAGGCGAGATAACTTCAATCGAAACTATGCCGTTGAGTACTGAGACTATTTCAAGACTTTTAGCTGGTAGTGGAACTACGAATTTATTGCAAAGAGGTTCTCCTAGCAATTATCTTGCTACCGTAAAGCTTTTACGATCTGATAGCGATCAGTTTCAGAAAACGATATCCAGATTTAGAGAGCAAAATGTAAATGATTTGACAGGCGGGTATGTTTGGAATAATAGAAGTGTGCCTCCAAAGCCACCGAGAGAAGGCATACTCTTCGATGTGCAGATAGTGACGAGAGAAATGTCCCCTCTTGAAATATTCTTACCGAAAATCAGGGAGCTTACTGGGTTAATTAGACCACAAAGATTTACTGACTTAGAAAATCAGAATCCATCTTTTGATTGATAAACATGTTGGGTCAGCAACGTTTTACTAAACGAAAGAAAGTTCCATCTGTTCTCCAATTTGAAGCTGTTGAATGTGGTGCAGCCGCATTGTCGATGATATTACGGCGCTGGGGTTTATATCTTCCTTTGAGCGAGGTTCGACTAGGCTGTGGTGTTAATCGCGATGGCTGTAATCTTAAAGATATTGCTCTGTATGCCCAATCCCTTGGTGTCAAGGTTCAAGGCAAACGTCTTCATTACAAACAGCTTCTGAAGCCGAACCAACCTATTTACCCCTGTATTGCTTTTTGGAACTTTTCTCATTTTGTTGTTCTTGAAGGTGTTGGAAGGAATGGAAAGATCTTCATATGTGACCCTGCTCAAGGTCACTACACACTGAGTGAATCAGATTTTTCAAAACGATATACCGGTGTCATCCTTGTTGCGACAAAAACTGATAGTTTTGTCGCTCGTGGAAAACCTGAAAATGAACTGGCTTCACTCATTTATTATCTGAACGATTTCAAATACTCTTTACTGGCCACTGCTGTATTGACCCTTGTATCCGTTATTCCTATCATCATTGTCGCTGGTTTAAAAGGAGCTTTTGTCAATCAGTTTCTAATAGATCGCCGATATGGTTTTGGAATACCAATTATATGGTTGACATTGGCGATGCTTTTATTGACATTTTTCACTTCGCTTACATATAAATTTATTTTTAGAAGAATGCTTTTGAAGTTGATGAGAAAGTTGTCAATATCTATCGCAAAGAAGGTTTTTACTAACGACTATAATTTTTATCTATCAAGGTTGCGTGGTGATATCGCGAGCCGATTTACTCTAGGAATTTATATAGCTCAGACTCTTATTACTGAACTCGTGGCATCTCTTCTCCAGGTTATTAGTGCTTTGCTGATATTACCAATTCTTTTTGTCATGTCGTGGCAACTTGCTCTTGCATCTGCTTTCTATGTTGTTTTTGCTGTTTTATTAATGACATACTTTGCTGCTACATTAAAAGATGTCAACCGATCTATTGATTATGATTCGGCAAAGGTTGAAGGGAAAATAGCCTCCTTTATAAACGAAAGAGAATTGATTGTTTCTACTAGTCAAGAGCAAAATATCATCTCCAATTGGCTTAATAGTTTTGCCTTGGTCTCAACTAAACTTCAAATAAATTTTGTCAAAGTTAATATTTTTGAGTTCGTGTTTTCATTCATGAATTCAGTATATCGCTATGGCACAATTGTTTTGTCTGGTCTTTTAGTTATTAAGGGAGAACTGAATCTTGCTGGATTTATGGCTTTTCAGGCTCTTCGTAGTTATGTCATTGATCCCTTGACTGGCTTAGCTTCCTTGTCGGCTAATCTTCAGGAAGCTGAGGCTTCCCTCGGGCGCCTCACAGATTTGTTTAGCGTTAAAGATGATCCCAAAGTAAGATCACTCAATTCAGTTCATTCACTTGTACGACTAACTGGAAAGATACCATCTTCGATTTCTTCCGAATCAGCTACAACGAAGCTACAGCTCGATCGCGTCTTAAATGGTGATCTAAATGTCAGACGTGTCTTTCTTCAATTTAGCAAGATCAGTAATCCCGTCATATCGGATATATCATTTACTCTAAAAAGTGGCCAGATGATGACGATCGTTGGCCCAAGTGGTTCTGGCAAATCAGTATTAATAAAGCTTTTAACGGGCCTTTATGACCCATCTTCTGGGAGTATTAATTACTCCCAAAAACATTGGCTTGACTATACTAATGAAGCGATCAGAACGCATATTGGATACGTGTCGCAAGAGACATCTGGATTTAGGGGTACAATTCAGGAGAATATTTCCATCTTTGATGATGGCATTCCATTAAATATGGTTCGGGAAGCGAGTCGGTTGGCTGAGATTGATCAAACCGTTATCTCCCTCGATCAATCCTACAATACTTTCTTAGGTGATGGTGGCAGTGGGTTGAGTGGTGGTCAATTACAGCGTCTTGAAATCGCTCGTGCAATTGTTCATCAACCTAAGTTGATTTTTTTGGATGAAGCTACAAGCAACTTAGATATTCCTACTGAAAAAAGAGTTTTGAAAAATCTTCGTGCCACAGGTGCCACTTTAGTATGTGTCGCCCATCGACTATTATCTGCAGAAATGAGTGATTTTGTGATGGTTTTAGACCAAGGTAAGGTTGTCGAATTTGGCTCACCTAGTGAATTAAGAAAGATGGATGGTATTTACACCAATCTATTAGAGCAGGAGAAAATCTATGACTGACAATAAAGGCAGCCGAAAGGAATCGCTGCAAATCTCAATTAATCGATCTGCAGACTCTCTGGATCTCTTCAATTCAAATACTTCACCAAATGATTGTGCTAATCCTACTCAGTCAAGGTTGATTCGTAGGATACGTAAAATTCTTTCAGTTGATCACACTCAGCCGATTCTAGGGGCTAATAATCTTGAAAAACTTTTAGAGATTAATTCGATTTTCTATCGGTTGGCTGAGGTTAATTCGAACAAAGAGTTTTCTCAGCTGCCTCATCTAAGATTTGATCTCAATTTAAAAACTGTTTATTTTGTGTATTTTAAGCAGGGACGTAGGAAGATTTATGATCCCCAAAATGATGTGTTTATTGACCCATCTAATCTTCGATCCATTGCAAGTCCACTTGTTTACGAACTCTACCCTTTGTTGCCATGTCAATGTAGATCACGTTGGCAATTACTTGGATTTATATGGCCAGCAATAAAGAATCAGTTTTACCCTGCATTGATCCTTTCTTTTCTTTTGGCCTTGTTGGCAATTACTTACCCTTATATTACCTCAAATATATTGGGTGATGTAGTTCCATCAGGGAATATTTCTTTGATTGTTAATGCTTTTGTGTTGGGTATGCTTATTGCTACCCTAACTGCTTTTTTTACCTGGTGGAAGCAATATCTTGTTGGTAAGGCTAATTTTTCTTTGACATTGCGCCTTAAGGTTGCAATCTATGATTGGTTTTTCAAAATTCCCCTCCGAAAACTATCGGATTTTACGAACGGAGATTTGGCACTTAGAATTTCGGAGTTGGAAACAGTTGCTGAATTTTTATCCTCCGCCCTTATTCAGGGAACTGCTGATATTTTCTTGCTTATAGGTTTTGGAGCAATGATGATCTATTATGATTACAACTTATCTTTTTGGTTGATCGCTTATACGTTTTTGTGCGCACTTCCGACAATTGTTTTTTCCTATAAACTTTCTTACTATGATCATAAAGTCCAAGGCTTATCTGGTGACTTAAGTAATTTTTCACTTGAGGCATTGGGGTCCATCGTTCAAATTAGGTCGTCTGGAGCAGAGTCTTTTGTTCTTCATAAATGGGTCACTGTCTTAAAGCAATTATCTACGGATCAATATAAATCCCAGAGTGTTGCTGATTTCTTTAGTGCTTTAACGACCGCATTAAGTTCTGGTGGTCAAATTTTTATCTATATTATTATTCTTTGGAGGCTATGGCATGCTGACTCTCTAGAGGATGTGTTGTTGACGACAACAGTATTTATTGTTTTCGTAGGGTCTTACGGTGAATTTAATCGAAGTTTCAATAATCTTCTCTATATCGCTCTCTCCCAGGTTACTGCTATCGAAGTTCGGTGGAAGAGGGTCTTGCCTTTGTTTGAGGCTAGCTTTGCTGAACATGAAAAATTGTCAGAGTTAGAATTCATAGATAAAAAACGCGTCACTGGTGATATTTCTTTCCGGCAACTATCTTTTTCTTATCCTGGTCAAACGATACCCTTGTTTGATTCTCTGAACTTTAATGTGCATCCTGGTAAGGTGAATGCGATTTTTGGTCCTAGTGGTTCTGGAAAATCGACAATTTTTAAATTGATCTTGCGGTTAGAGCAACCTACAAAAGGCTCGATTGTTATGGATACAAAGCCAATCGAAGACTTTTATGTTAAAGACTATCGCCGTCTTTTTGGTGTCATCCCGCAGAAATCATCGCTTTCAGCAGGTTCGATCCGTGATGCAATCCTTGCAGGTCAGGATTACAGTGATGATCAGATTTGGGAAGCATTGGAGCTGGTCAATATACAAGATGAAATTTTCAATATGCCAATGAAGCTTTATACAGTACTTTCGGAAGGTGGAATGAATGTCTCAGGTGGACAGCGTCAACGCATTGCTATTGCCAGGGCAATCCTTCAAAGACCTTTGTTTCTTTTAGAAGATGAGGCAACGAGCGCTCTAGATAATCAATCTCAAGCAATCATATCAAATAATTTGTCTAAACTGGGTATCACAAGATTAGTCATTGCTCATCGTCTGTCTGCCATTGCTCAGGCGGACCACTTGATTGTTATTAATGATGGGAAAGTTGAGGCTGAAGGTAGTTATGCATCAGTGATTGAAAGGAGTGAATTCCTTAACTCAGTCGTTAATTAATATCTATTGATGCCTTAATTCTTAAGCGCTGATTGCAGGTTGGCTGAGCCGGGCTGATACGCCTGGCCTCGCCCCGGTGAGCGCAGGGCTTTGATCAAGGTGGTTTCGGCAGCTCGGTACTGACTGTCTTTGCCAGTGCCAAGCTGCTCGACGGTTAGCGATTGGATCTCTTGATCGCTCAGTTTTACGTCCACATCCGGGCGAATGCCGTTTTTGTGGATATCGGTGCCTTTGGGCGTGAGGTACTTGGCAATGGTGACCGTCAACCCGGATCCATCCGAGAGGCCGCGGACAGACTGGACCAACCCCTTCCCAAAGGTTTTCTGACCCACCAGAACGGCTCGCTTGTTGTCTTGGAGTGCGCCAGAGAGAATCTCGCTGGCACTGGCTGAACCTTCATTCACCAGCACCACAACAGGACTGTTGGTCAGTGCACTGCCAGTGGCACGTCGGACATCCTGGATGCCGTCTCTTGTTTTGGTGCTGACGATGGTGCCTTCATCTAGCCATTGCCGTGCAATGTCGATGCTGGCTTCCAGCAGCCCACCAGGATTACTGCGCAGATCAAGCACATAGCCCTGAGCGCCCTCTTTCTCGAGCTCCCGGATAGCGGCTCGCATCTCCCGGGCGGCATTGGCATTGAATTGTTTGAGACGGATGTAGCCGACCTTCTTGCCATCGCCTGCTGTGTTCAGCCGACTCTCGACCGCATGAATTTCAATGCGTGCTCTCTTGAGAGGCACCGTGACTACTTCACCCTTGCGGCGCAGGCCGAGGGTGACCTGGGTGCCTTCCTGGCCACGGATTAACTTGACCGCATCCTCCGTGGTCATTCCTTTCGTGGATTGGCCGTCGATCGAAACGATCACATCCTTGGGCTGCACTCCTGCTCTGGAAGCAGGGGTTCCTTCAATTGGAGACACCACAAGAATCTCTTTGGTGTCTTTGTCCAGCGTGATCTGGATGCCAACTCCCGTGAGCTCGCCGGAGGTGTCGATCTGCATCTCCTTGAACTCTTTTGGGTCCAAGAAGCGTGTGTAGGGATCGTCGAGGCTGGCGAGCATGCCTCGGATCGCTTCATAGGACTCATCAGTGCCTGCATAGCTCTTGGCCAGCAGATCTCTTCTCAGGCTGGTCCAGGTTTCAGGGGAATACTTTCCTGAAGAGTCAAGAAAATCTCTGTAGACAATCTGCCAGACCTGGTCGATGACCTCCTTGGGGCTGTTGGTGATCGAGGAGGAATTGGTGCTGGGAAGTCCGAGGCCTGGCGCCGCTACAGCAATGGCTGTGGTCAAACCACCTGCTCCAAGAATCAGCAGCAAACCTCTGTGCTGTGACAAAGGCGATCGAGGACTTTTAGTGGTCATTGATGTCCTTCAGGCCCGTGTCCTCAGATTAACGAGTTCAGGCAGGATCTACCCAGCGTCCGTCGTCTTTGATCAGCTGGATTAAAGCTTGAACACCATCGGCTTCCGGTACTTTGCGGATCTCTTCACGACCTCGGTAAAGCGCGATGGTGCCAGGCCCTTTGCCGACATAACCGTAGTCTGCGTCTGCCATCTCACCTGGACCGTTCACGATGCATCCCATCACGGCGATGTCCAGTCCGGAGAGATGAGAGGTTGCGTTTCTCACCTGATTCAGCACCTCCTCGAGATTAAACAAAGTGCGACCGCAGCTCGGGCAAGCCACGTATTCGACCATGGTCTTGCGTAAGCCAATGGCCTGAAGAATCGAGTAGCAGACAGGAATTTCCTTCTCAGGAGATTCAGTCAGCGAAACTCTGATCGTGTCTCCAAGTCCTTCGGACAACAGGGTTGCGATTCCCGCAGTGCTCTTGATGCGGCCGTAATCGCCATCACCGGCTTCGGTAACTCCAAGGTGTAAGGGGAAATTGAACCCTGCGTTGTCGAGCGTGTCGGCCATCATTCGATAGGCAGCGAGCATCACAGGGGCTCTGGAAGCCTTCATCGAAATCACGATGTTGTGGAAATCAAGGTCGTCGCAGATCCGCACAAATTCCATGGCCGACGCCACCATTCCCTCGGGTGTATCGCCGTAGGTGAACAACATGCGCTCCGCCAGGGAGCCGTGATTGACCCCAATGCGCAGGGCTTTGTTCTCCTTCTTCAGTGCCTCCACCAATGGGGAGAATTTGTCCTTAATGCGTTCTCCGATGGCATCGAATTCCTCTTGACTGAAGTCCTGCCGATTGGGGTCAGGTTTGTCAAACACGAACAAACCAGGATTGATCCGCACCTTGTCCACGTGCTTGACCACTTCCAGAGCAATACGAATGCCGTTGTGGTGAACATCTGCCACAAGCGGAACATTGCATCCCTGGGCGCGCAAAGCCGCACGAATCTGTCCCATAGCCTTGGCGTGGGCCAGCGTGGGCGTGGTCACTCGCACGATCTCGCAGCCGACATCAACCAGTCGACGAATGCCGGCCACGGACCCTTCGATGTCGAGGGTGTCCTCATTGATCATCGACTGAACCGCCACCGGGTGCTCACTGCCGATGGGGACTTCGCCGACCATGACCGTTCGCGTGCTTCGCCGGCGAATCACCGTGTCGTAACGGGGATTGATGGCAACTTCACTGCTGCTTTCAGGAGCACTGATCAAGGTGCCGGTCATGGATCGGGAGGGTTCTGAGCCAAACCTTGGCATAGACGTCAGCGCAATGACTTGCGTTTGTCCCAATCGTGCTGCTTTTGGAGTGGCACCGAACATCGATTTCGGTCCGGTTGGACGGTTCAGCTCCCCGTCAGCAGATGCAATCTGTGGCGGGCCTCTCGCAAATCCTGCAACGTCAGATCCTGCGGTGTTCCAGCCTCGCGAGAGCGGAATCGCAACAGGTACGAGGGATGAAACACGGGCATGAAGTCGCGGCCCTCATGGTTCTGCCAATGCCCCCTCAGCTTGCTGATGCCGCTCCGGACACCAAGCACCGCCTGCAGGGCTGTGGCTCCTGAAAGCAACACGAGTGCTGGATCGATCAGATCGATCTGTTGCTTCAGCCAGGGTCTGGAGATCTCGATCTCCTTGGATGTGGGCTTGCGGTTGTTGGGTGGCCTGCACTTGATCACATTGATGATGTAGAGCTCGTGCTGTTCATCCAGGCTTGCTTCTTTGATCAGTTCACTAAGCAGCTGTCCTGAGCGACCCACGAACGGCAAACCACGGGCATCCTCTTCAGCTCCGGGTGCTTCGCCGATCAGCATCAGGCGTGCATTTGGATTTCCGCGTCCAACAACCAGCCGAGGGTTCTGATCAGGACGCTTCAGCTGGTTTCGTTGTGGAGCTGTCATCGAATCGTCTTCTCAGCAGATTCAGTTCGGAGCACAAGCAGCAGGAACCTTTGCCCTTCTGGATCCTCCAGCCAACATTCCGCGCCGAAGCTTTCCAACCTCGGCTCTTCCGTGCTCTTGCCTCCGAGTTGCATCACGTGCTGTTGCCAGGACTGGAGCTCCAGCAGGGGGTCAGCCTTTGCCCGCCTTTGTAGGCATGGCGCCAGCGCTGACCCCGATTCAGGCCATGGACGGTTGCGTGATGGTGTGTAGATCTGGAGACTTCCCTGCGCCTGTAAAGGAACAATCCAGTGATGAGCGGCCACCCCCGGTTTGGGGCTGGTACCCAGCAGATCCGCATAAAACTTCGCCAGTTGCTCAGGCCTACGCGAGGCAAGCACCCAACTCAGAGCAATGTCGTCACCATTCATCCCGATATGTTCTCTGGTCTGGAGGCTGGCTGTGCGATCTGTTTCTTTGTTGTCTTTGACAACACGTCTTCTCTGTGGTTCTGACACCACATCAGGCAGGATGATCAAGCTTTTACCTGCGCATCCACTGGAGGGGTGCCGCTTCGATGTCACGCCCGCTATCCCTTTCAAGCCGGGCTGAAGCCCTCCAGCCTTCTCTCACCCTTGCAATCAGTGCAAGGGCCAAGGCCTTGCAACAGGAGGGTCGCGATATCTGCAGTCTGAGTGCCGGGGAACCCGATTTCGGCACACCCTCATTCATTGTCGAGGCCTCAATTCAGGCACTTCGGGATGGGGTCACGCGTTATGGGCCGGCTGCTGGGGACCCTGCCCTGAGACAGGCCATCGCCAGCAAGATCACCAACGAGAACGGTCTTCCCACCACTGCAGATGAAGTGCTGGTGACCAACGGGGGGAAACAGGCCATCTTCAACCTGTTCCAGGTGTTACTCAACCCCGGCGATGAGGTGTTGATTCCTGCGCCCTACTGGCTCAGCTATCCCGAGATGGCACGTTTGGCTGGTGCCCAGCCAATCTCAGTCCCTTCATCGGCGCTCAACGGTTTCCGCCTTGATATGCAGGCTCTCGAGGCAGCGATTACCCCGGCTAGCCGCTTGCTGGTGATCAACTCGCCGGGCAACCCAACCGGCCAGGTTCTCAGTCTTGATGAGTTGGAGCAACTGGCCGAGTTGGTCCGGCGTTATCCGAGATTGCTGGTCATGTCAGATGAAATCTATGAATATCTTCTGGATGATGGCATCGAGCATCACAGTTTCGCGGCGCTGGCGCCTGATCTCAAAGAACGATGTTTCATGGTGAATGGCTTCGCCAAGGGCTGGGCGATGACTGGATGGCGCCTTGGCTATCTGAGTGGCCCCGCCTCAGTGATTAAGACTGCCTCCGCTCTTCAGAGCCAGAGCACCAGCAATGTGTGCAGCTTTGCTCAGAGAGGTGCCATCGCGGCCATCGAAGGGCCCAGAGACTGTGTGAGAGAGATGGCTCAGAGCTACAACAAGCGCCGGACCATTCTCGTGCAGGGGCTCCAGGCCCTCCCAGGCATCACGCTCGTTCCTCCTCATGGAGCCTTCTACGCCTTTCCGCAGCTTCCCGACGGCTGCGGTGACTCGGTGAGTTTCTGCAAGAGGGCTCTGGAGGAGGAGGGTCTGGCCATCGTCCCAGGTGGTGCCTTTGGTGACGACCGCTGCGTTCGCTTGTCCTGTGCGGTCTCGCGTGAGACGATCGCAGATGGACTTTCTCGGCTCGCCCGCTTGCTCCCCGCAGGCTGAGTGCGCGAATTCGGTCTGATCATCGAATTACGTCTTCAACGACATGCTTTCAGGAGAACGCCGGGCCGTTGCCCTGCTGGCAGTACTGCTCTGCCAAGGGGTCACAGTCTTGCCCGTTGTTGCTCAGCCCACACTCAAGGTTGGGGCGATTCCTGATCAAAATCCTGAGCGACTCAATCGTCTCTATGGACAGTTGGCAGACGAATTGAGCGATCGCCTCGACGTGAAGGTGCGTTATGTACCGGTCAGCAACTATCCAGCGGCTGTGAGCGCTTTTCGCACCGGTGGGCTGGATCTGGTCTGGTTTGGTGGCCTGACCGGTGTGCAGGCGCGCCTGCAGACGCCAGGGGCTCAGGTGCTTGCTCAGCGCGATATTGATGCCCGCTTCCGCAGTATCTTCATTGCCAACACAAGCTCCGGGCTGCAACCGATCAGCTCGATCAACGGTCTCACTAGTTTGCGAGGCAAGCGGTTCTCTTTCGGTTCCGAGAGTTCGACCTCCGGCCGTTTGATGCCGCAGCATTTTCTGGCCAAAGCCGGAGTCACGCCAAGTCAGTTCAGTGGTGGCCGGGCCGGATTCAGTGGCAGCCATGACGCCACCATCGCAGTGGTGCAGAGCGGTGCCTATGAAGCGGGTGCGCTCAACGAGCAGGTTTGGACATCGGCGGTGAAAGACGGGCGCGTGAACACCGAGAAGGTGAGTGTGATCTGGCGAACGCCTGAATACGTTGATTACCACTGGGTTGTACGCCCGAAGCTGGATCAGCGCTTCGGAAAGGGTTTCACCACGCGTCTTCAGAAGGCGATCCTGGGTCTGCAGCCAACCACGCCGCGTCAGGTGACCATTCTTGAGCTGTTTGCAGCCAAGCGCTTCATTCCAGCGAAGGCGAGTCAGTACAAGCCGATCGAAAAGGTGGGCCGGGAGTTGGGCAAGATCCGGTGACAACGCTGTTGGAGCTGAACGAGGTGCGTGTTGACGGTCCCCATGGAGATCGGTTGAACGCTGTCACGTTCAGGCTCCAAAACGGTGAGCGCATCGCCCTGCTCGGACGCAGCGGTGCTGGCAAGAGTTCACTGATCGGTGTTCTCAACGGCAGCCTGCCCCCAGCAGCAGGGCACGTGCGGTTTCAGGGTGTGGCGCTTGCGTCGCTCAGCCGGCGACAGCGTGCACGGATCGGAACCCTCTGGCAGGACCTGCGTCTGATCGAAGAACTCAGCATTGGTCAGAACGTCAATGCCGGCGCTCTCGGTCGCCGTCGCCTGCCGTGGGCTTTGGCCAACCTGTTGTTTCGGGTCGATGCGGAGGCCAGCCGATCCTGTCTGCGTCAGGCAGGTCTGGAGGAGTCACTGCTATCGAACACGGGGCTTGATCGTCCTGTGGGGCAGCTGTCGGGGGGGCAGCGGCAGCGAGTGGCCCTGGCCCGACTGTTTCGTCAACAACCTGATCTGATGCTGGCGGATGAACCCCTTGCCAGTCTTGATCCGGCCATTGCGGCCGAAGTCTTGGAGAGACTTCTCACCTCTGAAGCCGATGGCAGCCTGCGCAGTGGAGCGCAGGCTGTGGTGGTGTCCTTGCATCGCCCGGAGCTGATCGATCGTTTTGATCGGGTGCTTGGCCTGCGCGCAGGACGGCTTGTGCTCGATGCGCCTGCAAAGGCCATCTCAGCAGGTGATCTGCGCGATCTGTATGCGCCGTGATCGTGTCAATGCGGACCACTGCGCCCGCCCTTGTGCTGTTGCCGGCTCTTGCTCTGCTGCCCGTACTGATTGTGGTGTTGAACGGAGCCCATGGCGGTGGGGCGGAGATTTTGGGTTCCTTTGTGGTCGGCGCCGTCAACCCTTCTCTGGACCCTGTTTTGTGGAAGGCCTTGCTGGTCGGTCTGCAGGTGACGGTCGCCACGGCACTCACTGGATGGAGCTGCAGTCTTGTGCTTGGCGTGTTGCTGGGGTGCCTGAGTTCGGAGCGTCTCTGGCTCACCTGGTCTCTTCCTGCCTGGCCAGCAATCGTGCTTGGGCGCCTGATGGCCCTGCCCCGCTCCGTCCATGAGCTGATTTGGGGATTGCTGCTGTTGCAGGTGCTTGGTCTGCATCCCTGGGTTGCGGTGATGGCGATCTCGATTCCCTATTCATGCCTGATCGCTCGGGTCTGGCGTGATCAGCTGCAAAGCCTTGATCCCTCCCAGCTGCAGGCGATGCTCCAGACCGGCTCTTCTCCCATGGCTGCCTGCATGACGGCGTTGTCGCCTGCCATGGGCTCGGTGCTGGTGAGTTATGGGGGCTACCGACTGGAGTGTGCGTTGCGCAGTGCGACCTTGCTTGGGGTCTTCGGTCTTGGTGGTCTGGGGATGGATCTGGAACTCAGTCTCAAATCTCTGCAGTTCCAGGAACTGTGGTCGGGGCTGTGGTTGTTGATGCTGGTCACTATTGCTCTGGAGCAGGGACTCCGCTATTGGAGGCGCTGGGGTGAACAGGCTCAATTCAGACAGCGCCAGGTCATGGGGTTTGCTGTCGCGGTTGCGCTGTCAGCAAGTCTTGGCGGTGTCTGGTTGGCGCACCTGTTTCCCGATGCAGGCTCCCTGAACTGGCTTCCTGTGCAATGGCCTGATTTCAGCAGTCTTCGCCTGGCGGCTCGCGAACTTCCCTGGATCTCGATGCTTTGGGAAACCCTGATCCTGACTGTGCTTGCGGCTGGCATCGCCATCGGCCTACCGCCATTGCTGCTGTTGCTCACTCCCGCGCATCTCTGGCAACGCTGCGTGAGTGGCTTCTGGATTCTGGTCCGGGTGATTCCTCCACCTCTCGCGGTGCTTCTGCTTCTGCTGAGCAACCAGCCAACCCTGGCCATTGGTGCGCTGGCGCTGGGGCTTCATAACAGCGGCGTCATGGGACGTTTGCTCCAGGAGGGCCTGGACCTGCAAGACGGGTCTGCTCAAGTTGCGCTGGTCAGCAGTGGAGCCTCTCCTCGAGTGAGCTGGCTTTATGGCTTGCTCAGCCCCAGGAGTCCCTCCCATCTCGCCTATGGGGCTTATCGCAGTGATGTGATCCTGCGTGAAACTGTGGTGGTCGGTCTGATCGGTGGAAGCGGACTGGGCTGGCAGCTGCTGGAGTCGCTCAGCTCCTTTCACTGGGCCGCGGTGTTGTTGTTGATCACCACCTATGCGGCTCTAACGCTGATCGGTGAATGGCTAAGTGATCTGTCACGGCAGCATTGGCTGCAAAGCTGACCCTGTTCAGCCGAACAGCAGTGAATTCATGCGGGCTCCCCGTCAACTGATCGTGATCGGAGACAGCGGAGTGGTGGGATGGGGTGATCGTGAGCGTGGTGGATGGTGTGAACGTCTTCGCGGCCATTGGATGGAGATGCCAGATGCACCGCTGATCTATGGGCTCGGTGTCCGCGGCGACGGTCTTGAGGCGGTGTCAGCCCGATGGGAACGGGAGTGGGCCTGCCGAGGAGAACTGCGCAGGAAGAAGCCCGAGGCCCTGTTGCTGTCGGTGGGGCTCAATGACACGGCTCGGGTCGGTCGTATTGATGGCCGACAGCCTCTGGATGCGCAGGCTTTTCGCTTCGGCTTTGAACAGCTGCTCCGGTCCATTCAGCCCCATGGCTCCGTTTTTGTGCTCGGGCTGACACCCGTCGATGAGCAGGCCATGCCCTTCGCCGACTGTCTCTGGTACAGCAACAGCGACATCGCTCTGCATGAAGCGCAGATTGAAGAGGCCTGCCTGGAGGCCGATGTCCCTTACCTCTGCCTTCACAGGGCGATGCAAGCGGATCCTGACTGGCTGCAGTGGCTAGAGCCCGATGGCATTCATCTCAATGCCTTGGGTCATTCCTGGATCGAGCAACGTCTGCGCTCATGGAGTGCGCTTCAGCAATGGGCTGGGCTCCAGCCCTTGCAACAGGTCATGCCCTGCTGATCAGTATCAGAATCGTGCTTGTCAGCGAATTGATCATGCGCCTTCTTGCTTGTGCCGCAGCCTCATTGTTGTTGTGTGGTGTTGCCTCGCTGGCGAGGGCTCAGCAAGGTCTCGTGAACTGTGAGGCCTTTTCCAGTGGTTTCACAACACCAGAGGGCTGCATCGACGGTTCTCAGCCCAGTTCAGGACCCATTCCCGCGAACCAGGATGGGATCGATGACGACTGGGGTGACATGCCTTTCGGTTGGTATGGACCGGGTGACTGGATGGATTTTTAGTGTCCGTTGGTTGGGTCTTCCATGTTGATGCTTGGGTTTTTGAGCAGTTGCATGAGCGCTCCAAGCGGCCAGCCGAGGTTGCGCAAATGGCGAGCAAGCGATCTCGATGCCTCGTAATAACCCTCTCCGTAACTGTGGGAATAGCCGATCTCCTTCAGTGTCAACAGCAGTAACCGGTGCTCGCGACGTGTTCCTTCCCTTGCCTCCAGCAATTGGAAACCTCGCTCTCTGAGCTGTCTGAGGGACCGTTCACTTAGGTCGTTATGAAACCCCAAGTACATCACATGGTCAATTTCCCTATACGCAGTGAAAACGCGGGCGCCGCGGTGGATTTCCAGAAATTGATAGCGCTCCGTGACGGCAATCACGGCTTCCATGCAGGGGGCGAGTAGGGCATCCTCGATCTGAGCGATGTTCATGGCGTTGCACTGCCGGCGGCCAGACGTTCCTCGCAGGCCACTTCGTAGTTCCGGACTGCACCGGCAGGGATCGAACCGTTGCTTTTCAGTTGTCTTACTGACAGCTCGACACACTGCAGGACCACGCTGGTCAGCTCACGTCCCTCGCACTGAGCCCAGCTGCGCAGCAACACGTGCAGGCTCGGTGGAACGGAAACCGTGAGCTTCACCTGGTTTTCCCGTGGGGGCGCCATCCGCTGGGTCTTCACGTCAGCTTCACCATAGCTTTAAGTAGCTCCCAAGCAACTGTGCAGTATCTGTATAGTTGCTTCAGGGCTGCTTGGTGTCGCTATTTGGCTTTTTGGGCGGTGTTGGGGCTGCGCTCAATAATCGCGGTTGTTTCTGGGAGTCGGCGCAGGCTCTCATGGTCTCAGCGGACCCAGGTGATCATGCGATTGTTGGCAGGCATCAAGGTGATGTTCTGAAGAGTTAGGCCCGCTTCACAGGCTTGTTTCAGGACTTTCGTCTGGTCACGCACGCCCCAGGCAGGATTCCTTTCCTTTAAGGAGGCATCAAAAGCGCGATTGCTCTCGCTCACGTGATGACCATCAACGCTGAAGGGGCCATAGACGCAAAGCGTTCCACCGCTTGGCAGCAGTGCCGCTGTTTGTGTGAACAGGGCGGTAGTGCAGTTCCAAGCAGAAATGTGGAGCAGGTTGATCGCCACCACTGCCTGAGCAGGCTCTGCAAGTTGTTTCTGCCAATTGGTGTCCCTGACATCCAGTTGCAGGGCCGCCGGCATTTTCAGAGTCAGCTGCTCGTGCCGGATCCAGGCATCGATGCTGCGGCAATGCTCAGGATCAGGATCACTGCATTGCCAGACAAGGTCTGGAAAGCGTTTCTGAAAACTGACGCCATGCTCGCCGGATCCGCTGGCGATCTCAAGAATGAATCCTTCGGCTGGAAGCTGCTCAGCCAGCACATCTCCAATCGGGACGCGGTTGCGCTGGGTTGCTGGGAAGATCAGGCGTTCATCGCCAAGGCCAGAATTCATTTGGTCAATGGTGACGTTTCAGTCTGTTGATGGGCTGTTGATAGTCATCTTTTCAGGCTGCTTTGGGTCAGGATCTCGAACAGATTTCAGTCCATGGTCGTCGTCCCTCCATGCCAAGGCACCTGCTCTGAATGCGTTGAGCATCAAGGCAGCGATCCTTGCCGATAAATTGGATCGATCAATCGGGAGATTGCGTTGCCGCTCAGTTCGGTTGCCGACTATCTCGATTGGGTGATGAATTTTGACGTCTGCAAAGTCCGTCAGGAGGTGATGCTGCTCCGGCGACGCTTTCCGGATGCCACCGGTTATGAGCTTGCGGAGCAAGCTTTCAGCGACGTGCGTCTCCGCGTTGTCACGGCCGGAGCTGCCATGGGTCTGGCGGCGAATCCACTACTGAGTGTGGCTGGTGCACTGGCGGATCTTTCCGTTACCACCAGAGCGCAGCTGTTCGCTGCGGCCTGTGCCGCCGAACTGTTGATTCCCGGTTTCCTCGATAGCGACACAGCTCGTTACGAGCTGCTTGTTCCCGTGCTCGGCTCGAGCGTGATCAGTCAGTTGGCTGTGGAATTTGGTCTCAAAGTTGCAAAAACCGCAACGCGGGATGTTGTGGTCAGATTGATTAACCAACGCAGCCTGCGCTTGATCAATGCTGTGATCACAAGAGTTTTCGGGCGCAGGGTGACTCAGAGGGCCTTGATCACCAAGACGATTCCCCTCGTGGGTTGCCTGATCGGCGGTGCCTGGAATGCCATGGAAGTTGAGGTGATCCGTAACCGCACGCTTCGCTACCTCACGGATCAATTCATGGACCCGGTCAATGTCGTTGACGTTGAAGCAGTTTCTGGCTGATGTTGCAGTCGCCTTTGGCCCCGCAGCAACAAGGGCCTCGACGGCTTGTGCGTTCGACCATGACCAACACATCAGAGTGTTGTGATTCACACAGCTGATCATTGATGCTTGTCGCTGAATGGACTCAGGTGCTTTTTGCGTATGAGCTATGAACCTGGAAGCCTCGACTGTCGTCTGCTGATTGATGCCAAACATCACCTTGAGCTTGCACTCGCTTCACTCAGTGGTCTTCCCCAAAGCGATCACATTCAGAGACAGCTGAAGGCTGTTCATCAGCAGCTTGAGGGCATGCACGATCTCAAGAGGGCGTTGCAGACTGACAACGCTTGATCAATCTCCCCAGCTGACCCAACTTCGATCGATTGGCTGCGCTCTTGGGTGACAATGACATCTCCCACCTCAGCCCGTATGTTCGAAAAGAAGGAGCGCCCCGCCTGGCTCAACTGGTTGTTCCTGGGCATCTTCCTGATCTCGAGCTGGCAGCTCGCCGGCTTCTGGTTTGAGAAGCTGCACGGCTGAAGCCCTCTATCCCTCGGCTGCAATCACCTTGGCAGTGGAGCGAGATACCTCAGCGGCTGGCTTGGCAGACGTTCTGTTGAGTTCACGCTCGAGCGCTTCAACACGGCGCTCACGCAGGCAATATTTGCAACCTCCAGTGGTCTGAAGGTGCCGTTCAGGAGTGATGGTGATTTCCTGAACGGGGTGCTTGCAGCAGCGGATTTTTACAGGGCTCTTGAAGCTCCGCCATTGGATGCCGGAGTAGTCGAACTGATCACCGAAGCGCTGTTTTGCTCGCTTCAGGAACGTTTCCAGCGTGATCCGTGCTCCCATCCCTGCAATCTATGGGTTGTGGTCGGCAACTTCGCTCACGCTGTTATCCGTCTTCACGCTCCATCAAGTCCGCGCGGTCGCCAGAGTGCTTCAGCGTGATGGTGTGCTGGGGATGGCCACAGACGAGGCCGTTGAAGTCATGAACTGGGCCCATCAACCAGCCTGGCTTTCTCCAGATCTCAGCCAGACCTGGATGGATCGCTGTGTGGAGCAGATCAGCTGGGATCAGCCTGAGGTCCGTGTCTATGGGCGATGGCATTTGGTGCCAAGGCTGACGGCCTTTCTTGCCGACCGCCAAGTGTCCTACCGCTACAGCGGTGCGCTGCATCGAGGTGAGGGCTGGCCAGACTGGTTCCTGCCCCTGTTGGACCTCGTCTCATCCCGGAGCTCAGCGCCGTTTAACGGCTGTCTTTTCAATCTCTATCGCGATGGTGAGGACCGAATGGGGTGGCACGCCGATGACGAACCAGAGATTGATGCCTCGTTCCCTATCGCATCGCTGTCATTCGGATCAAGTAGAGATTTGCAGTTCCGCCATCGATTCAATGGAACGCGTTGCGATGTCACGCTCGCTGATGGCGACCTTCTGCTGATGGATCCTGATTGTCAAAGGCTTTGGATGCATGGCCTGCCGGTGAGAAAGCGGGTGAAACAACCAAGGCTCAACCTCACGTTCCGGGTGTTCCGCTCAGTGGACTGATCAGCAGACTCCAAATCGGGACACTGATCAGAGCTGACAGTGTGCTGATCAGGATCAGTTGTGCCGGTCTGGCGGCGTTCAGTTGTTCGGCTTCGGCGATGAGCAGAACGGAGATCGCGGTTGGGGCGGCCGCCTGCAGAACCAACGCCTGACGTGCATAGCCAGGCAGTGGAAAGGCCAGGCTGATCAGCAGCATTAGGGAGGGAAACAAGACAAGTTTGCAGATCAGTGGTGCACTCAGATCGATGACTGGTCCCTTCAACTTTCGTGCTGCGATATCCCCAAGTCGCATTCCCACCACAACCAGCGCCAGCACGATGACCGCGCGCGAAGGCAGCCAAAGAGCATCACGGATCAGCTCATGCCATGGGGTTACCTTCACGATCAGTGCCCCAAGAAGTCCTCTTGTGGCAGGGCTAGCACTGAGATGTGCAAGCAGATCCCGCCAGCGCTCACGGGTCCTTTGCATTTGGCTTTTTCGGTTCAGCCAAAGAGGTCCAAGAGTCCAGACCAAAAGAGTTGCGCCAAGGTCGTAGCCGATGCTCACCGGTAGCGCCTCTGGCGGAAGCAGGGCCAGAGTGGCTGGAATCCCGAAGTAAGCCGTGTTGCCGATGCAGCTGCCCAGCTGCAGATCCGCCCGGCCCAGAGCGGCGATGCCTGCACTCAGCCAGTGCAGGATCATCATCATCAAGGTGATGGCTGTAACCGAAAGCAGCGCCATCCCAAATAACGAACCGTTGAGGCCGCCATGCAGCAGCAGCCCCATCAGGCTCACAGGAACGCCGAAACGCACCAGTGGCAGGGCGAGGGGTGCGATCCACTGAGGTCGCCATCGTCCGATGAGTGCTCCGCCGATGAGGCAGGGAGTCATCTCCCAGAGGAGGTTCAGCACTGGTGATGCATCAGCAAATCAAGACCCTGAACCCAAGCCCTTGTGCCAGACTTCCATCCGTCCGTACCAAAGGACCATTGTGACCATGGCTGCTCCCTCCTGCTTGATTCAGAGGCATTTCCTTCAGCTCAGCACGACCCTGGCTGATCGATGCGAGCAGCTGCAGCTGGAACTGTCTGATCAGGTTGCCAGTCTGCCGTTAGGCAATGAACGTTGGTTGTTGACTGAACGGGAGCTCTCGGCGGCAGAGGATGCGCTGCTACGTCTCCACGACCATGTTGATCAGCTTGTCTCGATCCCGTAGTAGCGAAGCGGGATGCCAAAAGTCACGACGTCATGTGGATCGCTTGGTAGTAGGGCCACAATTGCAAGCTCTCGATCGTCGAATGCTTCCTTGGATTTGAAGACAAATGCTGCTGCATCCGATGCGCTCCATAGAGGTGCTCCATTGCTGCGCTCTTCGCGATACGTCTCGAAGATGGCCTCAAACTCCTCTCCGTAGTCGGCATTGCTGAGCATCAGGTCCAATGCGGAGTTGTCACTCCTGGTTTGGATCAGCTTGAACAGCTGTTGCATCAGTGGATGGTCGATGGTCGTGGAGACCCGGACAACATTGCCGATGGTTCCCACCGCCGTGACATGAAATCGTCTTCTGTCGGAACGGGCATCGATCACCGCTACGGGCAGGGTCAGATCCCACTGACGATGTTCCGCAACGTTGGTTGCAAGACTGCTGAGATCTTTGGCGTGGTCCTCGCAAAGCTGTTGAACCCTCTCACGTTGGTCCATAGCGGGTTAGCGGTGTGGGTGTGCAGACAGTTCGACCGCTCGGCTGCCGGGCAAGCAGAACTCCAGATAGAGGCTGGCGGCGTCTCTCTTTCTGTTGTCCAAGATCAGCATTGATACGCGCTCACGCCACCAGGAGGAAACAGTGGATTCCACTGCGTCGCGGGGGGGGTGTCTCGATGGATCGCTCATCCGATCTCGTCGTTAACGCCCCCTTACCATGGCCAGGTCCTTGGCAAAAAACAGGTTCCTGCGCTTGAGATCCTGCTTAATGCGCCATTTGATTGAGAAAACGCCTGCTGCGCTCCTCCTTCGCCTGGGTGAAAAATGTAGAGGAGTCTGTGAGTTCCACGACTCGCCCCGCATCCATGAACAAAACCCGGTCGGCGACTTCACGCGCGAACCCGAGCTCATGGGTCACAACGATCATCGTCATGCCATCGGCAGCAAGTTTTCGCATTGCATCCAGCACCTCCTTGACCCGTTCTGGATCGAGAGCACTGGTGGGCTCGTCAAACAGCATCAACTCTGGATCCATGGCCAGTGCCCTGGCGATGGCCACCCGTTGTTGCTGACCCCCGCTTAGTTCAGAGGGATATTTGCTGGCCTGATCGGCGATGCCCATCTGCGCCAGAAGTCCGTGTGCCCTTGCTTCTGCATCAACTTTGCTGATTTTCCTCACTCGGATTGGTGCCAGCGTGATGTTGTCGAGGATCGAGAGGTGCGGGAACAGATTGAATTGCTGGAACACCATCCCGACTCGACGGCGAATCCGCCGGATCTGTCGTTCATCCTGCTCCGTATCAAGAGGGATGCCGACGATCTCCAGCTGCCCGGCATCGATTGCTTCAAGACCGTTAAATGTGCGAATCAGGGTGCTCTTTCCGGAACCGGAAGGCCCCATCACCACCAGCACTTCGCCATGGTTGACGCAGAGGTTGACTTGATCGAGTGCCTTCTGTGAACCGTTGAAGGTTTTGCTGATTGATTCGGCTCTGACGGAGACGGTCATGAAGGAATGGCTGAAGTGGAGGCAGAGGGGCCCTGACGTTCAAGTTGACGAGCCATAAGGGCCATGGCGGTGCATACCAGCCAGTACAGAACAGCAAGCCAGATGTAGGTCTCGAGGTGTCGACCGATATAGGCAGGATTGGCCAGCAGGCTGCGACTGATTCCAAGCAGTTCCACCAGTCCAAGAATGGCCATCAAGCTGGTGTTCTGGAGCAAGCCAATGGCTTGATTGGTGAGTGCAGGCACCGCCACGCGCAGTGCCTGAGGAAGCACCACCAGCTGTTGGATCTGCCATGGACCCAGCCCTAATGCAGCGGCTGCCTCGAGCTGCGTGCCCGGAATGGCCTGTAAACCTCCGCGAACATCTTCGGCGACATAGGCGGCTGCGAAGAGCGCGAAAGCCACGACGGCTCTGAGTACCCGGTTGATTTCGATCTCGACCGGCAGAAACAGGGGAAGAAGCAGTTGTCCGAAAAAGAGCACGGCAATCAATGGCACTGCTCTCATGCCATCGATGTAAAAGCGACAGAGATGACGTGGCAGCGTCAGCTTGCTTCTGCGTCCAAGGGCCAGCAAAATTCCAAGTGGTAGTGCCAGCAAACCGCTGAAGCCAGTGAGCAGCACCGTCAGCGTCAGTCCACCCCAGTCCCTCGAGCTCACCGTCTGTAAGCCCGGTCCGCCAGCAAGCAACAGCAGGCCGAAAGGAAGCATGGCGAGCCAGCACCACGAAAGAGCTAGACCACTAATTCGCCATCGTGCAGAAACGAGAGGCTGCAGCAGCGTGACCGCCGTTATGACGCACAGCAGCCCTAGCCAGAGATAAGGCCTCCAGCGCTCGTTCTCTGGGTAGGCACCTACGGCAAAAAGAGGAAGATTCTGCGTGACAATGGACCAATCTGCTCCCACAACCAGCCAAGCAGCTGTGGACCAGACGACCCAAGCGATCAGGGCCAGGATCACAACACTGAACAGTGTCTGCAGTGGGTGATGTCTGGCTTGGAGAAGTCGTTTCCGGTACGCAGTCTGTGACCCGGTCATCAACTCCCGGGCTGCTCCGCAGGTGAGGTGAACAGGTTGAGAGCTGACGTGAACAAGGCGACTCCGAACAGAGTTCCTAAGGCCCAGAGACTGTCGAATGGCCACTCCACTACCAGCAGAACTCCAATCAAGGAGGTGAGTATGCCATCAACAATGCTCAGGCCGCCTGCCGGACCTGATGCACTGGCTCCTGAGGCAAGCTCCATCACACCTTCAACCAGCAGCAGGATGCCTGCGAAGAGGGTGAGGCTGACTTCACTGTCAATGGGATCAATCAGGATGAAGATTGCGCCACCGATGTAAAGCAGTCCTGAGAGAATACGGAACAGTTTCCCCTGACTGTTGCTCTCATCGCCAAGACGCAGAAATTGACCGATGCCTGCGGCAAAAGCGATCCCACCAATTCCAATTGTGAGAAGAGTTGCGGAAGCAAAGGGCAGCAGGATCGCAGCGATTGCGGCGATCACCAACAGCACCGCTGCGATGCGACGGGAATTCATGGGCTAAGGAGTAACAGAGTGATGCTAGGTCCGTTGTGCTGGACGAACCACGATTCGATTTAGCACCTGCATACCACCATTGATCAGAAGATTAAGTGCGAGAAAGCTCAGCAAAAGGATGAGGAATCCTTCGATGGCTCTTCCGGTCTGGGTGATCGCTGTATCACTTACGGCGTAGAGATCTGCAAAGCCAACCGCGATTGCCAGGGTGCTGTTTTTGGCCAGATTTAAATACTGACTGCTCAGAGCAGGAAGAATTGCTGGTAGAGCCTGTGGCAAGACGACCCTCCTCAGTCCCATGGTTTCGCCGATACCCAAGCTCCTAAATGCTTCCCACTGACCCCTAGGGACGGAGTCGAGTCCACCGCGAACGACCTCCGCAATCGCTGCACCGGTGAAGACGCTCAGGCCAACTAAAACCGCAGAGAACTCCACGCTCAGGTTCAATCCAAGAATCGCGATGCCCTGATTCGAGAGGCTGATGAGCGCCCCGAGCGGAGCCATCGGTTCGGACGGCAGGCCAAGAAAAGCCACGAAATACCAGAAGAGAAGCTGCAGCAGTAAGGGAATCTGGCGGATTAAGCCCACATACAAGCCAGCTAGCTGACGCAGCAGAGGATTGAGACTGCGTCTTGCCGCTCCGGCCACAACACCCAGCACCGTGGCAAGCACGATGCTGCAAGCGATCACCCGGAGGCTGTTAAGCCAGCTCACCAGCAAAGCCCAGGCTGTGCTGTCTCCGGGCTGATAGGGAAGTGTGTGTTCGCTAAGGGCGAATCCAGCAGGCTGCCAGAGCCATTCGAAGCTCAGTCCTAGCCCTGTGCGGATCAGATTCACGGCCAGGTTATTGACCAGAATTCCCACAAGCGTGAGAACTACTACCGCCAGGACGATCTCAAGCCATCGAAAGCCCTTCCGTTTCATTGAAACGGAGGTGCAGTAATGACTCCTCCGTCGCGATGCAACTGATTGAGTCCGCGTGGGATTGGAACGGCGCTTTCTGGCCCCAGATGTCGGTTGTAGATCTCTCCGTAGTTGCCGGTGGCCTTGATCACATTCACCACGAAATCATTGCTGAGACCAAGCTTGCTGCCCAGGTCGCCTTCGACTCCAAGAAACCGCCTCAACTTCGTGAGATCAGGATTGTCCTGTGCCTCTTTCAGCTTGTCGTTCACATTGGCCTGGGTGATTCCCATTTCCTCTGCAGTGATCACTCCATAAACCACCCAGCGCATGGCGTCTGAGAGGCGCTGATCCCCACCTGAGGACAGGGGAGCTAGAGGTTCTTTGCTGAGAACATCAGCAAGAATCACGTGCTCCTCAGGTTGTTCAAATCCTGAGCGGGCTGATGCGAGTTGGGATCGGTCTGAGGTCATTGCCTGGCAACGCCCCTGGAGATAACCAGCAACCACTTGGTTGAGATCCTGATATTTGATCGGTTGATAGGGCAACCCAAGTGACTGAAACGCATCATTCAGGTTCTGTTCTGTCGTGGTACCCGAGCCAACACAGATCGACTGACCTTTGAGATCTTTAAGACTGCGGATTCCGCTGTTTCGCCGCACCAATAACCCCTGCCCATCGTGGAAAACGACTGGCGCAAAACTCACCCCATTTCCACCTGAAGCATCCCTACTGAGGTTGAACGTTGTGTTGCGTGAAAGAAGATCGATCTCTCCTGTTTTCAGTGCTGTAAATCGTTCCGGTGCAGTCAGCGGTCTGTATTGCACCTTGCTGGGGTCCTCGAGTATCGCCGCCGCAAAGGCCTTGCATAAATCCACATCCAAGCCTGCGTAGTTGCCATCTCTTTGCAGGAAGCTGAAACCTGGGATCTTTCCACTGACGCCGCAACGCAGTTCCCCTCTGCTGCGAATCAGATCCACTCGGGATGCATCACCATCTCCGAGGCTTGCGCAGGCTGAGAGTGCCAGGCACGCCGAGAAAAGGGAGACAATTGAGCGACGCTTCGTCATACGAGTGGTCCTTGGAGGGCAATTTTGTCAGAACTTCGAGAGGTTTGAGGCGGATACCTGCTGACCTTGGCAGGAATCTCTACTGTTGCTTGCATGTCGATCAAGCTCCGAAAGATGTTTCGGTTCCGAGCGGGATCCTTATTAGCCATGGGATTTGTACTGTCCATGGTTGGTTCTCCTGCTTTGAGCTGGCAGATGGGAGACCGACAGGCTTACAACAACAAGATGGCTTTGCTCAACGTGATGCTTGAGGGGGCTAAGCAGCGTGCTGTTGACACTAACGATCTTCAGACTCTTTGCCTGGTGATGAGCATCGGCAACGATGTGACAGAGCGCTATCTCCAGGAGCATTCCAGCGACCAGCAGATCGAACAGCGGTTGAAAGGAATGCGCAACGACTTCACCTCCTGCTTGGGCCTCCTTTACAGCGTTCAGTGAACCTGTTGATCAATCAGTTCACATATCAACTCTAAGAATTCCCCTTGTCAGCCATGCCCACCATTGGGTTGGGATCCAATCCGTTCAAAGAGATTGAGACTTTCTTCGTTTAATCCCAGCACTTCGACTTTTGATCCGCCTTGCTCAAGCTTGCGAATCACCTGGTTCAGAGCGCTCACACCGCTTTGATCCCAGATATGAGCAGCTGACATATCAATGGTGACCTGGTTGGGATGGTCATGAACATCAAATCCCTGAACAAAATAAATCTTGCTTACGAAAAACAACTGTCCGTTCACGACATAGCGGCGCATCTCCTCATTCACATCCACTGCATCAACACGGATCACTTTGGCCACTTTGCGGCTGAACAAAATGCCTGCCAAAGCCACTCCTGCAATCACTCCAAGCGCCAGATTGTGGGGCGTGGTGAGCATGGTGACGGCGAAGGTCATCAGCATCACCGCCGTGTCGCTCTTTGGGATCGACCGGAGCCGACGCAGCCCGGCGATATCAGCTGTGCTCACAGCGATGCTGATCATCACAGCTACCAGTGCGGCCATGGGGATCTGTTCGAGCCATGGCCGTCCCAGCAGAATCATGGCCAGCAGGCTGACCCCTGAAAAGAGAGTGGAGAGCCTGGTTCGTCCACCGTTGTCGATGTTCATGACCGACTGACCAACCAGGGCGCAGCCGGCCATGCCCCCAAACAGGGAGGACACGATGTTGGCGATGCCCTGACCTCTTGCTTCCACGTTCTTGTTGGAGTTGCTGTCGGTGCGTTCATCGAGGATGTCCTGGGTCAGAAAGGTCTCCATCAGACCCACCAGTGAGATCGCCAGGGCCGTTGGCAGAACGATTCCCAAAGTCTCGAGACTGAAGGGAACCTTGATCTCGTCCGGCGAACCGAACGGCCAGCTCGGAATCGGCAGTCCGGTTGGCAAGTCTCCGAGGCTGCTCACGGTGGGGATATCCAGGCTGAAACCGATCGAGATCACGGTCAGCACAATGATGGCCACCAGCTGTGATGGCACTAGTCGTGTCAGGCGCGGCAATCCATAGATGATCAACAGCCCGAGCACGACCAGTCCCCAGATCACCGGAATCTGGCTGCCTTGAGGCAGCAGGTCATGGGCGTGGCCCGCCGCATCGGTTTCGCCGAAGTGCAGATTGATGCCCAGCTGGGGAAACTGTGCCTGGAAGATCAGCAACGCCAGCGCATTCACAAAGCCGCTGAGCACGCCTAGAGGCACGAAACGCATTTGGTAGGCCAAACGCAGCCAACCCCAGATAATTTGCAGGATGCCTGTGACCACACCGGCAACAAGGAGGTAGGTCAATCCCAGTCCCTCTCCGCGCGCCTCCCCGGTGGCGACAAGCCCAGTCATCAGCAGTGCTGTAGAGCCTGTGGCAGAGGTGATCATCGCTGAGCGACCACCGACAAAGGCGATCGTGATCGACAGCAGAAACGCTCCAAACAGGCCAACCTGCGGATCCACACCGGCAATGCCAGAGAACGCAATCGCCTCCGGAATCATGGCGAAGGCCACCACAAGTCCGGACAGCAGATCCTTGCTTGGGTTGCCGAAGCCGACATTCATCTGCCGAGGCACGGATCCTGAGGCCATCAATCTTCTGTTGAGTGCAGGGACCGTAGTTCAGAGCGGCGGCAATCGTCCTTCCGGATCCAGTGCGCTCTTGAGTTGGCGAAGTTCCGGCAACCAGTCCCCGAAGGCGTCCACCAGTTCCCGTTGATGGCCCGGCAGATGGTCATGCAATTGAGCGAGATGCACTCCAGGGCATGTTGTGCTCAAGTCGGCACTGACCTGATTCATCCACTCAAGACTTTGTTGTCGCCCAGAGCGATCTCCAGGATTCCAGGCTGCTGTGATCCAGGGTTTCCACATGGAATCGCGGTGGACGAAGGAAGAGCTCTCGCGCTTGATTCGCATTGTTGCTCCCCCCAGTTGTTGAGCGCTGATGCGGCACTCTCCATGGGGTCTCTCCTGCATGCGACAGCTCAGCAGCTCCATCAAGGGGCCGGCCTCATGCTTCAGGGCTGGACCGAGACGCGCGAGCACTTCGCTGTGAACGGGTCTAGAAGCAACGGCTTGAGAGGCAAGGCTGCCAAAGGTCGGCTGCTCCAGTTGATCCTTGCAGTGCTGGATTGCAGCGTGCTGATCTCTTCCCAGGATTGGATCAAGTTCTTTCAGCTTTCGGGATATGGGTTTATCGGAGCTGCAGTCCACGGCATAGATCTCCAACCTCTTCCCCCAGCTCCATTGCAGGCTGCAGGTTTCAGGCCAGCTCTCCGCGATCTGGATCAGCTCTGATAGTTGCGACGGAGGGATCAACCCATGGCGCACCTGCAGCGGTTGGAGTCGTTGGGTGCGCAGGCGCAGCCGCGTGACGATTGCCAAGAATGGTGAGGCACCCATCAGGGCGCGCCAGCGGCACACATCCTCTGCTGTTTGATGCTCCGAAAGGGCAAAGGGCTCACCTGACCCCCAGATCCCGTCGATTGCGGTGATGGAGTCCAGGGCAAGCCCCTGGGAACGGCTCAGGGGACCCATTCCTCCCGTGAGGATGAAGCCGCTGCCGGTCAGACCAGAGAGTCCGATGGGAATGCTGCGGTCAGAGGCTCGTAAGACCTGCAGCAGCTCGGCCATCGTCAGGCCGGTTCCGAACTCGATTTCTCTTGAGTTCTCGTGATAGCAGACCTTCCGGTGTCGTCGCAGATCCACTGTCCAGCTGCCATCGCCTGCGCAGCGACTGCTGTTTCCTCCTGAGCAAACCCGCACGGGCACGGATCCGAGCGGTTGCAGCATCAGCTGCTTCAACAGCTCCGGACTGGGAGTCAGGCAACCAAGGCTCTTTGCATCACTCGCCAGCGGGTTCATGGTCTTTGTTTTACAGCCGCGAATAGGTTTGATGCAGATGCACCGCATGTGTGACCCAGCAGATCGTTGCTCCTGCTGCAACCAAACATGGAGTTCTGATTTGTGGTCATGGCAGCCGCAACCGTCTGGCGGTTGCCGAGTTCGAGGGGTTGGCCAACGGACTTAAAGAGCGCCTGACCGGATTGCCGGTGGAATATGGCTTTCTTGAATTCGCACGTCCCATCCTGAGAGATGGTCTGGAAAGGCTGCGCGCGCAAGGAGTCGTCAAGGTGCTTGCCGTTCCGGCGATGTTGTTTGCCGCTGGACACGCCAAGAACGACATCCCGTCTGTGCTCAACACCTACAGCGCTGAAACTGGACTGGAGATTGACTACGGCCGTGAACTGGGCGTGGACCGCTTGATGATCGCCGCGGCAGGAGCACGCATTGAGGAGGCTCTCAATAGGACCTCCAGGGTTGATCTCGCCAACACCATGCTTGTGGTCGTGGGTCGTGGTTCTTCGGACCCTGACGCCAATTCCAACGTTGCCAAGGTCACCAGGATGTTGGTGGAGGGTTTTGGTTTCGGCTGGGGGGAAACCGTTTATTCGGGCGTCACATTTCCTCTGGTGGAACCCGGACTGCGTCATGTGGTGAAGCTTGGTTTTAAGCGCATCATCGTGTTTCCTTATTTTCTGTTCTCCGGGGTGTTGGTCAGCCGCATCCGTCAACACACACAACGGGTTGCGGATGATCATCCCGACGTTGACTTTGTCAACGCGTCTTACTTGGGTGATCACAGCTTCGTTCTAGACACGTTCCTGGAGCGGGTTCAGGAAGTGATGGGCGGAGAAGCCGCAATGAACTGCTCTCTCTGCAAATACAGGGCTCAGGTCTTGGGCTTTGAGCAGGAAGTGGGACTTGATCAGTCAAGTCACCATCACCATGTAGAGGGGCTCACGGAAGCCTGTGCACTCTGCGAACGGGAATGCACGGGTGTATGTCAACCCGACGGCATCCCGATTCCAGTGGGCGCTGGGCACCATCACGATCATGACCACTGCCATGAGCATGACCAGCACAGTCATGACCAGCACAGTCATGACCATGGACACCATCCCTACCCCCACGCCGATCACCCCCTCGGACCGACAACGTTGCGTCGAACGGCACCCCAGCAGGAAGCAACTGGGTCTCAAATCTGAAGTAATTCGGTAGAAACGGCGCACTCAGGCGTCTCTGTCTTGCCTTGGTCTCGCGAGACTTGCTCGCATAAGCGTGACTGATGTCTCGTGGCGCTGTGGAGAAAGGCTGCGGTTTTCCACAGTTCTTAGACGCTTTTCCACTGCTATTTGCTGAAAGCAGTCGCCTGGAGGGAGAGGCTGTGGTTTTGGATTCCGGTGCCTTTCGTGACTTGACAGGGGTCCTCGCTTGATTGCTCGAGTGGTGTGCTGTGTTCGTCTTTCAAGCAAGCCGCCTGTGCTGCAATGAGTCTTGTTTGAGATCAGCGTTTGGTGGCAGCCCGTTGTTCGCTTTGACGATCAGGGAGCTTGTGTGGCTTCCTGTTGGTGGAAACGGGACGCAGAAGCGCGGATGGATTGCAATCACTTGGAGCGCTGCATGGATCCGCAGCCGGCCACTGCATCGGATGGTGAATCACGCTTCGTGAGTCTTGAGGCTGAAATCCCTGAAGCTCTCTACCAGGGCATGAAAGCCTTCGTTGGGTCCAATCAGGCTTGGGATCAGTCCCAGGTCATGAGTTCCGCCCTGGCCCAGTTCCTTTTCCAGAACGGTTGTTCTGAGCGCGCCGTCACGGAGCTCTATCTCGATGATCTATTCAGCCGTTCCAAGGTGTAATTGCTGCCAGGCATGCTCTCCGGGTGATCGCCATCATGGTGAGCGTCGGGCTCTGCCAACCGGAACTGGGCCAGCAGGCGCCGTCCACAACCAGCACATTGGGACATCGCCAGAGACGGTTCCAGCGATCAACCACGCTGTGTTCCTCGTTGCTTCCCATTGCTGCACCTCCGACTTCGTGGATGTAATAGCCCGGAGGTGGAGCGTCCTCCTGAGCCGCAAGAGCCTTCGCGACGAGAGGCTTCACGAGTGGAAGGTGCACCTGATCTGCAAGTGATGTCGTAAGACCACCGGCAATGTTGATGCAGTCCTGAATTGTGTTCTGCATGTGTTGCACCATGGCCTGCTCATTCGCTCCCCAGCTGCAGCTGATGTGGGGTATCGGCACATCAAGTGGGTCGCAGTGTTGCGAGAGGCTCACCTGATTTTCTGAATCTGAGAGCACCTCACCGTGGCCGATCAGAAAGCCAAGCCGACGGTCTGGATTGCGTTTAAGCCACCGGGGCGGATCAAATCGGTTGATGGCTCCCCAGATCCCATAGCCGCGCAGAAAAGGGCGCCCGGCGCAGGTCTCAGGGGCATTTCCGAAGGGCAGGAAGAAGCTTCCTGCTCCTGAAAGCCTGCTGGATGGGTCGGATTGCTGAGCCGCGCCGCGTCCGGTTTCGCTTGGAACCGAGAAGAATCGACAGCAAGACACATGATCCATCAATCCCTTGCCCAGCAGCCCTGAGGGATCCTTGAAGCCCTTTGAATTTGCCTGTTGCTCAGACTGCAGCAGCAGTCTGAGCGTTGCGATCGTGGAGGCGCAGGTCACCACCAGATCGCATTCCAGTCGCTGCCGTTCCCCATTGATGCGGTTGACGACCACAACGGCGCGGGCTCGTTGCTGGGCGGGATCGATCTCCAGGGTCTCCGCCATTGAATTGCACAGGAGTTGCACCCGCCCTGTGGCCAGTGCTCGCTGAAGGCTGCTGCCGTTGCTGCTTGATCGAGGCCACTCGGCTGACGTGGTGCGCTGGGGGGCCTCAAAACCCCGGGAATGGATCAAGGCAATGCCGCGCTCCTTGTGCAGGAGTTCACGCATCCGCTCTTCCTCAGGCATGAAGGGTAAAGCTGGTGCCATCTGTCCATCAGGGAGCTGCTCAAGACCATCCCGCTCACCACGGACTTCAAACAGCTGCTCGAGTGCGCTGTAGTGAGGATCGAGATCGGCATGCGTGATGGGCCAGTTTTGACCGTATCCGTCTTGATCCGCAGCTTTGAACTCATAGTCGGAAAGCCGCAGGGTGATGCCACCCCACGTGAGGCTGCGGCCGCCAACCTGACGACCCTGGGTCCACAGAAATGGTTGATCGTCTGGCGTGCTGTACGGGTACTGACGTTCGTCCGCGTAAAGGGAGGGGTTCTGTTTCCAGTAGCCAGGGTGTTGAATCTGACGCCGATGGCGACCGCTGATCAGACCTTCGGCTCGTCTGAAACTATTGCCAGGTTCGCTCCCGAGGGCTTCCGAAGCTGATCGATCGGGACCCGCTTCCACAACCAAAACACTGAGCCCTGCTTCTGCAAGTGTCATCGCTGCCACACCGCCTGTGGCTCCCGATCCGATCACAATTGCTTCAAAGGGATTCAAGGACACGGCATGAGGATGACCTACTGATAGTGCCCGACGCGGTCGAGAGCTCTGGCCAGTGTCATCGCAGCTACGCCGCCTGTAGTTCCTGAACCTGCACAATCGCTGCAAAGGTGTGCTTTGGCAAGACAGAAAGGGAGTATTTAGATAGTTTGCGACAAGGCATTGTGTTTGATCAATGATCATTCCTTCTTATTTATCTCTGGCTGTTTTGCGGTGGTTGGGTGGTTTTTTTGCGGTCTTAGCGCTCAGATATTTTTTTGGATTTTTAATACGTCGTATAAGGAGAAAGAAGCACAATTTTTCCGAGTTTATTAGACAATTGCTCATAGGTGCGCTTGTTCCAGCTGGGCTGTTGCTGACCCTTGTTTGGGGCTGGGATGCTTTGCCTGACGCCGGTCAGGTAGATGAAATTAGCTATGCAATTGTAAGTTTTATCGCGATGGTCCTTTTGGTGAGGCTGAGCAATACTTCACTGGTGTTTTTTGTTGATAGCTATATCAGGCAGAAGCAGAAAGCATCTTTCAGCCCTGAAATGTTTGCAGCTCTATCACCTATCTTGCGTGTGTTTGTCTGGGTGATAGCGCTGTTGATCTACTTTCGACAACAGGGTCTTCAATTGGGCGCAATTTTCGCAGCTTTGGCTGGAGCAGGGATTGGTGTTGGTATTGCCTTTCAGCGCCCGATACAAAATTGGGCCGACTACATAATAGTTCTTTTTGATAAACCCTTTTCTTTTAATCAACTTATTAGAGTTGGTAAAGTTGTTGGCCGAGTTGAGCAGGTTGGCGTGCGTACCACCTCGATTCGAAGCGTAAGTGGACAACTTATTGTTATGAGTAATAGTGATTTACTCGATTCAACTATTGAACATCTTGATGATTTTCCTAGGCGCCGAATAAAGCAGATCATAGGTGTTGAGTACGGAACTTCTCCCGAGCTGCTTGAGTTGGTTCCTGGGTTGATCGAGACTGCTGTGAATTCAGTCTCTGGAGCGGAGTTTGATCGGGCCAACTTTATTTCTTTTGGAGATTTTGCGCTCAAGATTGAATATGTGTTTTATGTGGCCAGCTCGAAAAACTCCGTTGCCTTGGGTCTCAGGCATAGTATAAACATTCAGATATTGCGATGCTTTGGTAAGCATAATATTAGGTTTGCCGTTTTGTCCTGCCCTGATTGTGTAAGGCGATTAAAATCGGAGGCCCGAAATGGTGATTAGAATGAAATTACCTGCCTTTTAATGTGCTGTAATTGTGTTGAATAGCGCCAAAATAATTATTGATTGATTTTTTATAGTTTGGGAAAGCTTTTCGGTTAGTGATCGCTAGATATCATCTAAATATTTGCATAAAAAGCGCCAACTTGAACTGCAATCTTCGTTTTGATTTGGTGGCGGGGGGGAGATTTGAACTCCCGACCTTCGGGTTATGAGCCCGACGAGCTACCAGACTGCTCTACCCCGCGGTGACCCAATCATCATACAACTTGGTGATCGAAGACACCACTCAATTGTGGTCAGGTTCGCAGCTCACCCTCTACATCAAGGTGAACGCCAGGATTGAGGATCAATAGCTGTTCCTCCAGTTCCTTCAGTCCGCTTGGCGTCATCCAGTCGAGCTGACGCAGTAGATGGAGGGCCACAGCCTGCTTGGCTCGTCTAGCGCCGTCTTCAACCTTGATCGCAACGCCAAGCCCTTCACCGGTTCGGCTCAGGCATTGAATGCCTTCTGCACCCCCTTTGCTGATCACCTGGTGATGGGAGCGTCGCATTAATTCTGTATCGAAGCGCCCCTCTCCAGCTACTAGTTCTGGGTGTGCAAGCATCGCCCGGCTGATCTGTTCCAGTTGCGCGTGGGCTGAAGATCCGAGATGGGCATACAACAGAGCCATCTGGTCGAGCTGAAGGCGCAGTGTGGGAGCTCCGCAGTCATCCCGTTCAGCAACCAGTTCATCAGGGGGCAGACCGAGCAGTTCTGCTACGCGTCGCGTGACCTCCTGCTGCAGGGGATGGTCTCCCTGGAGATAGGTCTCGATCGGCCATCCCATTTTTCGGGCGGTGATCAGAAATGCAGCATGCTTACCTGAGCAGTTGTGCTCCAGGGGACTAGTGCGGCCCAAGGGGATCGGGCATTGCAGATGGTCGCTTTCGAGCTCTGCGTTCCACAGCAACCGGAAGGCCTCACGCGCATGCCCAGGGGTGCCCGAATGGGATCCACAGCTGATGGCGATTCCCCGCTCAGCGCAGTTGTAGGTCTCCGATGCACCGCTGCTGATCAGCGGTAGGGCCTGAAAGGGTTTGAGCGCCGAGCGAATAAACGTTTCGAAGTCAGGCTGTCCAGCTTTCATCAGGACCCGGCCGCGGCTGTCGCAGACCACTGCATGCACTCGATGGGTGGACTCGATGGAAGACCCTCGCCGCAGCCGAACCTCGAGAGGTGGGGTACTCAGGGAGCGCGCCGAGCCGCGGTAACCCGATGGGATCGACATGCCCTGATGTTCCTAAGATTCACAGAGCCTGACAGATGCTTGCTCCACCGAGCATCAGACCTGTGACCAGGGCCATGGCTCGCCCGAGTCGGCCAAGGATGGGCCTGACTTCATGCTGAGCAAGCAGTAGATCTCGCTCCCGCCACGACACAGGTTTTTCCCAGACCTGGCCGTCGTACCACCCTGATTCCTCGTATTCCACCTTTTCCGAGAGCAGGCGTTTGTGGACGTAGGTCCAGCCAAGCCACTGACGGACTAACAGCAGCATCGGCATCACAAGGGCTGCAACACCGCCGGCGAGCAGCAAACGCACTGGATCGTGGCGCAAGGTCCAACTACCACTGGCCACCAGCACGGTGATCGGTGAAATCAGCAGCCAGCTGATCAGTAAAGCCCGGTCGAGAGAGACCTGGGCCGTACAGGGCCATGCAAAAAACCAGGATCGGCTGAATTGAGCAAATTCCTCCTGAGGTCTCTGCTCAGGGGGAACAGGGCAGGAGATGCTCGAGGCCATGCCGGGCCGCCTGTTAATCGTCTGTTGTCCTGGAGGTTAGGTAGGGACGACGTTCCCCGTGACTCCAAAATGCTTCAAGGTCGTAGTAACTCCTTTCCCCAGGTTGGAGCACGTGCACGATAAGTTCGCCGTAATCCAGCAATGCCCAGCGACCCTCGTTCACTCCCTCCTTGCGTAGAGGAAGTCTCTGGACCTCATCCTCGATTCGATCCTCGACTGATCGCGCAATAGCCCTGACCTGGACATCGCTCTGACCACCGGCAATCACCATCCAGTCGGCAAGACTCGAGACCTCATCGACTCGGATGAGCTGGATGTCCACCGCCTTACGGTCATCGCAGGCGTCGGCTGCGAGTTCCGCAAGCTGTTCACTATCCATAGACGTTTTCGCTGCTAACGGATTGACGTGAACCTTGCTGCTGCGCCATTTCAGCGCGAGCTTTTCCAGCACTTTTGCGCAAAGCCTCAAGTCGGTCTTCGTAGAAGCTGCGTTTTTTCTTCTTTCTGGTTTTCTCGACGAGGTCCTTCAGAGCGCCGCCCAGACTTTTGTAAGCATTCGGAACGCTGTAGCCAAAACGACAGGCCAGATCGATGGCCCGCTCATCAGCCGAGATCGCATCGCGCAGCCGTTTTTCCGCATTGTTTTTCAGATAGAGGCGGTAGCCCGCGAATCCCGACAGACCTAAGGCCATGAATAACAGCAGGCCGTCTTGAACCCAGAGCTCACCGATGGCTCCGCCGAGACCGATCGCAAGCGCTGCCATCTCCCAGCCATCGCGGGGAATGGTGTCGTTCTGGATCCGGCCTACTTCATGCCAGAACAGCAGATTGCGGTGGTCGAGGGCAAGATTGTCCCAAGCGTCGAGATCAACTTGGATCTCAACTTCATCCCTGCCGATCTCCTCAAGGGTGATCAAGGCCGGCTCAACGGCGGCGGCCGCCTCGACGAACACCCAGCTCTGCATCTCCGGGGGAAGCAACCCTTTCAGACGCTGGAGCTCACTCATGATTGTCGATGGTTCTCCTGACCCCTAACGCTAGCGACTGCTGGGCACCTACTGCTGCACAGACGCAAGTGGACATGGGGCTGCGTGGGAGACTCAAAAGGTTTGGCTGCTGAGAGAACGCCATGCCCCGGCGGAATGACCTTCGTCGCATTCTTTTGCTGGGTTCTGGGCCGATCGTGATCGGCCAGGCTTGTGAGTTTGATTACTCCGGAACTCAGGCGTGCAAAGCACTTCGCGCCGAGGGCTATGAGGTCGTGCTGGTGAATTCCAATCCGGCTTCGATCATGACCGATCCGGATATGGCGGATCGCACCTACGTGGAACCGCTCACCCCTGAAGTGGTCGAAAGGGTGATCGAACAGGAACGACCCGATGCCCTTTTGCCAACGATGGGTGGCCAGACCGCCCTCAATCTGGCAGTCACTCTTGCTGAAAACGGAACACTGGAACGATTCGGGGTCGAGCTGATCGGTGCCGATCTGCAGGCGATCCGAAAAGCGGAGGATCGACTCCTGTTTAAGCAGGCGATGGAGCGCATCGGCGTGAAGGTCTGTCCTTCGGGAATCGCCTCATCGCTGGAGGAGGCGGAGGCTGTGGGCGCTGCCATCGCCACTTATCCGAGAATTATTCGCCCCGCTTTCACTCTGGGCGGAAGTGGAGGTGGCATCGCTTACAACCCTGAAGAATTTGCCTCGATCTGCAAAACCGGTCTAGATGCCAGTCCCGTCTCTCAGATTCTGATCGAACAGTCCCTCCTGGGTTGGAAGGAATTCGAACTTGAGGTGATGCGCGATCTCGCCGACAACGTGGTGATTGTCTGCAGCATTGAAAATCTCGACCCCATGGGGGTTCACACCGGTGATTCGATCACCGTGGCTCCAGCCCAGACCCTCACGGATCGTGAATACCAGCGACTGAGAGATCAGTCCATCGCCATCATTCGCGAGATCGGTGTTGCTACCGGCGGCAGCAATATCCAGTTTGCGATCAACCCCGCTGATGGCGATGTGGTGGTTATCGAGATGAATCCCCGCGTCAGCCGATCGTCGGCTCTGGCCAGCAAGGCCACTGGATTCCCCATTGCCAAAATCGCGGCGCGTCTCGCCGTGGGCTACACCCTTGACGAGATTCTCAACGACATCACCGGCAAGACACCCGCCTGCTTTGAACCAACGATTGATTACGTCGTCACCAAGGTTCCCCGTTTCGCCTTTGAAAAATTCCGGGGCTCGCCTGCGGTGCTCACCACGGCGATGAAATCCGTTGGTGAGGCCATGGCCATCGGGCGTTGTTTCGAGGAGTCGTTCCAGAAGGCTTTGCGATCCCTGGAGACCGGTCTGGCCGGCTGGGGTGGTGATCGCGCTGAGCCCGAGCTCACAGCGGCTGAGCTTGACCGTTCTCTGCGGACACCCTCTCCGGAAAGAATCCTCACTGTGCGCGCCGCCATGGTGGCCGGACGGACAGATGAGCAGATTCACGATCTCAGCCGCATTGACCCGTGGTTCCTGGCCAAGCTGCGTGGTCTGATCAACACTGAATCTGAACTGCTGAACGACAGGCAGTTGTCGGACATCAGCGCTGCGGATTTTCTCAGGCTCAAGCAGCTCGGCTACTCCGATCGTCAGATCGCCTGGTTCACCGGTTCGGATCAGCTAGAGGTGCGCCAAGCGCGACAGGAACTTGGAGTGCGTCCAGTGTTTAAGACCGTGGACACCTGTGCGGCTGAATTCGCTTCAACCACTCCGTATCACTACTCAACCTATGAACGTCCCTTGTCTCGCCTGGATGCAACGGGGACGTTGACGGTTCAGCCTCCTGCGACGGAAGTCTCTGAGGACAACAGGCCGAAACTGATGATCCTGGGCGGTGGTCCCAATCGCATTGGCCAAGGGATCGAATTTGATTACTGCTGTTGCCATGCTTCGTTTTCTGCACAAGATCGGGGCTTCGCCACGGTGATGCTCAACAGCAATCCCGAAACGGTCTCCACCGACTACGACAGCAGTGATCGTCTCTATTTCGAACCGCTCACGTTTGAGGATGTTCTCAATGTGATCGAGGCGGAACGCCCCGAAGGTGTGATTGTTCAGTTCGGCGGCCAAACGCCCCTCAAGCTGGCGATGCCTCTGCTGCGTTGGCTGAACTCGCCGGCAGGTCAGGCCACGGGCACCCGTATCTGGGGAACCTCACCGGAATCGATCGATCGTGCTGAGGACCGTGAGCAGTTCGAAGCGATCCTGCGTGAACTTGACATCCGCCAACCGCGCAACGGCCTCGCTCGAAGCGAGCAGGAGGCACGCGCTGTGGCAGACAACGTGGGTTATCCGGTGGTGGTGCGTCCCTCCTACGTGCTGGGTGGCCGAGCGATGGAGGTCGTTCACGACGAATTGGAGCTCAATCGCTACATGACCGAAGCCGTGCAGGTGGAACCTGATCATCCGGTGCTTATCGATCAATACCTCCAAAACGCCGTTGAGGTGGATGTGGATGCGCTTTGCGACCGTGATGGTGTGGTGGTGATCGGTGGGCTGATGGAGCACATCGAACCCGCTGGGATTCATTCAGGGGATTCCGCCTGCTGTCTGCCATCGGTTTCTCTTGGTGATGAGGCCCTTGCCACCATTCGCTCCTGGACCAAGGCCCTCGCCCTGCGCCTTCAAGTTCAGGGTCTGATCAATCTTCAGTTCGCGGTTCAGCGCACTGCCTCAGGGGAAGAACGGGTTTTCATCATCGAAGCCAATCCGCGCGCCTCGCGGACGGTGCCATTCGTCGCCAAGGCCACCGGTGTGCCATTGGCAAGAATTGCTACACGCCTCATGGCTGGCGAGAGCCTCGCGGATATCGGTCTCAGCCAGGAGCCCTCTGCGCCGCTTCAAGCAGTGAAAGAGGCCGTCCTGCCGTTCCGGCGTTTCCCTGGTGCCGATTCATTGCTGGGACCGGAAATGCGCTCCACCGGAGAGGTCATGGGGTGGGCTCCGCAATTTGGGATGGCTTACGCCAAGGCGGAGCTGGCTGCTGGGGAGGCACTACCCACCAAGGGCAACGTTTTTTTATCGACCCATGACAGAGATAAGCCTGCTCTCGTGCCGGTGGCCAAGCGATTGCTTGAACTGGGATTTGAGCTCACCGCTACTGCTGGAACGGCGGCCACCTTGACTGAGGCTGGCCTTGAAGTTCAGTCAGTGCTCAAGGTTCATGAAGGGCGTCCGAATATTGAGGATCTGATTCGCTCCGGTGCTGTGCAGCTCGTGATCAACACACCGATCGGTCGTCAAGCGGCCCATGACGATCGCTACTTGCGGCGTGCTGCGCTCGATTACTCCGTACCGACCCTTACCACGCTTGCCGGAGCACGGTCTGCTGTGCAAGGGATTGAGGCGCTCCAATCGCAGACGTTTGATATCCATGCCCTTCAGGATGTTCATCGATAGGGTCAGTCCCGGTAAGGTCGCCTGAGCATCAATGTCTTCACGTGACTGTCACCAGCATTCCCAACGTTGCCCCCGGCAGTGACTGCCGGGATGCTTTTCAAGCTGCTTATCAGAACCGCTACACCTGGGAACCAGGTTTTAGCGGATACAAGGGTCGGTGCATCTGGGAGCAAGGCGACCGACGTGTCGAAGGGCGTTTCCAGATCGGTGCGGATCTGAAGGCCAAGGTCGAGGGCATCGATGATGCTGAGGTTGAGAAGGCGATCGCCTCTCAACTCTGGGAAGTCGCCATCCATCGCGTTCGCAGGCCTTTCGAGCAGGTGCACGGTGCCAACACCTTCACTGCTGGTGACAGCACCGATGAAGGCTTGGAAGTGCTGATCGGAGGCAAGGGTGAGGGTGATCGCTATCGCATCAAAGCTGATGTGGTGACGATGGTTCACCGCCATATCCACGGCACGGTGGTCACGATTCACACAGGAAGCACGACGGACACTGGATCGGGTTATCTGAGTCGCAACTACACGAGTCAGTACTCGGATCCCGCCAGTGGCGAAGTTAAGGGAGCTTCCAGCAGCTTTGAAGACACCTTCGTGCCTCTCGGTGCCCAGGGCAGCTGGGTGCTTGAGCGTCGAGCGATCAGTTCCAAAGATTCCGATGGCAAGGACACGCTTCAGGTGTTCGAGTTCAACGATCTGGCTTCACTCTGATGACAGCTCCTGCAAACGCTTCCGACAACTTCGACAGCGTCGTCACCGCGATCAACGGTCCGATCAGTTCCTTCGCCTGGGGATGGCCGACCGTGGGTCTGATTTCGATCACGGGCATTTTGCTCATGGTCGGTCTGCGGTTCATGCCGATCCTGCGTCTTCCCTACGGGGTGCGCATGATGCTGGCCCCCTCTGAACAACAGGCTGAGGGAGATATCAGTTCCTTCCAGGCTCTGATGACATCGCTCGCCGCCACCGTCGGGACTGGAAACATCGCCGGGGTAGCAGGAGCGATCGCCATCGGCGGTCCTGGGGCGATCTTCTGGATGTGGTTGATTGCCTTCTTTGGCATTGCAACCAAATACGCCGAAGCTGTCCTGGCCGTTCACTACCGCGAGGTGGATGAATTGGGTCATCACGTCGGTGGGCCGATGTATTACATCAGCAAAGGTCTTGGACCTCGCTGGGTATGGCTTGGTGGGCTGTTTGCTGTGTTCGGCATGCTGGCCGGTTTCGGCATCGGCAACGGCGTTCAATGTTTCGAAGTGTCCAGTGCATTGCTCGGGCTGGGTGTGCCTCGTGAAGTGACAGCCGTGGTCCTAGGGGTGCTGGTCTTTGCTGTGATCATCGGCGGTGTGCGCCGTATTTCGAAGGCTGCCTCCGCGATTGTGCCGTTTATGGCAATCGCCTACGTGCTCGCCTGCCTCATCATCCTGTTGGCCAACATCAGCAGTGTCGGCGACGCCATCGCCAGCATTTTCAGCAATGCATTTACCGGACAAGCCGCTGCAACGGGCACGCTCACTCAGGTGATCCTGATGGGATTCAAACGAGGGATTTTTTCCAATGAAGCTGGTCTGGGCAGTGCACCGATCGCCCATGCTGCTGCCCGTACTGATGACCCCGTTCGTCAGGGCACGGTGGCGATGCTTGGTACCTTCATCGACACGATGATCATTTGCACGCTTACTGCCCTGGTGATTTTGGTTAGCGGCATCGCCGGCGGTGGACTGTCAGGGTCTGAGCTGTCGATTGCAGCTTTCAATGAGGCTCTGGCCGGTTCGGGCTGGATCGTTACCTTCGGCCTGCTTGTGTTCGCTTTCACCACCGTTCTCGGTTGGAGTTTCTATGGCGAACGCTGCACAGAATATCTGTTCGGCGTGAAGGCGATTCTGCCCTTCAGGGGCGTGTGGGTCGCCGTGGTTGTGATTGGTTCACTGGTGGGCGATCGCGGTGTGGTGTGGGGTGTTGCGGATACGCTCAATGGCCTGATGGCCATTCCCAACCTGATCGCGCTGTTGCTGTTGTCAGGAACTGTGTTTGAACTGACCCGTCGTTATCGCTTCCCCGAGACGTCGGAATCATCCAACTGATCAAATGGGCTGATTCAGTGTTAAGTGCCTCCGCCATTTGGCGGAGGCTTCTTGTTTTGGAGACTCTTGACGTTTCCTAGATGGTTCAGCCTTGGTCGGGCATCGGGGTGACGTTCTTGAGTCGCTCATTGAGCTGCATTGCCATGGACTGACGTCCAACCGCAAGAACTTTCAGGGTGTCTTCATGCATGCGCAATTGCGCATCGGCGACTTGCATGCCTCGCACCAGTTCCTTCAGATCTTCAGGAAGTTCATTGAGGTTGTAGCGCTTACCTTCAAAAGTGAGCACTGGATTTTCTGCTGGCGTTGCGGTCATCGGATGGACAGAATCACAGTTGAATCCAACGAAACCTAGCTGCGCCCATCGCGAATCATTTGGCGTTCACACAGATCTCGATAGCGACCGTTATTCGCCATCAACTGATCATGGCTGCCTCGTTCGCTGATCTGGCCATGGTCAAGGACCACAATTTGATCGGCTTCCTGCACAGTGGCCAGTCGGTGAGCGATCACCAGCACGGTGCGACCGTGCATCGCCTGACGTAGCCCCAACTGAACAGCAGCCTCAGCCTCAGCGTCCAGGGCGCTAGTGGCTTCATCGAGCAGCAGCACCGCAGGATTTCCCAGGACGGCTCTGGCAATGGCAATCCGCTGCAGTTGCCCCCCTGAAACATTGGTGCCGCGTTCCTCCAGCTTCGTCTCATAGCCATCCGGCAAGGCCATGATGAAGTCGTGGGCATTGGCCAGACGGGCTGCCTCGAGCAGCTGGCCATGGCTCGCCGGCCTACCAAAACGAATCGCTTCAGCAATGCTGCCGGAGAACACCGTTGTGCGTTGGGGCACGAGGGCGACCTGTTGCCTGAGTTCGCGCGCTTTCACTTGTGCCAGATTCTTTCCATCCAGCTCGATCTCTCCTGACTGGGCACTGTTAAAGCGCAAAAGCAAGGAGAACAAGGTGCTTTTCCCAGCACCGGATGGGCCCACCAGTGCCACCACCTGACCGGCTTCGATGCTCAGGTTGATGTCTCGAAGAACTGGTTCACCGTTGCCGTAAGCAAAGTGGACGCGATGCAGATTCAGGTGGCCTTCAGGTCGACCAATCGGCAAGGCCGGATCCGGATCTGCCGTTTCCTGAGGTTCTTGTTCGATCTGTCGTAGCCGCCGCAGCGAAGCCTGGCCCTGCTGAAATTCATTGAAGTTGTTGGTGACGTGAGCGATGGGGTCGATCAGCACCACAAGGCCGGTGAGATAGCTGCTCAAGCCAGCAATGCTCAGACCATCGTTCTGAATCCTCCAGGCGGCCAGGCCCAGAACGGAGAAAAGGCCCACCACTTCGATCATGCCCACCACCGGGTGCTGCAGGGCTACAAGGCTGTAGGTGCGATGCCGGGCTTGACGATGCTGGTCAATCTCGTCTTCAAACCTGCCTTGCAACCAGGGCTCTGCAGCAAAGGCCCGCACCAGCGGCAGGCCCTCGATCGCTTCGCCGAGCAAACCGGCCAGTTCGCTCACTTTTTTCTGACTCCGTTCGGTGGCCGCCATCACCCGTGCGCCAAACAGGCTGATCAGCCAGATGATCAACGGTGCCAGCAGCAGGATGGAAGCCGTGAGTTTCCAGTCCAGCCAGAGCATGTATCCCAGCACCGCCAGCAGTTGGAGCACGCTTGGAAGTGTGTCGTGAATTGATTTGTAGAGCACTTCACTGACACGATCGGCGTCTTCGGTCAGTCGGTAGGTGAGATCGCCTGCGGAGAGTTTTTCCAGTGCGCCCAGTTCAACAGTCTGCAAACGCCCAAACAAATTGCTGCGTAGGGTTTTGCTCACCTGAAGGGCAGGTCCGGCTAGTAGGGAGTCCTGACCGAACTGAGCCAGTTTCTGGATCGCAAAAATCAAGACGCCCTGCCCGATCAGTCCGAGCACCCGGCCAAGATCCCTCGATCCCAGTGCGGGGAACAGGGATCCCGCGAGATTGAGCAGCAACAGAAAGCTGCTCACATAAATGAGCATGCAGACCAGCCCGAGGCTCAGTTGGGGCAGATGCGGACGCAGCAATGGCAGCAGCCTGCGGAATCCTGCCTCGGAGGTTTTCAGCATCGCGTCACACTATCAATGCTCTTTTGTGCTCCCATGAGCTGATGCGACTCGATCAGTTCTTGAAATGGCAAGGATGGGTTGGCACCGGCGGTGAGGCCAAGATGCTGATCCAGGCTGGAGAAGTACGTGTGAATGACTGCGTTGTCACCCAGCGCGGTCGACAGCTCAAGATCGGGGATCGTGTGATCCTGGGTGGAGATCAGGCCGTCGTCACGAAGATCTGAGACGTTCTTGCTCGCGTAGGAACGTAAGTTGGCTGCTGCTGAGCCGCAGAGGACGCAAGCGTGGGCAAACCGGTGATTGCTGGAAACTGGAAGATGCACATGACGTGCGCCCAGGCCCGGGACTGGTTGGCCACGTTTCTGCCATTGATCGCCGACACGCCTGATGACCGTGAGCTGGTGGTGGCGCCTCCGTTCACTGCGATCAGTACCACCGCTGAGGTCACGTCAGGATCAAGGCTTGAGATTTCAAGTCAAAACGTGCACTGGGAGGCTCAGGGCGCATTCACAGGTGAGATCGCTCCGTCGATGCTGGAAGAACATGGAGTGCGTTACGCGATCGTTGGGCATAGCGAGCCACGTAAATACTTCAGTGAGAGCGATGAGCAGATCAACCACCGGGCGCGTTCAGCGCAGGCCCATGGTCTGATCCCCATCGTCTGCGTTGGAGAAAGTGATGAACAGCGCAGCCGTGGCGAAGCCGAACGTGTGATCCGCCGTCAGGTGGAGCAGGGCCTCGAAGGACTCGATCCAAATCATCTTGTGGTTGCCTATGAACCCATCTGGGCCATCGGCACCGGCAAAACCTGTGAATCCTCGGAGGCGAACCGCATCTGTGGCCTGATTCGTAGTTGGGTGGGTGCCCCTGATCTGATCATTCAGTACGGAGGATCCGTCAAACCCGGAAACATCGATGAGCTCATGAGCATGAGTGATATCGACGGTGTGCTCGTTGGTGGCGCATCCCTCGATGCCGAAAGCTTTGCTCGTATCGCCAACTATCAGGTCAGCTGATTAGTGATGCGTTATCCCGCCTGCTGGGGCTGTCGCCCGGCTGTGATGGGGGTAATCAACCTCACCCCGGACTCCTTCAGTGATGGAGGGCGGTTCAACCGGGCGGATCTGGCCCTGAACGAGGCGTCACGCCAGCTTCGGGATGGAGCGCAGGTGCTCGATCTCGGTGCCCAGAGCACCCGGCCTGGTGCTGTTGATGTGGGTGCGGAAGAAGAGCTGTCGCGTCTTCTCCCCTGCCTGCAAAGCATCCGAGCAGCCCATCCGCAGGTGATTCTTTCCGTGGACACATTTCTGGCATCCGTGGCCAGAGCGGCGTTGGAAGCAGGCGCCGACTGGATTAACGATGTCAGCGGAGGCCGGCGTGACCCTGCCATGCTGCCGTTGGTCGCTGAGGCTGGTTGCCCGTATGTGCTGATGCACAGTCGCGGTGACAGTCAAACCATGGACGACTGCACCGATTACGGCGACCAGGGCGTTGTCGCCGGAGTGTTGCAGGAACTCAGGCTCAGCACCAACCGAGCTCTCCAAGCGGGCCTGAGCCAGGACCAGCTGATTTGGGATCCAGGTCTTGGCTTCGCGAAGACCACAGACCAGAACCTTCAGCTGATCAGACAGTTGGACGAGCTTCAGCAGGACGGCATTCCGCTTTTGCTTGGACCTTCACGGAAGCGTTTCATTGGCGCTGTTCTTGACCAGCCCCGTGCCAAGGCAAGGATCTGGGGGACGGCTGCTGTCTGCGCCAGGGCTGTGGAGGCTGGGGTCCACGTGCTGCGCGTCCACGATGTAGGGCCGATCAGTCAGGTGGTAACCATGGCCGCGGCGGTGGCTCGGCAAGGTTCGCCCGCCAACATTCGTGACTGAGCTGGCTAGAACAGACCTCTTTGAAAGTGAAAGACACTCATGAGCACGAGCCCTGAGCTCACCCTGCTCTACGACGGGGGATGTCCACTGTGCGTGCGCGAGGTGACGTTTTTACGTCGCAAAGATCGCGATCAGTCGATCCGTTTCATTGATGTCGATGCGCCGGACTACTCCCCTGAGAACTGGTCCGGTATCAGCTATCGACAGGCGATGGCGAGGATTCATGCCATTCAGGCCGATGGAACCGTGCTCACTGATGTCGCAGTGTTTCGCGAGGCTTATCGCCTGATTGGTCTCGGCTGGCTGTATGCGCCCACCCGCTGGCCAGTGCTCGGACCAGTGGTTGATGCTCTTTATGGCGTCTGGGCTCGATACCGGCTGAAGATCACCAACCGTGCATCACTGGACCAGCTTTGTCAGGAGCGTTGTTCGCTGCCGCAGTGAACTGTGTGGTTCACCCTTGAAAAAGCCGGTGTCAGATCACCGGCTGAAGAGTTGAACCTTCAGAGCTGAAAGGTCAGTGCTGTGAGGCCAATGTTCAGGCTTCGGCGGTCGTGACGCCCTCAATCCGATCCTCGACTTCCTGGTAGAGCTCCTGCAGCTGTTGGATGTTTTCATCCGAGGTGTCCCAGTAACCGCGTCCGTGCACCTCGAGCAGAGTTCCCACAATCCGACGGAAGCTATTGGGGTTCAGATCCAACAGACGCTTACGCATTTCCGGATCGTTGATGAAAGTTTCGTTGGCTTCTTCGTAGACGAAGTTGTCAACCGAGCCACTGGTAGCACTCCAGCCAAGCGTGAAATTAAGGCGCTTCGCAACTTCTCGAACACCCTCGTAACCCGAGTCGAGCATTCCTTCATACCACTTCGGATTGAGAAGTTTGGTGCGCGAGTCGAGACGAATCGTCTCGTTCAGGGAACGCACCTGAGCATTGGCGGTGGTGGTATCGGCGATGTAGCTGGTGGGTGCCTTGCCGTCATCACGCAAACCAGCGATCAGTTTGGTGGGATCGGAGTCGAAATAGTGACTCACATCAGTGAGGGAGATCTCTGCAGAATCCAGGTTCTGGAAGGTGACGTCAGCGGTTTTCATCACATTTTCGAAGACATCACGCTTCTGGTTCATCTCACCAGGATTGTCAGCATTGAAGGCAAAGGTTTTCCTGGAGAGATACATCTCCTGCAGTTCGCCTTCCTCTTCCCAGGTGCTATTTTCAACGGCCAGATTCACGTTGGAGCTGTAGCTGCCACTGGCATTCGAGAACACCCGACAGGCCGCGTCTCGCAAGCTGCTTCCCTCTTTTTCAGCCTGCTCAAGAGCATGTTTGCGCACAAAATTCTGCTCAAGCGGCTCATCAGCTTCGGCTGCCATCTTCACGGCCTGATCGATCAGTGCCATCTGGTTGATGAATAGATCACGGAAAACTCCAGAGCAGTTCACCACCACATCAACACGGGGGCGTCCCAGCTCCTCGAGAGAAATCAGCTCAAGCTTGTTGACTCGACCGACGGAGTCCGGCATGGGCTTCACACCCACAAACCAGAGAATCTGAGCAAGTGATTCGCCGTAAGTCTTGATGTTGTCCGTGCCCCAGAGAACGCAAGCAATGGTTTCAGGCCATGTTCCCTGCTCCTGCCTTTGGCGCTCGATCAACTTGTCAACGACCCCTTTGGCGGCTGCAACAGCAGCTCTTGTTGGTATGGCCTGAGGATCAAGGGCGTGAATGTTTTTGCCACTGGGAAGCACTCCAGGGTTACGGATCGGATCACCACCAGGTCCTGGGAGGATGTATTCACCATCAAGAGCCTTGAGAAGACTCTCCATCTCCATGTCGGCGCAAACCTGCTCAAGGCAGAAGCGTAGATACGCGAACAGCCTGTCGAGCTCTGTTGGATCGATTTCGTTGAATCCATTGTTGTGACATGCCTTCAGCCATGGAGAAGGTCGCTTGAAGCCGAAGCGGGCAAGCAGGTTGTTGAACCACGACCAGTTGTTGCGCAGGTTGACCCTCCCGTCACTGCCGGTGACAGACCGGACCATGGCGGAGGTGGCTGCACGCGATGCCTCGGTGATAGTGCGGTTGAGTTCGACATCAGCGAGTACACCGTTGTCATTTCCTTTGTAGACGTCTTCGATTGTTCGACCGATGGATTCAGCCAACAAGCCTGGAAGTGATCGGAGTCCGTCTTCATCGCGTTCGAGCGCGGCGATGTTGACCAGGGTGGCGATGGCTTCTTCGGCTGTTGGTGGCTTGCCGATGGTGTGCAGTCCGCAAGGAAGCAAGCGGCTTTCGATCTCCATCAGTTGGCGGTAAACCGCTCCAACGAGGGCATCGCGGCCGTCTAGATCAAGTGTTGAGGCATCCTCCTCGGGAAGATCAACATCCTTGTCGAGGTTGCATTGACGAGCCGTCTCGACAATTGTGTTGACGATCTGAATACCGCGACCACCTTCACGCAGTTGTTGGTACGAGCCAACCAATTCGCCTAGTTCTTTGAGACCCTTGTAGAGACCTGCATTCTCTGCGGGCGGAGTGAGATAGCTAATTGTCGATGCATAACCCCGACGCTTGGCAATCGTGGCTTCCGAGGGGTTGTTGGCTGCGTAGTAGTAGAGGTTCGGCAGCGATCCAATCAGGGAGTCTGGATAGCAGGTTTCGCTCATCCCCATCTGTTTGCCGGGCATGAATTCGAGGGACCCGTGGGTGCCGAAGTGCAGCACTGCGTCCGCTTTCCATATTTTTTCTAGGTAGGTGTAATAAGCGGCAAATCCATGATGAGGACTAGCGCTTCGCGAATAAAGCAGACGCATGGGATCACCCTCGTAGCCGAAGGTGGGCTGTACGCCGACAAAGATGTTGCCGAAGTGCCTGCCGAACACCAACAGGTTCTGCCCATCGCTGTTCAGGTTGCCGGGAGGTTTGCCCCAGTTCTCCTCAAGCCGCTCTGAGTAGGGAGTGAGTCGCTCATATTCCTCGACGCTCATCCGGTGGGCGATGGAAAGCTCCGGTGATCCCTGCATGGCATTGGCATCGTTGATCACCGCTTCCAGCAGTGCCCGGGGGGTGGCAGGCAGATCAGTCACGTTGTATCCCTTCGCTTTCATCTCCTCCATAACGCGATGGATGGAGCCAAAGACATCGAGATAGGCCGCAGTGCCAACATTTCCTTTGTCGGGTGGGAAGCTGAATACCGTGATCGCCAGTTTTTTGTCGACGCGGGGTTTGATTCGTAGAGACGACCACCTGATCGCGCGTTCAGCGATTGCGTCAACTCGATCCTGCAATGTGTGAGCTTTTCCGGTGGCGTCATCTCTGCCTGAGAGAACAATCGGTTCGATCGCGCCGTCCAGCTCTGGAATGGCAATTTGCAAGGCAACTTGAACCGGATGCAGACCGAGGTCACTGTCTTCCCATTCCTGAGTCGTCTGAAACACCAGTGGCAAAGCCACCATGTAGGGGCGATTGAGTTTTTTTAGTGATTCAACTGCCTTTGGATGGTCCTGACGGGCAGGGCCACCCACTAACGCAAAACCGGTGAGGGAAACGATGCCGTCAACAAGCGGTTGCTCTGGATTGAGAGGGTCGTAAAAGAAGGCGTTGACTGGTTTGGAGAAGTCGAGGCCCCCGCAGAAGATGGGAATGACACGGGCACCACGGAACTCCAACTCCTGGATCGTGGCCACGTAGTGGGCATCATCTCCGGTGACAATGTGACTGCGCTGTAGAACAAGACCGATCACCGGCCCTTTTAGAGCTTTCTCTGAGAGATCTGTGCGGCTGGATGTCCAGTTGAGGTATTCCCTGAGGTCTTCGAACATCGAGGGTGCCAGTGGATGCCAGATGCCGAGATCAGGAAAGACTTCGGGGGCTGCAACGTCCATCACAGGACGCTCCTCGCCTTCCTCTGCAGGGAAAACATATTTGTCAGCCAGCATCAGCAGAAAGTTGCGCAGATTGTCTGGTGTTCCACCCAGCCAGTACTGAAAACTGAGCATGAAGCTGCGCGCGTCCTGCGCCTTCTCGACCGGCAAATATTTTAGAACCGTGGGCAGGGTGTTGAGGAGCTTGAGCATGGCGTCCTGGAACCCTGCTCCGCCAGCCTCCTTGCGCTTTTTCATAAACCCGGCAATGGCGCTCTTGCTCTGCCCGAGCTGAGCCATTGAGAAGCTGCCGAGTTTGTTGAGACGCATGACCTCCGGCATGGAGGGAAAGACAACTGCAGCTTTAAGACTGTCGCGATGTGGTGTTACGGCATCGACGACCTTCTGAGCCAGATCTTCGATAAAAATCAATGAGGCGATGAAGACATCCGCTTCAGAAACATCTTGTTTGAAGTCCTCGTAATTACTGTCGTCCCGAAGTTCTTCAATCAGGTATCCACTGAGTTCGATTCCCAGATCGCTCCCACCGGCATTCAGAGCTGTGGCTGCTTGCGTGAGCGCATTTTGATATTGAGGCTCCAAAACCACATAAACCGCTTTCATCACGGATTTGTGGTTCTGACCCTCCACAGGAGCCACGCGGCGATTGGCGGAGCGGACCTGTGTGAACATCGGCGCACGTTTAGCTGTGTAACGAACTTTACGGCGAGGAGCAGATCTAGGCGCATGTTTTCTCGCGGTGTTACAACTCGATCTGCCCATAGGCTCCGACGAGAGACACCCCTGGCATGAGCGCTGTTGCGAATCAGACGATCCCTGTTCTGGTCACCGGAGCGCTGGGGCGCATGGGTGCCGAGGTGATCCGCGCTGTTCAGTCTTCAAAGGACTGTCATCTGGTGGGGGCTGTCGATACGACACCTGGCAAGGAAGGAGCAGACATCGGTGAACTGCTGGGTCTCGGAGCCATAGAAGTGGCCGTTACGGCAGACCTGGAGGGTTGCCTTTGCGCCACCAGTCAGGCGGTTCGTGATGCAGGTCCCGGCCAAGGGGCAGTGATGGTGGATTTCACCCATCCATCTGTGGTCTATGCGAATACCCGAGCCGCCATCGCATACGGAGTGCATCCCGTGATCGGCACCACAGGTCTGTCTCCAGATCAACTCAATGATCTGCAGAGTTTTTCAGAGAAAGCCTCCGTGGGAGGCGCTGTGATTCCAAACTTTTCTGTGGGCATGGTGCTGCTCCAGCAGGCCGCGGCTGCAGCGGCACGTTTCTATGACCATGCCGAGCTCACCGAGCTGCATCACAACCGCAAGGCCGATGCTCCCAGTGGGACTTGCATCAAAACCGCAGAGCTGATGGAGGAGCTCGGCAAGTCATTCAATGCCGCAGAGGTGGATGAGCATGAGTCGCTCGAGGGCAGTCGCGGCGGTGAACGCCCCAGCGGGCTGCGTCTGCATTCCCTTCGCTTGCCAGGGCTGGTGGCTCACCAGGAAGTGATGTTCGGTGCACCGGGTGAGACCTATACGCTTCGCCACGACACGATTGATCGCGCCGCTTACATGCCCGGTGTTTTGCTGTGTGTTCGCAAAGTGAGGCAGCTTTCAGGGCTTGTCTACGGCCTGGAGAGGCTGATCTGAGTTTTCATGCTGATTCCACTTCGTCCCGGCGAATTGCAGAAGCTGATCCCCGCTGTGGCGACAGGAACCCAGTTCAGGTTTGCACTTGGTGATCCACGCAAGGTTCTGCAGCGTTTGCTGATCTCAGGCATCGGAGGAGTGATCACTCTTTTGATCAGTCAGAGCCTTTCGTTCAACCGATGGGGCTCTGTCTGGCTCATAGCCGGAGTCGTTTTGCTCCTCTACATCCTCTGGGGGCCGATTCTTGAGGCGGGTCGCCGCAATGCGTCCTTGCGGCGCTACCCATCAGCCGCCCTGTTTGAGGGTGAAGTCATTGAGGCCTACACCAGGGAACGGGTGGAGAACCAGCGCGAACAAGCTGATGCCAGCGGTCGGCTTGAACTGGTTGAAAACCGTAGAACCTGGATGATCCTTGAGCTTTCCGATGAGGACGGCTACCTGGGACGGGTCAGTTTTCCCATGACCAAGACCCATTCAGCGATCCGTGCCGGCGTGCTGGTTCGCTGCATTGTTCTCAGTGACCGCAAGGACTTTTCCAGTGTTGGCGCCCTCACTGATGTATGGCTGCCTCAACTCAAGCTCTGGGTTGGGGAGTATCCCTATCTGCTTAGACCGGCTTTTCAGGATCTCTGCAGGATGCGTTTGCGTAAAAGTTCTTAATAATGCGTTACGCTACGTAAAGAAGTCAGGTTGATCATGACCCAAGTCCCCTCCAACGCACCCGCTATTCGCGGCGCCACAGTCACCACTGAAGATGGTGGCCGGCTGAATGCCTTTGCGACCGAGCCCCGTATGGAAGTGGTGGATACAGAGAGTGGCTGGGGCTTTCATGAGCGTGCAGAAATGCTGAATGGCCGTATGGCCATGCTTGGTTTCGTGGCATTGCTGGCCACGGAATTCGCTCTGGGTGGCGAAGCTTTTACTCGTGGTCTTCTCGGCATTGGCTGATTATTCGGAGTGGTGACAGCTGACCCTCAATTTCGAGACTCCGCTGTCAAAGCAGTCCATCACCAGTTCCGCGTCGTTGGGGCTGGTCCTACGGGATCCCTGTTAGCGCTTGGATTGGCGCAACAGGGTTTTTTTGTTGTTTTATCTGACCGTTTGAGTGCTGAGTTGCTGCTGAATCGCAGCCGCGCTTACGCCATCACACACTCTTCCAGGCGTCTTCTGCAGGATCTGGGCCTGTGGACGGCCTTGCTGGATCAGATGGAGCCCTTCTGCTCTTTGCGGCTCGATGATTGCTTTGCCCACCGCACAGCCTGGTTCAACGTTCGCGATCTGCGACCTGGCAATCGCAGCTCAGAGGCGATCGGATGGATTCTTGACCATCGCCCTTTGATGAACCTTTTGCTGGAGCGGCTTGAGTGCTCGGATCATGTTGAGCTGCAACTCGATCAAGCTTCGCCAGCAGAGGACCCTCTCGTTAAAGCTTGTTCTCGCGATTGGATCGTCGCTGCTGATGGTCCACGTTCCATGCTGCGGCGTCGTGCTGAGGTGCCCTTTTGGTCTCATGCTTACCAACAGGGTTGCCTGACCGCGAAGCTTCGCTTAACAGGCGCCGATCAACACTGTGCTTACGAGCTGTTCCGTCCTGAAGGTCCTATGGCAGTTCTGCCGCTTGGGCAGGATCGTTATCAGGTGGTCTGGAGTGCACCGCTGCAGCGATGTCGAGACCGCGCGGCGTCCTCTCCCGCAGAGTTGTTGTCGGCGCTGGACGCAATCCTTCCTGATGGGGTGAACGTTGTTCAACTCCTTGATGATCCTGGAGCATTTCCACTGGAGTTGAGCCTGGCGCTGCGTCTCCACCGTGGATCCCTACTTCTGGTGGGAGAAGCAGCTCATCGCTGCCATCCAGTGGGTGGCCAGGGTTTGAATCTTTGCTGGCGTGATGTCAGTGACCTCTTGAATCTGACCGAGGCAGTGCGTCATGGAGACATAGCCCCCACCTCTCTGGCGAGACGCTACTCCCGTTGTCGTCGCTTCGATCTGGCTAGTGTTTTGTTGGCAACGGATCTGCTGATTCGTTTCTTCTCCAATCACAATCCGCTGCTGATGCCGTTCAGGCGTTTAGCGCTTTTCATGCTGAAGAACGTCAGCTGGATTCGACGCTTGAGTCTGTCCGCAATGACCGATGGCCCGGGCACCTTGTTGAAAACGCTGCCAAAATAAGCGTCTCGCTCTGCAGTTGATGGTCATCAGCAGTGATCCACAACCAGTGGCTTCCCGCGCGTTGATTGCCTTTCTGCAGCAAAAGCTGGGATTGAGCGAAAACGCCATCAATCTCGGCATCCGTCAGGCCCATCTGGAGCAGGCTCCCCTCCCGGTTGTTCTTTGGAGTTTTGGACTGCTGAACCTCACGCAATATCAGGAAGTTCTGGATTGGCAACAGCAGCAGGATTAAACGCCCCTGTCGTCGTGTTGCAGGGTCTGGCGTCCCGCCATGATGCCCGAATCAGTCGTAACGGATGAGTGATGTGATTGGAAGCCCCTCCGGCAATCGACTTCGTCCGGCCAAATCTGCCAGCTCAATAACAAACCCGCAGCCCACGAGCTTGCCTCCAGCCTTTTGAATCAGCTCAACACTGGCTGCTGCCGTTCCACCGGTGGCAAGCAGGTCGTCGACCAGCAGGACACGTGATCCATCCGCTAAAGCATCGGTCTGGATTTCAAGACGATCGCTGCCGTATTCGAGGGTGTAATCAACACCCGTCACCTCGCCTGGAAGTTTTCCAGGTTTTCTTACTGGTACAAAGCCAATCCCTTTCTGGGTTGCCAGCGGAGTGCCCACGATGAAGCCCCTGGACTCAATTCCCACGATCAGGTCTGGTTGGAGTCGATCGCATACGTCGCCAAGCCGCTGCATCACTTCACTCCATCCACGGGGATCCCGAAGCATTGGCGAGATGTCGCGGAACAGAATTCCTGGCTTTGGAAAGTCCGGCACATCGCGAATGAACTGACGAAGATCCACAGGGTGGTGACGCAAAGGCCTCAACCCTGGCATCATCGCAGCCATGACCGATGTCACTGCTGAGGCGGCTCCTGATCCGTCGATTCCTGAAGCGGTTCTTGGCCGCCGTGCTCTTGAGCGCCTTGATCTGCTTCTGCTCACTGTTGAATCTCTCGACCTGAACGGAGGGGAGGCCATGCTCTGGGCAACCCGTCAGCTTGGTTTTGAGACGATCTTTCCCAATCGGGTTGAGCTCTGGAAACGTCGCTGTCACAACCCGCTCAGACGTTCAACACGACGTGGTCAGCTCAGTGCTGTGGAAACAGAGGCCTTGATCAGGATCCTCTGCATGATGGCCGACCGTCTCTATCCGATGCTTCACCAGTTGCTTTCCAGCAAAGAGCCCAGTGAGCTGACTCGTCAGCGCTGGGAACTGGTCCATCAGCGTCTGCGCGATCTGATCGAGGAGCGCATGAATCTGCGGCGTGGTGCCATTCAGCGCTTCCTTGGTAGCGAGCCTGAAGGCCCGCTGCAGCGACAGCTGGTCCTGACCCTGGCACTCGCTGCTGGACCCGGTGGGGTGGATCGTCTCCGCGCCAGTCTTCTTGATCCGACCCCCTGATGGTGATGCTCAAACAGTCCTACCGCTACGACCAAACCACTGCTCGACTGGAAGTTGAAGGGTTGCCTGACTATTCAGCCGGTCATGCAGAGCAGGCCATTGGAATTCTTTCCACATGGCGCTTGAAAATTGTCGGTGCCTCCGAGCTGGAGGGCAAACGCGAACATTTAGAAGCGTTGATGCAGGTGGTGATTCCCTATGTGCGTCTGCGTCTTTCAGGTGTGGTTCGTTCCCTGGGAGCGCTGCACGATCCAGTGAGACTGGTCCCCGATGGGGCCCAGCATCGTCTTGATCTCACCAGTGGCCAGCCGGATATTCCGCCACTGTCCATTCATCTTGATGATGCTCAACTGGCCGATCTCGTCCGTTGTCTTGATGCCTTACGAAGCGACGGCCGTGTCTGTCTGGCCTGGCCATCGATTCAGCATGAACCACTTCATCGCCGGGATCTTGTTGAGCGGATCCCTTTGACGCAAAGGCTGACAGCTCCGCTGCTTGGAGGTGCAACGGTGGTTGTTTTGGGCGTCTTGGGAATTCTGTTGCCATTGCCTCAAATCCAACCTCCCAGCCCTGCGCAGGCCCCCGAGGTCAAAACAGAAACTCCGATCAGCGATCCTGCACAACCTGATGAAGAGCGTTGACCTCTGAGCCAGGCAGCTCAGAATGACGCGTATGCCTCAGCTTTCGAATGGCTGTGAGTCCGTCCAACCTCAAGAGTTCTGTTGTTTGGATCGCTGAGTTCATTCCGTCAGCGTCGCTCTGCTTTTTGATCGCCTTTGTGCGTCGATTACTGATCACTGGCTTCGCTCAGGAAACGGTGTCATGAATTCCCCAAATCTGAGACCTCTTCGTGCTGTGCCCAAGACTCGGAAAGTGTTCAGAAAGCGTCCCCGGTTGAGGGCTGTTTCAGTCGGCCGTCAGATGCTTGAGGGTGTTCTATTGCTGGCCCTTGGCACAGGCTTGCTCGCATTTCTGAGCTGGTTGCCTCAGAAGGTCGACGCCATGGTTGTGGTCAGTGAAGCCATCGCTGACCTGATCCGAGGTCTTGGACAGCTCCTGGAGGCCTTGCTCGGGCTTGCTGCGGTCATTTTGATCGCAGTGCTTCTTCTGGCGGGCCTTTTGGCCCTGCTGTCTGGAGGCTTCCGTCTGGTCAAATCCTTCACACGCTTGATCAGTTCTGAGCGGCCCAAGCCAAGCCAAGCGATCCATCGTCGATCCAGGCCCCGCCGTTGAGCATCAGTTGCTGAGCATCAGGGGCGCGGAGCGAGTGAACGCTGCACCGTCCACAGTTCCTCGAGCGTGAGTCCCCCATCGGCGTCGAGATCGAAGCTCACAAAATTTCGGCTCAACCAGGGCAGTGATTGGCATTCATGCTGGTCGATCCGACCATCACCATTGCGATCGGCCTGACGGAAACGTTTCTGCAGCCGCTGACCACTTGGATGAGGGCTCAGGGGTCTGAGATCTTTCAGCAACAAGTAGCCCCGTGAATCAGGCCGTTGCAGTCGCCTCTCGAAATAGGGCCGACCCCGGACTTCGCCCGATTCCAGACGACCGTCACCGTTGACATCCATCCGGATGAACAGTGCCTCCATGCGTTTCCCATAGACCTGAACATGCCGTGGGCTTGCCAGAACAGAGGAGAACAGGCCAAGACTTTGCAACCCGAGCAGCACGAAGGCCATCAACACTGGATGTGACAAGCGCTTTGCCATTGCATGAGCATATGGAGATTGGGCGACATGGACATGTCTGAGTCGTGACAGTGATCCGATCAGCTGTGACAAGGTTCGTTTCAGCGCGACAGGAGGCAACAGGATCCATACGATCAGTGCAACTTGAAGCAGCGACAGAACTCATGCCCCGCACTTCGATGATCTGGGTGGTCGATGATGACCCTGATTTGCGTCAGATGGTTGGGACCTATCTGCTAGATCAGGGCTATGACGTCCGCAGCCTCAGCGATGTGAAGCAGCTTGAGGCCCGCCTGGAATTTCAGCGACCGGATCTGATCGTGCTCGATCTGATGATGCCCGGTGATGATGGGCTGACAGCACTGCGTCGCCTGAGGGATGCTGGCGATGACCTGCCGGTGGTGATGCTGACGGCCCGTGGAGAAGGCGTGGATCGCATCATTGGTCTGGAGCAGGGGGCTGATGATTACCTGGCTAAGCCCTTTTTGCCCCGTGAGCTTTCAGCTCGGATTGAAGCGGTGTTGAGGCGGCGTAGTGCACTGCCTGCAGGCACACCTTTGGCTGAAGGGGGTGATGTGGTGTTTGGCGAGAACGTGTTGGATCTGGCTGCCCGCACACTCACCCGCGAGGGCAAGCCTGTTGTGATCACTAGTGGCGAGTTCAGCCTGCTGGCGTCATTCGTTCAGCACCCTCATCGCCCTCTGTCGCGCGAACGCTTGATTGAGCTGGCTCGAGGTCCTGGCTGCGATACCGACAGCCGCAGCATGGATGTGCAGGTCTCCAGGGTGCGCAAACTGGTGGAGCCGGATCCAACTCGCCCGCGCTATCTGCAGACGGTCTGGGGATACGGATATGTATTCGTACCTGATGGCGAGCCCCGCACAAGGCACTGAGCCACCCAGCTCACCAATCGTGAAGCATCTGCATGCCTGCTCGGCGTTGATTATTCCTGTTGCACAGCAAGAGCGGAACGGGATCATCCTGCCTGGCAAAGCCTGGCTAAATCGTTTGGGCTGGAGGTCAACTCATCTCTAACAAGGTCTGGAGCTTCAATAATTGTTTGAACTGATGATCAGCTCAAAGGGGTTGGCAAGGTCATCCACAACATGTGGCCAGCCAAGTTATGGCCCTTTCGATTCATCGTTATTTGGACCTGTTGAGAGGGTCGCTGGACGTTGCCATCGCCAGGAAACCAATCCCACGATTGCAAAGACAACAGCAAGTAGCCCTAACCCCCCTCGAACGCCGAATAATTCACCTGTTACCCCCATCGTCAAACCTCCGAAAACACCGGCAACAGCACTTGACCGACCGATGATGTCGAAACGTCGTGCAGGATTTCCGTATGAGTGAAGATAATTAATGAGTTCAAGCTCAATCCGTGCAACTGAAGCACCTAAGGGCATGAAGAGAACAACGTCGAGCCACACAGGAGTGTTTGGATAGGTCGCTAGAAATATCAGGAATGAGCACAAGCCATAGTATGAACAAGCCTTTATTTTTGGAAGTATATGCTTCTGAAAAATCCGGCCGAGCATAAAAGAACCGATGATCCAGGAGAGATCAACTGAATCACCTCCTTCGATTTGGAGGACCCATAATGGTAACAGAGAAAATAGAGCGCCGATCATGAATCCGTTCAATAGGCTCCACTTTTCCAGCGGTGGAACGCTTTTTGCGGACTCGGCTTTTTTTAGCAACGATTGTGCTTGCTTTTTGATCTCTCTATTGGCAAGCCAGGCCACTGGCAGTATCAGCAACAGTGTGGGAGGAAAGAGTTTAAAAGCTGGGTAAACTATGCCCCCAAGAAACGTTCCAGTAACTCCCCCAACATCCTTACCTTGGAGGATTTGTTGGTTCGTTGTTCCTTCGCTTGCTTGCGTAAATCCTATGATGACAGCATCACTTTTAGTGATACCCAGTGATGCCAGCTGGGCACTTAAGAAGGTCAAGAAAATCAGGAATGTTTTGTTGCTGAGATCGAAATACATTCCAATCACAACAATTTCAAACAATAAGGCTGCCAGTGTGAATAGCAATAGTCCCTGGCGACTGCGTTGAAGGGGCAATAATGCGGAAATACTTCGAGGTAAGATCAGTAGGCTATTGATCATTGGGGAAGGACTAAGTTCTGCTAAAATCCACGCCGTACTAAAATTAAAAATGCTCATTGATGCTCTCCAGCTGCCGAGGAAGAGCAATGTTCGTATGTTCTTAAAGGTCACAATTTATGCCCCAAGACTGAATGAATGAAGTTCTCTGCTGATTGCAGGATATGGAGTTGAGTAACATCGTAATGGTGTGATCCATCTTTGTTGTAGAAATAGATGGCTTGTTGACTTCGCGATGACGGAGATGGTATCGATCTCGTGCCTCAATTCCAGTGTTCTCCGCTCAGATTGATGTCGATTTAAGCCCGTCCGAAAGCGACCACTTTCCGTACAATTTCATCTGTTTACCAAGCTGTGCATGCAGCGGGAGTAAAGAACGAGAGCGTGTTCGTTCTACACCGGTCAACCCGATCCCTCTGATTCCCTCGCGACTGTTGTCGATGCCTTCCCGTCCCTGGCAGAAGCGTCTCACTGCTTTGCTGGGCTGGGGAGGACTGGCCCTTGGTAGTTCGGCCTTTTGCCTGGTGGTGTTCCAGGCTCTGTTTGGTCGCCAACTGGAGCAGTTGCAAACCATTCAGCTCGGCAGAGATCTGGCCCTGAACGTGCGACTCACGGAGCTGGCTCTTGAGCGTTATCCACCTCATCTGGTCGCGGAACTGAGCGGTCTTGATCTTGAGGTCGCGGTTCGCCCGAAACCCGCACCTTTGCCACCGTCAGCGGCCTTCAAACGTCAGGCAGAGGCGTTGCAACTTCAGCTTTGTCAACGACTCTCCCATTGTCCAATGGTCTTGCCCGACCGGGCTGCCCGCGGCGAACGCAGCGTTTGGATCGAACTGATTTCCCCATTGGAGCCCATCTGGCTGCGGGTGGACGTGCCCTCGGTGATGCGTTGGCCACCGGAGCCCACACTGCTTGGACTTTCACTCGTGGGTGCCGGCATCATCTGCGGTGGATTGTTCCTGCTTGTGGAGGTGGAGGCGCCTCTGCGTGGGTTGGAGAAAGCTCTTTCTCGAGTGGGTGAGGGAGAAGACCCTGATGCCGTTGCCGCCCGCGGTGCTCCGGAGGTTCAACGCCTCACTCAACGCTTCAACGCCATGGTGCAGAGGTTGGCTGCCAATCGTCGAGAGCGGGCGACCATGCTTGCCGGCATCGCTCATGATCTCCGAGCACCGATCACCCGTCTTCAGTTCCGTCTGTCCATGCCACAGCTCTCAGCGGATGAGCGGGAGCGATGTGCTGGTGATCTTCAATCTCTGGAGAGAATCACAGGGCAGTTTTTATTGTTTGCCGGCGGTGGCGACAGTGAAACCTCGGTTCAAGTTCCCCTGGATCAATTGCTGGCGGAGGTGGCCAGCAGCCATCCGGCTGATCAATTGCGTCTCGAGTTAGATCCGCTGTCCGTTTCGGTCAAACCCGTTGCGCTCGGTCGTGCAATCGCCAATCTGATTGATAATGCTTTCTCCTACGGAGTGGCCCCGGTCATTCTCCATTTGCATGTCGAAAATGCACGCTGCTGTATCGACGTCTGGGATCAGGGCAAAGGGATGCCTGCCCAGCAATGGGAAGAGGCTTTGCAACCTTTTCATCGGCTTGATTCATCACGCGGTCAACAGGGCCATTGCGGTTTAGGGCTGGCCATTGTGTCTCACGTCGCCCGTCTGCACGGCGGCAGGCTCGAGTGCATCCATCGCGCCAACATCAATTCAGGGATTGATCTAGGCAGGTTTGCGATTCGATTCAGCCTGCCTTTGCCGGATGGCCATTCCGCGACACTGACGAGCTGAAATCTGAGAAAAACTAGAGCAGATGGAGAGCTCGCCACATCCGCTGCCTCCAATAGGAACGGATTTGTTCCGAACATGGGCAACAAGGACAAGAGCAAGACCAAAAAGCACGTTCAAGGCAAGGACAAAAAACGTCTTGGCCGCATCTCTGACATTGCCCTTGAAAGCCTTGAGGGAAGTGCGCAGGACATTGACACTCCCTCTGAGCGACTTGGGGAACTTATGGAAGATCATCATCAAAAGATTACGAGGCTGAACAAGAAGCTTTATGAGGCTGAATTGACTCGCCTACAGACTGATCTGGTTAGGATGCAGTACTGGATTCGTGAAACCGGCTACCGGATGATCGTTCTCTTTGAAGGGCGTGATGCCGCTGGAAAAGGCGGCACGATCAAACGACTGACCGAGCCGCTAAACCCAAGAGGTTGCAGGGTTGTGGCATTGGGAACACCAACCGAGCGCCAAAAAAGCCAGTGGTATTTTCAGCGCTATGTGGAACATTTTCCTGCTGCTGGTGAGATCGTTGTGTTCGATCGAAGCTGGTACAACCGAGCCGGTGTTGAGCGTGTGATGGGCTTTTGTAGCCCTAGACAGGTTGACCAGTTTCTTGACGATGCTCCTGAATTTGAGCGAATGCTTGTACGCAGCGGCATTCTTGTTCTTAAGTACTGGTTTTCTGTCAGCGACACTGAGCAGGAGGCGCGTTTTCAATCGCGCATTGATGATCCAACGCGCCGGTGGAAGCTGAGTCCGATGGATCTTGAGGCGCGCAACCGTTGGGTTGATTTTTCAAGGGCAAAAGATGAGATGTTTACGCGAACCAATATTCCTGAGGCTCCCTGGTTCACCGTTGAAGCGGATGATAAGAGGAGAGCCAGACTCAATTGTCTCCGCCATGTACTGAGTAAGGTGCCATGGGAAGATATGACTCCTCCAGGGATCAAGCTTCCTCCAAGACCGAAAAAAGGTGATTATGCGCGCCCTCCGATCAATGAACAATTTTTTGTTCCTAATGGCTACCCCTATTGACTTAGGACCAGTTTGAAATAAGGATAGAGTGCCGATGAATCTTGAGTGGAATTGATCCTGAATTAGGTTTTCAAAACTCATCGTGTTTAATGCAGGATCCCTTCCGAAAACAGAAATAATTTAAACGCGGTTGACAAAGATTGTAGTTATAACGAGTGCTCAGTGGCCAAGAGTTTGTCAATGAAGTCGGTCAATCCAGATGCTCTATGTTATAAAATATTGTTTTAAAGCCCGTCTAGAGAATCCGTTTACTCGCATCTGAAAACAGTTTTTATCCTCGGCCCAGTTAGGCCTGCTCATAGTGATTAAAGTATGTGCCGAGTGTATCTGCTTATTCGCGAAGGCAGAATCAAGGTCACTAGTGTGTTTCAAATATTTTTTATCCATGTCTAATACGACAGCTATCTACTTCACAATAAGATGTATTGAGTTAAAGAATACGATTGCAGATGGATATGAAAAAGACAGTCTTGAAAGATTCCTGAACCAGTATATTAGTCGAGGTATTCAAGGCCCCGTTCGATATTTTTGTGAATCAGAATCTGACGTCTATGCAAAAATTAGAGTGGTTATGGAATTCATGCAACAAGACTTGGATTCAGTGAATGAAATTCTCGAAATGATTCAAACCATTGAGCTTGATCAGTGGTGCCTTGAAACGAATACAGGAAATGTTTCCCCAAGACTGGTGCGTCGAACTAGCTTTAGCGACCATCAAGCGGCTTAGCTAGGGCAAATTGTTATAGTTTGAATCATGGATTGGTCACTCAGTCTTAGATAAATCAGAGAATTTGTAATTCCATTAATTATTGATGATCTTAGGGTTTCGCTGGATGCAACAATTTTGCTCGTATTTATTTTCTGGGGTGATGCAATATAAATTTAAGAGGCATAAAAGATTTGTGTGTTTATATTCTGCTGTTCAGTCTAATCACTCAATACCGTATCCATTGTTTTGGGGTGATTCAGGTGTTTTAGATCACATCCTCAAACAACTCATCTTCGCCGTAAAACAACCAAGGCTGGCCACTGTCAAGACGGTTGCGCTTCATCCAGGCGGTAAAGCTCTCTATGTCCTCCTGTTGAGGCAGTGGATCGTTTGAATTTTCGTTCATGGAAAACAATCTGGTCAGTAGCCGCGATTATCACGTGTGATTTCATGCAATGAACCGTGACTGTTTAGTCATTCCCAGGTTCCTGCCACTTGGCTCGGAATGGGAATAGGTCTGTGTTCTGTGTATATGGCTACTTGTCTAGGGAAAGGCTGGTGTCATCTGCTGCTGATGTCTGCCTTTCGTTACGGACTTACGCGTACTGAAGTCAAGATCACCGATGGCATGGCTCTGATGGATGAAAACTCTGAATACAAGCAGTGGATCCACAGTCGTTCTTGTTATTCGAGATAATTTCGAAGTCTGGAGTCCTTGCCCCAGATACTTGTTCTGTGACGGGGCGATAGGGATACCGCTCCGTTTTTTATTGGCGCTCAATTCCTTCAATGTTCTTTCGAGTAGATGGAATTGCTGTTTTCTGTCAATCAGGATGGTCAGACTTTGGGGCAGAGAGTCCATTGCTTTCAATTGCCTCTGCCCGGTTGAGCTGTTGATGCGATCCAGTGTCCAATTGGACGTTTTGGCTTGTCTTGGCCCGCCTGGATTGAATACTGTTTAATTGGTGTATTTGTTGATCCGATGTTCTGATTGAGTCACGCCGTAGCGGCTGATTGTTCGTGGTGTTTTGGTCATGACATGGAATTTAAAAGCACTTGACATCTTGCCTTTTGACGTAATGATATTAAAAATTTCTTAGAAGCAATGTTTATCACTGTTTTTGGTCAGAAAGGAGGTGTTGCTAAAACATGTACGAGCGTTCATTTGGCCGCTATCTGGGCCCAGCAACATAAAAAAGTCGCTCTAATTGATGCCGATAGAAATCGATCGGCAACTGCTTATGGAGCACGTGAATTGCTTCCTTATCCGGTCATTCCTATTGAAGCTGCAGCCAAAGCTGCAAGAGGTGCGGATATTGTTGTGACAGATGGTCAGGCGAGCAGCAACGAAGAAGAACTTAAAAATCTTGTTGAAGGTTCCGATATTATTATACTTCCTACGACCCCTCAGAGTCGCTCCTTAGAGTTAACAGTTGAAATGTCGAAGTTGTTAAATAATTATCGCATTCCTTATGCCGCTTTGTTGGTTAAGGTTGACTCACGAAAAAAATCCTCAGCTCAGTCAGCTATTGAAATTCTCGAAGGTTTTGATATCCACGTCTTAAATTCTCAAATTCCTCTTTTAAGTGCTTTTGAGAGTGCTGAAACTGAAGGTGTTACGGTTGACCATTCTGTGGACAATCGAGGTCGGGCACATTCAAGACGCATGATGGGTTGGTTCGCTTATGACAAAGCGTGCGTTGAGATTGAAGAGCTTTATCAGGCTTATCAAGAAAAAACCTTACTTCAACTCCAATCGGTTGGGATTTCACACCCTTGGAGAACAGAGCCGCTTAATTTAAAAGTCGGTGTTTGGCTGATTAGAAATTGGTTGTTTTCATCATATCGTTCATCCTTTTCTGTTAAAGGGATCAGTTTCTAATTGCGCTTATATAAATTTTCGTCAATCAACTGTTGAATTCTTTTTAATCATCTTTTGAATTGTCTCCTGTTCTTTAGTTCCGCAAGGCTGAATTCTGTTTGTTGGCATGAATCAATTTTCTTGTGCAAAATAGACAATAAAAAACTTGGTGGTGTTATTTGTGATCACCACCAAGTTTTGCTCAATTTATGAAATTCAAGATGTAAAGATTAAGTTGTATGCTTGATAGAACCCAAAAGCAACAACCCAGGCAACGATCATTGATACGGCAACAGAGAATAGGGTGAATCTCGCTGATTTTGTTTCACCCCAAATCGTGGCAACAGTGGTTAAGCATGGAACGTACAAAAGGCTGAAAAGGCAGTAACTGAAGCCTTGCTGGAAATTGATAGCTCCTCCCAGTGTTGTTTTGAGTGCATCACTGCCTTCACTCAATCCATACATCGTCGCAACAGCAGCCAACTGAACCTCTTTAGCGACGAAGCCAATGATGAGTGAAACAGTCAATAATGGATTGATGCCCAAGGGAGCCATCAAGGGTTGGAAGAAAGTTCCGATTTGTCCTGCATAGGTATTTAAACCCTCGGCACCACCAGGATAATTAGTCAGGAACCACGTGATAGTTGTACCAATAATCATGAAGACAGATAACTTTTGAACAAATGTCTTCATTTCACTCCATACATTCAATGCAACTTGTTTGAATGTAGGTGTTCTGTAGGGAGGCAATTCAATGACAAACGGATCTTTCGACTTGAACTGTCCACTAGCATTGAAAATCATCGCCATGACGAAGGCCACGATAAAGCTAATGATGTAGAGAAGCCATAGGGCTACAGCACCTAAGTAGCTAGGAAGAATGATTCCCAGGAAGAAAACAAATACTTGTAGCCTTGCAGAACATAATGCGAATGGGATGACAAGAATCGAAAGCAATCTCTGACTGCGTGAACGAATTGTTCTTGTTCCCATAATCGCTGGGACATTACAGCCAAACCCGAACAGCTGCATCACGAATCCGCGGCCGTCAAGACCTGCCTTGCGCATGATGTTGTCCATCAGATATGCAGCTCTTGAGAGATATCCACTGTCTTCAAGGGCAGTCATCACCACAAAGAAGAAGGCAACAAGTGGCACAAAGCCGAGCAATGAAGCGAATCCTGTGTAAGGTCCGCTGATTACAAAATCTTTAACGATGGCAGGGAGAAAGCTCAACCCTGGTTCTAAGACAGTTGCTTGCAACCAATCCGTGAAATCGCCAACCGGATCCTGGGCCGGCATGCCCACGTTCCAGATAAAGAGGAACAGGACCAACATGGTCAGGAAAAAGATTGGCAAACCGAAAATGGGATGCAAAAGCACTGCATCCATGCGGTTCGTAAACGTCACCAGGTTTTCCGGTGGCATTTCAATGCCTTGGTCTAGAGATTCTTGAATTTCTTCATCGGTGATCTTATTCTCTCGGCAAAATTCAACAAGTTCAGATACTTTATAAGAATCTTTGACGTCGTTAACAGTATTCCAGATACCATCGATTGCCAAGCTGCAGCCAGCGCCATATTTTGCACTAATCGTAAAGACAGGCATCTCAAGGTGTTGAGATAGCTTCTGGGTATTGATTTTCACTCCAAAGCGCTTGACCTCATCAGCCATATTGAGTGCAACTAAACTCGGAATACCAAGTTTTTTGAGTTGCAGTGGTATAAGTATCTGTCTATCAATTTGAGATGCATTGACAACGCAAACGATTAAATCAAAATTGTATTGCTGTAGAAAATCCTGAACGACCTTCTCATCCTCTGTGAATCCATCGAGATCGTAGATTCCTGGTAGATCAACAAATTCAACGGTTTTCCCATCGCGTTCAACTTTTGCCTGCATGAAATCAACCGTTAAGCCAGGCCAGTTAGCGACTCCTGCGGTCGCGTTGGTGACACGATTGAAGAATGTTGATTTGCCCGTATTGGGTTGACCTATAAAAACGATCCTTGGTAATTCGTTTTTTGTCTGGATTGTTTTACCAGTTTCTGCGGTGATCATGATGATGTTTTAGAACTCGTTGAAAAGGATTAAAGGGACAGTGTCATGATTTTCTGGTGTCTGAGACATCTGTGATTTCAACCAGAGCCGCCTCAGACTTTCGTATAGCAATTTCAGTGGTACTGCCAACTCTTACTTCGTAAGGATCACCACCTGGAGCCTTGCGCATGACTCGTACCGTTCTACCTTTCCTTATTCCCATTGCTTCCAGACGATCTTTGAAGGAATTGCTCAAGTCACTTCCGTCACTACTGACTCCAACAACTGTTGCTGAATGATGGACGCCTAACTCACTTAAATTCATCTGGGTAGCTTGGCTAATGCAACTCTATAAAAAGGTTAGAGCGCCAAGATTGATCTGGCAATTAAAGACGAGTGAATAATGACTGATAAGAACGGTGACTGTAGAATTTTTTACGGATGAACTTTGTACTTTTTTTCGGAAAACAAGCAAAACCTTTAGACGCAGCCTGAGGTGCGGACTTGCCTGTAACATTTGATACGTCGTAGTTGATGTTGCTTGTCGACCCTTGAATCACTGCTAATTTGAGATTTGATTGTACGTAATCATGCTGATTATTGAAATTGAACTGCTCATTGCGCTGGTGCTTGTTTTAATAGCAATTACTCGTCGTACCGCAATAACGCAATGGCTTGCTAATAGAAGATATCAAATTGGCCTCAAGCGGGCTCGAAAATTGTTTCAACTGTTAGATCAAAAGGACGGCCAAAATGCGATTACCAATCACTTACTCGAAGAAGGACACTTTTTACGTTCAAAGCGTAGAGTTGGGGATTTTTATTGTATCCCGGATGAGGATATTGATGGTGAAAAGCAAAATATTATGCTTAGAATGTCACAAAAATGAGCCCCGTTGGGTCGCACTGCGCAGGCTTTATCTGAGCTCTATCCAGGATGGCTATTTTAAAAAATCTGTTATCGATATCCCTGCTCTTTGGGATCGTGAGTTTGATGTGGCTTATGATCATTGGAAAGACAACCTGTCTGGAACCATTCAAAGAGACGATCAAGAAGATGCTTGGATCGTCGCTTAATTTCTAGTTTTGAACGATCTTTTGACTTTGATCACCTTGGTCTAATCAGAGGTCAAGGTATTTTAGTAGCGATCATGTTTATTTGACTTGCTGTTTTTTATTCCTGGATTTCAGAAGGTTTGAAATGGAATGAAATAGCGCTTCAAGAAGGTGACCAAAACTTCTCATCAGGCGCTTAAGGCCTAAGTTTGGCATCTTGCCGCATTTGCTGCAGTGGGGCATCAGTTTGTCTCATACACATTCAACCCTAATCAGACAGGTTGGTGAAAACCCTATTCTTTTGATTTCTTTTCTGTCCTTGGCCTCGTTGGTTCATGATAAAAATTGATGGTTTCAAATTGATTTGATCCATATGTTCTGCCTGAGTTCCCTGAGCTCGCTTTGATGGAATCAATTGCTACCTGGGCTTGATCATATTTGCTTCGTTTTTTATGGGCTAGTTTGTGCCCTAATTACACGGTTTTTCTCGCTTTGTACAGTTAATTTTGGTAGGCGGCTGATCAGCGAAGTCACCAATGCATTTCTGCAACAAGCTTGATCTCTACTCCTGCCATTGTTAGGCTGTTATTAGCATTCTTCCCATAGCTGCTGATGAGAAAAGAGTATCAACATCTTGCTAAAAAAATGTCTCTCGTCGAGCAGATGGTTTTTGAAAATGAATTCGAACTTCGTTGCAGGCAGCCTTCCTTGGGAGTTGTATATGCTCTTCTTTTAGGATGGTTTGGTTTTCATCGATTTTGGTTGAATGATCGCAATAGCGGTATTGTGTTTCTCGTTTTTTCGTGGACATTGCTGCCTGCGCTTTTTTCTATCTTTGACGCTCTTTGCATGCGTGAATTGTGTACGGGCTATAATAATAAATTGGCAAAACAGTTGTATGATGATATTAAGAAGATTAGTCCTTATTGATTGCTGGATTTGATCTTCCTGTCTGAATAGTCTCTTGTGTCCTGCTTTTACGACTGTATTAGACGACTTTGAGGATCATTTGAATGTAAGATTGTTGCGACCCCTTGCGAGCTTGATCTTTCTTCTTAACATTTGAGTTCCTCTTTTTTTTGGTGTGAGGAATTCCATGAAACTTTTTAAGCAACTGCTAGTTGCTCCTGCTGCCCTGGGCCTTTTGGTTCCTACGGTCGCCAACGCCTCTGAAATGAACGTGAGTGGCGTGTCCAACTATGCCTCCGTAACGCACGATTCAGGGGCAGAGGAGCAGGTCACCAGCATCACCCAGTTCTCTGATGTCTACCCGACCGACTGGGCTTATCAGGCTCTCAGCAACCTGATTGAGCGCTACGGCTGCGTTGCCGGCTATCCCAACGGCACCTACCGCGGC
>Ga0189292_10043_pt1 | contig 77522 bp, 88 predicted proteins | sample UW1oraminimetaG_FD_130317 | JGI IMG/M metagenome (GOLD analysis project Ga0189292, IMG submission 130317) | Marine microbial communities from the Costa Rica Dome - UW179A-orange mini metaG | ecosystem: Environmental > Aquatic > Marine > Oceanic > Photic zone | place: Costa Rica: the Eastern...
GCGCAACTGGCAACCCATAGGCAGCGTCTGGCTGAATCCAGAAAAGGAAACGACCGTTATCCATGATCAGAATGAGTTAAAAGCAGCATGACTCATGTTCCAACTACCTTGACAGACGCCGGCGCTAATGAACCGATCCCCTGTGGGCCTACATGGAGACCCCAATGCTCATTGATATTCCGGACGCCCTGTATGCCGCCGCGGTGAAAAACCGAGGCAAGCACTTTTCTCGCCCCGAACAATTGCTTGCGTACTGGTCCGCCTTGGGCAAATCCTGCCTGGAAAATCCCAGTGTCAGTCCAGTGCTGATCTCGCAGTTATTACTGTCGCAGCTGACCGAACCATCTGAGTTTTCATGGCACACACGCACACTAAATGACGAACAATTGGTCGCTGAGTCCGAAGCCTATCGATGCGAGGTCCGTACATTGCCCGAGGAAGCCAGGGCAGTCTGCGAGCGAGCATTGCAACAACTTGCCACTCACCCAGGCGCGGGCATACGCCTCTTCGGGGAGCTGTCATGCTTCTCACTGTTCCAGTGGGCTGAGTACGGCCAATTGGTGCAGATCGGATACGTCAAGGGAGGCAATCGCGTAGAACTTCTTCTGGCTGGAATCTGCCGTCAATATGTTGGCGTTTGAGCGCCCCAGCAAGCTGCGAAATCGACATTGCTAGCGTCTGTGGCCTGCCGACGGTGCAACGCCCTTGGACTCGCTTGCAAGCCGATACGCGAGCGCGCTCGCCAACAAGCAGTACATGGCACAAGCCAGTGCTTGATGCGCAAGTGCGACCCCGGCGTCAATCAACAAACCAAGCAGTAGCGGTGAAGCGCCGGTCGCCAGTACATTCATCGCCTCCACGGATGCCCGCACCGAGGCTAAACGGTTCGGGCCGAAGATTTCCACCCAGAGCGCCGTAGCCAGAACATTGACGAGCGCTGAGGTAATACCGAATAGCGCGAAATACGGGATCGCGACCCAGTCACCACCTAGCATTGCAACCAACAAGAGCGCGATCATCTGCGGAATAAGAACAACCGGAAGCACTCTGCTTGCTGCAAATCGATCGATCAAAGGGCCGGCAGCAATCATGCCCGCGACGCGGGCTACTGCATAGGCGACAAATGCCGTGGCAACCCAGGCCATCGACCACCTCATTTCTGAGGCCAGACGCACCTGGTGAAAGAAGAAGCCTGTGGATATGAAGGGCGAAGCCAAGATAGCAGGCATCGAGAGTTGAAACCGGCGATCCCGCCAAAGCGACGTTTCACCGCTAGCCGGCATGGGCCGTTGAGGGCTCTGCTCCCTAGCCTCTTCCATGCGCGTGCGGACGCGGTCTTCTTTAACCTTTCGAGGTTCGCTGAGCAGCCGTAGCGAGAGCAACACCAGCAGCAGCAGGCCGCTTCCCACCAGCATCCATGTGTTCCTCCAACCCAGGGTCAAGATCGCGAACACCGTCAAGCTGGGTAAAATTGCCTCGCCGAGCGGCAATCCGAGCGCGACGATGCTGATAGCCGTGCCTCGATTCACGGAGAAAGTACGCGCCGTAGCGGTCAACGCCGTATGCACCATCAAGCCCTGCCCGCAGAGCCGGAGTAGAAAGAATGCGACAACGAGCGAAACCGGACCGGTACATAGGTACATCGTCAGACATCCCAAGGCCAACATCGACACGACAGCTACCGTGAAACGCGGGACGGTAGTTCTATCGATCCATCGACCGACGCGGCTGAGGGTTAGCGCGCTTATCACGGTCGCTCCCGCGTAAAGTGCTCCTAAGGAACCGTCCGTCAAGCCGAACTCGCTACGTAGGCTGACACCGAAGATGGCGATGAAGTAGGTTTGCCCTAAGCTGGACGCCAGCATAAGCGCCATACCGAACGCCAGCGGATTAGGGCAATCAAGCAGGAATCGAATGTAGTTTTTCAATGAAACACCATGTGTTTCGCGTTGTGGAGCGTCTCTACTAGGGTTTAGATCTGAGTGAGGGCAAGTCGGCCAATACTCTCGCGCATCTGATGAAAGCGGATCATCGGCCACTGTTCACTGATCACGTCCAATTCGGATCGGGTCTTGAAAAGGTAGGCTGGCGCTTGAACCGCATCTTGATAAATCCGCCCCGAATGGTGAGAGACGAACTTGGAAAGTTCATCGGGGTTTGCCGCCGATATCCATCGGGCTGTACGAAAAGATGTCTCGTGCAATCGTGCCGGAACTCCGTATTCCTGGCGCAGTCTCTCAAGCGCGACGTCAAACTGCAATTCGCCAAAAGCGCCAAGCAACACCGAAGCACCAGAAGCGTCCCGGAACACCTGGATCGCACCCTCTTGCCCAAGTTGAAGCAGGGCGGACTTTAGCTGTTTCACCTTCATCGGATCGTCGATGTCGACACGTTTGAATATCTCTGGAGCAAAAAACGGAAGCCCAAGAAAATGTAGAGGTTCGCCGGAGGTGAGTGTGTCGCCCAGCTGGAGCGCTCCATGGTTGGGTAGCCCCACAATATCGCCCGGGTAGGCTTGCTCGATAGCTTCTCTGCGCTGGGATAGAAACGATACCGGTGCGCCTGCACGTATCATCTTGCCAGTACGCGTCACCAGATACTTGGAATCCCTGCTGAATCGGCCTGAGCAAACGCGAATGAATGCGATCCTGTCGCGGTGCAGGGGATCCATGTTCGCCTGGATCTTGAACACGACTCCCGTGAATTCGGACTCAATCGCTTCTACCGTGCGTTCAAGTGCCGGTCGCGACTTAGGGGAAGGAGCGATATCAACCAGCGCATCCAGTACCTCCTGAACACCAAAGTTGTTCACGGCCGAACCGAAAAAAAGGGGGCTCTGCCGGCCGTCATGGAACGCGGCTTCAGAAAACGCTGGCGCGGACGCCAGTACTAGTTCAAGTTCCGTCCGGGCATCACGGATCGCGTCATCCGACGACATATTAGTGACTTCATGAAAGTCATAGACCGCCTCGGGCGAGATGAGCTTGTCGTGCCACCCCGGAGAAAACGTCTTCACCGTCGCGCGCGCTGCGTCGATGACGCCGTGAAAGTTGCGCCCCATGCCAATGGGCCACGAAAAAGGCACGATAGGAATGCCGAGCACTTGTTCCAACTCGTCGACAAGTTCCAACGGATAGCGCACCTCGCGGTCCATTTTATTGACGAAAGTGATGATGGGAGTCTGTCGCGAGCGGCAGACCTCTATCAGACGCAAGGTCTGAGCTTCGACGCCATTAGCCGCGTCGATAATCATCAGTGCCGCGTCCACGGCGGTAAGGACACGATACGTATCTTCGGAAAAATCCTGATGGCCCGGGGTGTCAAGCAGATTCAGCACATGGCCGCGATACTCCATCTGCATCACCGAGCTCGCGACGGAAATTCCGCGCTGCTTCTCAATGTCCATCCAGTCCGAGACGACATGACGCCTTCCTTTGCGCGCCTTGACACTCCCGGCGATGTGAATCGCCCCGGAATGAAGTAGTAGTTTTTCGGTGAGTGTGGTCTTGCCAGCGTCTGGATGCGAAATGATCGCGAACGTGCGACGACGTGCGCGCTCTTGCTGCAAAGTAAGCATGATTACTCCGCCTCGGTAGGGCCAAATCAGGGCCAACGAGACATTCGCCAAGGCGCTGCGGCGTTGCGCATGCGCCATGCAACCATCAAATCGGCCCGGCCCAAATACACTGAAATCCACCGATACCGTCGCAACAGACCGCCAAGCATAGGGTGAACATCCGCTCAAAATCGGCGACTGATCGGTAGGGCTACTAGGAGGGGGAGAAAATGGCTTACATCGGCAAGGAGGGAGGATGGGAATGCTTGCAAAGCGCATCAAGGGAAGAAAGCTGTTATGATGTTGCGCTCTAACGTCTCACTCTAGACGACATTATCCAATGTAGCAAACCGTCCAACGTGGCTTCGTCCGCGTTCCGCGTCCAGCATTTCCTTCAGCGCCGCAAGTAGGCCGCTGAGCTTCCCGTTTCCCAGTCCGTATAAGAACCGCTAGAACCGTTTAGGTTCAGGTTTAAAGCCGCGCGCACGCCTCTTGGCCGATGTGCCCGGTATGCCTGTACGGACCCATTGCATGCATCCAATGTCACTAAAAAAACTCCGAGAAGAATGGTTCTCAAACGTCCGCGGCGATGTGCTGGCGGGCATCGTTGTCGCGCTCGCCCTGATTCCCGAGGCGATCGCGTTCTCCATCATCGCAGGGGTCGATCCCAAGGTCGGCCTCTATGCGTCCTTCTGTATATCAGTCGTGATCGCCATCGCTGGTGGCCGGCCCGGCATGATTTCGGCCGCAACGGGTGCGATGGCCTTGTTGATGGTCACGCTCGTGAAAGATCATGGCCTTCAATATTTGCTGGCGGCCACCCTGCTGACCGGCGTGCTTCAGATCCTTGCTGGCGCGTTGCGCCTGGGTGTGCTCATGCGCTTTGTCTCGCGGTCTGTCGTAACAGGCTTTGTCAACGCGCTGGCAATTTTGATTTTCCTGGCACAACTGCCTGAGTTGACGAACGTAAGCTGGATTGTCTACGCGATGACGGCGGCGGGCTTGGGGATCATCTACCTATTCCCCTATGTGACCAAGACGATTCCCTCCCCCCTTATCTGCATCGTGGTTTTGACGGGCATCTCCATGTACATGGGGCTGGACATCAGAACGGTTGGAGACATGGGTGAATTGCCCGACAGCCTCCCCGTTTTCCTGATTCCGGACGTGCCGTTCAACCTGGAAACCCTGCAGATCATTTTCCCGTACGCGGCCACCCTGACGGTCGTGGGCCTGCTCGAATCAATGATGACCGCTTCCATTGTTGACGAACTAACCGACACCACCAGCAACCGCAACCGCGAATGCGCCGGACAAGGCATCGCCAATATCGCCTCTGGCTTCCTGGGCGGGATGGCGGGTTGCGCAATGATCGGCCAGTCTGTCATCAACGTGAAGTCCGGCGGTCGAGGCCGCTTGTCGTCCTTTGCTGCTGGCGTGATCCTTCTGATCATGGTTGTGTTCCTGGGGCCGTGGGTAAAGCAGATACCCATGGCGGCGCTGGTCGCCGTCATGATCATGGTGTCGATCGGTACCTTTAACTGGGCATCAATCAAAGGACTTGCCCAACATCCGAAAACCTCGAGCATTGTGATGGTGGCGACCGTTATCGTGGTGGTCGGTACGCACGATCTTGCAAAGGGCGTGCTTGTTGGCGTCCTCCTGAGCGGCATTTTCTTTGCTCACAAGGTCGGACGCGTGCTGCGTATTACTTCCGAAGTCCGCGAGGAAGGTGCGGTGCGGGCGTACACGGTCGTTGGCCAGGTTTTCTTCGCGTCTGCCGAGAACTTTGTGAAATCGTTCGATTTCAAAGAAGTGATAGAACGCGTGCAGATTGACGTCAGCCGCGCGAGATTCTGGGACATTTCCGCAGTTGGCGCACTTGACACGGCGGTGCTCAAATTCCGGCGCGAGGGTGCAGAAGTGGAAGTCATCGGAATGGACGAGGCCAGCACCACGCTAGTTGATCGGTTTGCTATTCACGACAAGCCCGACGCGATGGACAGGTTGATGGGCCACTAAGGAGGAAGATATGGAAAAAATAATCGCATGTATCGATGGAACCGCCAGGTCAACAGCCGTTTGTGATTACGCCGTATGGTCGTCGCTGCGCCTGCAAACGCCCCTGCAATTCCTGCACGTGCTTGATCGTCATCCAGAGCGAGCCGCCGTCAGCGACTATAGCGGTGCCATTGGGTTCGACGCGCAGGAAAATCTGCTTCAGGAGTTGACGTCCCTGGACGAGCAGCGCAGCAAGCTCGCCCAACAACATGGACGACATATTTTGCAAGCCGCACGAGAGCGCGCCATGGTCGCGGGCGCCGAAGATATAGATACGCTACAGCGCCACGGATCTCTTGTGGAAACACTTGTCGAGTTTCAAGCAAGCACGCGTTTGGTGGTTCTGGGTCAGCATATTGCCCCTGCCCATGAAAGCCCATCAATTTGGCATATCGATCATCACGCCGAGCGCGTCGTGCGTACGATTCAGCGCCCAGTCCTGGCAGTGGGCGGCAAATTCGTTGCACCTCGCCGTTTCTTGCTCGCGTTTGACGGAAGCGTCGCAGGCCGCAAGATGGTGGAAACCGTTTCCACCAGTCCTCTTTTACAGGGCTTGTCCGGCCGCGTAATTATCGCCGACGAGGACACACCAAATATCCGTGATCAGGCGCAGTGGGCGAGCAAAACGCTGGCGGAAGCCGGATTCGATATTGACAGTGCGATCGTGGCGGGTGAGCCAGAGAAGGTGATTACCGCGCAAGTATCAGAGAGCAATTGTGACCTGCTCGTCATGGGCGCTTATGGACATTCTCGAATTCGCCACATGATCCTGGGTAGTACAACAGCGACGATGTTGAGAACAAGTTCGGTGCCGGTTTTGATCATTCGGTAATAGATCGCCAACGTTGAACGGGAGCCGGCCAGAGGCCGGCTCCATCTGAGTTCGACACGTAAGCCGGCGACAATTATCCGGAGGGAGCACCCATGATCATAGGGACAGTGAAATTCGTTGCACGGTCCGGGCTGTTTGGGATGATTTCACGAGACGACAGGCTGCCGAAGGTGTACGTCTCACTACAGGAATTGCAGCGCGCTGGGGGAAAAGCACTCAGGAAGGGGCAGCGCTTTGGATTCGAATTATCTACACCTAAAACCGAAGCCCGACCTCAGGCGGTCAACTTGTTCTTCTTGGAAGAAGGCGGCAAATGAGCGGCATGTGCCGTCTACGCGGCTACGACGCCGAGGTTGTCCACGTTGCCCCCCCGCCGCGTTGGTACTCCACCATATTCGGCTGTTGGTGATCGCATCCCAACAGAGGAAGGTCGTCGGTCCATTCAAACTGGCGTCACGAAAGCTTTCAGGAGCATAGATGACATCGAAGCCCCCTTTCCTGCGCGCCCTGCACACGGGCAAACAGTCAGCTACTGAAGACGGGCCGTCGCACGGGTGGGTCATGCCCGCATCCCTACGATTGGACCGTCAATACACGGGGAGGCAGCCTCGGACTGACTTGCTTCGCATGCATGCCGCGAACGCGACCCATGTCGGCGGCATGACCCCGCATCTCAACACCGAACTCCCCCCATTGTTTCGATACACTTTTCAGCCCGGTGATGGCCGACCACCAAGGCTGGTTGATGTCTGGCACCACGATGCCGTGCCTGCCCAGACCAAGCAATGTCGATCTCCTTATTACGTGGCTCTGATACGTCCACCAGACCTTGTAGGTTCGCTTCATGAAGCCGGTTTTATTTTTTCTCACGAGCGTACCGAACTCACAGCAAGGAAAGGGTTTACTTCCTTCGCCCTTGTCGTGGGCAATACGACGCCGTGGGGAAAAGTTACGGAGACTGACTGCGTTTATGCCGAAACGCTCTTGTCATACCGTGAAAAACTGATCGATTTCAGCCAGGAAGGGGACTTAGCATGAACATCAACGCCCAGCCTTTCTTGGTATTGGGTGACGGCAGAGAGCTGCGCGCATGAAGGCGGCCCCATCCAGGCCCCTGCTCGTCATTCATTCGGAAGCCGCTACCGGCTTTGGCGGACAGGAGCATCGCATACTCAAGGAGATGCGAGGCATGCGCGAACGCGGTCATCAAATGGAAGCAATTTGCCAACCCGGCAGTGGACTGTTCTGTCGCTTGACCGATGAAGGGTTTACGGTTCACCCCCTTTCCATGTATGGATCGGTCAATTACGTCAAAGGCGTCTATCGCGTCTGGCGGCTTCTTTCCTCGAGGCAATACGACGTTATCAACACGCATAGTCGGCGCGACACCGTCATCGCGGCAGCAGCGGCACGCTTGGCGGGCACACCCTTGATTGTGCGTACCAGACATCTGGCAAAGCCACCCGGCTCGCTGTGGAGCTACACAGGGCTCCCCCACAAGGTGATTGCAATCAGCGAATACGTGACGCAGCAACTCCTTGCCCGTGGCGTGCGGCCAAATGACCTTGATACCGTGTTTACCGCGGTTGCCCCGTTGACGCCTGCCATTCAATCCACACTGCGTGCCGAGCTGCGCATTGAGGGAAATGCCCTGGTCATCGGTTGCGTAGGTCACCTGCGTCCGCAAAAAGGGCATCGCTTGCTGCTGACCGCAATTGCCCCCTTGTTGACAAGCGGGCCGGACAACCACCTTGTCGTTGCGGGAGAAGGGTCAGAGCTTGAGAGCCTGAAAGAGCAAGCACGGGCACTCGGATGCGAGGGTCGGGTTCATTTCCTAGGACGCCGTAACGATATCGAAAACGTCCTGTCCGGGTGCGATATTTTTGTACTTGCCACTGAGTTCGAGGCGCTAGGTACGTCGTTTATCGAGGCCGCTGCGTGCGGGCTTCCTGTCGTCGCCACCTCAGTCGGGGGAGTCCCAGAAGTCGTCAAACACGGGGAGACCGGCCTGCTTGTTCCATACGGCGATGTTGATCAGCTGCGAGACGCCCTCGGCACACTGGCGGCGGACGGCACACTTCGAACGCGCATGGGCAAGGCTGGAGCAGCCTACATTCGCAGCGAACGCAAGTTCACGATTGCCGGAATGGCCGAGAGCGTAGAAGCTGCTTATTTACGATGGCTTTCGCGGTGACGCGTTAGCGATTATTGAGCGTAATGAAAAGCGCCCGTCCATTGGTGCATCCAGATCTGGTACGGTGCAGTCTTGAACCGGACATTAATCCTGACCGTCTATGGATGGCGTCCGGTTCATAGTTATAAGTACTTCTTGAAGTACTTGGCCATGATCCACACGAGAACCGCGCCACCCACTGCAACGGGTAGGAAGAACAGCGCCAGAGACATCCGGGCCGGCACTATGAGCCACACCACGGCTACCATTGGCACGATGCCTCGATTCAGCAGACGTTTGGCGCGAGTGTGTCGGGTTGCGGACTCATGCCCTCCGCACTCTCGCCGGACGTACCGCGCGACCAGGCCGTCCGTCAGAGCAATCGTCAATAACAACCCGAGCGCCGGCAACGCGCTAAACAGCAATAGCAGTCGGACGCCCAGCAGTTCAACGGCGTGCATGGTGACCAGTATCAGCTCGCGGCCCTGCCCCTGTGTGGACCTTTGCATCGCCCCGCCAAGGAGGCTAGGTCCCGGCTTCGCCTCGCCGGACAGGGCCGCGGCCAAACCAGGCCAACCAAATACCAGTGCCCGAGAAATTCCGGCAGCGTCATTGGCGGCCTTCTTATTTGGAGCTTGCTCCAGGTAGTAGTCGACCAGGTCGCTCATGTACCTGGATGGGGCTTTGTCGGTCTGCAAGGCCACCGCGACCGTGAGAGACACCACGATGGACAGGAACATCACCACGATTAGCCAAACTGATAGATGCAGAACGGCGTGAATAGGCCAAAAGAAGGCACGCACCGCATCCTCGCCGGAAGCTCTGTCCTTAGAAGCCACGGCCGCTACCCTCCACGGTCACATTGGACGAGACCTCGCCCGCACGCTCAGAGGCTGAAACCGTGCTGTCGAAGTCGTGAATGTCGACGGATAGGCCGGCATCAACTGCGTCCGAATACGCCTTATAGGTCGAACGCATGCTCTTAACGACGTCGGCTAAGCCGGCAGGCATGAGGTGATCAGAATCCTTACTTGCCAAAGGTAGCCGCAGCTTTACGAGCTGACCGCCCTCAATAAGGGCGAAGGCCTGCCCCTTTGGCAACTGCACCAGGTCTGACGGGTCTACTAACGGCACCTCCCGCGGCGAATACTTGTCCTGCGTTCGGGATGTGAAATCGGTTACTCCATCATCTGTTCCATCCCCAGTCGCAGAGTCCAACTGGCGCGTGTAGATCTGTACCTTCGGGAGTTGGTCTGTGAGAATTTCAGCTGTGGGCAGGTTCTTCACTCGGAGCATCACGAGCGTGTTGAAATTGCCGAAGATCTGATCCGCCTTCGCTTTCGACCCGATCCTGGATTCCACATCCGAGCCTGTCTGGGTGTACGCCGTGACCTGATAGCCCGCGCCGCCGGCCTTGTTTACCATCGGAATGAACTCGTCCCCGACAAGCTCATTGAACTCGTCCGCATGGATACACACGTTTCGCTTTTTACCGGGAATTGCCTGTCCATAACCGGAGCCGAATTTGTATAGACGCCCGGCAGTAGAGGTAAGGTCGGCAAACATTGAATTTCCGACTGCGCCGGCGACTTCGAAATCGCTGAGCGCGTCCAGTCCCACATAGACGATTCCGCCTGTGTCGATGATCTTCTGCCAGTCGAATACAGTGCGCGGATCTGAGGGATCCGAATAATCTGGAGACAGGAGCTTGGATACTGGTCCAGTGGTTAGCTTTTCCAGCAGTGGATAGAGAGACGACACCAGCTTCTCAAAATACGATCGGTCGTTTGTAAGAACGCTCGCGAGACCGTCCGCGATCTGGTCATGCCAGCCCTTGTCCCGGATTAGCTTGAGGATCTGGAGCGGATACATCGCTCGACCTGTCTTTTGCGCTTGTGCCTGGAGTTGCTTGTCCGGCTCCGCCATCTCGTCACGCCAGCCCATGTGATCGCGGTCGAGCCAGTATTCGAAATACTTCAAGCACAGGTCGTCGATGTTTACCGCGTTTTGATAGATGACCTCATAACTGGGCTTCATCCCCAGCGCCACCATCGCGCGCGCCATCACGTTGATGTAGCGCCAAACGAACTCTCTGAACGCAGCGGCTTGTCCCTCGGACGGTAGCTGACCGGCGAGCCGCGTTGCGACTTCCGTAATACGCGAGAAAGTCGCAATTGGTGAATATCTGGACGAGGCATCCGGATATCCGAGGTGGAAAAAGTGGAAGTCCTTCTCGCGGCCCGCGCGGCATGCTTCCGCATATATTCGGAGCAGCAGCTCAACGTCTCCCTTGGGATCAAAAACAATTACAACGTCGCCGCGGCGAATGTCCTGCGTCACCAGCAATTCGCAAAGGCGAGTCTTGCCGACGCGCGTAGTTCCCAGTACAAGCGTATGCCCGACACGCTCCCCCAGGCTGGACCATATATCGCGCTCGTCGGGCTCGACGCCATGAATAACGGGGTCTCCGCCCACTGGCGGCAGCGGTTTGACCGAGTTCCACCACGCGTCCCTCTTGAGCTGATTTGCGATCCAACCAGGGTGCTGTCGCTCCATCCGACGGGCCCACTGATACAGCTCATTGCGGGCCGTCAAGTGCTTGTATTGTGGAAGGCGGGCGGTGTACAGACGCTGCGTGTGTTCTTGCGTCCAATAGAAGCCTTTACCAAGGAACAACTCCGTTGACGAGCACGGGATCTCGTCAGCGGCAAGCGAATAGGTGGGTAGACTCCGGAGGTTGCGTTGGAATCGGATGAGGCGTCTCGCTTGCCGAGCTCGAATGGCGGCCAGCGAGAGCAGTCCTACACTTAAAACTCCCCCTGTCGCAGGGGTAACCAAAAACAACCCTTGATAGGTCCAAAGCGCACCGACCGATGCAAGTGCGGCCATCGACGAAACTACTTCATATGGGCGCCGAAAGAGGTTCTCGTAAGGGTGGGACATAGATCAGGCGCTCGCACCGGCGGACGCCGGTTTCAATAACTGGTTGGCCGCAGGGACGGGCTGAAAGAAGCGTTCCGGTCCGGGGATCAAGATCCCCGTCAACTGTTTGCCGCCTGGACCACTGACGTTGTATCGGTGGAGAAAAGAGCCGCTTCCGCTCTTCTGCGGGTACTCCGACTTTTGAAACTGCTGTTGCAGAACCCGCCACGGCTCCTTGGATGGCGCGCCATCTGTAGACGTGGGCATGTCGATCCGCGCCTCGAAGTTGTCCGCGTAGTCCTTGAAGATCTTTGGCGACACCAGAAGCATGCCTTCTTCACAGAAATGCACTGCGGCGTTGGCCTCGTTGTATGCAATTGATCCAGAACTGACACCGGATTGAATCCAGGCCATGAAGCGCTCTACGTTCGCCTTGCGAGCCGGCATGGCAGGCAGCGCCGCCGGAGCTGGCGCAGCCCTCACACGTGGGGCAACTGGCGCACTCATCAATTCGGGTGCTTCAACCTCTGGCGATTGGACCAGCTCCGGAATCGCGCTATCGATATCGTCGAGATACTGATCATCCGCTTCTAGTTCGATCGAGGCAGATAACGAATTGCTGTCCTGCACCACGGCAACAACATCTGGATCGAGATCATCCATCCCGGGAAGGTCTTCAACGCCGGGGCTCGTGCCAGCAACAGGCTTGTCATCGCCTGCACCAACATCGGTAGCTTCTATGATCGGCTCTTCGTGCGCAGGCGGCATCTGCTCTGCCGGCGCCGATGGCGCCACAGGCGAGGCGGGCGGACAGTGGTCGTCGGCGCTTCCGCCTGCCGGGCCGCGCGGGGCTTTTACATCAACTACAGAGACTGCACCAGGCGGCAGGGCCGCCGGGTATTGGGCTGGGTCCTGGAACAGTATCGACAAGGGAAATCGAAGGACGGTAAGGCGTTGGGACCACGTCCCAATCGCGATGTTTACGGTCCAGATGGCTGCACCAGCTTCATTTGATATCGCTGCGCCATATTCCTGCCAGGTGTCGAATAGCCGCGAGTTATCGTCGGGAACGCCCGCTGCGCCAGGCCTACGCTGCTCAGTCTGCGCCAGATGGTCTCTGACAAGCTTGGCAATTGACCCGGAAACGCACCAGAGCGACTCACCATCACAAAATCCGACTGCCCCAGCCCGATTGATCGAAACAGACCCTTCTGCCAGAACGCGGCGCAGCCCGCCCATCAACCGTTCGATGAGAGGAACGGCGCGCGCCGATGCAAAGCGCGTTCTCGGACCAGTGGCTAAGTTGCTCGCTACCGATTCCCTGTCGGCTCGACCCACGAGCTCGGCGATCACTCCCTTTCTCTGTTCTCCGCCCAAGTAGTCGAAGAGCTCGTCCATAAGGGGACTATGTTCGCCAATCCAAGCAAGCGCTTTACCTGGAACAAGGGTGCGCAACAAGGGCAACCCCAACCGTTCGTGCTTCCGGTACTCTCTTTGAGCCGGGAAATCGACGGTGTACCAGTCAGCCCCTTGCTCTTGCATTGTTCCGCCCAAAGGCACCCAAGGCTTTGATTCTCCAGATGCGCCTTGGAGCTGCACCACCACGTCGGTAACAGGCTTCCCAATGTCGTGCAGCAGGCCCGCGACGAGCACGGCATACGTGTACCGCGCAGCCAGCCGCGTTTGCTCTTCCGGCGCCACACCCAGTGGGAGTTTGTAGGCATCCCGGAAGTGCAGCGCGTGCGCAGCGACCTCAAGTAGATGCACCAGGAGCCCACCTGGTTGCGCGTGATGATGCGACTCAGACGCTGGAAGTAGCTGAACGAATTCCGCAAATGCCGCTAGCAGCGGACGCACGTCACGCTCGAAATTCTCGGGAGTGAATCCCATGCGCTGGCGAATCAACTCTACGAGAGGCGAGGTCCCTGTGACGTCAAAGAGGCGTTGTGCCGGCAACACTTCCAAGTGCCGCGCGCTCGGAGCCGATTGTTGGACTGGGCCAGGCCTCACCTGCGATTGGCTTGACGTGCCCGGCATCGGCCTCCGCAACCAATACAGCGCGCCGGCGGCTGCGCCCGCACAGGCGAGCAATACAACGTCAGACTCGATTGCCAGCATGATTCGTACTCTCAAGCTGCACCAACGCCGCTGCCAGGTAGCCTCTAACATAACTGCGCCATGCGTCTGCGCCCACGTCCGAGGCGTAAACCACCACAAGCTTGCCCGAAGCGGCTTGAAAGTCTGTAAAGCGCTCGGCGAGGGGGTCCCATTGGCTGGTGGAGTCGATTGTGGCTGCACGCCAACGAGTACACGGCAGGTCGACCAGCCATTCCACGAAGCTAATAGGACTGCTGAACGGGCCACGCAGGCGCTTCAGCTGTTGGCACGCAACGTCGTAGAGTTCCGCACCACCTTCGCCGCTAGTGGCCGTCTGCCAGCCATCAAATCGACCAAGCCAAATAAGGGCAACTGCGAGCTGAGCCCCGTTGCAGACACGCCCTAGCTCGCGGTGCATCTCTGCTTTGGCCTTGTCCGGCAACGGCATTGCCCCGGGCGGCCGAATCGGGCGAAAGGTGGAATGCCGAAGGTATGTCATGGGGCGTAGGCAGCGAGGAAAATGCGACTAGCCTCGCCGCCAGCGTGCTTACGGGTCAATGCGAAAACCAGGCCTCTCCAACACGTAACCTCTTGCGACATGTTGACAAAAGGAGAGCCTTGGTGATCTTCACCGCCCCAAGATCGAGGCGCCCAAAAACCTTTGTCGACCTTTTTGGCCCTTGCGGTTGCCCTTCCCCCTTGGGTTTCGCCCTTAGCCCTTAAGCGTTTGCGCCTTTTGAGGGCACAGATTTAAGTGCCCGGCCTTTGGTTAGGTCCCTTCCCCTTCGAGGCATTTCGTTTCTTTTGTCACACAAAAAGAAACAACTACTTCGAAGCACTTTGCTTCCAAACGTTTCCGTCCAGTGGCGCCGCGTTGGAAACATACGCCTCACGCCGCTCTATAGACACCAGCCGATATCACACCGTTTAGTGGCTGACAAGCGCAGTCGCAAAGTAACGTTTCGACGCTTTTTAATTCACTAGGTGCCAAATATCCGACGCGCGGCGAAAGTGCTCACGTCGGCTTCCCTCGTTGCCGATCCGCTGGCTTACCCGCCGGGCTCGGTGCCTGGCGGGGCTTTTTCCTTCAAGGTGCGCCGTGCAGTTCCCAACCAGGTATCGATTCGCCGCAGCCATAGCGATGTGGGCCTTCCTTCCCTCGCCGGCGCACGCTGACTGCATCGCAGCAGCAGCCGCCTATCACCGAATAGACGTCCAACTCTTGCAAGCCATTGTTATGCAGGAATCTTCGGGCAAAGCAGACGCTGTCAATTGCGCCAATGCAAACGCTTCATGCGACTACGGCCTGACTCAGATAAACAGCATGCACCTCGAACGGTTGCAGCGGTTTGGCGTGTCCAAACAGGACCTCTTCAACCCCTGCGTATCCGCGTACGTAGGCGCGTGGATCCTTGCCGAGAATTTTGAACGTCTAGGCGTCACCTGGGATGCCGTAGGCGCCTACAACGCCGCAAGCCCCAACAAGCGTGTGGCGTATGCGAACAAGATCCAGGCAAAGCTCAGTGCGATTCGCGCGGGAACCTTGATCCCTGTCCACGTTCCTTTTGTGCCCCGAGGCGAAAGGGGCCTGCAAGTAGGCCGGATGCCAGCAACACAGCAGGCTGCCGCGGCTGGCCCGACGCTCGCCGCCACGTCGGCCCAACATCAGCCGCAGTCCCAGGCACAAGATTCCGAGGGGCGCCGTTGATGGATATTTCCACCTCCTATGCCGAAGACATCCTCCGCCAGCATTTGAGCGCGATTGAACCCTACCTCGCTTCCGAAGATATCAATGAAGTGATGGTCAACGCTGCTGACGACATATGGGTGGAGGAGCGGGGCGTCATGCGCCGGGTCGACGCCACGTTGAGCGAAGAACAGGTCGATCGAGCGATCACGTTGATTGCCAGCAAGAACGGAAAACCCAACGCCCCGCTGCTCGATGCGCGCCTGCCAGGTCTCCGAATCGCGGCGGCGCGTAAACCCACAGCACTTCGCGGATCCATGCTCTGCGTCCGCCGCTTTGCTGCCCGGCGGATTTCGCTGGACAGCTACGTGGAAAACGGCGCTTTCGACGTCGTCGCGGTGGATCCTTCGGAAGCCGCCAGCGAGCAGCGTGAGCTCGATTCGCTAAAAGCCGCAATGCGACGTGGTGGCTCAACAATCCGGGACTTCTTTCAGTGGGTTGTGGAGCGGCGTCACAACATTGTTCTAAGCGGGTCCACGTCAGCAGGCAAGACGACACTACTCAACGCATTGCTGGACCTCGTTCCTAGCTCGGATCGGGTCATTACGGTCGAGGATACGGCCGAACTACGCTTGAACGTTCCCAACCATGTCGCGCTTGAGGCAAACCAAGCGCTGGGAATCAGCGTCCGCGACCTCGTGAGGCTCAGCCTTCGTTGTCGGCCTGACCGCATTGTTCTCGGCGAAGTACGCGGTGCCGAAGCCTTCGACCTATTGGATGCATTGAATACCGGGCATCCGGGAAGCCAGGTATCTCTACATGCTGACTCCAGCGCGATGGCACTGCCGCGGCTGGAATCAATGTTGCGGATGGCCCCAGAGACCCAGAACTGGCCCTTGCACGACCTCCGCCGCCAGATCGCATCCACATTCAGATTCGTTGTCCACGCCCAGCGCGTCGGGCCATCCAGGGGCCCGCGCGAGATCAGAGAGATCTTGGGACTGGACGCGAACGGCTCGTACCAAACCAGACTGTTGTTTTCGAAAATCCAACTCCAGGACCAACACTATGAATAGTCCCCGCCTGAACCAGCTCCAAGTATGGGCCCGTGGTCGCTCCCTCGCCAAGCCTGCTGATCGACTACTGCTAATGAGCTATGCAGTAGTTTCCTTGCTCATGCCAGCACCTGCATCTGCGCAGAGCATTTTTGGCGGGCGACTGTGCAGCGGCTTCCAAGCCGTGGTCAACAACGAGCTGATTTCTGTTGTGGTCCTAGTCGCCTGCGTAGGCGCAATTCTGCTGTGGTTGCTCGACGATGGTCAGTCGAAAGTTAAGGTCTTCGCTCTGCGCCTTGCCGGAGGCATAGCTTCGATATTCGGTATTGCGACCGTCGTGGCACTGATATCCGGGCGAAACCTGATGTGCACCATCGGGGCCTAAGGCGATGGACGAACGCGACCTGGTCGACGAGCTCGACGTCGAGATCGACAAAGCCCTCATCGAGAAGCGCCGCATCATCGGCCTCGACCGTCGAGCTGCTGGCGCGTTCCTATTGCTCGTGCCGCTCTTTGCAGTCATAAGCCGTAGCTTCTGGTTGGCACTCATAGGCATACCTATTTATTTCGGCCTGCGGTACGTGATGAGCAAGGATCCCGACAAGATCGATGTGTACCAGGCGTACAAGACTCAGCACGACCACTACGCACCTCGCGCTATTGGGACCCAAAAGCGGAACAAGCGCCCCTTCGGCTTCGGCAGAGATTTCCCATGCTATTGACAGAGAAAGAGGGCTACCGCCTCGACGCCGGCACGTTGGGCGAACTGGAAGCAGCCCGGGCAAGCGGCCTTGCGCCCACGGCTGAACTGTTGCCGTGGATGTTCCGATACAACGACCAAATCGTCGTCAACAAGGATTCCTCGTTGATGGCCTGCTTCGAGTACACGGGTCCAGACACCGATAGTCAATCATCTGCGCAACTGCTTGGTCTCATGCAGCAAGCTGAACACTCATTTCAGGTCGCCAGCCGCTACCCGTTGACATTCTGGTTCATCACGCATCGTCGAAAGTGCGATCCGTACACCGCCGCGGTCATGCCGGATCCGTACTCTCAGATCGTCGAAGACGAGCGCAGCAACGCGTTCAAGACTAAATCCAACTTCATAAACCGGCACTATGTCGCCATCGCGTTAAGCGCTTCCGCCGGCTTGGATCGCATCGCGGGCAGGTTCTTCCACGCGATGGCCCATGAAAAGGCTGGCCCTGTCCAAGCGATCGTTCACGCGCTTCGTGGCATATGGTCCGACCAAGCCGACTTCGCCTATACGTCGGTGGAGCTCAGCGCTGCAGTCAAGGAGTTTGAAAACCACCTATCCCGGATGCGAGCCAGCCTGCCGGGGCTGACGCTGACAAGGCTCATCGGCGACACATTGGGCGCCTTCTTGGCGTCGTGCGCAGCTCCAGCGGCGCCACGTCGTGCGGAGGTGGCCATGGTCGATTTCCTCGATGAATCGATGGCTAATGGGGAAGTTATACCCGCTGAGGACTACGTCCTGTTCAAAGCCGAGAGCTACAAGCGCATTGGTGTGGTCACGGGCGTGCCGGCCGCACACCAGTTTTATCCTTCGCGTCTCCGTCCTCATGCGCTGGACGACCTTCTTAAGGTGCCCGGCGAAGTGACGATCAGCCACGTCTATCGAATCCAAGATGCCAGCGCCAGCACTCGAATGATCGAGAAGATGGGGTCATACCACCGCACCAGCGCTTTGGACTTGCGGGCTTTGGCTTCTGTCGCAGCGAACTCCGGCGATCCAAATTACTCGCCGCGCGAGGACAGAGGTCGCGTTGAAGCAGCCGACGAAACGGAAGACCTGAAGAAAGACGTGAACCGGGGAAAGATCGCTTACGGCCAGTACACCCTCAGCGTGACCTCGTTTTCCGCGCCGTTCCAGGGCGAGCGCGTCGAGGATTGGGACGAGGCCATGAAACAGGCCAGAGCTACAGCGGGAAAAGTCGGAGACGCATTGATAAGTGCGAAGTTCTTGCCCCTCGTCGAGACGCTTGGCACCGTATCCACATGGTCTGCGTCCATCCCCGGCGCCTGGCGAGACATCGCGCGCTGGGCACCGCTTCGATCTGAAGTTGTGGCGCGTGCAGTACCGCTGCGCACCGTGTCGCAAGGGTCGAAAGAGAATCGGCACTTGAGCACCACGATGAAGCGCCCATCCCCGGCTCTTGCAGGGCTTCCCACAGATTACGGCACCCCGTATTTCTGGACTGGCTTCTACCATGACATCGGGCACACGCTCGTCTGCGGCGAGACCGGCCTAGGCAAGACAACGATTGTGAACTTAGGCTGGACTTTGTTCCGCAAGTACACCGGATCGGACGTATTCATCTTCGACCGCACATTTTCGAGCCGCATTCCAATCATGATGCAGGGCGGCGTCTACTGCGATCCTGAAGACACCAGCGCAGACCGGCTGACGGTCAATCCACTGTCGTTGATCGGCGAAGTACGACACCTTAAGTTCGTTAAAGACTGGATCTGCACGCTGTCCGAACGACGCGGCTACTCGGCAACCAGCGCCGATCGCGAAGAGCTGGAAAAGGCCCTCCTTGGAACCATAAAGCTACGGCGCAAAGACTGGAAGCTCCACGCGGTCTACGTCCAACTCCCCGTCGGTTCATTCCGCAATGCACTTTCGGAATGGGTTGGAGATAGCTTAAACGCACGCTGGTTCGATAACGAACTCGATATCTTTGACGAGATCGCCACTGGCCGGGCAGCCGCTGCGTTGGGCATTGAAATGGGAAAGCTCCTGGCTCAGCCAGACGTCCTCGTTCCCTATCTTCTGTATTGCTTCTATCGCATTCAGGACAGGATCGAGAGTCGCAGAAACTCAGGCCTTGTTGCGCCCACCTTCATCGGGTTGCCCGAGGTGTGGGGGTACCTGGAGGAGCCGATATTTGCACGAAAACTGGCGGAATGGATCGACACGTTACGCAAGCTCCTCGGCTGCGTATGGATGGACGCTCAATCGCCTGAGCGCTACATCAACTCCCCAATCTACGCCTCGATCCGCGACAACGTCCCGAACCGAATCGTTCTGCCGTACCCGGCAGCCAAGACGTCACCTTCGCTGCGCAAGGCCTTCACCGAACTCGGCCTGAATCCGCAGCAAATAGACCAATTGGCGGAAGGTACGCCGAAACAAGACTACTTCCTCACGCAGAAGGATGGGTTCATGCGCAAGGTAGCTCTCCGCCTGGACCCGCGATCTTTGGCTGTGCTCAGAAGCGAGCTAGATGCGCAGGCCCTGTTTGACCATCACCGAGCATCCGGCCGTCCGGACTGGCGTGAGGCATATTTCCAGGAGGTGTCACGTGTCCCAAATCCGTAAGTTCGTTGTCGGAGTCGCAGCTACGTTGCTGCTGGCCTCATCGGCCACGCACGCGGCAGGGGCCCTGCCCCAGCTTCCAGACACATCGGAGTACGAGCCTGGCGGATCTGAATGGGGATGCGGTGTGTTGCTGTGCCTTGCAGGGATGAAGCCTCCCAGCCAATGCAATGGCTATCTCAATCGCCTATGGCGCGTCTTGAACGCGGTTCCCCCGGGCCCGTTTCCGACATGCGCCATCGCGGGAAACAACAATTACGCCAAAAAATCGCGGGAGCCCTATGACCTTTGCCCAACAGGCTATACGCCGGCTCGCCGCGGCCAATTCGTCGCTCAAGGTGCGGCGACTGGCGAGACAAGGCCCTTGCGGCCTAAGTACCTCCTTCAGGGAAGCTACGCCCCTTCGGAGTCGAGCAGCGACGACGGTGGCTCGGCCGGTGCACGTGCGTGTGTGAGCGGGTATGTGGGTCAGTTGGACGTCTGCGATAACTGCGGTCTCGGTGGCGACGCAGGCGGCGGCGTACCGACGACCGTAAACGTGTACAGCAGCGTCGTGTGGTTGCCATACAAGGGGCCACGCGCGATCGACGTAATCATCGACGGTGCAATCTACAACCGTGTTCATTATTGAGGAGCCGAGCATGCAATCACCAACCCGAAGGACGTTCATCCGCGCTGCCACGGCGGTCGCCCTAAGTTGCATCACCGCGGCGCCGAGGGCATCGGGGATTCCGACCTTTGACGGCGCCAACTTCGCGCAACAACTGCTGAGCGTTATGAACCAAACCCAGCAGCTGACTCAACAGACGATGATGGTGCAACAGAACATCACGAACCTACAGCGCCTGGGCGGCAACGTGCTGAACCTGGCGGATCAGGCTTATGGGGGCCAAGGCCTGTCCATGCGCGATCTCGTTTCGAGTGTCTCCGACCTGTACCAGGCGGGGTCGCAGCTTCAGCGCATGTACGACAGCGCCAGCGCTGAGATGAAGTCGCTAGACATGACGCCTGAGCGCTGGGGGACGGCCTATGTTCACCTTGCACAAACTAAAGGCGGGGTCTACCGCAAACAGCTTGACCAGGACTTTGCAACGATGGAGGCCTTCGCGTCTCGTGCCGCGAATCTCCGGCAGTTGTCCCGACAGATACCGGGCATAGAGGGAAACGTCCAAGGCCTGCAGCTGCTGAACCAGCAGTCGAGTGTCTTGGCCGGGGAGCTTCTTGAAATGCGCAGCCTTATGCAGCGTCAGGTCGTCCTCGATCTACAAGACCGAGCGACGAAAGAAGACCTCAACAAGCTATCCGTGGAAGGTGCCCAACTGCGTTACGACGCGGTCGCGAAGGAAGCTGCCAGCAAGCGCTCCGCCATCGGAAAGATGCCGGCACTCGAATTCGGTCTATAGACATGACTGGAAAGCCTCTCCGGCGGGTGCTCTTGGTCCTTTGCCGTAGTCGTCACGAGCTCAGAATCGTGTGCAGGGAGCGGCGTAGGTATCGCGTTGAAATAGCCGCGCGCGGGCGACTTGAGCACAAACCGCTACGTGCCGCAGCGAAATCCCTGCGCCTTTCGGTGGCCCTCGCCATCGTGCAGATCGACTGCACATCACCCAATGCGCTCGCCGGCTTTATTGCCGTCGTGATTGCGTTGACGGCGCTTTACGCGCTCGACGCCGGCGTGCGAGCGCTCGGCTGGCAATTCGGAGGCTGATGTGGACGTCGCAAGCCTATTCAATCAAGCGTTCTCGGCGGTCAACACGGCAGGCTTTGCCATGGCCGATATCTTCAAAGAAGAAGGCCTGATCATCCTGTCCGTTGGAGCGTCCGGCACAGCCGTGTGGTTCCTGTTACGCGACTATTTTTTAGCCAGCGACACCGTCAAGTTTCTGGTGAGCCTGTTCAACCTGATCTTGAGGATGGGGGTTGTCATGGTAATCGTCCAGAGCATGAACGGGGTGCCGCGCGATATGTTCGTTACGGCCACTCAAGAGGCCGCGACCAAGATTACAAAGGGCTCGGCGAATCCCGTCGAAATACTGAAGCTGACGATGGATACCATTTCGCTAATTGCCGACGGCAAGCGGAAGGAATCTGAAAAGTCGCTCTATTGCAAGATCCACGGTGGATGGTCGCTGAACCCTCTGGACTGGATCGTCGACTCCCGTCCTTCAGAATGTGTCAGCAAGGATCAGATTGGCTTCTTCGAGATCCTGAAGAACCTGCCGATTATCTTGGTGATCTTCCTGTGCCAAGTACTTGCCATCATCGCGATGGTGCTGATGTCGATCGCATTCATCGTCGTCTTGCAAATGTCGTATGTCATGTTGCAGCTCGGCCTGGCCCTTGGTCCATTGCTCGTGGGCCTCTCCATCATTCCGGCCGTCTCATTTTTGTTCGATGGCTGGCTGCGTTTCATGATCGCCGCGTCGCTGCAGCAGTTAGTCGCGTGGTTCGTCGCTGTTCTGGTAACGAAAGGGATCGTCCCGACTTTGGTCGGTTTCTACGACAAGATCGACAGTCGAAAAGAAGCTGATCTCTATTTCGCTTCGAATGAGATCGCGATGATCGCTATCGCGCTTCTTGGCTTTATCGCAGCCTTCATGATGTGGCAAGTTCCAGGTCTTGCTCAAGGGCTCGTGTCGGGCGGCAGCTCGAACGCACAGAGCTTCGGGCGCGGAATGGTAGGCCGAGGTGTGGCCGCGAAAATCCTGCGTAGCGGAGGCAAGCGGTAATGCGATCAGCCTTCCCGCGCTTCGCGGTCCCAGTCTTCTTCCCATTCTTTGTCGAAGCGCGTCGCGTAAGTCTCGCCGCCGCCTTCCTCGCGGCCGGCCGAGGCGAACCCCTTCAGGAAGGCGCGCGCCAAGAGCCCGAGAACAACGAAGCCAACAAGTCCGCTCATTTTTTCTCTCCAGCAGCTGCGTTTGCAGGGCAGTCCATGCCCGCCAGGCAAAGCGGTGTCATCTGCTTGAAGGACTCGCGTTTCGCCACGCTGGATTGCTCAATCGACATAGTTGCAGCGCGCTCTTGCGGCTTCTGTAGCGCAAATACCGTCGCGCCGCCGGCGATCGCGACGACTGTGAGCAGCAATACGAGTTTTGCTCTGGACATGGAAAGTACCCCATACGTTTCTTGTTCGACGGATCCGAGTCTACCAAACGGCAATTCGGATCATTCTGGTATGGAGGGCCTCCGCATGGGCGCCCTGCCCGCTGGTTTGTCCAAGATAAATCGAGGCCACGGATCGAACTTTCAGGCCCAGTTTATCCCTTCCTACGGACTTTCTTCAAGAGATAAGTGCATTGGCCTTGCTCACCGCATGGCGCCACCACTCATCCAACATCGCAGAGCCTAATCATGCCCCTCAAATTCATGAGCCGCTTCATGAGCCGCCGCCGTCCCGATCTTCGCCCTGCGGACACTACAGGCCCCGCTGGTCAAGCACCCGCCACACCAGAATTTGATGCACATGTGCTGCCCTTGACCGAGCGCGCCCATCGCCTGTACTACGCGGTTTTTCAGCGTCCCCTACAACAAGCCGATCGATCAGCAATCGTCGCGTTTGGATTTTTCCTCGTTGCGACCATTGAGGGAATTGCGTTATTCCGACTGGTTCCGCTTAAGCAGCAGACGCCCTACTTTGTCGAGTGGGATGCGCGGTCAGGTGCCGTCTGGATCTCTGATCGCGTGGCAGAGCGCTTTACCCCGGAAACGGCTAACAAGACGTTCTTTTTGCGCCAATGGGCGACCTGGCTGCTGACGATTAAGCCCAATCCGTCCGACTCAATCGACGTAGACATTCCCAAGGCGACCAGCTGGACCATCGGCGCAGCCACAGACCAGGTCACGAACTACTTCGCCAAGGTAGATCCCATTGGGGCTCGCATCGCAGACCAGCAGGGCCTTACACGCGAGGTCACCGAGAATTCCACTACGTACAGCGTAGACGGCAAACAAGCCTACATGCTCCTGACGCTTCAGGAGCGCGTCAACGGGAAGGAGTTTGGCGACCCCAAGACCAAGCTCTTGACCGTCCGGTTTTTGCTATCCACAGACAAACAGGGCATCGAAGAGCAACGATCCAATCCACTGGGCGTCAAGGTCGAGTGGTGGACGCTCACCGATTACTTCGGCCCCAGCAGCGTCCGGCCTCTGGGAGCACAGTAATGCGCAGAGTCACTTGCATTCTTACCGCTGTCGTCTGCCTGCTGTGCTCGGGCACCATCGCAGCACAAGAGAGCGACGTCAGAGCAGAGGTGGCACTTGCTCAAAAACGGGCCAACGCTGGTCCCAACGCGGCCGTCCCTATGCCCCTAGACGCGAGACTGGTCACGTTCAATTTTGACCGCGACTACGACTATCCCGTGCTGATGCGCCCATTCACGATGGTCCACCTGGAGTTCGCGCCAGGGGAGACCCTCAAGGGCTATTACGCGTCGGACACTAGCGCGAGCCGCTGGACATTCAAGCCGGCGCGCACGAAGCGCGACTTGTTTGTGATGTCGAAAGGCGACAACCTGCTCAATACCGCCACGATTATCACGAACCTGCGCACCTACCAGGTCACGTTCGTCTCTGCCTCGAAAGGTTCGTATTACAAGCGCGTGAATTGGACCGGAGACGCCGACCAAGATCTGGCCTCGGCCGGCCTGGACACGTTCGGCGGCAATGGCGCCATGCCGAGCATGCAGAATGGGCCGATGGCCGCCTCAGAGTGGGAGGCTCCCGGGCCTGCCGCCCGCCGCCCCGCTCCTAGTGGCCGGTCAGACCACGACGCACGGCCGGCCGATATTGTCGACATCTCCAAGGCGAACTTTGACTATCGCATTGACGGGGATGCACCTTTCAAGCCGGCCATGGTGTTCGATGACGGCAAGTTCACCTGGATCCAGCTTCCTTCCGATGTACAGGAGATTCCCGCCATCTTCGCGCTGGGTGCCGATGGAACTGCTGAGCTCGTCAACTTTACGGTACGCCGCAACTACTTTGTCGTTCAGCGCCTGTTTCCCGACGGCGCGCTCCTCAAGCTGCGTAAGGACGAAGTCCGTGTATTCAACCGCCGAGGTAAGGCCTGCGGCCTGTTCGGTTGCGGCGTGTCGGGTGTCAAGAACGTCAACAATGCGTCGTACCAATGAGCGCCGTCACAAATTCTCCTGCCGGGGCGTCTCCGCAGCGTCGCACAGCTGTGTCCCGTGGACTGGTCAAGATCGTGCTGATCACGTTCATTGCGGTCGTTCTCGGCTTTGTCGTGATTCGACGAATCGCCGGGGTGGCACCCGAGTCTGCCGCGGAAGCTCGCGCCAAAAAAGAAGAGCAAGATCGCGCAGCGAAGGAAGCTGGTAACCCGTTTGCGGTCCAACGACTGATTGCAGACCAGCTTCGGGACCGCCTGGCTCGCAACGAGGAAGAGACAGTCCATGCGCCCGCGAAGGATCCGAGTCAGCCGGCAGAGCCTGCGGCGCCATCTCAGCCCACACGTACAGAAGCCGATGCCAAACGGATCGAAGAGCACCGCGGCAATACGAGACTGGCACAGCAAGAGGATCTCTCTGGTATCGAAATTGGCTTCTGGGAATCCCAAGAGCAGGATGAACCTGTGGCGGGCGCTTCCGGCCCATCACCGCGCGCAATGGCTACACCCGAATCCGCCCTTCGCGACGTCACGGCGATCGCCGCCGCGGCCGGCATTGATACCAGCGGATTCGCGCGACCGAATGTGCCTCCGGTCCCGCCAGGAGGCCAGTCGGCCAACACGGTCGGGCAAGGTGTCGGGCCGCAGGCCGCCCCTGGAGGACAGGTCGGTAACTCTGCCGGCATCAAATCCCCCCTTTTCGCGTCCGCTGCCCCATCCCCGTACTACATCCGAGAAGGCTGGATCATTCCAGCAGTGATTCAACAGTCGTTAAACACTGACGCCCCAGGCACTTTCCGAGCATTGGTGACATCGGATATCTACGACAGCGTTCATGGCACGCACCTTCTGATTGAAAAGGGTACAGCCCTTACCGGGGAGGTAAGCACGGATATAGCCGAAGGCCAAAGCCGCATGCTTATGTCGGTCAACAGAATGGACTTTCCGAGCGGCGCCAGAGTGGCCCTGGGCGGTTGGGACATATCTGATCGCACAGGAGCTGCCGGCATTGCCGCGAAAGTCGACGACCACTTCTGGGAGCGGTTTGGCAGTGCATTTGGCGTGGCTGCTGTGGCGGCATTGGCGGGCCGCTATGACAACAGCCAGAACGTGACAATCAACGTCGGCAGCAGTGGATCAAACAACGGCAGCTCCACGTCGACGCTGACGGGCACTGCTTGCCAGGCCCTCAGCGATACGGTCAGGCAAATCCTGCAGCGGAATCAATCGATCAAGCGAACGCTCACGCTCGAACCGGCCGACAAGATCAACATCGTCGTCGCGCGAGACCTCGTGCTCGACCCGAACATCGTCAGGAGCTACTAAATGGAGCATCGCCTTTCCTCCCTATTCGCGGGCGTCTGCCTCGCGCTGCTCGCGCCGATCTCCGTCGCCGCGCAGCCTGAGTTTGCCGTTGCGAGGCCCGCATTCTATGAATTCAACTGGAAGCAATCGGGAGACAGTGGCATTTCTCCTGTTCAGGTCTTCGACAACGGCCAAAGGGTTTATCTGCAATTCGCGCCAGGCACCGAAATTCCCGCCATATTTGCCGATGCGCCAGGCGGTCGTATCTTGCTGGCATGGGAAGCCCAGTCCCCCTATATCGTCATTCCTCATATGGAAGCCCGCCTCGCCTTCAGGCTGGGGCGACGGGAGGCACTTGCTTGGCGGGCTGGCCTACCCCCGGAGGGTAGCTATACCGGCATGGCGACGCCTTCTAGGCAGACCGGTAGCGCGTCGACGCCCGCCACCAGGGAACAGTTGGCATTTCGCCGCACGGCCGCTGATGCAGCGGCAGGCCCGGATCCGTCCTACAAGCCGATCGTCGTGACGGCCCCGCCCGTCCAGGCAGCCGTACAGCCTCTGATCCCGTCTGTGCCTGACGGGTCGAGTCTCGCGGCATTCATGGGAGTCGCAATCGGAGGGTCTGCGCCGGACGTTGCGACCGGTCGTTCCCACCCTGCCGAGACGGTGCCTGTAGACACCAAGGGCAGTGGCCCGGTCGTGGCTACCGTCGACGTATCCAGCACCGACGTTCCCATCACCGGCAATGCGGTCGGGCCAGCACCCGTCCAGGAGTGGCATGCCGATGTCGGAAAGACCGTCCAGCAAACGCTCGACGAATGGGCGCAGACGGCTAGCTGGCAGTCCGTGAAATGGCAACCTGACTTCGACTACGCCATTGAAGCTCCGGCCACGTTTCGTGGCGAGTTCTGGGATGCGGCAAACGATCTCTTGTCAGCGTACGACGTCGCGAAAAGGAAGTTTCGAGGTCTCGCATATCGAGACAACAAGGTATTGGAAGTCTGGGAGAAGAAGTAATGAAAAGGGCAATCGTACTGGCTGTGGCTGTAGCGACGACACTCTCAGGCTGCGCCCTGCAGCGGATAAAAGACACAGAGGCGCGCGTTGATGATTCCTATGGCGAACACGCCGCATCCGCGGCCAGTATGCGCAAAGTGCGCGATCGCGCTGTCGAGGTAATCGATCGTCCTTGGGTGTCCAAAACCCCGATCCTACGGCCATCGACCGCGGCGTATCCAGCACCGCTTCAATGTCCAATCACCTTTGTTCCAGCCGCGCCGATCAGCGTCTTTGAATTCGGGCAGACGGTAACGGCTCTATGCGGCGTTCCCGTCCGAATCACGGCAGACGCTATCGCGGCGCTGAGCGGCGGGAGCCGCGCGGGATCGCGGACGCCCGATATGACACCACCAAGCGGCGCAAGCGGCCCCATGCCGCCAGGGGGTGTAGGCGCTCTGGGCGCCGGCGGATCCGCCTCCGCGCCCCTCTCCATGTCTGCTCGTGACACAACGATTTCAGGGATTCGTTGGGACGGCAAGCCTTTGCCTGGCCTCCTTGACGCGGTAACCGCGCGCCTCGGGCTGAGTTGGAGCTTCCGCGACGGCGCCGTGCAGATCCACTACTTAGACACCAAGGTCTTCCGCATATACGCGATCCAGTCGAAAACCAATATGCAGTCGGTCGTCCAGTCCGGCACCCAGCTCTCGTCATCGGGCGCTGGCGGCCAAGGCGCGTCCGGCGCCACTTCGTCCTCCGGGTCGGGCGGAAGCACGGTCTCAGGGGGCTCGACGCAGACCACTATGGTCTCGATTGAGTCGAACTTGGCCGAAGACGTCGATCGCATGATAAAGAGCATGCTGACGCCCGGATTAGGGCAGTCCAGTCTGTCTGTCAGCACGGGGACCGTCGCCGTCACAGACACACCGGACGTGCTCAGCCGGATCGCTGCATATCTCAAGACCGAGAATCGCAATATCACGCGTCAGGCGCTATTCAACATCACCGTCGCGGTCGTACAGCGGACGGAGACCGACGACCAGGGCTTGGACCTGACAGCGGTCTATAAATCGTTGAATGGCAATTATGGGATCACAGTCGCGAATGCATTTACTGCTGCATCGAGTGCTGGGTCTGCATCGATAGGGATCTTGGACACCGCAACCGGCACCGCTGGCCAGTTCGCCGGTTCAAAGGCCATTCTCCGCGCGCTGTCGAGCCAAGGCCGCGTGTCAATCGTGACACAGCCCTCTGTCACCACACTCAACTATCAACCCGTGCCCGTCCAGGTTGCCAAGCAGACGAGCTACCTAGCCGCCGTGTCTAACACCGCAACCGCGCAGGTCGGATCAACTTCGGCCCTGACGCCCGGCACCGTCACGACGGGATTCTCGATGGACCTGCTGCCGTTCATGATCGACAGCGATCAAATGCTCCTGCAGTTCACGATGAACCTCTCCACAGACCCGCGCTTGCGAACCGTCACCAGTGGCGATAACTCAATCGAGGTTCCGGAGGTTGATAGCCGAATCTTTTCGCAGCGCGTGCGACTGAGATCTGGCCAGACGCTGATTCTCTCCGGCTTCGAGCAGAACGTCGATCGGGGCAATCGCAGCGGCATGTTCAGCGCGTCGAATTGGCTTACCGGCGGCGGCGGCTCCACCAACAACAGGCGTGAAGTGGTCGTCATTCTGATCACCCCGATTGTGCTAGAGGACGATTCCGAGATTCAAGAAATGACGGATACCTCTGGCCAGTACGGCGCGAGGTCTAGCTGAGGTGGCTACTATGGCTCAAACCCAAGCACACGCTGGCAGCGTGACGGTCATCTCTGCTGGCTCGAAGTCGCTCGTGTCCGGGCTTTACTGGCAGACGCTATCGCAGCCTCAAAAGGTGATGAAGGAGGCTCGGGAGATCGGAAAGCGGGACGGGATGGACATCGTCGCTATCCGACGACTCCCCACGATCATTCAGGCCGGCTTCGTCCGCAAACAAGCGGGCGTTCAGAAAGGCATGTTCAGCCTGGCTTCGATCGTGGCCGACCTGCTCCTACGCAAAGAAGGGCAGTCCACTCTGGACCCCCTTATTGCAGCCTTCGCCGTAGGAGATGGCCGGTTCGCGATTGTCGCGTTTAAGGACGGCGGCGTAGTACCGGATTCCGACGTTGTTTTTCAAACCCTGGAGCAAGCTCAAGAGGCGGTGCGAGCCCTCTACGCCCTTCTCTCATCCAAGGGCAAGGAAGTTACGGTCTACGCACCCCCAGAGCTCGAATTTGGGGGGGATGCGTCCGTCACATTGGCGGCTCTTGAGAAAGCTGCAGCAAGGGAACACAAGCTGAAGCCCCTTCGCTTTGGCCTAAGCCGGCGGGAATGGGTGCTTGTTGCAGCTGCGGTGGTGGCGCTAATTTCATCCGCCATCGCCTTTTACGTGTGGAGTGAGCATGAGCGTGAACGGCAAGAACGCCTAGAACAGCTGCGCCAGGCAGAGCTGGCGCGCGTCAAACTGGATAGCGGCCAAAATGTCCTACCGGCAGCTCTGGTGCATCCATGGACGACCACGCCGTCCGTGCCGGCCATGATTGCACATTGCGAGCACGCCGCGCGATCAGCTCCACTTTATGTCAGCGCGTGGGAACTCAAAGGTCTCAACTGCACGCCCAGTGGCTTCGAGGCAGCGTACGTGCGACTACCACGCGCGACTGTCCTGGATTTCCGAGCGGCCGCAGCCTCCGCTTTCCCGCCAGGCGCCACCGTTTCTATCCAAGCAGACGCCAACCAGGCGACCGTGCGAGTCATATCCAAAGCACCGGCCGGCGGAGACGACGAGATGGCGGACATCGGCTTCAGAGTCGACAGCCTGGTGTCGCATCTCCAAAAGCAGATTATTCCGATCACGGTCTCGCCAAAGGCTCCGCCCAGTCCGGGAGAACTAGGTAGCCAAGGGACCACACAACCACCGGACTGGGCGACCGCAACCTTCGAAATAACTTCCGACTGGCCCGCAGACTCCATTTTCAAGGGGTTCGACACACGAGGCGTGCGCCTGCTGGAACAGTCTACGACCATCAGGGAGAGAAAGCTCTCCTACTCGATGAAAGGTGAGATCTATGGAAAGTAGGACCGTAGCCGCGCTTTGCGCGGCCCTGACTTTGCTTTTTGCTTCGGCCCCACACGCCGGCGCGCAAGTCGCGCGAACGACCGATCACAGACCGCCGCCGGCGGGCACGCTTGCGGAACTTGCCGACATTCAACTCCGCCGGCTTACGTACGAAGCGCTCACCGGCATGAACGAAGCAAAGCTGGCCTACGAAAAGACCTCGCGGGTCGAAGACCGCAGCGCGACTGGTGTTCCCGCTGTCCGCTCTGTCCAAGGCGTTGGCAGCCAGCTTTACGCCGTTCTCGTGTATGCCGGCGGCGCCCAGGCGACTGCGCGGCCCGGCGAAGACGTGCCCGGGGGATACCGCGTGAAGGCCGTTTCTGTCGACCGCGTCGTTTTGACCCGCAACGGTCAAGATCTTCGCTTGGGCTTTTCCGCAGAAGCTCCGCAAGCGGTATCCGACGGCCCGGTTCGGCTTAACTCTCCGTTCCCTGGCACTGCCATGCCATTCCAACCCGGAAGGTAAAGCGACCATGGACACCACGATCCACGCCCCAAATGCCCCTGGCACCGAGGACCTGGAGCTCCCCTCAGCGGCCGAGCAGCTCCGTCGCGTTCAGAACTTGAGCGCGGTGGGCGGCGCGTGGCAGGCTCCCGAGTACGTCATCGACCGCGTCGTATTGGCCGATGACGGTGTGCTCTACGTCGACGAGGAGCACAGCGATGACATGCGCGTAATGTCCTATATGTCGCGCCTGCGCCTTAACCGTGTGACGTTTTCCCCGCGGCTGGTTAGCCACTCCGAAATCAAACGACTGCAGCAAACCGCCAAGGATGGCGCTTCGCTATCGATCACCGAAGGCCCCGGAAGTACAAAGACAGCGCAGCAAGAACAAATAAATCGAATGATCTCCGAGGCGGCGCGCCTCGGTGCAAGCGACATCCACTTCTTACCGGACGTGGATAAAACCTATGTGAAATACCGAATCAACGGCATTCCGGAAGCTCGGTTCACGCTCGATCGAGCCGTCGCCGAAGACCTGGTATCGACGCTCTACACGTCGATGTGTGAAAAGCCCGACAACTACGAGCCATCACGAAAGCAGAATGCCCGCCTGATGGAACGCTACGCTCGCCAGTCCGGCTTATTCGTATGCCGAATCGCGACCGGCCCAGCAGCCCGCGGGAGGAAGCTCGTCATCCGTCTCTATCCCGACACGGGTGACACCCCGAAGTCGATGGAGGAACTTGGGTATCTGCCGGAACAATGCACGCAAATACGCCAGTTTTCGCGCAAGACGTCCGGGATTGTGCTGGTGACAGGCACGACCGGCTCCGGAAAATCCACCACACTCAACCACTATCTCAAGCAGGCTCTTCTACATGCCGAGGGCGAGCTTATCGTCGCCACGGCCGAGGATCCCGTCGAACAGCCCATTCGCGTGGTCACCAAGCGCGATGGCAACGATGTCGTTTATGTCGCTGTCCAAGAGCCAATAATCCCGGCCGGCACCAGTGAAGAAGAGATTGAAGCCGCCTGGGTCGACGCGATCGATCACATGCTTCGATCAGACCCCGACTCGATCCTGATTGGTGAAATTCGTGGCAAGGCGTCCGTACGCTCGGCAATTCGCGCAGCGCTCACAGGCCACCCCACACTGGCCACGCTCCACGTGAAAGACGCAATGAGCTCTTTCGACCGCCTGGAAGACTCGGGCGTGCCGAGAAACCTGCTAACCGACCCGACCCTGTTCATCGGCATCATCAATCAAGCGCTGGTGCCTATCCTGTGCCAGCACTGCAGCGCTCCATTTTGCGACGTAGAGGATCGGCTTGAGCTGGGGCTCCGAGACCGTGTACGGCGCTTCTGCGACGTCTCAGGCGTTCGTGTACGAGGGCCTGGTTGCCCTAGTTGCCGCCGCGGCCTAGTCGGACGCACAGTCTGCGCCGAGGTCGTCTCTCCTAACCCAGCCTTGATGTCGGTCTATCGCAAACAGGGAACCTTCGCCGCGCAAAAGTACTGGGTCCAAAAGATGGGCGGGATCACCCAGTGCGCCCACTTAATTCGCCTGATTGAGGCGGGCCGAGTGGACCCCGACCTCGGTGAGCTGATGGTGCGGCCACTGGATAGTGACGACTGGCTCAACGAAGCTGCGCGACCGCAACGACCAGGTCGCTTGCATGGACGTAAGAGCGGATCGCTGTTTAGCCAATGGAGGTCTCGCCATGGCAAAGCTTAGCTCGCGCCGGCGAATGCTCATTTACCGCACCCTGTATTCCATGGCGCGGTCCAAGGTGCCGGTCTACGACGCGTTGGTCGACATTCAAAAGGCGCACAGCCGAAACGGGCGACGCCCCAAGGCGGTAATCGCCGTTTTTGCGCACGAGGTTCTGGTAAGACTGTCCAGCGGCATGAGCGGGGACCGATTTGCAGAGGCGTTCGAAGGATGGCTCCCGCCGACCGAGATCTCTATGCTGGCTTCTGCCCAGAAGGCCGGCGACATTGCCACGGGATGCGACGACGCGATCAAGCACATCAAGCGTCAAGCGCGAGTTCGATCAGCCATCGTCAGCGCTGTTTCCTATCCGTCTGTGATCGTCGTGATGGCGATAGTCCTACTCACATTTGTGTCCTTTAAGGTTGTTCCGATATACGCCAGAGGCTCCGATCCAGCAACATGGACCGGACAGACTGCCGTCGTTTATTGGATGAGCGAGATTGTCCGGCATTACGGCATCTTCATTCTGCTAGGCCTTGTCAGCGTGGGCTACGCAATCCGGTGGTCGTTGCCAAACTGGACGGGGCGTCTACGTCCAGCGTTTGAGTGCCTGCCGCCGTGGTCGACATACAAGACGATGCAAGGTGCGGTCTTCTTCTCCAATCTCGCAATTCTGCTCAATGCCGGCGCTGATCTCCTGCAGACCATGGTGCATATTCACAAGCACGCCAATCCGTGGCTGCAACAGCGCTTGCAGGACACCATGTATGGACTCAGCATGGGCAAGAACCTGGGCGTCGCCTTGGAGCTTGCTGGCCACAAGTTCCCCGACGAAGAATCCATCGCATACATCACCACGATCGCGTCTCGCGAGGGCTTCGCTTTTGCCCTGTCTGAATTTGCGACCAACTCCGCAGAGACTGCTGCAGAGCGCCTTGAAGCCTCTGGGAAGGTCTTTTTCTACGTGGGCCTGATCAGCGTTACCGCACTTGCAGCTCTCATCTTTTTTGGCCTATTCGGACTGCAAACCGCCGCAATGGGCGATCGAGCTTTCTAACCGCGCGCGAATAGCGCAGAGCATCAACTGTTTCACCCTTGGAGCATTACATGACGACCTACGTTAACCCTTCCTCCATCAACCACCACTTGGCTGAATGCGAGCCCGCGCCGGAGCGCGATGTGAAGGTGACCGACCAACACGCCCTGCCTCATGCGGGTACACCGCTCGCCCGCCAGGCAGGAGCTTCCGTTGATAATTTCTTGGCCTGGATGCTCTTGGCGGTTGTGGTGGCTGCGGCGATCTTCGGGGCCTACTACGTCCTCAACAAGGATACCGAGAACAACCAAGAAGCTCAGAACATCGCGCAGCTGGTAAAGGGTGCCAAGCTTCTGCGGGACATGAACGGCTATGGAAATGTGACCACCGCCGCATTGCAGGCCGCCGGCGCGATTCCTAGCAATATGATTGGCGCGACCACCGGCACCCTCTATCACAGCTGGAACGGAGAAGTCACCGTTGTGGGCACAGCGACGCAATTCGTCATCACTTATCGGGCGGTCCCGAGCAGCAACTGCATCCCGCTGCGTGCCAATCTGTCCCGTACGGCTCAGTTCGTCAGCATGACGAATTGCCCGACCACCGGCAACGTCGACCTCGTACTGACTGCGCGCTGATGGAGACGATGCCCGTTACCTTGGAGCAGGCTACAAGCCTGCTTGACCTGCGATTCGTCGACATGATCATCGGCCCTGATTACGCGGAGCTTCGTGAGCTGGAGGGCAGCCAGTCCCTCACCGATAAGGTGCCGGGCCATCTGCAGGCCGACGTCAACTTGCTGCGACAGCAATGCAGGCAGGCGCTTCGCACGCTGACAAAATCCGAATTTACCGCCACCTTGGGTGAAGAGAAATTCCGAGTGACGCAGCTCTTTGACGTCGATTCTCAAGACATCTTCATCCTCGCCAGGGCAGACGTAAAGACAAGACCATTGAAGTCGCTCGGCATGGCAGAGCGGCTATTCAATCACCTAACTCGGCCAAAACTGAGCGGCCTAGTTGTGGTGTCGGGGGGCATGCGGCACGGGAAAACTTCCACGGCCGACGCAATCTTTATTGACCGCCTTGAACGGCACGGTGGCCTTGGCATTGCTCTAGCCGACCCGCCAGAGACGGCGCTGAACGGAATTCACGGAAAGGGACGTGCCATCCAGATCGAGGTGGCGCGCGAGCACGGTGGCTATCAGGAACAGCTAATGCGGGGCCTTCGATCTCGCGCCAACATCTTCTACTTGGGCGAGACACGGGACCCGCCATCAGCCATTGAGGTCGTCCGCGTGAGCGGCAATGGATGGCCTGTGCTGACAACGCTCCACGCCGACAGCCCCGAGCTAACGTTCACCAAGCTGCAGTCGCTATGCGCCGGATCCGGCGCTTCTGTCGAATCCTTCAATGCAATGCTGGCCGACAACATCGCTGCAGTGATCCATCAACAACTTGAAACCGTAAAGACAGCTACGGGTATTGCGAAGCGCCTACAGATCAACTGGCTGGTGTTGGATGGCAAAGAAGACACCGCAATACGCGCGAAGATCCGGAAGGGCGATTTCGCCGGGCTGAACACGGAAATTGCGGCCCAGAAGGCTGCAGCGATATTTGGGAATCGAACATGAACCGACACTATCGAGTAGGCGCGACCAGACGCAAGCAAGCTGGCTTCACGGTGCTTGAGGCCTTGCTCGTGACCCTTCTGTTCGCAGCGGTCATGGGACTGTGGAACTGGTATCAAGCCGATTACGTCGCAACGATTACAAGCCGGCAGGCTGCTTTCCATCAAAAGCAAGTCGGTAATGCCGCCGCCGCTTATGTCAAGAACAACTACGCTGCGCTTCTGACCTCGACCGCGGGCGGCCCCGTGACTGTCTCGCTGGACACAATACGGAACGCCGGAAACTTGCCCGCAGCCGTGCCTCTTCTCAACCCCTATGGCCAGGCTTACACGCTCGCCGTTCGTCGGGCCACTCAAGGCGGGCAGGCCATCCTTGAAGCGCTGCTCGTTAGCGGAGGCGGGGCGGATGTGCCAGAGACGGACCTGCGCCGAACTGCCGCCATGCTGGAAGGCGGCGGCTTCGTACTCACAAGGCAGCCCGCGATCGCTCAGGGGTCGATGGGCAGTTGGCAGGTGCCGGTCGCCAGCTTTGGGCTTTCATTGCCGGGCGGAAACTTGGCCACCGCGTTGTTCTTCAATAGTGCCGGACAGGTAACCGACTATCTCTACCGGAATGCCGTCGCCGGCCGGCCGGAAGTCAACCGGATGAACACAAGCATCGACGTAAACGGCAACGATCTCAATAACGTCCGCACTGTTCGAACACAGACGGTCGAGGCCTCCGGCAATGTCAGCACCAAGGGAGCCCTTATCGTCCAGAGCAGCGACGGTGCAAGCAGCACGGGCTGGTACACCGCCGGCAATGACGGTTGGCTTCGCGTCTTGCACGACAACCACGTGGTGACCAATGGCGAGATTCGAGGCGGCGCCGTGCGTTCAATGGGACAAACCTTTTCGCATGGCCGGCTCAACGCCTACGAGTATCTATACGTCGGCGGCGTTGCCAACGAGGGTTGGGCTTGCGAAGCAAATGGTCTAGTGGCCCGCACAGGAATCGGAGAGCCCTTGGCGTGCCAGTCAGGCGTTTGGCGCAAGTCCGGCGGTGGGCAGCTGCGTTGCGAGTATTACTTCGCCGGCCGTGCAAGCGACAACCTCCCTGCAGATAATTCATGGTGCCCGGCCGGCATGATCGTCACGAGCGTGACGAGCTCCGGCAGCAATCAGAATTTCTATACGGTCATGGGCAAGAGCCTGTATGCCGGCAACGTCGGGCAGGGATACACATGCTGCGGTATTTCATGATCGCCTCTGTCGCGCTAGCTTTCTAACAGGACGTCGACTCTATGGGCCTGCTTATGCTTCCCCTATTCGCCCTGCTGACGCTCTTAGCGGCTTGGGCGTCAAGTTCCGACCAAACCGTGGTTGATGTGCTGCTTCACCAGGAGGCGAGCTCCGCCGGCGGAAGCTTGCGGATCTATGCGAATGCAGTCGCGCAGTTTTCCCGTGTAAACCCCGCCTTTTCCGGGCCTGCGCCCAACAGCTCGCTTGATCTACCGACCTGGTTCAAGCCGCAGGCCGGGACTGCCAATCACATCGACGCCGGCAGGGCATACGTCTTCTTCGTTCCCGGCGATGCCCAGCCCGACCTGTATCTGATGTTCCCAGAAGAGGAGACGGGGCTGCCCTACCTGGTGGGCATAGCCCGAAGCGGCCACCTCTACTCGCCATCGGCAGGGGCGGCAGTAGCTGTGCTGCCTGGTGCTATCCCGGAAGGTGCGGTGGTGTACGTCCTCTGACCGCACGTCTCCAACAAAAAACCCCCGCCAGGCAGTGCCGTGCGGGGGTTGATGCGCTCTTGCGCTAAGGTTGCAGGCGTTATGGGCCGCTGCAGGCCTGGGATGTAGGGTGGGGGTTGGCGCCCGAGTAAGCTCAATTGTAGGCTTGCCAGAAGCGACGTGATCGCCTCTGGCAAGCCTACTCGGGCTATAAGTGCCCTGCCTTAGCAGAGCGGAGAATCGTAGAGAAAGCCGCGGCCGGTTCAGGGCCGCGACGGGTAGCTCAGTCTCGATCGAGGAACGCCAATTCGCCGAATCGAATGAGGGTGAAGGACACTGCTTTTTTCATCTGGCCTGTTCAGCAGCCTAACCAGATACTCGGGATGCGCCATTTTGAGTGCGGCGCGCACTGAACAACCTGCGAAGTTCTCTTCAATAGGCGCTGGCGGCGTCCATTGAAGAAAACTCCACGTAAGTGGAGTTTCGGGGTTTGGCTTGGACTTAGTTGCCGTCCGTGCCAGTTCGAACACCTTCAGCCGAAGCTTCGGGTTCAACGTACTGATAGACCAACACGCCATCGACTTTCGCCATGTGGATCTTCAGCAAGCGGCCCTTAAGGACTACTCCTGTTTGACCTGCACGAGTGCCGGTCGTGATCTTATAGGTATCGATGTACGGATCGCCGATGGTCACGGACGCCAAGACCTTTCGGTTGGAGTCGTTCGCAGCTTCTTGAAGCTTTTCGGTCATGACCTTGATGGCCTCTTTGCCGACAATCTTGACGTCGCAATTCAGCCAGGTGAGTGAATCCGCATTGCCTTCCTGCGCTTCACCGTGAAAGATGCTGATGCTGCACGACAGGAATGGCGCGCCTTTCTTGGGCTTAACTTCGCGGACGCGACGGACATAGCCGAGGCCACGAAGGTGGGCGTCGAAGTACTTGGGGGTGTTTGCTTGAGCCATGACGGATCTCCTAAAGAAAAGGGGAACCGCCGCCCCAGTCGGGGAGGAAAGTTCCCCGATGGGCTGAAAAAGACACTCCTGGTCGCTAGACCTGCGGTCACCGAATGGTGGAGCCAAACCGCTTTGCTACAAAAGATTCCGACATAAGCAGTCGGAGCGCTTTCTAGCCGATATCTTACGTTTGCGAGGCCGAGAAATCAACGAGATTTGCGCCCCGCGGTGGGGAAATTCCAGACCCCCACGAGTCCTTCACTGTGGACTTGCGGCCTTGAATGGCAATATCGTCGCGGTCGCAGTGCGACGGGGCGCCAGGTCCCGGCAAGGGTCTATCTCGCTCAGCTCTGTTGCGGATACAACTTCGATAACCATTAGCGTGTTGCCGTCCGCGTCCAGGAACACTGACTCAACCTCTCGATCTTCCCGCTCCTCACCGCACACGGCAAGCACTGTCACGTCACCAAGGCGCGCGTGCATTGCTTTCGAACCCACTGCCAGTTTATTGATCCAGGGAGAGAGAATGTTCATCGCAAATTCCTTTTCAAGTTATTCAATGCTTTGGGGTAGGGGGCCTTGCCGTCCATCGCTAGGGCCGGCTGGCCTCGCGGGCACCTGCCCCCCGCGATATGTAGCGGCACCGGCACGCTGGCCATCGACCGCGCCCCAGTCCAGGTTGGATTCGATTTCCTCCCCGTCGTCCGGATGCGTTGCTGCCTCCGCTTGAGGGCTGTCCTCTAACTCGCCACCGGATTCCCGGGGCGGTTGTGCTGGCGCAGTAGATCGGACGACGTCGACCTTCCCTGCTGGCAGCAGCACGGTAAACCGATCGGGCTTGCCCGCCAGAATAATGTAGTTCCCCTGCACATCTGCCGACCCCTGTACGCCTCCTTGCAGATAGATGGGTACAGACCGGATATCGCCTGGCAACGGCCGATCAAGCACCACAACTGTCTTGCCCTGATCCCCGAACGCACGTACAACCCCAAGCGCCGCGCCAGTGTCTACCGTGTAGTCAAAGTCTAAGCCATCGGGCGCCACTTGGAGACCTTGGACTTTCCCAGCGCAACCAGATATACCGATAGCTGCGACAAGGAAGACTGCCGCTGAAGCCTTTCGCTTCATGCGTTTCGGGGATGACAGTTCGAGGTTCAATTTCTATCCTATGTTGCGCCCAGATCGCGGGCCACCGCGCAGCACAACGGGCACATGATAGAACGCTCCGCGGGAGCTAAAAAGCTCTGTAGCGCTCTTGCCAAACCGTGCATGTTGTGTGTAGGATTCCGCCCAGTACGCCCGTCAGAGCTCATCTGACATCTTTTGCAGTGCGCGGTTTGGCTCCACCATTCGGTGACCGCAGGTCTAGCGACCAGGAGTGTCTTTTTCAGCCCATCGGGGAACTTTCCTCCCCGACTGGGGCGGCGGTTCCCCATTTTCATTTTGGAGAACCGACATGAGTTCAACCCTCAGCGTTGCAGCCCTTTCCATCGCTTTTGGCATTTGCGTTGGCTCACTTATCTGGGGCGCCTTTACGCTCGGCTCAAGGCTCACTGTTGCTGTCCGCGCTCGCGTAGACGGCATAGTGATCATCTCGCAAAAAGCACGCCGCGCGGCCGTCGTTACTACGGTAGTGATGGCCGGCCTACTCGCCGGATGTGCGAATCAAAGCGCATCAGGTGGCGTGTACAGCTACCAGCAAGCCCAGCAGGTGCAGCAGGTCCAATCGGGGACGGTCCTTTCGGCACGACCTATCACCATACAGGCCAGCTACAACTCTGGTGCAGGCATGGCTGCGGGCTCCACACTCGGTGGCTTGGCAGGCAGCTTCATTGGAAACCATAAGGGGTCCTATGTCGCAGCGGCCCTGGGCGCTTTGATTGGCGGAATTGCAGGTAATTCCGTCGAGCGCAAGGTATCTCAAGCCGCGGGTATCGAAGTCGTAGTGAGGCTCGATAGCGGCCAGATGCAGGCGGTCGCCCAAGAGGCGGACGTTCCGTTAAAGCCCGGTCAACGGGTAAATGTTCTGAGCGGTGCCGGCGCGACACGCGTCGTCCCGATTTAAGCCCAGGCAGCGGCGTCCACTCGGCGCCCTGCCTCTTCCCAATCCGGGCCCACGCCCGTGGGGCGACAGGGTTCTATTTCGAGGTCTGCAATGAGCAACCATTACTTTGACACCGTTCACAAAGATCATCCCGTTACCGTGAATCTCGGTTGGGACCGCCAATTGAGCTACTTCTTCATGGTCATTCTCAGGCCGGTCGAGCTTCTTGATGCCACCCAGGCAGATGAAGCGGATTTCTATCTCTACTCCAATCTTCTCGAATCGAATGCCTTCGGCAAAAATCTCGATTATTACCGCACTGTCCTGAATAATTTTGGGATAGTCGTGCCGGAAAGCATGTTCATCGAGACGTTGCACGACAGTCTCAACAACGTCGGAAACCGTGTCGTCACGCACCAGGCGGACGGCTCCTTCACCGAAAGCTCTAAGTAGGGCTTGCCGTTCTCTCACCCATCGGGGCTTCCCGATCGGGGGCCTCATATTCTTGAAGGCCTTGTTATGACCCACCCTTCCCCCAGCGAACGAATGACGAACGTCGAATGCGTCGCGGACCTGATGGAGTATTCCTCTTTCGGACCGCTTGCCCAGATGTTCGTCGTCGACGCCTTGCTCAAGCACGCAACAACCGTGTCACAGCTCAGCGACGAAGCGCTCGAAGAGTGGCCCGAGAATCCGCTGTTTCACCCGCATTCATGGCGGGGCGTAGCAAAGGAAATTAGGGCGAAGCTTGAACGACATCTTGATCATCCAGCTTCTTCGTAAAGTGAACAGCAATTCACCCAGCCGCACCAGGACCTTCAAACCTCTTAGATCCTGACGCATAGTTTTCAATCCCCCGTGCGGGCTTTTTGCCCGCAGCCCCTCACTTTCATCTTGGCCCCTCCGGGGGCCGCTTTTATTTCTGGAGCAACACCATGATTAAGATTTCCGGCACGCTGGAGGTCAAGACGATTCGAGGCGGCAATGGCGACTTCAACGTCGGCGAGCTGCAAACAGCGATCGGTGAGTTCAAGATCAAAGACAAGATCCTGGAGCAGTTCCAATCCGGCACCTATCCAGGTGAATTCTTGATCTCAAAAATCTATCCGCACTCCTACACGTGGTACGGAAAGATCACGATTGAGATACGGGCTGCGCTGGCCGAAGTCATGCTTGAAAGCGATGAACCCGACGACGCCGAAATGCCGACTCAAGCTAGCGAGCCTGATCCAGCCGACGAGGAACGTACGTCCCGGCCTGTCACGGCTCAATCAGAAGCAGACACCATGCCTGCGCCGGTGTCTGTATCTCTGCCAGCGCCGGCCACTATTGAAGCGATCGCACCCGACGAGCCCGTGGCCTCGATTGGCGATATTGAAGACAGCGAGCTGCAGGAAATCTTCGGCGCAGAGCTCAGCGAGCTAATCAAAGCCCGTCAGCCAGTGAAGCTTGATCCTTCTGTCGACCGCGCGCTATTTCGGTCTCAACGGGACTGGCTCGGTAAGCGGCTCGACTACAGCTTCCGTGCGGCCTCTCAAACGTGGCATTCCAAGTAGGAACTTTTGCCCTACATCCTGGGCCGGCATTTGCCGGCCTGCCCTATCAACTCTTCCTAGTAGCTCACTATGGCACTTATCTTCCCCAGGCTAGCTCAGAACTTCGTTCGAAACGGCTATTTCCCAACGGACGAAGAAACACTTACGCGGGTTTCATCAGCACTTGAACTTTTGGAGCCCGATGCCGGCGCCAGACTATATGACCCCTGCTGCGGAGAAGGCGCAGCACTTCACTGGATAGCGTCGACTGTAGACACGCTTCATGGGTCGCCAACTACGGAGACGTATGGCGTCGAATTCGACAAAGGTCGTGCCTGGCACGCGAAGAATCTTTTGCGCACCGCACTGCACGCGGATATACACGACGCATTCGTATCTGCTCGCTCGATGGGACTTCTATTTCTGAATCCTCCCTACGGCGCCGTGGTGGCCGACAAGGGCCACACAGGTGATAGGCATTATGACCGGCTAGAGAAAGTCTTCTATCAGGCCTCCGTTCCGGCGCTAGCGTTTGGCGGTGTGCTGGTCTTGATAGTCCCGCACTACGTCATGGACAAGCAGTTCGCGACGATGATCTCCCGTAACTTCGAGGGCATACAAGCCTTCCTTGCGCCAGAGCAGGAATTTCGCCAGCTTGTCGTGCTAGGAGTCAAAAGGCGTTCTGAGGCACCAGATCCGGAAGTGGTTAAGCGGCTCAGCACGATTGGTCAGGGCGAGCTGCCGCCAGAGCTTCCCAAGGAATGGAGAACTGCGCCCTACCTGATCCCAAACGTTGCCGGCGAGCTTGCTTTTTTCTCCACGAAGATCGACCCAGAGCAGCTGCACGACGAGCTTCAACGTGTTGAAACTGCGACCTTGTGGCCGCAGTTTGGCCGTATCTTCAATACTGGCCAAGTCGCACACAGGCGTCCTCTATGCAACCTCTCTGACTGGCATTTGGCGCTCGCGCTGGCGGCCGGCCAGATAAGCGGTGTTGTTGAAGGAGACGACGGCACAAAGCTATTGATCCGCGGCGACACCATCAAGGTCAAGGACCAAGAGGTGCAGCTTGAGGAGGCCAGTAACGGCGATGTGCGAACCACGATAGTGATGCGCGACAAGTTCGTTCCCACGATCGTTGGAATCAACTTCACACCGGGTCCGGATTTGGGCCAGCTCGTCAATATCCGTTGAATGACTTGATGACTGTGGCAAGCGCCACGTCTGTCCAGCCCCTCGCCTTGGCGAGGGCGCTGCCATAAGCGCATATTCGGTGCGCTTATGGCAGCGTTTTACGTAGCCCGACGTTCTCGGGCCGCCGCCGGCGTAACCGGCATCCTTTTGGTTTGGCTCCATGGGTTTACGCCCTGACCGTGGTCTCTCTGACCTGGAGTGTCCTTCTAACCCCTGCGGGTAACCCCGCAGGGGGCTCCCGCTGTCGCTTGGATTCGCCCAATGACAACGCTTTCCAAATTCATCGTCACTTTCGAAATCCCTCACATACATAGCATCAAGATCGGCGTGGAAGCATCGAACGTTGGTACTGCCCTCCAATTGGCGGAATCGGCGTTCAACTCCGGTTCTCTATGGGAGACAGGCAGTCCCCACAAGCTCCTCCACGACGACTTCCACGACGATGGCGAAGCTATGGAACGGTACGTTGAGCAGTTGGACGGCGCGCCGTTTCCGCTCCCTGACGCCACCGTCCACGAGCTGGAACTACAAACTCGTGCGCGAAGCCTCTTGGACTTCTGCCGCATGGTGTGCGACGCAGCCCCGTCGCTGGGGGAGCAAATCGTAGACCTCGATCGGTTGTTCGAGGTACGCCTTTCCGCTCGATCCATTCAACACATCCGCGACCTGCTGCCGCACCTTACAGCGGTCTAGTTCTTCTGGCCGGCGCGACCGGCTTATGTTTACAGGAGCGCTTCTATGATTCTCCGCATTCGCGAACTGCAAGACTTGTTCGTGGACGCTTGCGTCCGGTTTCCCAATGGCGATCTCGCCTTCCTTTCCTTCTACGGCCGAGATGGTTCCGTACAACAACTTTTCGCATCGCTGCAGCTCGGTACACAGGAGGGTGGGCTACGGCAATTGACACTGGTTACGGCTTCATCTTCAGTGGAAATCGTCATTTCGATCGGCGACGTCAAAAGGTTGGATAAGCACACTGGCAGACTGCCGAAACAGACCCTTTTTGGCGGACTTCTACACTGCTGGATCTATGACCCATCCCTATTGAAACCATCACGGGCAACGCGCAGTGGTTGGGTTCTACAAGACTGCGTCGACACATCGGAGGCCGACTCGGCGGATGATCGCGTATGGGACCTGGTTAAACAGGTCTCCGAAGTGCCTCTAATGGACCACTGGCGTGAATTTATCTTGGGCGAGCTAAGCACAGAGCTGCTCGTCGATCTTACTGACGAGATGTGCCGGCCGGCCGGGAGAATTCACCCGATCTTTGTGCGTATACCTATCGACTTCTCAGCGCGCATTTCGTCGTACGTCCGCAACGGCCAATTGAAGCTCGCCGTCGAGGCGTAAATATCGCTTTCTCAACCCTTCCGGGACACCATCCCGGCCGGGTTTGGTGTCTCTCTTTTTTGGAGCACCACAATGAATGCAACCTTCCATGAAGAAGCCGCCGCCTTGAACGAGGCTGAACCAGATCAAACTCGTCGGATTCCGCTATCGGACTTTATTAGCAAGTTCGGGTCTGGCCTGCTGCAAGCTGTACGCAACCAAAATCCTCCCATCTTTGATGACCTTGAGCGTGCCGACTGGGATGTCATCATCGACTCCTTGTTGAGGACACCTTTTCCTGCACAGCGTCGTGTCGTTCACGCGATCACCACCTTGTTGACCCAGCATTCGCCTGCTGGAATTATCAATGCGGAGATGGGGACGGGAAAGACCCTTATGGGCATTCTCGTAGCCACACTTCTCCATCACGCAGGTCTCCCTAGAACGCTCGTGCTCGCACCGCCTCATTTGGTTTACAAATGGCGACGGGAAATCCGGGCAACTGTGCCCGGTGCGCAAGTTTGGATCCTCAACGGTCCGGACACCCTTCGAAAGCTCCTTCAATTTCGGGCAATGCGCGACCGGCCGACTTCGCCTCAGTTCTTCATCTTGGGGCGTGTCCGGATGCGTATGGGGTTCGATTGGCGTCCAGCGTTCGCAACGCGGCCGGTACTGTTCGATTCCGAATTGGGACGGGTTTGCAGAAGCGCCGCTTGCTGCCCGCGCTGCGGTCAGTTTGTGTGCAATGAAGATGGCGTGCCGCTTACCCCTGCGCTCGCGACTTCGGCCTTAAACGAACGTCGTGGAGCGTGCAATTGTGGCGAGCGGCTTTGGACCTTGATCCCAAAGCGCGCAACCCCGACGACCTATCGCGATATGGTCAAGAAGGCGCTCGTTCAAATGCCAACGGTGGGTCCCCGCACTGCGGACAATCTCCTGACTCGCTTTGGCGAGGACATGCTTGGTGACATGCTGCAGGACAACGTCTACGAGTTCATCAATCTGATGGATGAAGAAGGTGACTTGGTGTTCTCGGACCGCCAGGCTAAACGCATGGAACGGGCACTTGCCTATACGGAGGTATCTTTTGGACAAGGGGGGTTTCAGCCCACTGAGTTCATCAAACGCTATCTGCCCCAGGGGTACTTCGGGTTGCTTATCGCAGACGAAGGCCATGAGTACAAGAACGAAGGCTCAGCTCAAGGCCAGGCAATGGGGGTGTTGGCACGCAAGTGCTCAAAGGCTCTCGCACTGACTGGTACGTTGATGGGTGGCTATGCCGACGATCTCTACCACCTTCTTTATCGCCTGCATCCGCGGATGATGATTGAGGACGGGTTCAACTTCAATTCCAAGGGCTCAATGGCCTCGGCCACAATGGCCTTCATGCGCGAGCACGGCGTCCTGATCGATATCCATAAGGAATCCAATTCCGGATCCCATCGGACGGCGAAGGGGGACAAGAAGACAGTTTCGACCGTGAAAGGACCGGGTTTTGGTCCGAAGGGAATCATGCGATATGTGGTCCCCTACACGGCGTTCTTGAAACTGTCGCAACTGGGGCAAGATGTCCTTCCACCTTATCGCGAGAGCATGGTGGAGGTCGCTATGTCACCGGACATGGAGTCCGCCTATCAGTACCTTGAGCGTACTTTGGTTGAGGAACTTCGTCGCGCGCTGCGCGCCGGCGACAAGTCGCTCGTGGGGGTGGTTCTAAACGCCCTTCTAGCTTGGCCAGAATGTTGTTTTCGACCGGAGACTGTGCGGCACCCGCATACCAAGTCTGTTATCGCGAGCTTGCCTGCGCTATACGGAAACCAAGAGATGACGCCCAAAGAAGGCGCACTACTGGACCGCATACGACGGGAAGCTTCCCTTGGCCGGCGCACGCTGGTTTACACCACGTACACCGGTACCCGTGACACTTCGACCAGGCTAAAGGCTCTGCTTGACCAGGCTGGCTTGCGCAGTGCGGTGCTGCGTTCCAGCGTGCCCGCCGAAAAGCGGGAGGACTGGGTTATGGAGCAGGTAGATCGCGGCATCGATGCGCTTGTATGCAATCCCGAGCTGGTAAAGACTGGTTTGGATATGCTGGAGTTCCCGACCATCTTGTTTATGCAGACCGGCTACAACGTCTACACGTTGCAGCAAGCTGCAAGGCGTAGTTGGCGGATTGGACAAACGCGCGAGGTTGATGTCGATTTTCTTGGCTATCAGGGAACGGCCCAGATGCGCTGCCTTCAACTCATGGCACAGAAGATTGCTGTGTCGCAGTCCACGTCGGGCGATATGCCCGATTCCGGTCTCGACATTCTGAACCAAGGGGGTGACAGTATTGAGGTCGCTCTTGCGAAGCAGTTGGTAAGCTGATTTCGATCATTTTTTGCTGCAAAGGCCACCCAAACGGGTGGCTTTTTTTTGAGCGTAGTCGATTTTCGCCACGACGCCAGTGGCCCGAGCAAGGCGACCCGGCTAGGCCGGGACACACGATGAATATCTCGTCCGACTTTTCCTAATAGGAATCTTCGAAACCATCGTCACGGACACCATAGACATACTTTTCCAACACCCAACCGGCAATACTTGCCGGCGCATTCAGGCGGGAATCTACTTGCAGCTTTCCCAGGTGGTAGGCGAGCGCATTGGCGACGCAATCCGCCAGCAACACCAGTGGCTCTTCCTTGCCAAGCACACTAACAGAACCAATTCGCTCAACCGACATGGGCTGGTCGACGTTCAAAAACTTGGCGGAAAACTCTATCGTGCTGGTGACGTGCTCCTGGGCAACCTTGTCGAAGCCCTTCACGACATGGGATGACTGCGCCAGTTCTTCCAACCCGGCCTTGACCTTGTTGAGGGTGCGTTCCAGCTTCTTGTCCATTTCATCGAAAACAAGATCTACTTGCTCACGGTGGTGGTCTATTGCCCAACAGTCCAATTTCATAAGCAGCCCGCTAAAAAGGTGGCCCTCCATCGTCTCGTCACTAGGACGCTTAAGCTCTTGAATGTCCACGTCGCTGCGCCGAGCTGCGGCTAAAGGCTTGAGAAGGGACTGCATCGTCTCGTGATGGTTGCGCGACAGCACCGCGCGCCGGGCGTCATACACCACGCACAGATTGAACTGGGCGATGATGCGCCACGCCTCCTCACGTGCCCATGTTGCGGCTTCTGCCCAGGTTTCATAGCCAGGCTTGAAAGCGTCCGTGATGTGATACTTTTCGCCCTCCGGTGCCGCGGCAACAAAACGCTCAAAAGCCGGTCGGAAGGCGCTCTCCACTTGGTCTTTCAGTTCGGCGGGCACGACTACGGCGCACAGCACACCAAACTGATCGTCCCGATCTTCGGTCAAATTGCGGACAAAGCCAGCCTTGCTCTGGCCGGATTCATCGATATAGGCAATGGCGGTCCGGCCCTGCCAAGCAGCGCGGGCGGCGTCCTCCCCATCGACCGTGACGTTCAACAGCTTTTCTGCAACGACACCCATCAGCAGATCAGCGACGCGCATGCCAGCATCATCGAAAATGCGAGCCGTGGGTGGTGCGCCATCTCTGACGACCATGCCCCCCACTTTGTAACGTTTCCCAGCCTGCAACAATTTGGTGCGCGCCCCATCTGTATTGCGGATGGAGGTTAAAGCGAGCAATACATCGTCAGAACGGATTTTGTACGGATCGAGCATGTTATTTTTTCCAGATCAACAGACAGATAATCACGTCGTCTGGTGTGCATCCGCCTCGACTAAATCACCAGCGCCTCCACCTCCAGACACGAACCAAGCAAAATCCATTCTATTCTTTCTGACGCCCATCGCAGGGCACGGAAGCAAAAGCCACCACCGTAGGGTGTGAGGGGTGCCCCAATCGCATGAGTAATAAGCCGATTACTTCTTCACCAAGTTGCGGTGCCATAGGGATATGCCCTGTGCAAGCTCTCGCCGTGGCTTGGCGTCGATCGCTAGCTCTGCGATATACGTCGGAACGCGGCCTCGCACGACTTACGCCATGACAGCCAAACACCCTTGAAGAACGCGCGCCGGGGCGATTGAATTTATGTTCGTGGTGCCGTCATCGGGGACAATATCTCTTGAGTACGGTCGAGCCCAAAACCATTCTGGATTTGGTTCATTGAATACGCCTACGTATGGGACACATAGGCCTTGGGCAATGTGCGATGGCCCGCAATCGTTAGATACGACCAGGCGGGCATTCTGCATCAGCGCAGCCAACTTTGCCGCAGGTCGACAGAACTCAATGTGGAAGTCGCGTCGCCCCAGAGACGCGAGGCGTTCGCGTATTTCGGCCTCGTCGGGGCCGAGCACGTAAGTGAAGTGCGCGGAGCCGCAAAAATGCGCTTGAAGCAGGTCCGCCAACGCGAGATAGTGGTCCAACGACCACCGCTTGAAGGCTCCTGCCCCACCTCCTGGGATCAAGACGATATCGGCCGGCTTCACATTGCCGATGTGCGGGCTTGCGATTTCCAGGAATGCGTGCCGCGCCGTTCGCTCGGGGTCATGATCCTGATGGGTAGCAAGCAATCGAAGGTTTGCAAGCCCAATGTACTCGTTGATGTCCTTGCGATGGCTGTGGGTCCATACGCGATCGCCAAGGCGATTGTTGTCAAATCCCATGCGCAACGTCGGCCTCCGAATGAGGCTTATCAGCGAGTACCGTTCGCTCGAGTGATGCAGGCTCAGGGACGCGTGAGCACGGTGCGGCAGCGCACGCATTTGCGCAGCAAACGCGTCCGCATGGACGAACTCGTCGACCCAAGGAAGGCCGGTATAGAAATGCCCTACCGCGTATCGAGACACCACGCGAACCCGCTTGTCGCTCCAGAACTGCTTCAACAGGCTAAGAGCCGGAAAAGCTACTATTTGGTCGCCAAACCTCGGCTGGCTCCTGACAAAGACGACTACATCAGACATAAACCTAACACCTAATTCAATAGGCGGGGCTTTATGGTCGTTTTCGGCACGACGCCGGCAATTTATCATGAGGGTGTCTAGGGGAGACCTACCGTATGTGCAGCCACTATCAAACGTTGAAGGACGCGGACCTACTGCTCAGGAAGTTCGGAGTGCGCAAAGTGCCCGCCGCGATCGGCAAGTACGACATGTGGCCGCGCTATCAAGGCGTCTTCGTCCGTCGACCGATCGAGCACGACTCGGGGGATGACGCCGTGCCGGAACGCGAAGCCGTCATCGGCCGGTGGGGTTTGATCAGCGCTATGACGAAGCCAGACGGGCTGGATAAAGCCGGCAAGCTATCCACGTTCAACGCTCGTAGCGAGACGGCGTCCAAGTCCTTTACCTTCGGGAATGCCTGGCGCCGCGCGCAGCGCTGCATCATCCCCGCCGATGCCATCTTCGAACCTGACTGGCGGTCGGGATCTGCGGTGCCCACACGCTTCACGCGGGTCGACGGCGCGCCGCTTGGGATCGCAGGGCTCTGGGACCGTTGGCGCGACGCGGCGGGCCAGCTCCACGAGAGCTACACCATGCTGACCGTCAACGCAGACCACGATCCGCTATTCAAGCACTACCATCAGCCGGGCAAAGAAAAGCGCATGGTGGTGATCCTGCCCGAGGGCGCCAACGGCGACTGGTTGACCGCGCCGGCGACCGATAGCCGGGATTTCTTGGTGCCCTTTCCGGCCGATCGCTTGCTAGCGGTGCCGCAGATCAAATAACGCTACCCCAGCTTTTGCTTGTAGAGATCCTGTGCCGCCGCAAGCGAGGCGCGCATGCCGTAGATCGTGCCAGTGTCACCGCGGCTGAACCAGAGTTCGTACTGCCACATGCCTTCGACGTACACGCGGCAGATTGTCCAGCCAGGCGGGCCTTGCCAGTAGTACGAGTCCCGCTGTGTCCATTCCACATCGCCCATGTTCTGTCCCCTGTACGCCAGAATCGGGGCCAAATTGCGCCGATTCCGGGATCAAATATACTGTTTTTTTATACAGTATATATAGCAGGAAATCATGCTCTGTACCGTCACCCGAACCCACTACCTCGGCGAGAAACGCCACGACCGAGATCCCGGTCCGACCATCACCGGGACCGTCCGGATGTACTCCATCATGCGCGATGACATGAAGCGCTACATCAGGGTCATGACCTTAGACGACCTGCAGAAATTCGGGGCGACCGAAAAGGGAGCGATCCCGGACCTCTTGCAGCCCGAGCTTCTAACCTTCTCGTCTGACCGCGGCATGATGGTCTGCGGATTTGAAGAGATCCATGGCAAGCGCTACTACCAGGGATGGTGGATGCAGTGGATCGACCGCTGATCCAGCCGCACGTGGCCGGCATTGCCGCAACACTATTGCAAGCGCCGCACGCAACGCGAGACCCTACGAGCTAAAGCGATCGCATTGGAAATACCATCCGAAGCTGACGGAGGCGCCAGGAATGCTGCACAGGGCATGGCCGCCGTAGCTCGGCTCCCAGCCACCTAACGTAGCGGGTCTTCTTGCTCTGGCGCGCCACTCCGGGTATAGTCCTTACGTCTACTAGACGTGCCTATTAGACGCGACCAAAGGGCAAACATTACCGGAGTTCGCCATGCACCAAAATTTCAGTCTGTCAGACGAGGAAAGCCCGTCCGCTCAAGAGCTCAAAGACCTGCGGGAAAAACATGGTCGCACACAAGCCCAAACCGCCACCATTCTTGGAGTCGGCCTGCGGCAGGTACAACGTTGGGAGGCTGCGGAGCAATCCATGCCGCCGGCGACGTGGCGGTTCCTGAAGATGCAGGGGCGGCGATTGCCGGTGGACTTCACTGTGCCCCCTGACGGCGCCACCCGATCTTGGAGCGACAAACGCGATTCCCCGCGTACGACGATCGAGCGAGGTGATTTCGTTCACTTGCAGCCCATCGTTGGCCCGATGATCCAGGCCCGGGTCTGGCTGGACCGGGTTCATGATGGCCTGATTGATGACGAATCGTATGGTGCGTTGGTCATCGGGTTCCCCGAGCACCCGGAGGCGGGTCAGGAATTCGGAGGCTTCTACATTGGCGAGCGAATCACCTTTGCTGCGCGCAACGTTGTACACGTGGAGCAGCGCACTCCCAGCGCTACTTCATCGCCCGCGCAGGGGTAGCGCTGCACCGTCCAGGCGGTTTAAGCACAACAACGTGCCGCATAAGGCCTAGAACCGCCTTGGGACGTTCCGAACACTATGAGGCGCGCTCGCGGCCTCGTCAACAAACAGCATGGGAAGGGAAGATGGGGGCCAACTGGAACGAGGGAATGATGCGCTGGGCGCCCTTTGTCGACGCAAACGGCAAAGCCTTTCCGCTTGCCCACTTGCACCCGTTCCGATACCAAATCGTCACCGGAGACGGCCGGCAGGTGGAAATCCGCGTGGCCTTCGCCATGCACTGTTTCGCGCGCGGCTGTGAGCCTTCCGATCATCCGTCACAGTTCTACCGCGATAAGCGCGAAGTCCGCACCTTTTGCCATGTCCGCTACGAGCTGTCGCCACGATTGCCGCTCATTGCGCGGGAATTGGCGACGCGCAAATGTGGCTTCGCCAAAGACGACAATTACGTCACGATCGACGTCGAAACTGGACCCGGCGTCACAGGAAGTTATGGCGTTTTTTTCAACACAATGAGGGCAAAACGTGCCGACGGCTTGGCCGTGTTATTGACCATCCAGAGTGCATACGCACTCGACACCGGCAAACGGTCGCCAATGCGCGGCTCTATCAATTTCACGCGCCTAGTTGAGCTAACGCTAGACGGCATCAAGCCACGCCCGCCACGAAACTAGCGGAATCGGAAAAAGCGAAGGCCCCCGAAGGGGCCCCGTAGTCTGGCGTTCTGTTACCTCCGCTTTTGGCGGAACCGCTTTCGCGGCAGTCAACGCTTTTGCCCGAGGGCTCACCAGCTATTGCGTTAAAGCTATTGTTGCTCAAATTCGAGCTGCGCGCAACCCTGTGGAGTTGCTGGTTCGTCGGTACGAGGTCCCTCGCCGGTCAACAATGTAACCATTACGTTACATTATCGAAAATGCAGTTGATCCGGGTCGACCGACAAAAACTCGTCTTCCACCGCACATTTGTGCGCGATAGCGGCCTGGCGCTTATAGTCCCATTCCGGGTGCCCGGCGTCATCAAATTCCACCAGGGCAAAGGAGGCTCCGCGCGCTAAGCCTCGGCCTTCCGGCCAATGCTCAATGATACTCGCGCGCGTCGACGCGTGTGCGAGCACTTCTTGGCGACTAGCTTTGCGCTGCCACCACTTCTTTGCAGGCACGAGATGTTCCAGCCCGACCTCATCGTGCAACCTGGCGATAGCAGCTTCTCGGATCTCTTCGATGGCAAGTGTGACGGCAGTCCCATTGTAGGAATAAAGCTGTGCGCACAGCACTATCAGTCCGTCGTGGCGTACTCTGGCACGCACAAAGCACGTGCCCTCGGACCCGAACCCGGGAAACCGAAACCTGGGGTATTCCTTGTCGACGCTCTGAAATTGTGAATTTCCGGCCACACTTGCTCTCCTTTTCGGTTTCGGTTGGATAGGTGGCACTTCAGCTTTTGGGTGTGCCCATTCAGACGTAACGGCACGGCTCGCCCCACATTAAGGTGCGGACACCCAGGTCCGCGCCCCGCTATTTCACCAGGTGTCGCGGACACTCTCGCGCGCTCGGGCTGAACCCCGCGCGGCGTAAGGATGACAGTCAATAACCCCAGCGCTGTCACGTCACACCCTCGCCGGGGAGACGGCTCCCCCCTGTTACCCCACCCCCGGGGCTTCCCGAAACGGCATCGAAATCCCATCGATTAGCCAGCGGCCCCGATCCCATTGCAGGCGATCCTCTAGGAATGCTCCCAAGACTTCTGGCAGATGCGTATAGAGGTCCAGTCCTCTGACCCACGGCGTTGCGCCCAGGTCCAATACGGCCATGGGGATGGCAGACAGCGCCTCCCCTTCGCCAGCGGGCCACCCCGCGCCGAACTCGTGCTTTCGCCGGTGGCGTTGCATGCTCTTCCCTAGCGCCTTCATTCGATCGGCCATCACCAGCCACAAGCAGCGAATCCCCGCGTCGAGATACCGCTGCTGCCGGGCCATGTAGTCGCGCAGGTGCTGATACGAGTGCTGGCACTCGACCACTGCCGGGCCGCCCGGGTGGTCCACCCACACGTCAGCCGTCCACCCCTTGCCGGGACGCTCGATGATGGCTCGATATCCCAAAGCCATGGCCGCCGCGGCGACGGCTTCCTTCGCCGCCTGGTGCCACGCGCTTTCGGGTGCCGCGCCGCAGGTGCCGGAGGCATGGGCGAAGAATTGCAGGCCGAGCGGCGAAGTTTTCGGAACGGCCGGAGCGTCGCAACAGGGCATGAGCAGTTGGCCGAAAAGATACGCCTCTTGGAGACGCCGCCACATCGAGGGATCCAGGTCCCCCGCATAGATACGGCCGTGCTCCTGGAGTCGGACGCGGGCAAAAGATGTATTGACGGTCATGGTCGCTAGCCCTCGGGTATGGGTCGCATAGCAGCTGAGAAATGTTATGTTACCGTCCTGCCAGCCCGAGGTACTTATATAGGAGCCAGAATGCGCGACAAAGCAGAAGATAAACAAAACCAAATGCTCACAAACGCCATGAAGGACCTTCAGGCGCCGCTCGACGTGCTTGCTATGTTCAAGCTTGCAGATGAGTTCTATCCGAAGGACAAACGCAGCGAGCTTTACGCTGAATACCAAAGATTGCAGGAGGCCGACGATGCCGCTTTTGTGCACATGCAGGAGCAGCTGGGCTCGCCCTCTGGCATGACGTTTGAAGAGCGGGTCGCGAGGCATGGCCAAGAAGTCGCAGCCGCGCACGTCGAATCGTGCAGGATCGCCCGGGAAGCGAGGATCAAGACAATGAACGCGGTCGACGCGTTCAGAAAAGAACACGGCCTACTTATGCGACTTCTGGGTGCAAAAGCCGCTTACGGTAAGACCAAATACGATTAGATCAGTCGGGAGCTTCCTAAGCCGAGCAACTGTCCCGGCACTCGGGCATTGACCGACGCGGCACATCAAGGGTGGCGAGGAAATCCCAACGCTTTCATCGGCCGGGCCAGGGCCTGCGGAGCGGCATCTTTCCAAGGCTCATTCGCCACATCCAGACGGTCGTGGATGTTGGACACTGTCCATTGCGCGCCGCTGGCCAGCTTGGGCAGCTCTTCCCAGGCAACCGGCACCGATACCCCAAGGCCGGGCCTGGCCCGTGTGGACCAGGCGGCGGCTGTCGTAGCGCCAAAACCATTGCGAAGGTAGTCGACGAAGATCTTGCCCGTTTGCGGACAGCAAGCATTTCGAGAAAGGCGCAAAAACGGTGCCGCTTTGCCTTGCGGCCAAACTACCGCTGGGGCACCATTTGGATTGAGCCCCCCCCGGGGCCCGTCGTCACCATCCCACTTCGCATGCAAAACCCTATCACTCTACCCCGTCCAGACGCCGCCCGCATTCTGATCCACGCCGACCCCGATGACATCACGATCATCTGCGCATGGTCGGTCCAGATACCCCGTGCAAAAATGTTGGAATACCTTCGCACAGTCGACAAGGACACCAACGCCGGATTTTTCACGTCCTCCGAAGGGATCCTAGCTTTCGCCCACGGAGCGGCTCGTATCTCCTTCTCCCCGGAAGAGTTCGCCGCGCTTCAACAGTTTGTTGAAAGGGTCTACGGACCCGACTAGGTCCATTCATCGCGCCCAGGCAAAGCGGTCGGCCACAACTACGGAGCGGGCCAACAGCCCACCAGCCCTATCGTCCGGAGGCTTCCAGCTCCCTAACGACGTCCAGGAAATCGAGCTCCGTGTAGGCCATGGACGTTCGAACGTCGCCATGCCGCATGGCCTTAGCGATAACTCGGACGTCCACCCCGCGCAATGTAAGCTGGCGGCCGAACGTGTGTCGAAGCCAATGCGTCGACGCACGTTCCAGCAACGCGGCCTCGGATTCGCGCCCCGCTTCACGCAGCGATTTTGCACAGCGAACAAACGCGCCACACACAATGTCCCAGAGTGTCGCGCGCCGGCGCACCTCGGCCCACAGCCGTTGACTTCGTCGCCCCACCACAGATTGCGGCGCTCGGTCCGTCCGGTGCAACTTTCGAGTCCGCGTGGATAAGACCAGCGCGGTGGAGTCGCCGCACACGGGCTCTGGCGGAAAGCCAAACGCATATCTGTACGCGCGGAGATCGTCCATTACCCGAGCTGGGACCGCGACACGTCCGACTTTTCCGCCCTTGCCATGTTTCACCAACAAGGACCAATGCGCACGACCGGTCTTTGGGTCCGCGTACAACTCCACGTCGCCCATGTTGGCTAACACGACTTCGCTTGCGCGCATCCCGGTAAATTGCAGCAAGCGAATGACGAATCGATCCCGCAGAAACATCAGCTTCTTCTCAACTGACGTGCATGGAATCTGTTCCATAAAATCCACCACTTCGTCGATCAAATCGGGAGGCACCGCATGCCGGCGCGGCGCTTCACGCCCTATTCCTCCGCCACTTCCGATCGATGCCATTGGGTTAGCCCGCCGGTACCCCGCCTCAAACCAAAATTTTAGGAGTGCATGCAAGACCTTCTGCGCGTTCGCCAGCGCGGAGGCCCCGAGCCTGGCTCGAAACGGTGTCCAGTCGATATCCCCCGCGCGCGCGGCGCGTCTGCCGCATAGATAGTCACCCGACCTGTCTCGCAGAAAATCGAGATAACCCGTCACGTCGGGAATGGACCAGCGCCCAGGACCATCCGAGCCCACCAACTCGCAGTACCACCGGATGCGGGCAATTTCGCGTCGATAGTTTGCCAAAGTATGGTGACTTACGGGCGGCCTTCGCGCCGCAAGCACCTGAATCCAACGCTCGGCTGCGTCCCAGTCGTCGCGAACGACCCCCAGAACGCATACAGAGCCCCCAGAATCGCGCGCAATGGGAAGGGAAGGGCTCCCCACCAGCACAGTCATCGCGCGGCCCCTGCGGCCCCTAAAGCGGCCCGGCGATACGAGTCGAGCAGCGCTTGCTCTTCCTTCCTGAGCGCCTGCAGACCTTCATAGCGCTCTCGCCAAAGGCGGCTTTCTGCTCGTGCGGCCTCGATCGCGCGCAGGGCGAACGCACGCCCACCCTTCTCCGCTTCTGTGACGTGCGTCACTGTGTTCACCAGCTCCGCCAACTTATCAGCCATAGCGTTGAGCGCACGCTCGGCACTACCCACTTCGCCCTGGGCGCGCGACAGCTCACAACTCTGTTCCAGTATCGCAGCTTCGAGCCGAGCGATATCAGCTTCCAACCGCCGACGCTGGCGGTGATGCTCCTCCAGCTCCACTGCAAGCAGCCGAACCGCGGTCGGCTCCTCCTGCCGGGGAGTTGCCGCCGCAGCGCGAGGCACAGTAGCAGTGCTGGGCATCGGTTCACCGCCGGGAGCCGGCAAGCTGGCGAAAGATCCTTGCACCCCGACCAGTACGGACAAAATGGTCGTGGTGGATGGTCTTCGCGACGGAGCGTAGGCGCGCAAGATCCGCTGGTATGTTGGCACGCCATACAAGCGACCCGTGACGTCCAAAATGACTCGTATCAGCCCATCAAGAAATGCCCTGTTATCCGAAGCGGCCGGAAAGGAAACCTGTAAATCGCCAATCGCCTTCATGATTCGCCTGGCATGGTCATCCGTTAGCTGAAATGACGGCCTACCCATTTTCCTCTGTCCCCGGAATATCAATCATGAAAATCGTCATATTTATTACGGACCGATTTCGCTACCGTACACACCGCGCAGTGTGTACGGTAGTGCGAGCAATCTCGCTTGCTTCAAAACAGGCCTCCGCAATAGCCATTTCCAATGGACTGGCCTAGCGGTTCCATTACTGAAACCCTTGTGCGGCGGGCGCGTTGGCCTGGTCGTATTCCAGGGCGATGACGCCCACCACAGCCATCACCGCAACGCCCAGCATCAGGCAGGAAAACCCCAAGCGTCCACGCAGCACCGCAGCGATGGCCACCACCAAACTGACTGCCAGAATGACAAGACCGAGAACCATGAAGCTCACGCGACATCTCCTCTCAAGGCGGGCCATTCTTCGGTGTTCGGCGCCTTGATGTCTGTCATGTGGCCGTATAGGCGCTCTGTCCGTTCAATCGCATAAATAGCCTCCATCATTCCATCGACGAGCTGCCACATTGACGCGACATCAAGCTTCGCTGTGACAGGTCCTTCCGCTTTCCCTAGACCCATATCGATCGCAAGTCTGCCAAACGCCCGAGTGCGCCCATCGCCCTCATCAAACGTCAGGGAGACCTGGCCCATCAATCCAATTGCCGATCTGAATCGGATATGAACATCAAGGTTTGCCATTGCCCTTCTCCCATTCGAAGTGACGGCACTGCGGGAACTTACTGCAGCCTAGGAACCGCTTATCGGAAGTCGCAGATGCGCGGCTAACAAGCCGGCCGGAGCCGCAGGTAGGACACCCGGAGCCCACCGCGCCGGCCGGCACCGTCCTCCTAGCTGATGCCTGAGCCACCTCCCCGGGAGGCATTGACGCTGCGACGGCCGAGGTGCGGACTCCCGGCTTGCCGTCGTCGTCCGGCTGTGTGTGTTTGCACTCTGGATAAGCCGCACACCCCCAGAAGGCCCCCTTCGCACTCTGCCGAAGCCTTAGTGGCTTGCGGCACAGCGGGCACGGATAGATCTTCTGGGTGCCGCCTGCAGTGACGCCCGCACCAGTGACAGGCTCCGCACGGGGCTCAAACTCGAACTCCAGCCGTCGTTCTGCAGTCAGCTTAAGCTTGGCGTTGAACAGACGCTTGGCCTTGCTAACGAAGCCTTCAAGGAGGCCTGTTTTGCCATCGATGTAAAGCGCAGTCAGTTCAGCATCGGATAGCTCGCGTCCAGCAATCGACCTGGGCTGTCGGTATCCGCAGTCCTTGCTGCACTGCACCTGGCGCGCGCTGGCCTCTAGACCAGCCCCGCATTGCGGGCAGGGAGCAGCAAGGGCCTTCTTTGGCGCCGGTGGAACCGCCGCGGCGCGCGCCTTGAGCGTATCCACGAGACGCCGTGCGAACAACGCAGATTCGGCCATAAAGTTGGAGCGGTCATACTCTGCGCGCTCCATAAGTCGAAGCTTGCACTCCCAATCGCCGGTCATCCTGGGCGACGTCAATTCTTCGAGGCCGTTTGCCTCCAAGAACTGAACGAGCTGGATGCCCTTCTCAGTAGGCACGAGATGCTGCTCCTTGCCTTCCCGTCTTAGATAGGGCTCGATCGGGCGCTTGGCGCGGTCTTGATCTGCAAGAAGCACCTCTAGAATGGAAGCCCTCGTTGCGGGGGTGCCGAGACCACGATCGCGCATCGCGTCCCGCATTTCTTCGTCCTCCAGCAGTTTTCCCGCTGTCTCCATTGCACCAAGCAATGTCGCCTCGTTGAACCGAGTGGGCGGCTTCGTCTTTTGCGCTACCAGCTTCATGCCCGCGTTTGAAGCCTTCTCGCCGACCACAAGGAGACAAAGAGATGTGCCATCATCTTCTGAATCGTGTTCCTTGCCGTACACAGCCATCCAACCCGCCTCCTGAAGCACGCGGCCTGATGCAATGAATGCCTCGCCGGCCACGACAGTTGTTCGCTCAGTCTTGGCGAAGACTGCTGAGGGATGGAAAGCCGCAAGAAACCTGCGCACGACCAGGTCGAAAACTTTCGCTTCGCCATCGCTCAGCCCTTCCGGCATTTTCCCTGTGGGGATGATCGCGAAGTGATCCGAGATCTTCGCGTTATTGAAGATTCTCTTATCCGGCCGCACCCAACTGTTGTCGACGATGCGCTTCGCGTGCTCAGCGTACGCGCTCGCGCCCAGCGCTTGCACTACAGCTTGTGCTTTGCCAAGGTAGTCTTCCGGCAGCGCGTTGGAATCCGTGCGCGGATAGGTAAGGACTTTATGCTTCTCGTATAGGGCCTGAGTCAGGTCCAACGTCTTTTTGGCGGAGAACTTGAAGCGCTTATTCGCCTCCCGTTGGAGCGTGGTCAAGTCGAACAGCTTGGGCGGTGCGCTCGACACCTCCTTGAACTCGTCGCGCACCGATGTGGGCACCGCGCCCCGGCATCGGGTAAGGAGGGCATCAGCCTTAGATTTATCCCATATGCGGTGCGATATATCCGCCCCGTCCGCCCCTTCTACGGAGGCTCCCCGCCAGCGCGCAACATACTCGCCGCCTTGCACGGCGAACGTGCCAAGCACTTCCCAGTATGGCCGCGCCACGAAGGCCCGGATGGCGAGCTCTTGGTGAACAACAATCGCGAGTGTAGGCGTCTGGACCCGTCCGACAGAGCTACGTTCCCGCCGCTCTGTGAGCGCCTCGGACAATGCAGAAACAGCCCTCGTCCCATTGATGCCAACAAGCCAGTCAGCCTCCGACCGGCTACGTGCTGCATCGCCCAGCCTGGCGTAGGCGGAGGCCGGCCGCAGGCCTTTGTAGGCCTCACGAATCGCGGTCGCAGTCATGGATTGGATCCACATCCGAAAGACTGGCTTTTGCCCGTTGTGAAACTCGTAAATCAAGTTGAATATCAGCTCGCCTTCCCGGCCAGCGTCGCAAGCGTTGACCACCCACGCTACGTCCGGGCGAGCGATCAACTTCCCCAGGAGCTTGAGTTGGTTGATAGTTCCAGGGATTGGGCTGAGGGCAAACCGTTCCGGGATCCGTGGGAGCCCACCGAATCCCGCCACCATTGGGCCAGCTTCTGGATCGCCGAGCTGCACCAAGTGACCGATCCCAGAGCTCACGATGCACTGCTCCCCCTCCAACCAACTCCCCGCCTGCCGGCATCCACCAATCGCCGCAGCAATGTCGCGCGCGACTGAGGGCTTCTCAGCAATTATCAGCGTCTTCATTTTTACCCTCCTGGAGAATTTGACGCGGCCAGCCGGGGCGCGTTCCGACTTTGCGTTGAAAGTGGGCTCTGGTCATCTCCTCGCGGCCGAGCCGCCGGACCGACGCAAGCGCGCGCCCGGCGAGCAACAAGGCCGCACATCCGATGAGGTATTTGGCGAGTCGTTCATACACCGTCCCTCCTGCCGTCGAGGGATGGGCGGCCAAGGCTCCCAGGACAGCGCAAGACCATACGAGGGCACCAACCATCCACATGATGTGCGGAGGTCTCATCGTCGCATCGCGCGCCCTCCTTAACACGACCGCAATCCCCACGACTAGCTCAACAGCGGCCCTCCGCACCCAGCCCAAGCCTCCGAAAACGCGTTTAGTCATGATGCCCCCTATGCTGCGCGAGCCACAGGGCCTGCCCCCACGCCCTTGAGTACGACCACACCACCGCTGAGCCTAAGCAAATCCTCGACCCGTCGCTTCGCGTCCTGGAGCGTGTAGGCCACATCCGTTTTGTCGGCTGTCTGCCACCAGTACCCGACAGACCCGACAAGGTCCACTCTGCCCAGAACCCGTTGCTCTTTGCCAACGCGCAGGACGTGCGATTCCCGGAACTGTTCCCACTTCGGCCTTCTCGTGCTGATACGCATCTCTACTTTCTCCACGCCAGAGGTGGCCTCGCCACCCCTGGGAATATGAAATTTGGTTAGACCGCGGCCGGCGCCGTATCGGGGGCCTTTTGTGCATCAACCTGTGCCTTGGAGCGATACAGCACCGACTCCACCCGTTGAAGCCCCAAGCTCACGCGTTCGGCGTCCATGCACATACCGGCTTCAGCTTGATTAGTTTGCTCATTGACCCAGGGCCGCACGTAAGTAGCCCCGACAACCGTGACCGCGGCGCCGACCCGCACGACTTCATAAACGCGCTTGGCCGTTCCCTCGTGCCAAATCGTCGCCTGAACAGGAAACGTCCGCGCATCGTCCTGCACGTACCCGCCTTGTCCGTCGGATTTGTATTCGGAGCACATCACGCGAAGTTCGCAAACCTGACGGTCTTCGCCCTTCACTTTGACGGTCTTCAAAACGGGGTTCATCAGAACGTTGCCGCTCATTTCGCTTCTCATTGCCATATCACTGCTCCAAAAAAAGGTGGTCCTCGTTAGGTTTGTGAGACGCTGGGACAGGGTCAGTCGCCCCGCTTAAGCGGCATCAAGGTTGCTGGTTTCGTTCATAGGGTTTCGTGTTTTGCCGCAAAACAGTCGCGCGCGCGATCCGATCATCGAATGCGGTGTAGGCCCATGCCGCGAGAACAAGGCAGAGGCACGATCCGACAAAAGGTATGCCCCATATATCTGCGTCAACCAGGAAAAGGAAGATTGCCCATACGAGCAAGCCGATCGCAGCTAGACCGTTCGCGAACATAGCCGCTGCGAGCAGAAGCAGGATCAGCCCACCCATTGCCGCCTCGCCACCGAGCGTCCGATTAAGCATCGCCTTCACCGTTGCCCGAGCTGTTTTGCAGCAAAACAGCAGAGAGCTCTCCAAAGCCGGTTCTTTGGCGCAGCGCTCCATTTCGTAAATACGACTCCACCTGGTCGACCGCATGGCGCAATACGTTTTCCAACACATTTAGCTCCGCCGCCCTGACTTCGCAGTTCCGAAAGTGCTCTACAACCGACGGGGGTAGGCCGGCCAGCACGTCGCGCAGTGCTTCGAAGCGCACGTACCGAGCTTGTCCTCGGATGCACCAGCGCAGTCGGGTGCGACCCAGCGCTCCACGTCCGCGCTCCTCGACCAAACGTAGGTAACACCCTGCCTCGAAACGGGTCGTGTCCAGCGCCAGAGCGTCCATGGCATCCCTTGTCTGCGCCACCGAGTTCGCAAACTGCCGCGACAGGGAGCGGAACGCTCCCTTACCCTTAAAGGCTTTTATGTCCACAGATACGGATGAGAATGAATAAGACGGCAGGCCGGCACCCGTTCTCGACACCAGCAACTCATGACGTGCCGAATAACCTGCTTTGGGGTCCCGCGCAGCATTTGCAGAGGGTGATGACATGATCGCCTCCACCTAGGCCAGCAAGTTCTTATCTACGCCTGCCGTGACCTCGTCCGTCAACGGCACAGCATCCAATAGGCGCAGCTCTGCCGGCGAGAGGTTCAGCCGACGCTTCGTGTGTCGAGGCGCGTTTTCGCCCATGAACACCGCCTTGGGCACGTCTCCGAAGATTTTCTTGACTGCCTGCACACGCTGCTGAGCCACGACATCGGCCCCGGCTACAAAATCGACGCGGCTAAGCGCTACGAGCTCATCCTTCATCAGGTACTTCTGCCAGTACAAAACACGCTCGAATACGCTCCGGCACTTGTGCTTTACGGATTGCAGCAACGCATGCCCTTGGCGACCTGATACTAGATCGCGGCGCTGGGCGCTCTTGAGCACGCGGGTGAAATAGTCGACCTCCACGATGAGCAGCGCCACCATGTAGCCGTAAGGAGACGCAAACCCAAGCTGCATCTGCGCTGGCTCGCGCGACTGGAGAACCGAATAGGTCAGGCCCTTGCTCTTCATCTCTTCCAGCTTCTGAAGAAGTTGCGCTTGCTCCGCCTTGATGTAAGCACGCACGTCTTCGATCCGAGCCTTCGTTTCAACCAGTGCCCAATCAGCATAGGGGTTGTCGTTAGACGACAGAGACCAAAGAGAGCGCAGCGCAGCCGCGACCCGCTTTCCGCCCGCGATGGGAGCCCCTTGCTTGCCCGGCTCAATTGCTTTGCCCATAAACAGCCGGAGCGCCTCCAACGTATGAAGGGACATTACGTCTTGGCTTTCCGCGACAAGGGAGGGCAGCGTTCGTATCTGTCGCGCCTCGGAGTTCCCTACCAAGGGATCGGCTCCTGCACGAGCTTCATGAGATTGGCGCATCCGCTTGAACTCCGCTTCTCGCTCGTAGAAGAGCTGCAGGCGCCCGAAGAACGGGTTAGAAGGGTCGGGGTCATCCTCGTCCAGCAAGGGGCCCAGGACGCGACGTTCGCCATCCAGGTCGTAGCGGTCAGGAAAAGGGGAGGTGTCGGCCGTCGCGAACGCAGACAGGGACGAATCAACCGCCATTTTTTTGGGTGCCATCAGGCGCTTCTCCGTTGTTGAATATGTTTATTTGGGTGATGCTGGCCCACTCCAAAAGAACGCTGCTCCACCTGACCGTGGTCAACTGGGGAGCGGATTCCTTGGATCGGCTTGTTTTGCTGCAAAACACTCATGCTCGGGCCCTCCGCTCTGCCATCGCTGCTCGCAGTTCTGCCAGGCGGGCGCGGCCTTCTTCTTTCGACGACGGCTGCAAAGCAGGTGCGACGTCACCCGTCACAGCGGCCTCCGCTTCCCTTACCGAGGCGGAGACGGCTGCAAGGTTGCGCCGGCGTTGAGCTTCAAGTTGCGCAAGTTCGGGTACGAAACGCCCTTGTTGGGCCAGGAGCACAAGTCGCCGTAGGTACCCGAGAGGGTTAGCGACAGCCTGTCTCCTCGCCCTGGCACCGTACTCGTCCAACAACGTCTGCCGGACAGCGGCCGGGGCATAGCCAAGGATCGACGTCGCACCCTCTCGGCATCCAGCTGGGAGAACGTCTGGCCACAGTAGGATGTCCACATCAACCACCACGGACGCGTTTTGCAGCAAACCAGCTTCTGGCGCGCGTGCGTGGGTTGTGGTCGTATCTGTTTTCGAAGATGTATTCGTACCCCTTATAGAAGTGGACGAATCCCGCAAACTGCTACGTACTTTTCCGTCTATCTGCAATGGATCTTTCGCGCAATCTGGCTTTCCCGAATGGGAATTTCCAGCTTGCTCGATTCGTACATTGGCCTGCGGAGATCTTTGATTTTGTTGGAGTTGCGCCCCAACACCTGTGGACATTTGAAATGCTTGGTGGCGACGGGTTGTCGCGATACCTGCCACCTCAGCCCTTTTAGCGGCCGTCGCTTGGGAAGCGAACTGCTCCTGCAGCAGCTCACATAACAACGCCGGATCCACCTGCGTATAGACGCGTTTAGCGCCTCTATTAAGGTGGAATTCCTGGACCAGCCCAAGCTCTTTCAACCGAGCTTTCGCGTTCTCCAGGGACCGTCGATTCAAGGCCAAGTCTTCCTGCCAGTTGAGCGCGGTCAGACTGAACCAGGGATATCCCGATTCGATCGATCGACGTTGCAGCTGCAGCAAGCGAGACAGCAACAGGCCCGCGTTCACTCCACCAGTCAAATCGGCAAGGATCCGATGGTATGCAGTGGTGGGGCCAAGCAAATCGCGTACGGCACGTTCCGGTGCGCGCATGAATTCGAATGTCAGCTCGACCGGTAGAGCCTCCTTTCTGCAGACTTCTAGAGCCCGTGCGATGTTCGGCAGGTTCATTCGGTACCAGAGTGTCGCCGGCCGGCCGGCAAGCGTTTCCTCAACAAAACCTAAGGTGCGAAGACGGCGCCGCGCCGTGTCCAGTTCAGCGCGGGATAGCCCCGTCTCCATCCACCACTGCTGCTGAGTTTTGAAGATCCAGCCGTTGGTCTGGGCAACGTCGCGCCCCGTTCGCGTCCAGTGCGCGAGTTGGGACAGTACGATCGCCGCCTTTGGATTCCCGGTCATGCGTGCTAGAAACAGACCAAAGGCGATCGGCCGGCTTTGCTTCAATGCCAGCCACAGGCGGTCGTAGGCAATATTTGTCGACATACGACTGTCAGCTGCTCAAGACGGGCAAGGGCTGAGCCGAGGCGGCATTATTCGCCTGGATGCGCAATTCCTTGTCTACTGCGAGCCAATTCACGCGCACGGCGGTACGTGGAGGCATTCCTGTCCGAAGGGTCTCAAGGAATCCCTTTCGCTCCAGCAACTTTCTGGCAGTGAGCTGCTCTTTGTAGGACAGCCCAAGGCGTGTATGCCAGTCGAGCGGGTCGAGATAGACCCAGTCTCCCGCTAATTCCGAGAGGTCTCCGCGCGCGGCAAGGTCGCTGAGGACCGCTGCGGCGTTTAGACTGCCGGCGAGCTCCACAAACGCTCGATGAATGGTAATTGGTGCGTCCAAGACCCTGAGAAGGTAGTTCTCATTGGCCTGGTCCCGATGAGGCGAGGGGGCAGCCTCCGCGATAGCGACGAACTGTCTGCCGAATGGGTCAAGCGCGAAGTCCCAGCTAGTCATTGCGGGCTCCCTGTGGGCGATTCACTCCACTCGCCTGCACCGTACTGCGGATCGTTCGCCGCACTAGTGCGCAGTCCATAGTGACCGAGAGGAAACCAATCGAGCGTCGTGCCGACATACTGGTCGGCAGCGCCTTTCGCCGGCATCACATAGCAGGCAGGTCGCAAGAAGAGCTTATCCACGACCGCTCCTACCCAAGCCCACTCGGCCCGCCATGGCTTTCATGGGCGGTTGGTCCGCTGCCCGCTCCACGACCCGTCGCATTGCGAGCGTGTACGTAAGAGGACGCAGCGCCGGCGTGCCTTTGAGCACAGTGACAGGCACGACGCCTTCATAGCCAGAGGCTTGAGAGACCGTGGAAACCGCAATTTTTTCCGAACTCATCGACCACCTCCGGTTAGCGTTGGTTAAGTGCGGCAAACAGCGTCAGCAGCGTGTGCTGAGGGAACGCATCGTGAAGCGCGAGATATCGTTCACGAACGTCTACAGTGGTGCTGTGCAGTTCTTTCCAGATGCTATGGACGCGCAGGTACTCGCCAGGATCTAGCTCCACGGCTGGTCCGGGCTGACTCAAACGCATTTGCGTGCGGATCTGCTCCACCTCCGCAGCTGGTATCGAGGGAAATAGCGCTCGGATCAGGGACCCGCTTGCTTGGGCGCGGACGAACTTCCGAAGCTGCTCCATATGCTGCTGGCGTTGCTGGTGTTCGCTTTGCTGCGCCACCAGCGCCTCCTGGTCGACGTAGATCCGCACAGTCACTGCCGGCAGCATGGCGTCGAGCCCGCGGTCGCGAAGGCCGGCCATGAGAAGCTCGGCCGTTTGCTCGGGTATTGCGCCGTCGGCATACGCGCGCCGACGAATTTGCTGATTCAGCTCGCGCAACGCTTTGCGCTTTAGCGTCGGATGGGTCAGCTCCAAGAAGTTCAAGACACACCTCCAATCAGCTCCAGAGGCACGCCAACCGAATGCCAAAATGCATCGCTGGATCGCTCGGGAAAGGCTTCGTTGAACATGCGCACGGCCTGGATCACCCGGAGGTACAACGGGCCCGTGGCGTCGCTTGGATCGGTCATACGCCTCACGACGTGATAGGACCCATCCGCGTAGACGGGATCGCCGAGCAGCGCCTCGCAGGCTTCCTGCCAGGCGTCGGTACTATCGGCATGCCGTTTAAAGTCCGTTTCCGGAATGACCAGCAGTCCTGCTGGCGTGTTTTGTTGCGACAAGAGCACAAGCCACCACCACGCGTAGTAGCGTTCTGCCTTCTCCCCCCCCTGCAGAGCCTGCTCTTGCAGGGAGCCACGGTCCTGCCCTACGTCTGCGGGGACTTCCACCATGAAACGCAAGGGGAGTTCCTCGATGGCCATGAGGCATCCTTGAAGATGGCTGGCTGCGACAAGGTCCTCCAGGGAGTGCCAGAGCTCGCGCTCGGCCGCTTCGCGGCTATCTGCGCGTCGTTCTGTCGGCTGCGTGGGGGATTCGGAGGACACATTACGACGGTCGCGTGGTCGGTCGGCGGACGGTGTCTTTACCTCGTCGCGCGGTATCGGCGGGGCGGTATCCACATCGGTGCTGAGCGACGCCCCTAGCGATGAAACGCTTTCGCCTTGCGTAGTGCCATCCCCGATGGGTGAGCCAGTTATGGTCGAACTTGGCCGCTTCGCTTCGCGCATGAGGGTGATCGCGTCGATGTCCGAGTCAGCCTGGATGAGTAAAACCGCGCGTTGGATCTCGTCCGTCGCGAGTTGAGTACGCTGCCCGAAGTTCTCTTCGAGGCGTGCATTGAATGCCGCAAAGTCCAGAGCTCTTGTGGCGACGTAGCGATCGCGCATGTGGTCGACTGCTAGCGTCCATGCCTGTTCCAGAGCAGCGTCGGCGCCGAGCTTGGCCGCAACGGTCGCCAGACGGCTGCGCGCCGGGATGAAGCGGTCCTGTACATCGCGCCTAGAGAGATGCGTTGCGGCGCACGCCAGCTCCGAAAGGTGCTTCATGGTGAAGCCGTAGTGGCTAAGAAGCGCCGGCGACGCCTGTATACCCTCCTCGGCTTTAAGCAGCTCAGAGAAATCCCGTAGGGAAAGTGGCGATCCTCGCTCGCGTTCCCATTCCTGCTTGAGGTCAAAAGTCGAGCGAGCAGCGTCCCAAAAAAGAAGACTAGAACGTTGGTCGTTTTCAACCATGTGCGCGGCGAGCAAGGCGGCTTCGCTACGGTAAGGAACCATAACGAAGTCCATGTGCAAGAATTGGCTTTCGCCCTCGGCGACCAGTTCCTGCAAGATCTCCAGGCGGGTATTTCCGCCCTTGGCCGGGATGTAGTGCTTCTCTCCTGGCCTCTGCGTCACGGAGATCATCTGATCGAGGCCACGCTTGCGCACGGACTCCTTAATTTCGTCGTATTTCTCATTGCGGACCGTACGCGGGTTGCGCTCGTACAGCCGACAATCGTGCCGAACGTTCAGGGTTATGACGTTCGTCAGGGCCGAGTCGATGGCTGCGGGTTCGGGCGACCTCTCGCTCAACCGCGAAGCGATCATTTGGGTGAGGTCGATTCTCTTTGAGGCCGGCTTCATCAGTGCCCCCTCAGGATCGGAAGCTTGTCGTCTTCGCCGGCAAGCGCAGTGGCCATGAAGACCAGATCATCTTCGCCAAGCACGCCCAGGTTCCTATACGCACTTACCGCGCCCAGAACGATCCCAAGGTGCAGGGCGCGCTCGGGTGATTCGGGCGTTGCACGGTGCAGCAGGCCTAGTTCGGTATCCAAGTGCTGAAGAGCTAATTCCTTGTTTGTAGTCACGGCTCGATCCTCCCGGAGCTGATGGCCGACCACGCGTTCAGATACGGCACAGGGTCGGGCACGATGAATATGGGATGGGGGACGCAGCGATGGAGGACGGGATCCTCGAATATGCAAGCTGCTTCACTCTTCGACACGCCCATGCGGCGCATTTCGCTGAAACTGACGACTTCGGCCGGGGCCGTTGCTGCGGGTTCTAGGCCGATCGATCGCATCGCGAGGAGGGCTGTTTGAACCACCGCAGCGGCGCGCGCGCGGCGCATTTCCAGCGGTACGTGATCTGGTGACACCGTCACGTAAAAAGTGAGCGGCGGCTGCTCCCCTGCGGTGGGAGCGGTTGCCCGAAACAGGTCACCGATATCGGGCAGGTCGAGCATTCGAGTGGCGGTTTTCATAGATCAGGCCTCCACTTCTTCAGCCTGGCCTTGACCGTCCACATAAATGCCGCTCAATGCTGGGAATAGTTCCCAGGCAAGGCGGTGCATCACGTCCCACGGTGCCTTATCGACTTTTCGGCGGTCGTACTGGTGAACAGGGACCCGCGCGGTCGCCGCTGCTGTATAGGCGGCGGCATGCGGCACCACAGTGTTCAGGATTCCTTTGACCTGCTTATGGCCTGCGAAGCTACGACGGATCTGATCCGCGACCTGACGTGCATTGTTATTTCGCTCCAAGGCGCTAATCACCACGTACAAGTCTCCGCTGCGGAAGTCGGTACCGAAGTCGGACAGGCTGTTTAACGAGTCCATCATCCTTAGCGTGCCGTCGGCGAATTCAGCCGCCGATAGCACGTCGGGTTTGATGGGCGACAGGATCACGTCCGCCGCCATAGCGGCAGTCTTCTGCAGTTCACCCGCCGCGCCCTGCGTGTCGATGATGATCACGTGGTACTTGTCGACGGCTGCGGAGCGCCGGACCGCTCGGCGCAAAATTAGAAGCCGGTCTTCGCGGTCCTTCAACCATGTCTGCAGATTGCCCGATACCGCGTCCGAGCAAACGATGTCGATCCCTGGGATTGACGTCTTGCTGATGCAATCTTCAGTGACGAGGCCGCCACGAGTGACGACGCGCGTCAGGCCATGCTCGGCCCTGTGCTGGATGGGGTAGTACTTGGTCAAGCTGTTCTGTTCATCTGCATCGAACAGCAAGACCTGCATTCCAAAATCGGCAAATATTCCCGCGAGATTGGCGCAGGTTGTCGTTTTCGTGACTCCACCTTTGGTGGACGCGACAGCGATCACGTGTGGCATGGCGTTCCTCTATTTCGGCGTGGGGCCAACGGCCCAGTTGCATACCCGTTCAAGGGCGGTTATCGTTAGCTAAAACACAGTTCTGTGTTACACGATTTTGTGTAATTCAGGGCGACATTACCCGAATCCGTGTAGTTCGGCAAGATAGGACTGGCGATGGAATATCAGGAATTCGTAGAAGCTGCGCTCAAGGGGCGCAGCGTGAACAGCATGGCGAAGGCGTGGGGTCTGAAACAACAGACCCTGGATCGCTATGTGAAGGGCACGCACTTGCCGGATTACCGGACTGCTATGCTGATGGCTCAGGAAGCCGGCGTCGCTATCGAGACGACGTTCATCCTGCTGGCGCAGGAAGAGAGCAAACGCAAAAAAGCCGGCGTCGCTTTCGCGATTCCGGCTCTTGCTGCTGGTGTCGAGAACACCACCAAAAATTCGACCACAAATCAGTGGTCGGGGCGAGAGGATTCGAACCTCCGACTCCTGCGTCCCGAACGCAGTACTCTACCAGGCTGAGCTACGCCCCGAGTCTGGGTATGGGCCTATACATCTCCCACACCTTACAGCTACTGACTTCGTTGCGCTCAGTGCAACCAAATCATCTTTCCGCTTCGGCTTGAAGGCTTGGGCCTTCCCACCTTGTGAACTTCACCACCTTGCTGTTTAGCGACTGTTTCCAGCACTGCTTTTCAGCTAGCGATCTCTATTCACCGCGAAAGCGCAGAATTCTAACAGAGAATTTAGAAAAGGGGAAACGGGATACGAAGAAAGTGCTTCGCGGGCCCGATTAGCCTCGACCTCGGCGGCCTGGCGGGCGTGTTCCAGCGCGTCCGTCGCCTGGATGGCGGCGGCCACGGCGGCGAAATCGGCATCGCCCGTCTTGATGGCGTCGCGGATCAATTGCTGCTGTTCCGGGGTGCCCACTTCCATCACGCGGATCAGCGGCAGCGTCGGCTTGCCCTCGCGCAGGTCATCGCCCACGTTCTTGCCCAGCGCGGCGGCATCGCCGCTGTAGTCCAGCACGTCGTCGACCAACTGGAAGGCGGTGCCCACATGCCGGCCATACGCGGCGGCGGCGGCTTCCTGCTCGGGCGTGGCGCCGGCCAGCACCGCGCCCACCTGGGCCGCGGCCTCGAACAGCTTGGCGGTCTTGTAGCGCACGACTTGCAGGTAGCGCTCCTGCGACACGTCCGGATCGTGCACGTTCAGCAGCTGCAGCACCTCGCCCTCGGCGATCACCGTGGTGGCCTCGGACAGGATGCTCATGATGCGCATCGAGTCGGCCTCGACCATCATCTCGAACGAACGCGAATAGAGATAGTCGCCCACCAGCACGCTGGCGGCGTTGCCGAACACCGCGTTGGCGGTCTCGCGGCCACGGCGCAGGTCGGACTCGTCGACCACGTCGTCATGCAGCAGCGTCGCCGTATGGATGAATTCCACGACGGCGGCCAGCAACTGGTGATGCGTCCCTTCGTAGCCCAGCGCGCGCGCCACCATCAGCACCATCGCCGGACGCATGCGCTTGCCGCCGGCGCCAATGATGTAGTCGCCGATCGTACGGATCAGCACCACCTCGGAATTCAGCCGCTCGCGGATAACCGCATCGACGGCTTTCATATCGTCAACTATGGGAGCAATGAGCGCGGGGAGATTCAAGACGTATCCGGAGAGTGAAACGAGCCGTATGTAACAGCTCTTACCGCTGGGCCGCCTCAATGGCGGGGGATTCGACCAGCGATTATACGGGCTGTCAGGAACCAAAGCCGGACCCAGGGACGCCCCGTGCCCCGGGACGCGCCCGCCATCGACGGCCGTCATCCGCATTGATCGGCCCCCTTTTTTTCACCATCCGGAACGGCCGCCGCGGCGTCCAGGCGACACCTAAGCCCTTACCCCGCAAGCGCTTTTTGACTTTTCCCCAGCCCCACGCTAATATCCCGGATTCGGTCAGTGATGGCCGAATTACGTCGGTGAATTACGCACTACGCGCCCGGTGAACCGCAGGGAAGCAAACGCGGGGAAAAGCGGATGGGCCCAGAGAGTCCACGCCCGCTTGATACGCAGCCTTCCAGCATGCAGCACGGCCCCGAACACCCAGGGTCGTCCAACCGCCAGGCAAGTACCGCCAGCCCAGCAGGGCCGGCAAGCGAATAAGCCCATTTACCTATTTAAGGAATACCCCATGTACGCGGTCGTAAAAACCGGTGGCAAGCAGTACCGTGTTGCCATTGGCGAAAAACTCAAGGTAGAACAGATACCGGCTGACATTGGGCAAGAAATCACCCTGGATCAAGTGCTGTCCGTGGGCGAAGGCGACCAACTGAAAGTTGGTACGCCCCTCGTCGCCGGCGCCGTGATCAAGGCAACGGTTCTTGCGCAAGGCCGCCACGACAAGGTCAAGATCTTCAAGATGCGCCGTCGCAAGCACTATCAGAAGCGTCAGGGCCACCGTCAGAACTACACCGAAATCCGCATCGAAGCCATCACGGCTTAAGACGCGACTCGGTACCACATTAGCAGGAGCTAAACATGGCACAGAAAAAGGGCGGCGGCTCTACGCGAAACGGACGCGACTCAGAATCGAAGCGTCTGGGCGTCAAGGCTTTCGGCGGTGAACTGATTCCCGCTGGTTCGATCATCGTGCGTCAGCGCGGTACCCGTTTCCACGCTGGCGTGAACGTCGGCATGGGCAAGGACCACACCCTGTTCGCGCTGATCGACGGCAAGGTTCAATTCGGCTTCAAGGGCGCGTTGAACAAGCAAACCGTTTCGATCGTCGCCGCCGAGTAATCCTCGACGCAGCACGATCCGGCCAGCGGCGCGGTCGCCTCAGCGATCCGCCGCAGGCCAGAACGGCAAAGCCCTGTCGCACGCGGCAGGGCTTTTTTTCCTTCCGGCCACCGCAAATGCGCGGTGACCCTCGCCGCGTTGCGGCGAAGCCCCCTATCTCATACACGCGCAGACATCATGAAATTCGTAGACGAAGCCACCATTGAAGTCGTCGCCGGCAAAGGCGGCAATGGCGTGGCGAGCTTTCGCCGCGAAAAATTCATCCCCAAGGGCGGCCCGGACGGCGGCGACGGCGGACGCGGCGGCACCATCTTCGCGGTGGCCGATCGCAACATCAACACGCTGATCGACTTCCGCTACGCGCGCCTGCACCGCGCCAAGAACGGCGAAAACGGCCGCGGCTCGGACCAGTACGGCGCCGCCGCCCCGGACATCACGCTGCGCGTGCCCGTCGGCACCATCATCCATGACGCCGACACCGGCGAAGTCCTGTTCGACCTGAACCGCCACGAGCAGAAAGTCGTGCTGGCCGCGGGCGGCCAGGGCGGCATGGGCAACATGCACTTCAAGTCCAGCGTCAACCGCGCCCCGCGCCAGTGGACGCCCGGCAAGGAAGGCGAACACCGCTACCTGCGCATGGAACTGAAGGTGCTGGCCGACGTCGGCCTGCTGGGCCTGCCCAACGCCGGCAAGTCCACGCTGATCACCCGCATCTCCAACGCCAAGCCGAAGATCGCCGACTACCCGTTCACGACGCTGCACCCGAACCTGGGCGTGGTGCGCACCTCGCCGTCGCGCAGCTTCGTCGTGGCCGACATCCCCGGCCTGATCGAAGGCGCCTCCGAAGGCGCCGGCCTGGGCCACCTGTTCCTGCGCCACCTCGCGCGCACCCGCGTGCTGCTGCACCTGGTCGACGTGTCCACCCCCGATCCCGACGCGGATCCCGTGGAGCAGGCCGTGGTCGATGCCCGCGCCATCGTCGAGGAACTGCGTCGCTACGATCCCGAGCTGGCCGCCAAGCCGCGCTGGCTGGTGCTGAACAAGTTGGACATGGTGACCGATCCCGAGGACACCAAGCGCCGCTTCATCGAGCTGTACGACTGGAAGGGCCCGGTGTTCGGCATTTCCGGCCTGTCCGGCGAAGGCACCCAGGACCTGATCTACGCGCTGCAGGACTACCTCGACGCCGAACGCGAAAAGGAACAGCTGGCGCAGGACCAGGCCGACGGCACCTACGTCGCCGAAGACCCGCGCTTCGACGACACCCGCACCGACGCCGACAAGAAGCCGGCCGCGCCGCGTGGCGACGAATAAGCCATAATCGCAATCTCATTCGATTACGCCTTTTTCGCGCCGCAGCCCGCCGCCATCATGTCTGCCGAATCACCCGCCGTTTCCGTCGTCACCCACGCCCAGCGCCTCGTCGCCAAGGTCGGCTCGTCGCTGGTCACCAATGAAGGCCGAGGCCTGGATCGCGGCGCCGTGGCGCACTGGGCCGCCCAGATCGCCGCGCTGCACAAGCAGGGCAAGCAGGTGGTGCTGGTGTCCAGCGGCGCCATCGCCGAAGGCATGGCCCGCCTGGGCTGGCGCAAGCGCCCGTCGGTGATGCACGAACTGCAGGCCGCGGCGGCGGTGGGCCAGATGGGCCTGTGCCAGGCCTACGAGGCGGCCTTCGCCGAATACGGCCTGCGCACCGCGCAGATCCTGCTGACCCACGAAGACCTGGCCGACCGCCACCGCTACCTGAACGCGCGCAGCACGCTGTTCGCGCTGCTGCGCCTGGGCGTGGTGCCGATCGTCAATGAAAACGACACCGTGGTCACCGACGAGATCCGGCTGGGCGACAACGACACGCTGGGCGCGCTGGTCACCAACCTGATCGAAGCCGACACGCTGATCATCCTGACCGACCAGCGCGGCCTGTACGACTCCGACCCCCGCAAGAATCCCGACGCCAAGTTCATGGCCCACGCCCAGGCCGGCGATCCGGCGCTGGAAGCCATGGCAGGCGGCGCCGGCAGCGGCATCGGCACCGGCGGCATGCTGACCAAGGTGCTGGCGGCCAAGCGCGCCGCGCACAGCGGCGCGCACACCGTGATCGCTTCGGGCCGCGAACGCAACGTGCTGACGCGCCTGGCGCAAGGCGAATGCATCGGCAGCGAGTTGCGCGCCGTGCTGCCCGTCTGGTCGGCGCGCAAGCAATGGCTGGCCGACCACCTGCGCCTGCGCGGCCGCGTGGTGCTGGACGACGGCGCCGTGCAGGCGCTGCTGCGTGAAGGCAAGAGCCTGCTGCCGATCGGCGTGGTGGACGTGGAAGGCGAATTCGGCCGCGGCGACGTGGTCGCCTGCGTCGACGGCCAGGGCCGCGAATGCGCGCGCGGCCTGATCAATTATTCGTCGGTGGATACGCGCCGCATCCTGCGCCAGCCGTCATCGCAGATCGCGCGCATCCTCGGCAGCATGACCGAGCCCGAACTGATGCATCGCGACAACCTGGTCGTGCTCTGACAGGCAGCGCCGGTTGACGATGAAGAAGGCGCCCTCAGGGGCGCCTTTTTTTGTGGGCGGGGCAGCGCCTGCTTGTGACCGGGAGCGCGTGTTCGCAATGGCCGTCCGCACCACGCCGGCCGGACCGCGCCGGCGGCGGGCCAGGCTACTGCTGTTCGGCCGGCACGCCCTGCGGCAGCAGCATGTAGCCCCACCCGCGCACGGCCAGCACCGGCAGGTCGATGTTGAGCCGACGCGCCTTGGAACGCAGGCGCGACACCAGCACATCGACACGCCGCGCGCCGTCCAGCGAATCGCGCGTGGCATCGGGGAAGAAGCCCTCGCGCGGCAGGCACTGGTGCGGCGCATTCAACAGGCTGACGAAAAAGGCGCGTTCGGTGTTGGTCAGGGGCAGCCGTTCACCGGCGGGCCCGGCCAGCATGCGGCCACGGCCATCGACGCGCCAGCGCGGCATGGCGTCGGCCGCGGGATGCTGGTAGCGAATCAGGTTGCGCAGGACGGCATCCCATTCGGGGATGTTCGCCTGCAGCGGCACGCACACATGGGCGCCCGCGTCGAGCGCGGCGATGCGGGCCGGCGCGGAATCCTCGGGGGATTGCCAGACCACGGCGCAACCCGGCGCGGCGCGACGCAACGCGGCAATCAGTTGCGGCAGGTCGTCGGTGGCGCCGCGCAACACGATGGCATCGGCGGGTTCATTGCGCAGCCGCGCCAACAGGCCCTCCGGCGAGCGGCACAGACCGACCTCCCATTGAAATTGACGTAAGGTATGCACGAACTTGTTGCATGCCATTCCACCAAGTTGCACGACGAGGACGTAACCTCTTTCCTGCATGTGAGCGCCTCTTCGAACTTATCACTTAAGTAATATTTATATCCACCAAAGTGCCTACGGCGCAAGCTTCAATCGACGCGTGAAGACTTTTTCAGACCGACTGAAGCACGCCCGTCTTTTGCGTGGCCACACGCAGAAAACCTTGGCGCGCCTGACCCGCCTGTCGCAGAGCGCGATCGGCAGCTATGAGAGCGGACTGCGGCATTCGAGCCGTTCCCTGCGCAAGCTGGCGCAGGTGTTGAAGGTGGAACTCGAATGGCTGGAGACCGGCAAGGGTCCCATGGAACTGCCCATGGAGAGCTACGACCTGAGCGACACGCTGCCGGCCACCGGCGTCTCGGAACCCCTGCCCCGCGCCATGGCGCGACGCGGGCGGCCGTTGGCGCCATGGCCCTACGCCACGATCTCGCCCGCCATGCTCGACACGCTCACGGCCGAGGACCGGGTGGCGCTGGAGGCGGTGACACTGGCCTTCATTGAAGCCATGACGGCGCGTCGCGGCGTCAAGCCGCGCGGCCGCAAGGGCTGAGGAAAAGGCGGAAGCAGGACAAAAAAAACCCGGCATCGCCGGGTTTTTTCATGCCTGGAAAGATCAGGGCTTGGCGGGCGCCGGGGCCGGCGCGGCGCCAGGAGCGGGCGCGCTTTCGCCACGGATCTTGGCGGCGATGTCGGAGGCCGCTTGCGCCGACGGCACGCCGAAGGCCAGCACGCCACGGTTCAGCGGTTCGCCGATGCGCGGGGCGGCGATCAGTTCACGATCGATCACCAGCGCCAGCATGTTGCCGACGTTCTGGGTGCTGATCTCGGTCAGCTTGCGCGTGCCGGCTTCCGAGAAACGCAGACCGACGAAATTGGCGCCTTGGCGATCCACCAGGGCGGCGGCTTCGGTCAGGTCGGCGCGCGTCAGCACGGGCTGCTGCTGCATGTAGAGCTTGCCATCGGGCAGGCTGACTTCGACCAGGCCAGGGGCGGCCTGGGTCTGGGCCACGTAAAACTCGACCACCGAGGCGGTGGCGGGCTGCTGCTGCCCGGAGGATTGCTGCTGGCCGGCCGCATCGGGCGTGGCGGCGGCGCCGGATTTGGTCGGGGCGGTCTTGCAACCCGCAAGCGCAAGGGTCATGACCACCAGGGCGGGTGCCAGTTTGCGTAGGGTAAGTTGCATGCTCGTTTCCTTCTTGAGTGGACTGAGGCCGGAGGGCTGACCCCCGGCTGACCGAAAAAGTGTACAGAACCTATATGGCACTGTCTCCGCAGACTGATTCCAAATGTAAAGCGGTACTACCAGCATCGGCAATCCATCGAGGATCGCGCTGCCGCAGCGCAGCATCGACCGTCATTCGCGCGGGGGCCGGGCAGGCTCTATACTTCGCTTTCGCGCAGGGGTACTCGTCGCGCCGAACCGGCCCGACGTGTTGAGAGAGTCCCTTCGTACCAGTACGGATAATGCCGATGCTGGGAGCCGTATTCCCGCCATGCCTGCATGGCGGGAGTCCATTCCCGATCGGCTCCAAACCATTCGCTTGGAGCTTTCCATGAACGCCAATCCCAAATTCCTGGCCGCCACCGCCGAAGTCGACGCGGCCGCGGTCGCCCCGTTGCCCAAATCCCGCCGGGTCTACGAAGTCGGTTCCCGTCCCGACATCCGCGTCCCGTTCCGCGAGATCGAGCAGGACGACACGCCCACCATGTTCGGTGGCGAAAAGAATCCGCCGCTGACCGTCTACGACTGCAGCGGCCCCTACACCGACCCCGATGCCAAGATCGACATCCGCCGCGGCCTGCCGGAAGTGCGCCGCGCCTGGATCGACGAACGCGGCGACACGGAAGTGCTGTCCGGCCCGACCAGCGACTACGGCAAGGAACGCCTGACCGATCCCAAGCTGACGGCCATGCGCTTCGACCTGCAACGCCCGCCGCGCCGCGCCGTGGCCGGCGCCAACGTCTCGCAGATGCACTACGCGCGCCGCGGCATCATCACGCCCGAAATGGAATACGTGGCGATCCGCGAAAGCCTGCGCCGCGAACACTACCTGCAGACGCTGCGCGACAGCGGTCCGGACGGCGAGAAAATGGTCAAGCGCCTGCTGCGCCAGCACCCGGGCCAGTCGTTCGGCGCCGCCATCCCGGCCGCCATCACGCCGGAATTCGTGCGCGACGAGATCGCGCGCGGCCGCGCCATCATCCCCGCCAACATCAACCACCCGGAAGTCGAGCCGATGGCGATCGGCCGCAATTTCCTGGTCAAGAACCACGGCAACATCGGCAACTCGGCCGTCAGTTCGGGCATCGGCGAGGAAGTCGAGAAGATGACCTGGGCGATCCGCTGGGGCGGCGACACTGTCATGGATCTGTCGACGGGCAAGCACATCCACGAAACGCGTGAATGGA